>Ga0213840_1000059_pt1 | contig 340161 bp, 338 predicted proteins | sample SWPATP22_FD_160132 | JGI IMG/M metagenome (GOLD analysis project Ga0213840, IMG submission 160132) | Coastal seawater microbial communities from Marineland, Florida, United States - SWPA TP2 #2 | ecosystem: Environmental > Aquatic > Marine > Coastal | place: USA: Florida | collected 2016-08-14
GCACCGGTGATCATGTTTTTCACATAGTCAGCGTGGCCGGGGCAGTCGACGTGGGCGTAGTGACGATTCTCGGTCTCATACTCAACGTGCGCGGTCGAGATGGTGATGCCGCGGGCCTTCTCTTCGGGCGCGCCGTCGATCTGGTCATACGCTTGGAAGTCACCGAAATACTTGGTGATCGCCGCGGTCAGCGTGGTTTTACCGTGGTCAACGTGGCCGATCGTGCCGATGTTGACGTGCGGTTTGGTGCGTTCAAACTTTGCCTTTGCCATGGTGGCGCCCTTTTAATTGAGGGGCCCCAACGGGGACCCGAACCCTATCTGGCGGGCGATGTATTGGGTTCGAGCGGTAAAATCAAGCGAGACTTGCGTCTTGGCGCCACTTAAAGCCCACCGTGGGCCTGCCGCATCGGTCGGGCGCGCCTCGGCTATGGTCTATTTATCCTCCGGCTCCCCGGCGGGGGACAGGGCTGTGCCGCCGTTGAACCACCCCTCTTCGCGGTTTTGCTTCACCAGATAGGTCTCAATCGCCTTGGCGGCGTTCTGGCTGAGGTTCTTCAGCTGCTCCTCGGCGGATTTGGTATAGCCCGAGCCCACCACCGGCCCCTGATCGAGGGATTCGAAGACAGTGATCTGATGCGGCTCGGGGTTCAGCTTTTTGTTCTTGGCGTCGTCCCAGACCGTCAGGTTGAGGATCAGGATCGATTTGGGGGCAAAGACCAGCGGGATGCCCGGCTGGGCCAGCACGTAGCCCTCGACGCTGATGCCGAAGTGGTAAAGCCGCTCGCCCTCGTAGCGATCAAAGCGTTCGGCGGTGGCGGCGCGCACGGCCTCGGCCAGTTCTTCCTTGCTCACCTCGCGGCTGAGCGGCCCCTTCTGCGCCTTGGGCGCCACCACGATATTGTGGTGCAGATTGAAATCCCCCAGCGGGGTCGGCGCCTTGTCGAGGTCGGATGCCCCGTTGCAGGCGGCCAGCGTCGCGACGAAGGTCAACAGGGCAAGAACTCTCAGCATGGGCGATCCCTCAGGGGTGTTAAGGTTTCGAAAAGGGGTAGCCGATGGGCCCAAGGGGCGCAATCATTTGCCGCAGTTGCGCAGTCCCCGGGCCGGTCTATCTTGGACTGAGAGTGAGGACAGCAAGATGACCCAAGCCCGCCCCCTGCCCGTTCGCGTGCCGCTCGTTACCGAGCCTGTCGGCATGCTCGGCAGCCTGCAGATGGCGCGGCGCAACGTGCTGAGCATCATTCCCAAGATCGCCACGACGCAGCCCATGGTCTCGGGCAAGACCGGCAAGCGCTGGCATATGGTGATGGACCCCGGCGCGATCCGGCAGATACTGCTCGACCGGTTGGAGGACTACCCGAAGTCCGACGTCACCAAGAACCTGCTGCGCCCGGCCATCGGTGAGTCGCTCTTCATCGCCGAGGGCGCGCATTGGCGTTGGCAGCGCCGCGCCGCCGCCCCCGTCTTTTCGCAGCGCAACGTGCGCAACCTCGCCCCCGTCATGAGCGCCGCCGCCGCGCGCTCGGCCGAGCGCATCGCCGCCGCCGGGCCGCGCGCGGTCAACATGCTCGACGAGATGGTAACGACGACCTTCGACGTGATCGGCGACGTGACTTTCTCGGGCGACGGCACCTTCGACCGCGACAAGGTGCATGGCGCCATCGACGACTATATCGCCGAGGCCGGCAAGATCAGCCTTTTCGACATCCTCGGCCTGCCCGACTGGCTGCCGCGCCCGGGGCGGATGATGTCTGGCCAAGCGCTGAAGCAGATGAAGGCGATGGCCGATCAGGCGATCGAAGCGCGGGTGGCGCGCGGCCATGACGGCACGCCCGATCTGCTGGACCTGCTGCTGGAGGGCGAAGACCCCAAGACCAAGCGCCAGATGAACACCGGAGAGTTACGCGACAACCTGCTGACCTTCATTGTCGCGGGCCATGAAACCACGGCGCTGACGCTGGCCTGGTCGATGTATCTGATGGGCTTTGACCCCGAGATGCAAGAACGTGCCCGCGCCGAAGTGCACGCCGTGCTTCAAGGCCGCGCCTGTACCGGCGAGGACGTGGATAAATTGCCGCTGGTGCGGATGATCATCGACGAGGCGCTGCGCCTCTACCCCGCCGCCGGGATCATCTCGCGCACGGCGCAGAAACACGACAGGCTCTGCGACCGCGAGATCCGACCCGGGGACACGGTGATGGTCCCGATCTACGCGCTCGGCCGCAACGCGTTGCTTTGGGAGGACCCAGACGCCTTTCGGCCTGAGCGCTTCGCCGATCGCAAGGCCATCGACCGCTACGCCTATCTGCCCTTCGGGGACGGTCCGCGCATCTGCATCGGGGCGAGCTTTGCGCTGCAGGAGGCGGTGATCATCCTCGCCACCCTGCTGGGGCGGTTCAAATTCACCCCGGTGCCGGGCCGCGACCCGGAGCCGGTGATGATCCTGACCCTGCGCCCCGAGGGTGGCGTCTGGATGACCGCCGAGCCGCTGGACTGACCGCGCCCCGAAGGGCGCGGGTGTTTCACGTGAACTTGTTGTCGCGCGGGAAGCCGCGGGGGGCCATGCGGCCCGAGCTTGCGCGCTTGCCGGTCCATTCGGCCAGATCGGCCTCGGTCCGCGTGCGGCCCGCCGGGTCTTGCCAAGTGAGACCCGCCTCGCGCGTGAAGGTGATGGCGTCCGACAGGCCGCCGTCCTTGAACTTCTGCAGCCGCACGCCCTTGCCCCGGCCCATCTCGGGCAGCTCATCAAGGCCGAAGACCAGCACCTTGCGGTTCTCGCCCACCGTGGCGACGCTATCACCGGTGACGGGGTGACAGACCAGCGCCGTGACCCCCTCGCCGCGCACGTTGAGCACCTGCTTGCCGCTGCGGGTCTGGGCTACAACGTCATCCTCAGGCACGACAAAACCGTCGCCCGCGGTGGAGGCCACCAAAAGCTTGCGCCCCGGCTGGTGGATGAAGAGCGAGACGATCTGCACCTCGTTGGGCAGATCGACCATGAGGCGCAGCGGCTCGCCCATGCCGCGCCCGCCGGGCAGGTTGGCGGCGGAGACGGTATAGAACCGCCCGTTCGAGCCAAAGACCAGCAGCCGATCCGTCGTCTCGGCATGGAAGATGAAGCGCGGGCCGTCGCCGTCCTTGAACTTCAACTCGCGGTTCAGGTCGATATGGCCGGTCATGGCGCGGATCCAGCCCATCTGGCTGCAGACCACGGTGATCGGCTCGCGGTCGATCATCGCCTCGATCGGCACGTCCTCGACCTCTCCAGCGGTGTCGAATTCGGTCAGACGCTGGCCGCGCTTCACGCCGTCGATCACCCAATCCTTGCCGAACTGCTTTTTCGTCGCGCGCAGCTGGTCGGCGATGGTGGACCATTGCAGGTCCTCGCTTTCCAGCAGGTCTTCGAGCCCCGCACGTTCGGTCATCAGCGCGTCACGCTCGGCCACCAGCGCATCTTCTTCCAGACGCCGCAAGGACCGCAGGCGCATGTTGAGAATCGCCTCGGCCTGCACGTCCGAGAGCCCGTTCTCGCGGCCCGCGTAGCTGTGCGGGATCGCGCGGGTCTCACCACTTTCAGCCAGCACGCCGGTGGCCTGCGCCTCGGCATCGGCGATGACCGCCAGTTTCGAGACATCGACCCCCGCCAGCGGCGAGACGTAAGCGGTTTCGTCCATGGCGCGGGTCAGCGTTTCCTGATGCGCGCGGCTCCAATCCTCGTACATCAACGCGGCCTTGGGGTCTTCGTCGTAGCGGATGATCTCAATCACCCGGTCGAGGTTCAAAAACGCCGTGATCAGGCCCTGCAACACCTCAAGCCGGTGGTCAATCTTGTCCATCCGGTGCCGAGAACGGCGTTGCAGCACCTCGCGCCGGTGGTCGAGGAAAGCGCGCAGCACTTCCTTGAGCGAACAGACCTTGGGCGTCTGCCCGTCGATCAGCACGTTCATATTGAGCGAGAAGCGCACCTCTAGATCGGAGTTGCGGAACAGCATCCCCATGAGCACGTTCGGATCGACGTTCTTCGAGCGCGGCTCAATGATCATGCGGATGTCTTCGGCAGATTCGTCGCGGATGTCGGCGAGAATCGGGATCTTCTTGGTCTGGATCAGTTCGGCGATCTTCTCGATCAGCTTGGACTTCTGGACCTGATAGGGAATCTCGGTGACGACAATCTGCCACGCGCCACGGCCCAGATCCTCAACCCCCCAGCGGCAGCGTAGCCGGAAGGAGCCGCGGCCTGTGCGATAAGCATTGGCGATGTTCTCGGGCGGCTCGACGATGATGCCGCCGGTGGGGAAATCCGGGCCGGGGACGTAGTTCAAGAGCGTGTCGTCGCGTGCGTCCGGCGTCTTGATCAGGTGGATACAGGCGTCGCAAAGCTCGGCGATGTTATGCGGCGGGATGTTCGTGGCCATGCCCACGGCGATGCCCGAGGAGCCATTGGCCAGAAGGTTCGGGAACTGCGCGGGCAGCACCGCAGGCTCGGTCAGCGTGCCGTCGTAGTTTTCGCGGAAGTCGACGGCGTTCTCGTTCAGCCCTTCGAGCATGGCCTCGGCCACGGCGGTCATCCGCGCCTCGGTGTAGCGCGAGGCCGCGGGGTTGTCGCCGTCGATGTTGCCGAAATTGCCCTGCCCGTCGACCAGCGGGTAGCGCACGTTGAAATCCTGCGCCAGACGCGCCATCGCGTCGTAAATCGCGGCATCGCCGTGCGGGTGGTAGTTACCCATCACGTCGCCCGAGATCTTTGCCGATTTGCGGAAGCCCCCGGTGGACGACAGCCGCAGCTCGCGCATGGCGTAGAGGATGCGGCGGTGCACCGGCTTCAGCCCGTCGCGCGCATCGGGCAGCGCCCGGTGCATGATCGTGCTCAGCGCATAGGTCAGGTAACGATCCCCCAAGGCGCGGCGCAGCGGCTCGGACAGGTCATTCGGGTCGAGTTCTGGGGGTGTGCTTGTGTCTGACATGACGGGTCTTTTAGCCAAGCACGCCAGAGCGGGCAAGCGACAGATTACCGGCAAACGACTCGTTAAAATGGCCGCTGGCACGGTTTCAAGTGAGAAAAAAGCAATACTTTTCGGCTATGCGAATTCTTGCCAGTCAGAAATGAACCATTCGCGAAGTTTCGCGTTGGTCTCTCAACAACAACATGGTTTGACACGGGACGAGGAACAGCAAAAATGAAACGGTTCATCTTTTTGACATTTGGTTTCATGGGCTGGGCATTCTACGAGATGAGCGGCGGGGCCGACTTCGTGCCCGCAGGCTCGCAAACGGCCAGCGCCGAAGCGGCTGAGGCAGCCCTGATCGCCAGCGCCAACCCCTCTTCCAACCTTGTCACTGCCACCGCCGCGAACGCGGCCCGCAAGGCGGAAAGCCCGATCACCCCCTTCGCCGAACGAACCCCTGCGCGTGATGCCACAGCGACCCGCGTGGCGCTGAACCTCACGACGCTAAGCGACCTGCCGCAGGCCAATGACGGGATGGTGCAAAAGGCCGTGGCCACCCCTGCGGACCGTGCCGGGGCGAAAGTGGTGAAGGCCAAGGCCGTCAGCACCCCTGCCCCCAAAGTGGAAAAGGCCGCTTACACGACGCCAAGCGCCAATGCGCCCGCTGTCATCCCGAGCCTGATCGAAGGCGCTGACAACGGCGCGAGCTTTGTCAGCACGACCCAGGCCGACATTCGCGAAGTCAACGGCACCCGCGTCAATGTCCGCGGCGGTCCGGGCACCAACTTCGGCGTGGTCGGCAAGCTCGGCAAAGGCGACGCTGTCGAAGTGATCGAAGACAATGGCGCAGGCTGGGTGCGTTTCCGCAGCGTCGACGGCAGCGAATCCGGCTGGATGGCCGACTTCCTGCTCAACAACGGCTAACTTGCCAATCTCATAGCATCGCGCGATGAAGGGCCTTTCACACGAAGGGCCCTTTGCATGTCTGCGACCCGCTCCATCCTCATCACCGGCTGTTCCAGCGGCATCGGCTATGCCGCCGCGCACGGCATGCGCGCCCGGGGCTGGCGCGTTTTCGCTGCCTGCCGCCAACAAGCGGATTGCGACCGGCTGCAAGCCGAAGGATTCGACGCGCCGCGCCTTGACTACACCGATGAGGCCAGCATCCACGCGGCGCTTGCCCATGTGCTGGACCAAACCGGCGGCACGCTCGACGCTTTGTTCAACAACGGTGCCCACGCCACGCCCGGGTTGGTCGAAGACCTCCCCACCGATGCCCTGCGCGAGATATTCGAGGCGAATTTCTTTGGCTGGCACAGCCTGACCCGCGCGGTGATCCCGGTGATGCGCAAGCAGGGGCACGGGCGGATCGTGCAATGTTCCTCGGTGCTTGGCATGGTGGCGATGCCGTGGCGCGGGGCGTATAACTCCACGAAATTCGCCCTTGAAGGGCTGACCGATACCCTACGGCTTGAGATGCGCGGCACCGGGGTCGCGGTGATCCTGATCGAACCCGGCCCTGTCACCTCGAAACTGCGGACCAAGGCCATCCCGCGTTTCGAGCGTTGGATCGACTGGCAAAGCAGCCCCCGCGCGGCGGAGTATGAAAGCACAATGCGCCCCCGGCTTTATGACGACAGCGGCAAGAAGGACCGCTTCGAACTCCCGCCCGAGGCGGTGGTCGAGAAGCTGGTCCACGCCGTCGAATCCCCCCGGGCCCGCCCGCGCTATTTCGTCACAACCCCAACGCATATCGGCGGTATTTTACGGCGTATCCTGCCGACGCGGGCGCTGGACTGGGTCACCAGCCGCTGATTTTGGTTGCGCGGCTGCACGGTGCCGCTACATCTCAGGCCAACGAAAGGACAGCCCATGCCAAATGATCCGTTTTTCGTGATCGTCCTGATCTCTGTCGTGGCGGTCGCCGTTGTGCTCCTGATGGGGCTGGGCGGCTTTGCCACCGGGGGCAAATTCAACAAACGCAACGCTAATAAGCTGATGCGCTGGCGGATCATCGCGCAGTTCATCGCCGTGCTGCTGATCCTTGCCTATGTCTATTTCCGAGGGGGCACGATCTAATGGTTGTACTGAACAAGATTTACACCCGCACCGGGGACAAGGGCACCACCGCCCTTGGCAATGGCGACCGTGTCGCCAAACATGACGCGCGGGTCGAGGCCTATGGCACCTCGGATGAGTTGAACTGCTTTGTCGGCGTTGCACGGCTTGAAGCCACGGGCGCCACCGACGAAGCGTTGGCGCGCATTCAGAACGACCTTTTCGATCTCGGCGCCGACCTCTGCCGCCCCGATATGGAAGCCGATAAGGATGCGGAATACCCGCCCCTGCGGGTCACTCAAGAACAGGTCGACCGGCTGGAGCGTGAGATCGACGTGATGAATTCCGAGTTGGAGTCGCTGCGCAGCTTCATCCTGCCGGGTGGCCGCGCGCTGGCGGCGCATCTGCATGTCTGCCGCACCGTCGCGCGCCGAGCCGAGCGGCTGGCGGTGCTGCTGGCTGAGCAAACGGCGGTGAACCCCGCCTGCGTGACCTATCTGAACCGGCTGAGCGATTGGTTCTTCGTCGCCGCACGGATGGCCAATAACGCGGGCAAGGAAGACGTGCTTTGGGTGCCGGGGGCGAACCGGGCGTAAAATAGCGCTAACAGACGAAAAACCGGGAAAACGCCGCGTTCAAAACTGCCAACCTGCCGATTTTGGCCTGTTTTGATCCGATCCGCTTCGTTACACCCGTCTGGAGAATTAGGGAGACCGGGCCACCAGCCCGCGTCGCAAACTGAGGAGAGAGACCGCTCATGAAGGTACTGGTGCCTGTCAAACGCGTGATCGACTATAACGTGAAAGTTCGTGTCAAAGCGGACGGATCGGGTGTTGATCTTGCCAATGTGAAAATGTCGATGAACCCTTTCGACGAAATCGCCGTCGAACAGGCGATTCGTCTGAAAGAAGCCGGCCAGGCTGAAGAGGTCGTCGCCGTCTCCATCGGTGTGAAGCAAGCGCAGGAAACGCTGCGCACCGCCCTCGCCATGGGTGCCGACCGCGCGATCCTCGTGGTGGCCTCGGACGATGTGCACAAGGACATCGAACCGCTGGCCGTGGCCAAGATCCTCAAAGCCGTCGTCGACGAAGAGCAGCCGAGCCTCGTGCTCTGCGGCAAGCAGGCGATCGACAACGACATGAACGCCACCGGGCAGATGCTCTCGGCGCTGATGGGCTGGTCGCAGGCCACCTTCGCTTCCGACATCGCCATCGAAGGCGACAAGGCGAAAGTGACCCGCGAAGTCGACGGCGGCCTGCAGACCATCGAAGTCACCATGCCGACCGTGGTCACCGTGGACCTGCGCCTCAACGAGCCGCGCTACGCCTCGCTGCCCAACATCATGAAGGCCAAGAAAAAGCCGCTGGATGAGAAGACCGCCGAGGACTACGGCGTCGACGTCTCCAACCGCTTGGAAGTCGTGAAGACCGAAGAGCCCGCGGAACGCGCCGCTGGCATCAAGGTCGGCTCGGTCGACGAGCTTGTGGCGAAACTCAAAGAAGCGGGGGCTGTGTAATGGCTGTTCTTCTGATTGCAGAGATTTCCGACGGCGAACTGTCGATGGACGCAACCGCCAAGGCGGTGACCGCGGCCAAGCAACTGGGCGACGTGACCATTCTGGCGGCTGGCAGCTCTGCTGCGGCGGCTGGCGAAGCGGCGGCCAAGATCGATGGCGTCTCCAAGGTGCTGGTTGCCGAGGACGAGATGCTGGGCCACCGTCTGGCCGAAGCCACCGCGGCGCTGATCGTCAGCCTTGCCGGTGACTACGACCACATCGTCGCGCCCGCCACCACGGACGCCAAGAACATCATGCCCCGCGTCGCGGCGCTGCTTGACGTCATGGTAATCTCGGATGCCTCCGGCGTTGTGGATGCCGATACCTTTGAGCGCCCGATCTACGCGGGCAACGCGGTGCAGACCGTGAAGTCGAACGACGCCAAGAAGGTCATCACCTTCCGCACATCGACCTTCGATGCGGCAGGCGAAGGCGGCTCCGCCTCGGTCGAGACCATCTCGGCTGCCGAGAACCCCGGCCTGTCCACATGGGTCGAAGACAAGGTCGCCGAATCGGACCGCCCCGAGCTGACAAGCGCGGGCGTGGTGGTTTCCGGTGGTCGTGGCGTCGGCTCGGAAGAGGACTTCGCCCTGATCGAGAAACTGGCCGACAAACTGGGCGCCGCCGTTGGCGCGTCCCGCGCGGCGGTTGATTCGGGCTACGCTCCGAACGACTGGCAAGTTGGCCAGACCGGCAAAGTGGTCGCCCCTGACCTCTATGTCGCGGTTGGCATCTCGGGCGCGATCCAGCACCTTGCCGGGATGAAAGACTCCAAGATCATCGTCGCGATCAACAAAGACGAAGAATCGCCGATCTTCCAAGTTGCCGACTACGGTCTCGTGGCAGACCTCTTCGACGCGGTGCCGGAACTGATCGAAAAGCTGTAAGGCTTTTCACCTGAAACACCAAAGGCCCGCCGTTCTCGGCGGGCCTTTTTCGTGCATGCCCCTACCGGGAGCGTCAGGACATGCTTTGCAGCGCATCGGTCAAAGCGGCGGCGGCAGAGGCATGAGCCATCGGGCCCAGCATTTCCGACGCGGCCTGCGCCTCGAATTCACTGACCACCATGCCAGCGGTCGGCGCCCCTGAGGGGTCTTTGGGAGAGACGACCTCGATCTTGGCCGTGGCGTGTTGGGCCACCGCGTCCAACATTTCGCGTGTCACGAAAAGCGGATCATGGCCCAACTCTCTCACCGGCTGCGCTGCTGTGGCGACCGGCGGGCGGTCAGCCAGCCAAAGCAGGAGCGTGCGCCCCTGTATCTGCCCCAACATCAAACGCATGCGCGCCATCCACGCCTGCTGAAGCTCCGCGCGCACCGCTTCGAACCGTTCGGGCGAGACCTGCATGAGGTGCGTCAGCATGTGCCGGTTGAAGTGGAACTGCGAGAAATCGACTTCGCGGTAGATCGTCTGCAACAGCGCGGAGGCCCCGACGAAACGGTCGTTCCGACGCCGGTGCACGGAATAGAAACGGTTGGTCATGTTCTGCGCCCCCATGACCTGAACCACCGTCACATCTGCCTGCGAGGCGGCCTGCGCGACGAAAGGGTCGTGGGCAAAAGCGTCGATCCCCGCGTTGGGAAAGCCGAAGTTCACACAGGTCTTGCCGATCTCGGCCTCGACCCGCGCGGGAAACGGCTCTTCAATGAATTTGCCATAGGTCTCCGTCCCGCCGAGAAAGGCGATATAGGGCGCCTCCAACCTGCGGCGCGGGCCGCGAAACATCAGCTTTGACGTGCCGTAGCGGCATGGCAAATAGTCCAGAGGCGCTGGCCCCACTGCATCATAGGTCATCGAACCCACCTTTTTGTTCACCCAAAGCCAGATTGCACAACAGGGGCTGCGATTCTGTTAATGGGCGAATTTGTCGTGAGATTTCGTAAACAGCTGCCCTTGCGGCACCCCCGCCACGCGCCCTATTGTGCGCCGAACTCAAGCAAAGGACAGGCCATGGACATCCAGACAATCGGTATCGTGGGAGCGGGGCAAATGGGCAATGGGATCGCCCATGTCATGGCGCTGGCGGGCTACGACGTGCTGCTGAACGATGTCAGCGCCGATGCGCTGGCCAAAGCGATGAAAACCGTGACCGGCAATATGGACCGCCAAGTCAGCCGCGAAAAGATCACCGCCGCCGACCGGGACGCCGCCATGGCGCGCATCACCACGACGCAGACGCTAAGCGATCTGGGCCAAAGCGATCTGGTGATCGAAGCCGCGACCGAGCGCGAAACGGTGAAACAGGCGATCTTTGAAGACCTGATCCCGCATCTGAAGCCGACGACGATCCTGACCTCGAACACTTCCTCGATCTCGATCACCCGCCTTGCCAGCCGCACCGACCGGCCCGAGAAATTCATGGGCTTTCACTTCATGAACCCTGTGCCGGTGATGCAGCTGGTCGAATTGATCCGCGGCATCGCCACGGACAGCGAGACCTATGACGCTTGCAAAGCCGTGGTGGACCGTTTGGGCAAGACCGCCGCCTCGGCGGAGGATTTCCCAGCCTTTATCGTGAACCGCATCCTGATGCCGATGATCAACGAGGCGGTCTATACGCTCTACGAAGGGGTCGGCAACGTCGAGTCGATCGACAGTTCGATGAAGCTGGGGGCGAACCATCCGATGGGGCCGCTGGAGCTTGCGGACTTTATTGGTCTCGACACCTGCCTTGCCATTATGAACGTTCTGCATGACGGGTTGGCGGATACGAAATATCGCCCCTGCCCGCTGCTGACCAAATATGTCGAAGCCGGGTGGTTGGGCCGCAAGACGCAGCGTGGGTTCTATGATTACCGGGGCGAAAAGCCCGTTCCGACGCGCTGAGTTGCGAGGGTGTTGGGGGCCCTGCCCCCATCGCGCCAGAGGCGCGATTCCCCCGAGGGTATTTTTAAAAGGATGAAGTTTAGTTGGTGAGCGCCAGAGTATGGGCGCGCAGCCAAGCCATGAAACCGCGCGGGTCGTCGGCCCAGCGGTCAATCTCTTGGCGGGCGAGCGGGTGGCCGACGATGGGGCCTTGGGGTTTGTCGCAGGCGTGGGCGATCTCATGCAGCAAGAGCCCTTGGCGCAGCATCGGGCTGAGCCTGTTGGCAATCTGATAGGCGCGGCTGTTCTGGCCCGGGAAGCGCATCGGCACCACCTGCGCACCGGAACGGCGGATCATCTTGGCGGTGAAGACGTTCCATTCCGCTTCGACCGCCGGGCCCCACCAGCTTTCCGAGGCCGCGACGACGCCTGAGGGGAAGAGCGCCACGACGCCGCCTTCTTTGAGATGGGCCATGGCCTTGGCGCGCATTTCCACGCCTTTGCGCTGCGCATCCGGGTCATGTGGGAAGGGCACCGGGATCATGTAGCTGCCTGCCACCTCGTCAATGGAAGTGAGCAGCGACCGGGTGAGGATACGGTAATCGGGGCGCACGCGGCCGATGAGATCGGCGAAAATCATACCGTCGACCATACCGTGGGGGTGATTTGCCACGACTACGACGGGCCCTTCTTTCGGGATGCGGTCCAACTGCTCTTGCGGGGTTGTGAGGTCGATGCCCATCGTGTCGAGCGCTGCGCGCCAAAAGGCTTGGCCCGAGGGGGTGCCGCGTTGTTCGAACTTGCGGATTAGCCGCAGGATTTTGAGCTTGCCGGTGAAAAGCTCCATCGCGGAGATCACTCGCGCCTTCCATGGGTCATCGAAGGTCGAGGCATAGGACAGGCTGCGGCGGTCGTATTTGGTGAAGGTCACCGTGCCGTCGCCTGTCTGGGCCGGCTCAGCCGCGATGTTTTGCACGTCATCCATGGGGTCGGCGGTTCCTTTTCCCGCTTGGCGGGCCTAAAACCCTTCGCCGAACTTATCCGCCACGAGGGCGGTTAAAGCTTCGGCCAAGGCCTCGGCATCGGGGCCGGAGGTTTGGACATCGATGGTGGTGCCGCGCGACGCGCCGAGCATCAAGAGCCCCATGATACTGTCGCCCGAGGCCGACATGCCATCCTTGCTGACTTCGGCACGGGCATCAAACGCCTCGACCACCTCGACCAATTTGGCGGAGGCGCGCGCGTGCAGGCCTTTTTCGTTAACGATCTTTAAAGAAAATTCGGGCATGACGTCTTGGGGCCTTCTAACCTGCGCTGACATTCTGGCTGTCGATATACTTCTTACCAGCTTCGAGCGCGGCGCGCACGGCATCGGGCACATCCATATGCCGCGATTTGGCGAGTTTGATCAGCATGGGCAGGTTCGCGCCGTAGATGATCCGGCGGTTTTCCGGGCGGCAAGCCAAGAGGCTGAGGTTCGAGGGGGAGCCGCCGAAAAGATCGGTGACAACCACCACACCGGCGCCTTGGTCCACCGCATCGGCGGCGCCGCAGATCTCGCGTTCTTTGTCGGCGCGGTCATGGTCGGCTTCGATGGCGATGGCGCGCACGCCGAATTGGGATCCCACGACATGTTCGATGGCGGCAAGATATTCTTGCGCCAGCCCCCCATGTGCGACGATGACGATCCCGATCACGGCTTGCTTCCTTCACGATGCTGACGGTCCAGCTCTCGATGCCTAATTGACACCTGCCAGCCCTGCTCTGCAAGGCGCAAAGCGTGATCTTCGGCCATGGCGACAGAGCGGTGTTGCCCGCCCGTACAGCCGAATGCGATGGAGATATGCGATTTGCCCTCCTCGCGGTAGGCGGGCAGCAGCAGCAGGCTGAGGTCGAGCACCTTGTCGGCGAAATCCGCGTAGCGCTTATCGCTCGCCACATGGGCCGCGACGGAAGGGTCGCGCCCGTCGCCACTGCGCAATTCAGGAACCCAATAGGGATTGTTCAGAAAGCGGCAGTCGTGCACCACATCAACGCCGCGCGGAAGGCCCCGTTTGTAGGAAAAGCTTTGTACCGAGACCGTCAGTTGGCGCTGCCCGCCGGGGGCGAACCATTGCTCGACCTCGGCGCGCAACTCGTGGACGTTCAGCGTTGTCGTATCGATCAACACGTCGGCACGGGCGCGGATCGGGTGGAGCAGTTCCTGCTCGCGTGCGATCCCGTCGACTGGGCGGTCAGCCGGGGCCAGCGGGTGGCGGCGGCGGGTTTCGGAAAAGCGTTGCAGCAGCACATCGGGGGCGCAGTCGAGATAGAGCAGTTCCGCGCGCCACCCCGGCTCAGCCGTCAGGCGGCCCATCAGCTCCAGCACGCCTTCGGTGGAAAAGTCCCGGTTGCGGGCGTCGATCCCCAAGGCCACCGATTGCGCATCGCCGGGGCGGTCAAGCAGCGCGGGCAGCAGCCGCAGCGGCAGGTTGTCGATCGCCTCGAACCCCGCATCTTCAAGCACGTTGAGCGCAGAGGACCGCCCGGCGCCCGAAGGGCCGGTGACAAGAACCAACCGCCGCGGGGCGGGGTCTGTTGATGAGGTCTGACTGATCAATTCGGTTCTTCCACACCTGACATATACAGATGAATTGCTGCCGCAAAATGAGCGCTATCGCATTTGTGAAAACAGGGCAACGTGACACCCCGTAGCATATGGCTGTGCCCTTCGGGAAGACGCTGGTCTTCGGTGCGGGCCAGATCGACGACGAGGGCCAGCGGCACGGGGCCGTGATCCTCGGCCCGCAGAATGCCGACATAACGCGCTTCGATCAGGCCGCGGATCGGCTCGGGGACGCTGGCGATCACCTGATCCCCCTCGCGCATGATATCGGTGCGATCATCGGCCACCAGCTTGGCGCCAAGGGCGATCAGTTGCAGGGCGAGCGCCGATTTGCCCGCACCGGACGGGCCAAGGATCAGCACCCCGCGCCCATTGATCGCCACGCAGCTGGCGTGGAGGTTTTCGCGCTCGACGGTCATATCAGGCCCCGCGCCCGGGATTTAGGTGGGCAGCCCCACGACAAAACGCGCGCCGAGCGGTTCGGAGGTAATGTCGGCTTCAGTCGGGCGGATGTTCTCGGCCCAAATCACGCCGCCATGGGCTTCGACGATCTGCTTGGAGATTGCGAGGCCGAGGCCGGAATTGTTGCCGAAATGCTCTTCCGGGCGTTGCGAGTAAAAGCGTTTGAAGATTTTGCCGAGCGCCTGCTCGGGGATGCCGGGGCCGGTGTCCTCGACGACGATCAACACGCGATTGGCACGTTTGCGGGCCCAGACCCGGATCGCGTCGCCGTCTTCGCAAAAGGAAATCGCGTTGGTGATCAGGTTCACGAAGACCTGCGCCAAACGGGCTTCCAACCCATGCACGGTGATCGGCGCAGCGGGGAGATCGGTGATGAAATCGATGCCTTTGGATTTCGCATCTTCGCCGAGGTACTGGCCCAGATTGCCCAGCATTTGCAGCAGGTCGAAGGGCTCTTCCTCTTCCTTGACCAGTTCGGAATCGAGCCGCGAGGCATTGGAAATGTCGCTCACCAAACGGTCGAGGCGGCGCACGTCATGTTCGATCACATCCAGCAGTTTCTCGCGCTGGTCGTCGCGCTTGACCATTCGCAGCGTGCCCACAGCAGACCGGAGCGAAGCGAGCGGGTTCTTGATCTCATGGGCCACATCGGCGGCGAATTGTTCGTTGCCGTCGATCCGATTGTAGAGCGCCGAGACCATGCCGCGGAGGGCGCCCGATAGGCGGCCGATCTCATCGGGGCGCGCGGTCAGGTCCGGGATGCGGATACGGCCGGGGTTCATCTTGCGCGCGTCCTTGTCGCGGCCCAGTTCGGCGGCGGCAGAGAGGTCGGCCAGCGGATTGGCGATGGTCGAGGCCAGAACGAGGCTGAGGCCGATGGAGACGAGGGTCGCGATGACGAAAATCTGCAAGACGCGCTCGCGTTCGCTGCGCACAAGGCGGTCGATCTCTCCCGCAGCACTGGCCACGGCGACCACGCCGACCGGGGCCTCGCCCTGCATGATGGGAGTCACCACGCTGAAAAGCGTGCCGCCTTCGATGGCGAGCGTGCCTTCCAGCCGGGTGCCGCTGGTCACGCTAGTGCCGACCATGCCGCGCAATTGCTCTTCGAGCGGCGGGGTGGCGGTGACCTCATCGGTGCTGAAGGGGGCCGAAACCCGGTCCCAAAGCCAATTCAACCCGTCGTTCAGCAAGGTCCGCTCACCCGCCTCGGACGCGGCGAGGGCTTCGGCCACGGTAAGGCTGCCTGCGGTGCGGGCGACCAGCGTTTCCGCCGGATCATAGACAAAGACTTCGATGCCGCCGCGCAGATCCAGCCCGTCGAGCGTGGCAGCCACATCGACACCATCGCCAGTGGTCAGGTTCACCGGCGCGCCTGCGGGGAGTTGGGCCTCGATCACATCGGCGATCAGCTCAGTCTCAGACACCAGTGCCGCGGCGCGTTGCAGCGCCAGACTGTCTCGCGAGGAATTGAGGTAGAGGATCCCCGCAACCAGAACGCTGAGCGCGATCAGGTTGAAGGTAATGATCTTGCGCGTCAGCGGCGAGGAGCGGAGCGAGAACAGCCCCCGCCGTTCACGCTTGACCCGAATTTCATCCGGCGCGGCACTGTCGGGGGTGACCCAATCATCCCCCAATACAACATCACCGTCCCTGCCAGCAGCCATGTCCCGCACAAGCTTCCTTTCGACCCGCGTTAACCGACGGGTTTACTCTTCGTTATATCTATAGCCGATGCCGTAAAGCGTCTCGATCGCCGAGAATTCGTCATCAGCGCTGCGCATCTTCTTGCGCAGGCGCTTGATGTGGCTGTCGATGGTGCGGTCATCCACATAGACCTGATCATCATAGGCCACATCCATCAGTTGGTCGCGCGATTTCACGAAACCGGGGCGCTGCGCGAGGGCTTGCAGCAGCAGGAATTCGGTCACGGTCAGCGACACATCCTTGCCCTTCCAGCTTACCGCGTGGCGCAGCGGGTCCATCCGCAGATCGCCGCGTTCCATCACCTTGGTCTCTTCGGTATCGCCGACCTCATTCGTCTCGACCGCGTCTTGGCGGCGCAGAAGGGCGCGGATACGCTCGACCAACAGGCGCTGGCTGAAGGGTTTTTTGACGTAATCGTCGGCCCCCATGCGCAGGCCCAGCACCTCGTCGATCTCATCGTCCTTGGAGGTCAGGAAAATCACCGGCATCGCGGTTTTCTGGCGCAGACGTTGGAGCAGATCCATGCCGTCCATACGGGGCATCTTGATGTCCAGCACCGCCATATCGGGCAGTTTCTTGTTGAAGGCGTCCAGCGCCGCTTGGCCATCGTTATAGGTTTCCACTTCGAAACCTTCAGCTTCAAGAGTCATCGAAACGGATGTCAGGATGTTCCTGTCATCGTCTACCAATGCGATCTTTGACATTGCCTGCTTCCTTATGCTGCTCAATTCGTTCTTATTTTTGGAGTCAGTGATCTCCAATATTACAGATCGAATCAATCCTTAAGTGCGAATCGTGCCTCTGAGATGCACCAATTCCGTCATAATTTGGTTAGGAATGGCTAAATTGCCGCACTTTGACTGGCCCCGCCCAAGGTGAAGACGCGGCAGCATCCACCGCTTTGGGGCGGGTTCTAAGCGCTCAGAAACAAAGTTTTAGATGATGGCGCTAACTGTGACAAAGCTGCCTGTTCAACCTGAAAACGCCCGTGTTAAGAGGCTCTCAAGGCCCCCGACGCCCAGGGCAATTGCGCCCGCTCGGACACGTTCTGCGCTGCTCACGCGCTACCACAGGAGACATCATATGACATTTGGACGGGTAAACCCGCAGTTCAGCCTCAAGGATCAGCAGATCACCGGGCTGGGCGATGTCTATTACAACCTGACCGAGCCCGCGCTCGTCGAAGCCGCGCTGAAGCGCGGCGAAGGCAGCCTCGGCAAGGGCGGCGCCTTCCTGGTCACCACTGGCAAGTTCACCGGCCGCTCGCCGAAGGACAAACACGTGGTCAAGACCGACAGCGTGGCCGAGAGCATCTGGTGGGAGAACAACGCCGAGATGTCGCCCGAAGGCTTCGACGCGCTCTACGACGACATGATCGCCCACATGCAGGGCAAGGACTACTTCGTGCAGGACCTCGTCGGCGGTGCGGACCCCAAACATGCGATCAACGTGCGCATGGTGACCGAACTGGCATGGCACGGGCTTTTCATTCGCACCATGCTGCGCCGCCCCTACGCCGAAGCGCTGAAGGACTTCACTGCCGATTTCACCGTCATTAACTGCCCCAGCTTCCAGGCCGATCCGGCCAAGCACAACTGCCGCAGCGAGACCGTGATCGCGATGAACTTCGACCGCAAGATGATCCTCATCGGCGGCACCGAATACGCGGGCGAGAACAAGAAATCGGTCTTCACCCTGCTGAACTACCTGCTGCCCGAAAAAGGCATCATGCCGATGCACTGCTCGGCCAACCACGCCAATGGTAACCCGGTCGACACCGCCGTCTTCTTCGGCCTCTCGGGCACCGGCAAGACCACCCTCTCCGCCGATCCCGAGCGCACGCTGATCGGCGATGACGAGCACGGCTGGTCTGACAACGGCACCTTCAACTTTGAAGGCGGCTGCTATGCCAAGACCATCAACCTCAACCCCGAGGCGGAGCCGGAGATCTACGCAACGACCTCCAAATTCGGCACCGTGATCGAGAATATGGTCTTCGATCCCGATACTTTTGAACTCGACTTCGACGACGACTCGCTCACCGCCAACATGCGTGCCGCCTACCCGCTGCACTACATCTCGAACGCAAGTGAGAAGGCCGTCGGCGGCCACCCGAAAAACATCATCATGCTGACCTGTGATGCCTTCGGCGTGCTGCCCCCGATCGCGCGGCTGAGCCCGGCGCAGGCGATGTATCATTTCCTGTCGGGCTTCACCTCCAAGGTGGCGGGAACCGAGCGTGGCGTGACCGAGCCGGAGCCCACATTCTCCACCTGTTTCGGCGCCCCCTTCATGCCGCGCCGCCCCGAGGTTTACGGCAACCTGCTGCGCGAAAAGATCGCCCAGCACGGCGCCACCTGCTGGCTCGTGAACACCGGCTGGACCGGCGGCGCATACGGCACCGGCTCGCGGATGCCGATCAAGGCGACCCGCGCCCTGCTCAGCGCCGCGCTCGAAGGCCGTCTGGCGGATGCCGAGTTCCGTAAGGATCCGAACTTCGGCTTCGATGTCCCTGTCGAGGTGAACGGCGTCGCCGACATCCTGCTCGACCCGCGCCGGACCTGGGACGATCCAGAAGCCTATGACCGTCAAGCGGCAAAACTGGTCAAGATGTTCTCGGACAACTTCGAGCAGTACCTGCCCCATATCGACGACGACGTGAAAGCCGCGGCGATCAGCTAAGCTTTTCGCCAAGGACAAAAAGAAAGGGCCGCCCCTGTTGGGCGGCCCTTTTCGCATCTCACGCTCCGTGGCCCTTAGCCTGCGAAAGTCACCTTCGCATCCAAAGGCATCTCGCGCAGGAAACTGTCATCCACGCCGACGATATTGACCGAAGTCGACCGATCAACCGCCGCGATCAGGGCAAAGCTCTTGTCCGGATAGCGCCCGGCCATCAGCAAACGTTTATAGGCCAAAGGCACCGGCGCGCCCCCCTCCTCCCGCGGGATTTCAGTGACCACCTCGTCCAAGCGAACGCCACAGGTCGACTCAACCTCCCGAAAGGGGTAGTTCAGCATATTCTCGAACTCAGGACCGCCGGGGAAGAGTTTGATGGGCCGCCCGATGCTGCTGCGCGCATTGGTCCAGCCCCACCATTGCGTGTAAAAGGATTTCTCCCCCACTTCGGTACAAATCCATCCATTGGGCGAATCGCGATACACCAACACATAGGGGCGCATGGCGCGAAAGGCTTCGCTTTCCAACTCACCCCGGCTCAAGCTCCACGCCTGCAACACGGCCTGAAGCATGGCAGAGCCACCGTCCCAGATCAGCGACAGAGGCTGCTGTTGTTGGTGAAAACACCAACCGTTCGGCTCTTCATGCGAAAGGCGCAGCATGCCATCGGCATGGCGCGTTTTGCCATCCAGCCACAGCTTGCCCCGATCGAGAATATCGCGTGCCTCGGGCAAGGCTTCCAGGCCGACCTTGGTCAGGGAATAGCGGCGATTTTCGATGGTAAACAGCGGCGCGCCCATCGCCTCTTCCAACTGCTGGATATGCCGCCGGACCGTCTGCCGTGTGCTGACCAATTCGGCCACCGCATGGCTGAGGTTCAAAGTATGCGCCAGCGTCACGAAAGAGCGCATCATCTCGAACAAAAGGGCCGGAGCGGGGTCCTTTTGCAAGGTCTGGGGCACGGGTGCGCCCGGCTCAATATCGGACATATGCTGGTTCATAGGCAAGGGATGGTACATGAATCACCCGGTAACGCAATATAATCCATACAGCTAGGGTGAATTGGTTAACGCAAAGAGGCCAGATCTAGGCAATTGATCCTCAATACATTGCGGGTAGTGAATATATTGTACTCAACCTGAGGTATTGAACCATGTCCCACCCCGTAGACGTTCACGTCGGTCGTCGGCTCAAGCAGGCACGCACCCTGCGACGGCAATCCCAGACCGATGTGGCACGCGAACTCAAACTGTCGTTTCAACAGATTCAGAAGTATGAAATCGGCTCCAACCGGATCGCCGCCAGCCGTTTGCATGAGCTGGCCCGGATACTCAACGTCACCCCCGGCTATTTCTTCGAAGGGCTGGATGACGACAACCCCGAGGCCAGCAACGACCCCTCGCTCGACATCGTAAACGCCATCGGCTCCATCAAGGATGATGCGGTAAAGGCCCGAATTCTAACGTTTATTGAGGATGTTGCCGGCGTCACCGTCGCGCGCAAAGGCTGATCACAGTCCGTCATTCACGCGAAACTCCCTAGGGCCATACGGCTCACACCACCTGACCAACGGCTACGAAAGCCCGCGGCAAACTGATGCGCACCCGCTTTAAGGGCCGGTCCAAATTACCGGCGTCTCCCACCTTCACGCGACCAGCGTTTCCGCCTTTTTCAAATCGACAGAGACCAACTGGCTCACCCCCTGCTCCGCCATAGTGACGCCAAAGAGCCGGTCCATCCGGGCCATCGTCACCGCATGGTGCGTGATGATCAGAAAGCGCGTGTCGGTCTGACGGCACATCTCATCCAGCAGATCACAGAACCTGGTCACATTTGCGTCATCAAGCGGCGCGTCGACCTCATCCAGCACACAGATCGGCGCCGGATTGGCGAGGAAGACGGCAAAGATCAGCGCCATCGCGGTCAATGTCTGCTCTCCACCCGACAGCAGGCTGAGGGTGCTCAGCTTCTTGCCCGGCGGCTGGCACATGATCTCCAGCCCGGCTTCCAAGGGATCGTCGCTTTCGACCATCACAAGGTTCGCCTCACCGCCGCCGAAGAGATGGGTGAACAGCATCGAGAAATTCGCGTTCACCTGATCAAAGGCGGTCAACAGCCGCTCCCGCCCCTCGCGGTTCAGGCCCGCAATGCCGCTGCGCAGGGTTTTGATCGCCTCTTCCAGATCGGCCTTCTCAGTCAGCAGCGCTTCGTGCTCTTCGCGTATCTCTTTGGCATCGTCCTCGGCGCGCAGGTTCACTGCGCCCAAGGAATCCCGCTGCCGCTTGTATCGGTTCACGTCCTCTTCAAGCGTTTCCACCGGTGGAATCTGATCCGTCTCGACATCAAGCGCATCGCGCAGCGCCTCGGGCGTGCTTTGCCGTTCGTCCTGAATGCGCTCTGCCGCATGGGTCACCGTTTCACGGGCGGCATCGCTGCGCGCCTCGGCCCGGGCACGGGCCTCCCGCGCATCCGATGCCTGCCGCTCCGCGTCGCGCTCGGCGTCCGTCGCGGCTTTCAGGGCGGCCTCCGCGGCGGCCAGCGTTTCCGCGGCATGGGTGCGGCGGGCTTCGGCAGAGGTGATCGCGCCCGACAGGTCTTCCCGCTTCGCCGCGATCTCCGCCGGGACAGCGCTCGCCTCAGTCAATTCGGCCTCCGACGCGGTCTTGCGCTCGACCAATTCAGCGCTGCGCTTGCCCGCCGTTTCCAAGCGATTCCGCCAGCCGCTGACCTCTTTCGCGACCTCTTGCAGCCGCCGTCTGCGCGCCTCGCCCTCGCGGCGCAATTCGTCATGGGCCGAGCGGCGCGACATCATGGTGATCCGCGACGCCTCGACCGTCATGCGGACATCTTCAACCGTCGCACGGGCGGCGGAGAGGTCATCCAAGCCCGCCAGCGTGCGCTCGGCGTCCATCACCTCGGCCCGCGCGGTGATCGCGGCTTCCTCATGGCGCTTCACGGCAAGGCCGAGGGATTCCAACCGGCTTTGGGCGAGGTTGCGATCCGCCTCTGCCCGACTTAACGCGCGGCCCGCCTCGGCGACCTGCCGGTCCGCATCGCGCCGCGCCTCGCGGGCCCGTTTGTCGGCCTCGGCCTGTTCGGCCAATTGCTGCTGGAGGGTCTCATGCGCCGCCCGCGCGGCATCGCCACGGGCGCTCGCCTGTTCCAACGTCTGTTTAAGGACTTCCAACCGGTTCAACTGCTGCAAGCGCAGCGCGGCGGCCGATGGCGCATCTTCGGCCATGGCACGGAAACCGTCCCACCGCCAGAGGTCCCCCTCCTTCGACACCAAGCGCTGCCCCGGCTGCAACTGCGCCTGCAACTCTCCGCCCGCGTCGGCGTCAACGAGCCCGACTTGGGCCATTCGGCGCTCTAACACCCGCGGCACGGTGACATGCTGCGTGAGCGGGGTCACTTCGGCGGGTAGTGGCTGCGGCACCGGGTAGCTCGGCAAATGCGCCCATCCTGAGGGGCGATCGGCCTCTACCTCAGGCGCGCGCAGGTCATCGGCCAAGGCTGCGCCGAGCGCTTTCTCAAAGCCCTGTTCCACTTGCAACCGGTCGAGAACCTGCCCGCCTTCGGCGCTGTCACGCTCCACCAACTTTGCCAGCGCGCCAACCTCGGCGCGCAGGGCCTTGGCCTCGCCCTCCGCCTCAGAGCGCTCCGCGCGGGCCTCGGCCTCGCGCGATTGCGTGTCGGCGCGGGTCTCTTCGGCAGCCAAAAGGGCGGCATCCGCCGCCGCCGAGGCGGTGACGGCAGCGGCTTCGGCCTTCTCAGCCGCGGCGAAATCTAGCCCGGCCTTGTCGAGGGTCGCTTGGCTTTGGGCCACCGCATCGCGGGCCTTGCGGGCCTCGGCCTCCGACTTCTCTAACGTCTTGCGGCTGTCCTGAAGCAGGCGTTCCGCCGAACTGTGGCGCGCGGCCAAACGGGCCACGTCTTCGGTCTGCTGCGAAAGATCGGCCTCGCGGGTTTGCAAGACTTCGGCTGCCTCGCGCGCGGCCTGTTCCGCCGCCTCAACCGCGCTGTCGTGCCCCTTATCCGCCTTGGCGAGGTCTGCCGCTTCCTCTTCGAGCCGCGCGATCGTTTCTTCCGCGTCGCGGTTCAGCCCGCCTTCGCGTTCGATGTCGCGGGTCAGCTGGGCAATTCGTCCGGTCAGGGTCTCGATCAGCGACGCCGCCCGTGCTTCTTCCTCGGTCAGCGTGTCGCGCTGCGTGGTGAGACGTTGCAGAATCGCAGTCGCAATCGCCTCTTCCTCGCGCAGGGGTGGCAAGGCGGCTTCGGCCTCCTCCCGCCCTTCGGCCACGCGGCGCACCTGCGCTTCGGCCTCTGCCGTGGCGGCGACACGGGCACGCAAGTCCCCCTCGGCCTTCGCACGCGCCTCATCGGCTTCGCGCCAGCGGCGATACAACAGCAAGCCTTCGGCATGGCGCAATGCTTCGCCAATCGCACGATACCGCGCCGCCTGCCGGGCTTGCCGGGCCAGCGTGGCCAATTGCGCGGCCAGTTGTTCGACCACATCATCTACGCGGGCGAGGTTTTGCTCCGCCCCGTTGAGTTTCAACTCGGCCTCATGGCGGCGCTGATACAGGCCCGAGATGCCAGCGGCCTCTTCCAAAATGCGGCGACGGCTCTTCGGCTTGGCGTTAATCAACTCGGCAATCTGCCCCTGCCGCACCAAAGCGGGGCTATGCGCCCCGGTCGAGGCATCGGCGAAAAGCATCTGCACATCGCGGGCGCGCACATCCTTGCCGTTCACCTTATAGGCGCTGCCGACATCGCGGGTGATCCGGCGTACGATTTCAAGCGCGTCTTGCTCGTTAAACCCCGCAGGCGCCAACCGGTCACTGTTGTCGAGGTGCAGCGCCACCTCGGCGAAGTTGCGTGCGGGCCGGGAGGAGGCTCCGGCGAAGATCACATCTTCCATGCCGCCGCCGCGCATGGCGGTCGGGCGGCTTTCGCCCATCACCCATCGCAGCGCTTCGAGCAGGTTGGATTTGCCACAGCCGTTCGGCCCCACGACCCCGGTCAACCCGTCGGAGATGACGAGGTCGGTCGGGTCCACAAAGCTTTTGAAGCCGGTTAATCTGAGTTTGGAAAAGCGCAAGTTAGCCCTGCCGTGATTGATTCTCGCCTGAGCGGCGAACTTGCCGTTTGGCATGGGTCCGAGTCAATCAAAAGCCCCAAGGGAGAGGGGGCGGTCGGCGGTTATCCACAAGATATTGTCTTGATCGGCGTGTTTGCCCACGGGGCGCCTAGTCGGAGCGGGTCGATAGCACGCTTCGCCCATTCCGCGGCCCTCGCCTCATGCGATGCCGCAATACAAAGCCCGGCCTAATCGCAGTCTAGCACCCCAAGCGCCAGCGCCTGATCGCCCAGAACCTCCTTCACCTCACAGCCGCTAACCAGTGCCATCGCGCGCCCGGCCCGCGCGCGGATGGGGCCAAAGCGCGGCGCGTATTGGGTGTTTACGCGCACCGCCTCTGCCCGCTCGCCCCGTACGCGCACATCGAACACCGACCCCTCCACGGAGATCCGCTGCGCCGGCAGCCCCCGGAACTCCCGACTGGGCGCCGTACAGGCCGCGAGGCTGAATAAGACTGCAATGATGATGAGCAACCGCATGACGCAACCCTGCCCCCGCAGAGTTAACAAAAGCCTAACGCAAAAGAAAAAGCCCCGGCGGGGCCGGGGCTTTCAAAAATCTATAAGGCGCTGGCTTAGTGCAGCTTGGCTTCGACTTGAGCGATGCCATTGTCGATCAGCTTGTTGCCCTGTGCGGCGGTCATCTGCTTGGCGATCACGTCGCGCGCGGCGGCCACGGCGATGGTCACGGCTTGGTCGCGGACTTCCTTTACAGCGGCGGCCTCGGCCGAGCTGATCTGGTCTTTCGCGGCGGCCATGCGACGCTCAAGCGACTTGGCCATATCCGCCCGCGCCTGTTCGGCGGCGAGACGGGCGTCTTCCTTGGCGGAAGACACGATCCGGTCCGCTTGGTCCTGCACCTCTTTCTGCTTGCGCTCGTAAGAGGCCAGCAGGGTTTGCGCTTCTTCACGCAGGGCGCGGGCTTCTTCCAGCTCGGTCTTGATGCCGTCGGCGCGTTTGTCGAGCATGCCGATCAAAAGCGTTGGCACCTTGAAGTAAATCAGGATCCCAAGGAACAGCAGGAAGGCCAGCAACACGATGAAATCGGTGTTGCGCAGCGAAAAGAAAGGCCCCGTGGCGGCAAGCGCCGGCGAAGCGGCGAGACCGGCGAGCAGGGTCGAAAGTGTCAGGCGCATGGATTTGGTCATGGCTTATCCTTTCATCCGCGCGTCGACGGCAGCGCTGACGGTTGCGGTATCGGCCGTGCCACCCAGAGCGGCGACGAGGGCCTCGGCGGTGTCCTTGGCAACGGCTTGTACGTTGTCCATGGCGCCCGCGCGAATTTCGGCGATGGCTTTTTCCGATTCCGCCACTTGCGCGGCAATCTCGGCATCGGCCTTGGCCATTTCGGCATCCAGATCAGCCTGCATGTCCGCTTTTGCTTGGGCCACAATCTGCTGTGCCTCGGCACGGGCGTCGATCAGGGCCTTGTCATAGGCGGCTTCGGCTTCCTGCGCCTTGACCTTAAGGTCTTCGGCAGCCGCGATGTCATTGGTGATGGTCCCTTGGCGTTCAGCCAAAACCGCACCGATACGAGGCAGAGCCACGCGCGACAGGATCAGGTAGGTGGCGATCAGCGCCAGGATCAGCCAGAAAATCTGGTTGCCCCAGTGATCGAAGTTCAGCTGCGGCATGCCCGGCGTTTCGGCAGCATGGGTCGCAATGCCGGTCGCGTCGGCCAGCCCGTCGCTGGTTGTTACAGTTGCCATCGTGGCTTCTCCTTGGAAACTTTGCCGTTACAGCCGGGCAGACACGGCGATGCGCGCCTGCCCGCTCGTAAGGATTACAGTTCCGAGAGCTTAGACAGCGAACATCAGCAGCAGAGCGACGAGGAACGAGAAGATCCCCAGAGCTTCTGCGAAAGCGATGCCGATGAACAGGGTCGCTGTCTGGCTTGCGGCTGCCGAGGGGTTGCGCAGTGCGCCGGACAGGAAGTTGGCGGCAACGTTGCCGACACCCAGGGCTGCGATGCCTGTGCCGAGACCTGCGATGCCTGCGCCGATATGTGCGAGTTGACCTTCCATTGGGGTATCTCCTTACGATTGGAAGTTAAAACTTTGACGGGAAACCCCGCCGTTGTTGGGGTTGTTAGTGTGCCGGGTGCAGCGCGTCTTTGAGGTACACGCATGTCAGGATGGTAAAGACATAGGCCTGAATGAAGGCCACCAGCACTTCGAGACCGTACATCGCGGTGATCGCGACGACCGAAACGGGCGAGATGACAGCGATGGCGGCGAAACCGGCGAAAACCTTGATCACCGCGTGGCCCGCCATGACGTTGCCCGCCAGACGAATGGAGTGGCTAACTGGGCGCACGAAGTAGCTGATCAGTTCGATGATCGCCAGCACGGGGCGCAGGGCCAGAGGCGCCGAGGACACCCAGAAGAGGCTCAGGAACGCCGCGCCATTCTTGACGAAGCCGACGACGGTCACAGTGATGAACACCGCCAGCGCCAGCACCACGGTCACCGAGAAATGCGCGGTGGGGGTGAAGGCTGTCGGGATCAGGCCGAGGAAGTTGGCCATGACGATGAACATGAACAGGGTCATGATATAGGGGAAGAACTTTAGCCCCTCTTTGCCGCAGATGTCTTCGACCATCTTGTGGATGAAGCCGTAAGCCAGTTCAGCCACAGACTGCATACGGCCCGGAACGACCGAGCGGCGCGCGCTGCCCAGAACGAGCATCGCGAAAGTGGCCAGAACCGCCAGCGCCATCCAGAAGGTCGCGTTGGTGATGGTGTACCAAGCAACGGAAGCATCGTCGCCAAAGAGCGGCGATACGATGAACTGGTCCATCGGGTGGAATTCCAGACCGCCTGTTTCAACGCCGTGTGTCTCTGTTGCCATCTCAGGCTCCCTCGTCCTTGCCCGAATGGGGCGTATCCTGTTCGGCCGGTTCGGCCTGTTGTTTACCCTGGATTTCCTCAGCGGTGCGGAGCATCGTCTTCACCCCCGCCGCAAGGCCCAGCATTACGAATAGCACCATGAAAATGGGCAGCGTGCCAAAGAGCACATCCAGCCCGTATCCGATGCCGAAACCGATCCCAAGACCGGCCACAAGTTCGATCACCATCCGCCATGCCATATTGGCCTGCGAGTAATGTTCATCCGCCCGGGGCTTGGGTGCGCCGCGTTCTTTCGCAGCCGCCAGTCTGGCCTCAAGCTGCTCCATCTGCTGCCGTTGGTCCGGGCTGGTCACACCAAAATCCCCTTAGGAATATCTGCTGCGGTGCTACTGTCAGGGCGGGTTAGAGTCAACAACCTTGGCCGCCGCGGGTTTTCACGAGTTTACAAGGGCTTACGGGAGGCGGAGGCAACCCACACTTGAAACGGGCCCGGCAAACCCCAAGGAAATCGCGCCGAAGGGTTATTCAACTCAGCGGTTAAGTTAGCCGCAATGCCCGCTTTCGCCTGTGCGCGCCCCGCGCTATTCAGACGTATGACCCAAGACCTCGATCAGGTGTTTGCCGCTCTCGCCGACCCCACGCGTCGCGCCATCCTCGCCATGCTGTTGGAGGATGATATGGCCGTTACCGATGTCGCCGAGCCCTTCGAGATGTCGCTTGCCGCGATCTCGAAACATTTAGGCGTTCTGACAGCGGCGGGGCTGATCAGTCAGGAAAAGCGGGGGCGGGTGAAATGGTGCAAACTGGAACCGGATGCGCTGCGCGATGCGTCGGTCTGGATGCAGGGGTTCGGGCAATTCGAGCCGGTGAACCTTGATGCCTTCGAACGTTTTTTGGAAATCGAACTGCCTGAGGGCGGCGAAGGCGAGATGCGCTCAGGGTCAGAGTAGGTGATACATATATAGATAGAGTGATCCCCCCTTGCCGCGAGGTAAATAAGACAAGGGGAGGATCAATCGACGGTCAGATGACGCCGAATGCGAAACGCAAAATAGCCAAAACCACGACGATCAACCCGATCAGGTAAATAATACTACGCATGGTGGTGTCCTTCACTGTTAATTCACGCCCCAACGCCGGGCGTCGCGCTAAGGTTCCACCGATTCCGCAACTTTCTGAATTTTTATGATTTTTCTTCGTCATCCCCGCGCAGCAGCAGCGAAAGCGCGAGGATCGTCAGCAGCACCCCGCCCCAGACCAGCGCCCCCGGCAGGGCATTGCCAAAGCCCAACTCCCACAGGATTACCCAGCTGGGCGTGAGATAGGTATAGGCCATGACCTTGGCCGAAGGCAGCCGCAGCGCCGCGAATTGCAACAGAACCACCGTGGCCGCCGTGGCAAAGACCGCGACATAGAGGATGGTGATCCAGACCAAGGGGCGCAGCGCGCTCCAATCGGTCGCGCGGAGGTCTTTCCAGCCGTAAAGCCCCAAGAGCACCGTGCCCGCCAACAGGGTGCCAAAGGTGAACATCACCGCGCTTTCTCCGCGGTTCAGCCGCCTTACCATGGGGGTATAAAGCGCGTGGCTGATGCAGCCGACGAAATAAATCGCCTCCCCCCGCCCGATGTCGAAGGCCAAAAGCGCCGCAAGGTCGCCGCGAAAGATCACCCAAAGCGCCCCGGCCCCGCCGATGGCCAGCGCCAGCGCCATGCGCCCTGTCATGACCTGCCGCATCAACAGCCAGGCGAACCCCGCCGCCATCACCGGCACGAGGGTAAAGACCGCCGCCGCAGCCACCGGGGGCGCGGTCTTCAACCCTTCGAACATCAAGACGAAGTAGAGCGTGAACAGCCCCGCCAGCACGAAATAGCGCCAAGGTGCTGCAAAGCCCGCCCGGCTGATATCGCCTCGCCCCCAGGCCAAGACCCCGACCAGGACCGTCGCCAAGACAAAACGCAGGGCGTTCAGCGCTGTCGGCGTGATCTCGTTCGCCACCTGCGCCCCGAGCGAGAATGAACCGGCCACCAAGGCCGAGAAGCAAAGCATCGCCAGATGCCCCTGCGCCGCGGCACTTATTCGGGACATGTGACCGCATCCTCGGCATGTTCCTTGAGGAACCGCAGCACCGCCTGCACCTTGCTGGTGCGGTGCAGATCGACATGGGTGACCAGCCAAAGCGCACTGCCCCAATCGGGGCGCGGCGCGTGAATCTCGACCAATTGCGGATCATTGCGCCCCATGGCGGCGGGCAGGCCGCCGATCCCGGCCCCGGCCCGCAGCGCCGCCTCCATCGCCGTGCCGCTGGTGCTGCGCCATGTCACGCTTTCCTCTGGCACCGTGGCCCAGAGCCACTTGTGATAGGGCGCGCGGCTGTCGCGGTTGTCGGCGGCGATGAAACGGTGCTTGTGATAATCCTCCGGCCCCTGCGGGATGCCGTACTGCGCCACATAGTCCCGGCTGGCATAGGCCCCCACCGCCAGCTGCGCATAGGGCTGCACCACATTGTCGGGCTGATCCGGCGCGGCCCCGGCACGGATGGCGACATGCGCCTCGCCATATTCCAGCCGGAACAAGCGGTCTCCGATCAGATAGCGCACCACCAGTTCGGGGTTCTGGCGCTGGAACTCGGTCAGCAAAGGCGCAAGCTGCGGGGCGAGGAAATCGAGCGAGGTGATCACCAACTCCCCCGAAACATCGCTGCCGCGCCCTTTTATCCGCCCGGCCAATTGGCTGAACTGGTCGTCCGTCGCCCGCGCCACCCGCAGCAGGTCCTCCCCCGCCTCGGTGGCCGTGTAGCCCCGCGCATGACGCTGAAACAGCTTCACACCAAGCCGCCCTTCCAGCGCGTCGATATGACGGATCACGGTGGCATGGTGCACGCCCAGCACCTCTGCCGCGCCGCTGACGGTGCCAAGCTGTGCGACCTGATAGGCGGTCCTGATCTCATCCCAATTGTCCATTGTTCACCTCGCCTTCCCGACTTGTGCATTTACGAACATGGTCACGCTCATTCTGGCAGTTGCGTTCGCGAGCACAATGGCCAATTCCACGCCATCAGATTTACCCTTGGAACAAGGATCAACACCATGGCCACATTGCGCATTGAAACCTCGGTGAACCGCGAAAACTCCGTCACCCGCCAACTGACGGACCGGATCATCGCAACCCTGGGCGACAGCGACGTCGTCACCCGTGACATCGCCAGCGAACCCCTGCCGCTGATCGATTCGACATGGGCCAGCGCCCGGGTGAAACCCGCCGAAGAGCGCACCGAGCTGGATCAAGAAGCCCTCGCCCTCTCCGACGCGCTGGTCGCTGAAGTGCAGGCCGCCGATACGATCGTGATCAGCGCGCCCATCTACAACTTCACCATTCCCGCCTCGCTGAAAGCATGGATTGACCTGATCGCCCGCGTCGGCGTGACCTTCCGCTACACCGAAGACGGCCCCCAAGGGCTGCTGGAGGACAAACGCGTCATCGTCGCCTTTGCGTCGGGCGGCACGGGCATCGATTCCGCCGCCGATTTCGCCAGCGGCTACCTACGCTTCGTGCTGGGCTTTCTGGGCATCACCGATGTGACCTTCGTCGCAGCGGACCAGTTGGCCGTGGACGCCGAAGGCACCATCGCCCGCGCCCATGCGCAGATCGACGCGCTGCGCGACGCGGCCTAAGCGCCCCGCCCTCTCCTCCAAATCAGCCGCGTCTCCACACCGGGGGCGCGGCTTTTGCATGGCGGCCTTTCGCCAGCCACCCCACGCGGCTTGACTCGCACCCCCGCAGCGCGTAAACGCCAACCGATCTCCGGAAGCATTGCCTTCCGGTCCCGGCCTGTCGTCGGGATCGCCCCCAGTCAGCGCGTTGCGCCCACTGGGGCGTTTGTGCATTTTCGCGCGCGTCCTTAAATAGGGGCAAGTGCAACCGACCCGAAAGGCCCTGTGCCCATGTTTGAAAATCTAAGCGAACGGCTCTCTGGTGTCTTTGACCGCCTGACCAAACAAGGCGCGCTCAGCGACGAGGACGTCAAGACCGCCCTGCGCGAAGTGCGCGTCGCCCTGTTGGAAGCGGACGTTTCGTTGCCCGTGGCGCGTGAATTCGTCAAAACGGTGCAGGAAAAGGCCACGGGCCAAGCGGTGACCAAATCGGTGACGCCGGGCCAGCAGGTCGTCAAGATTGTCCATGACGCGCTGATCGATGTGCTGAAAGGCGAAGGCGAACCCGGTTCGCTCAAGATCGACAGCCCGCCCGCGCCGATCCTGATGGTCGGTTTGCAGGGCGGCGGTAAGACCACCACCACCGCGAAACTCGCCAAGCGCATGAAAGACCGCGACGGCAAGCGCGTGCTGATGGCCTCGCTCGACGTGAACCGCCCCGCGGCGATGGAGCAATTGGCGATCCTCGGCACGCAGATCGGCGTCGACACACTGCCGATCGTCAAGGGCGAAAGCCCGGTGCAGATCGCCAAACGCGCTAAAACGCAGGCGGGTTTGGGCGGTTATGACGTCTATATGCTCGACACCGCGGGCCGCCTGTCCATCGACGAAGAGTTGATGAGCCAAGTCGAAGCCGTGCGCGACGTGGCCAATCCACGTGAAACATTGCTGGTCGTCGACGGCCTGACCGGTCAGGATGCCGTGCACACGGCTGAGAACTTTGACGAGCGTATCGGCATCTCCGGCGTCGTGCTGACCCGGATGGACGGCGATGGCCGTGGCGGTGCTGCGCTCTCGATGCGGGCCGTGACCGGCAAGCCGATCAAATTCGTTGGTCTGGGCGAAAAGATGGACGCGCTGGAGACCTTCGAGCCCGAGCGTATCGCGGGCCGCATCCTCGGCATGGGCGACATTGTGGCGCTGGTCGAGAAGGCGCAGGAAACCATTGAGGCCGAACAGGCCGAGAAGATGATGAAGCGCATGGCCAAGGGTCAGTTCAACATGAACGACCTAAAGATGCAGCTTGAGCAGATGATCAAGATGGGCGGCATGCAGGGCATGATGGGCATGATGCCCGGCATGGGGAAAATGGCGAAACAGGTCGAAGACGCCGGTTTCGACGACAAGATCCTCAAGCAGCAGATCGCCCTGATCCAGTCCATGACCAAAAAAGAGCGCGCCAACCCTGCTCTGCTTCAGGCCAGCCGCAAGAAGCGGATCGCCAAGGGTGCCGGCATGGAGGTTTCTGACCTTAACAAGCTGATGAAGATGCACCGCCAGATGTCCGACATGATGAAAAAGATGGGCAAAGGCGGTATGCTCAAGCAGGCCATGAAGGGCATGATGGGCAAGGGCGGCATGCCCGGCGGCATGGACCCCTCCCAGATGGACCCCAAGGCGCTGGAAGCGGCGGCCAAGCAAATGGGCGGCAAGCTGCCCGGCGGTCTGGGTGGCATGGGCGGTGGCCTCGGCGGCGGCATGGGCCTGCCCGGCGGCCTCAGCGGTTTCGGGAAGAAGAAATGACCGAGCCCCTCACGGATACCGCCGCCCGCGCCGCCGAGCTGTTGAAAGAGCACCGCGCCTCGATCGACCGGCTCGACGCGATCCTCGTCTATACGCTGGGCGAGCGGTTCAAACACACGCAGGCCGTGGGGAAACTCAAGGCCACGCACGACCTTCCCCCCTCCGATCCGGCCCGCGAAGCGGCCCAGATCGAGCGGCTCGAAGATTTGGCGGAAGCGGCGGACCTCGACCCCGTCTTCGCCAAGAAGTTCTTGAACTTCATCATCGCCGAAGTCATTCGGCACCACAAAACCCACCAAGAATAGGACGGCCTCCCGTCCCCCCAACCAACCTAAAGGATTAAACACCATGGCAATGAAAATTCGTCTCGCCCGCGGCGGTTCCAAAAAGCGCCCCTTCTACCGCATCGTGGCCGCCGACAGCCGCATGCCGCGCGATGGCCGCTTCATCGAGAAGCTGGGCACCTACAACCCGCTGCTGCCGAAAGACAGCGAAGACCGCGTGAAAATGGACGTTGAAAAGGTTCAGGAATGGATCGCCAAAGGCGCCCAGCCGACCGAGCGCGTCGTTCGCATGCTGGAAGCCGCTGGCATCCGCGAAAAGACCGAGCGTAACAACCCCAAGAAGGGCGCACCGGGCAAGAAAGCCCAAGAGCGCGCGCAGGAGAAAGCCGACAAGGCCGCTGCCGCTGCCGAAGCTGCCAACGCCCCTGCCGAAGAAGCTTCCGCAGAATAAGCTTCGAGCGCCCGGCATGGATACATTCTCTGATGACTTCCGTGCCGGGCTGCACGACCTGATGCGATGGCGGCGCGACGTGCGCCGCTTTCGCACAGACCCGCTGAACGAGGCACTGGTGCAAACCTGCCTCGACAGCTTTACCCTCGCCCCTTCTGTGGGCCTGTCGGAACCATGGCGGATCATCCGCGTGACGTCCGACACCGCGCGCCAAGCCGCGCTTGAGAATTTCCAGACAGCCAATGCCCGCGCCCTTGCCGGATACGACGGCGAGAAGGCCGAGCGCTATGCAGGGCTCAAGCTTTCGGGCATGAGTGACGCGCCCGAGCAATTGGCGATCTACTGTGATGAAAGCACCAAAAAGGGAAGCGGTCTCGGCGCGGGCACCATGCCCGAGATGCGGCGCTATTCGGTGGTGGGGGCGATCACCCACCTATGGCTCACCGCCCGCGCCCATGGCCTCGGGCTAGGCTGGGTCTCGGTGCTCGACCCGGCAAAGCTGAACCGTGACCTTGCGGTGCCAGAGGATTGGTCGCTGGTGGCCTATCTTTGCATGGGCTGGCCCGAGGAAAACAGCCTGACGCCGGAACTGGAAACCAAGGGTTGGGAGACCCGCGCCCCCCGCCTTAAGGTCGAGACCCGCTAATGAGAAAGCTACTGTTCCTTCTGTCCGTGCTCGTGCTCGGCTTTGTCCTTGGCATCCGCTATGATCGGCAGTTAATGCAGGATGAATGCAAAGCCGGGGCCGGTGAATGGACCGGGACGATCTGCGTGAATTCGGAGTTGTTGCAATGAGTGACCAAGACTTGATCTGCGTCGGTGCCATCGCGGGCGCCTATGGCGTGCGCGGCGAAGTGCGGGTGAAAAGCTACTGCGCCGTGCCCGAAGACATCGAAAACTACCGCCCGCTGAGCACCGAGGACGGCAGCCGCCAGTTCACCCTTGCCTTGCTGCACCCGGTCAAAAACGGCTTTGCCGCGCGCATCGCCGAAATCACCACCAAGGAAGAGGCCGACGATCTGCGCGGTGTCTCGCTCTTTGCCGCGCGGGATCAATTGCCGGGCCTGCCGGATGACGAATTCTACCACGCCGATCTCATCGGGCTTGAGGTCTATGACACCGGCGGCGTGTTGCTGGGGCGCGTTAAAACGGTGCAGAACCACGGGGCGGACGATCTGTTGGAACTGCAACTTGCAGGTACCTCGGCCACCACCTTCCTGCCCTTCACCAAAGCCGCCGTGCCGACGGTCGACCTTGCCTCGGGCCGGATCATCGCCGACCCGCCTTTGGGCGTGCTGCCCGAGGGCAAGGATGGCTGAGACCGGAGCCGGATGATGCCCCGCCGGATCATCCTGCATCCCGGCTTTCACAAGACCGGGACCAGTTCCGTTCAAGCCACCCTGCGCGCCAACCGCGCCCTGCTGAAGCCCCATGTTGCCCTGCGCCTGCGCTGGCAGATGAAAGAGCTGCTGCATGCCGCGCGCGGCTATTCCACATGGCGCGACCCGCTCACGCTGCTCAAGGCCGAATACCGCTTCGACGCCCTTCTCGATGCCCTACCCCGGATGCCGCGCCGGACGCTGGTCCTCTCGGCCGAGGAACTGGCCGGTCACATGCCCGGGCGGGGCGCTCTGGCCGATTACAGCGCCGCGCCCGTGTTGCTGGAGACCTTTACCCACAGCCTGCGCCGCCGTTTCCCCCGGGCGGAGGTCATGGTCTACCTCTCGACCCGCGATCCGGCGGATTGGATCACTTCGGCCTATTGGGAGCATGTCAAAGCCTCCTCCATGACGCTCGACCTTGCACAGTTCACATCCCGCTACGCCCCAGCGGCAGATTTGGATGCGGTGGCCGAAACGATGGCCCGGCGTCTGCCCTGCCCGGTGCATCACGCGCGGCTGGAGGCCTGCCGTGACCTGCCGCTTGGACCCGCGACGCCGCTCTTGGACCTTTGCGCATTGCCGCCTGAGGTCTTGGCGCAGATGACCGTGCCCCCGCCCGAGAACCAGCGTTTGCCTGCGGAACTTTTGCAGGCTCTGCTTGACGCCAACCGCCAACACGCCGATGACCCCGAGGCGCGCCGCCGCGCCAAGACCGCCCTATTGCAACAGGCAGGAACCGCATGAAACCCACCCGCTCTCACGGACGTCAAAGCGCACGGCCCAGCCTCAAACCCCGCGCCTTGATGCAAGATGCACCGGATTATTCGGATGTCTGGCAGGCAAGGATCGTCACGCTGTTTCCCGACCTCTTCCCCGGTGTGCTGGGGGCCAGCCTGACCGGAAAGGCGCTGCATGAAGGGCGTTGGCAATTGCACACCCATGACCTGCGCGACTTTGGCATCGGCAAGCACCGCAATGTCGATGACACCCCCGCAGGCGGCGGGGCGGGCATGGTCATGCGCGCCGATGTGGTCGGCCCGGCGCTGGCGCGCGCGCAAAGCCACGCCCATGGGCGCTGGCCGATCCTTTACATGTCGCCGCGCGGGCGGCGGTTCGATCAGGCCATGGCGCGCGATCTGGCAAGCTGCGCGGGGGTGACAATGCTCTGCGGGCGATTCGAGGGGGTCGACGAGCGGGTGATCGAGCATTTCGGCATCACCGAGGTCAGCCTGGGCGATTTTGTCATGACGGGGGGCGAGCTGGCCGCCCAAGCGATGATCGACGCCACTGTGCGCCTCTTGCCCGGCGTGCTGGGCAATGCCGAGAGCATCGAAGAGGAAAGCCACGCCTCGGGCCTGCTGGAACATCCGCAATATACCCGCCCCGCCGAATGGGAAGGGCGCGAGATTCCGCCCGTTTTGATGTCGGGCAACCACGGCGAGATTGCGAAATGGCGGCAGGCGCAGGCCGAAGAGCTGACCCGCAAACGCCGCCCCGACATGTGGGCTGCGTTCGAGAGCAAGGACTGAGCCCGCGCCCCGATACGGAACCCGCCCCCGCGCGGCGCGTTGATCTCCCATATCGGAGGGAGAATCCAAATGCTTGAACTTATTCTTATTCTGTTGATCGTCGCCGCCGTTGCTGCCCTCTTGGGCTTTGGCCGCGTATCGGGTGCCGCGATGACCGGGGCGAAAGTGCTGATCGGCATCGTGCTGGTGCTGTTCCTGCTCGTTGTCTTGGGCGTGATCGCACTGGCCTGACGCGCCCGCCCGCAGAGGTCTGAAACACTGGGGATCAAGGTGGCCACAGCCCCCTTGATCCTATCGCTTTTGCCCCCTATACCCCGCGCATCCGGAATCGCTTTGGCGGCTCCGGTGCTTTGCGTTTTACGCAAGAAACTAAGTAATGACGATGATACCTCCGGCGGGGGCCCTTGATCGGAAACGATTGCAGCGCTGCCCGATAGAACCCGAAGCTCTGGGTCGCGACATAATTTCGTGGAATACCGCGAACATCATAGGAGAATGGTCAGATGAACCTGATCGCAGAAATCGAGGCGGAACAAGTCGCCGAACTGGGGAAAGAGATCCCCGACTTCCGTGCCGGTGATACCGTTCGTGTTGGCTTTAAAGTCACCGAAGGCACCCGCACCCGTGTGCAGAACTACGAAGGCGTCTGCATTTCGCGCAAGAACGGCCACGGCATCGCCGGGTCCTTCACCGTGCGCAAGATTTCCTTTGGCGAAGGCGTGGAGCGTGTGTTCCCGCTGCATTCGACCAACATCGACAGCATCACCGTCGTGCGCCGCGGCCGCGTCCGTCGTGCAAAGCTGTACTACCTGCGCAGCCGTCGCGGCAAATCCGCACGGATCGCCGAAAACGTCCACTACAAGCCGCTTTCCGGCGCGAACGCATAAAGGACTGGTCGATGAAAACCGATACACATCCCGAATACCACATCATCAACGTCAAGATGACCGACGGCACCGTTGTGGAAATGAAATCGACATGGGGCAAAGAAGGCGACCATCTGTCGCTCGACATCGACCCCTCCGTGCACCCTGCCTGGACCGGCGGCACTGGCCGCATCATGGACACCGGCGGCCGCGTGTCGAAGTTCAAGAACAAATACGCAGGTCTGGGCTTCTAAGCCTTACAGAAATTGCGAGATAAAGGCGCGGCCCCTCGGGGTCGCGCCTTTTGCGTTTGGGGGATGGGGCAGTGGATGGGGCCTAGGCCGGGTGCGTGCGGCAAGCGGTGTGGAGGTATTTTTAAAAGGATGAAGTTAAGGGGGTGTGCGTGCCGGTGGGGGCCGGCGCGCATGGGGGAGGCCGGGTTAGAGGCGGCGTTCTTGTAGGGCGGCTTGGGCGCCGTAGCCGTGCAGGTGGGACAGCACCGCGCCATAGGCGATCAGCAGATAGGCGAGCAGTTCCGTGCCCTCTTGGACGGTGGTTTTGATTTGCGGGTCATAGGCTGCGCCCATGACGGCCTCCCACAGGGCGCCGGTGCCGAAAATCCGCGAGAAGAAGAGCAGCAGCACCACGCCGATATAGACGAAGGTGGCGGAGCGGGTTTGTAGGTGGTGCAGCATGGGCAGCAGCGTGGTGCCGCGATTGCGCCATGCGATGAAGCTGCCCACTGCCAGTGTCACAAGGGCGGGGTAAATCCAGAACCCGTGTTGGATACGGTCGAGCGCGGCGTCATATTCGCGCAGGAACATGCAAGCGAAGAGCGTGGCCGCCAGCGTGAGATACCCCCGCATGCCCACATGTTGATAAGCGCCCATCATGAAAATCCCAGCCGCGATGGCCAGCAGGGTGTTGTGCATATGTTCGGTCAGCGAGTCTTCGGTGACGCCCTCGCCCAGAACGGCCGTATCGAGGTAGACCGTCACCGGCACCAGCGCCACCAGCAGGCAAACCAGCGCGAATTCCGCGATCACCATGCCCAGAGACGGCAGCACGCCGCGGACTGTTGTCTGTTTCGATGTGGTGGGGTGGTGATCTGGCATGGGGGAGACCTTGCTTGAGCGGTTCGTTGGGGTGCGCGAGCGCGCGGTAAGGCGCGGTGTTACACGGTGCCTTAAGCGGTGAAAATAGCGCGAATGTCAGCGATGTCCAAACGCGGCAGGGCTGCCACGGTCGGGCTGAACAAGCGGCCTCGCCACTTTCCAAAGGCGTGAACCCTACATATAGTGCGGCTCAACAATATCCTGCCTTGAAGGGCAGGCGCGAAGGGACAGCAGTATGGCGCATATCATCGTCGTCGGTAACGAAAAAGGCGGCGCGGGCAAATCAACCGTTTCCATGCATGTGGCGACGGCGCTGGCGCGGCTTGGCCATAAGGTCAGCGGGCTGGACCTCGACCTGCGGCAACGGACCTTTGGGCGCTATATCGAGAACCGCCGTGCCTTCATGCGCGAGTCCGGCCTGACGCTGGCCAGTCCGACGCTTTGCGAATTGCCGGATGTAGAGGCCAGCAGCCTGCGCCCCGGCGAGAACATGTATGACCATCGCCTGAGCGCCGCCGTGGCCGCGCTGGAGCCGGACAATGATTTCATTCTGATCGACTGCCCCGGATCGCACACGCGGCTCAGTCAGGTGGCCCATTCGCTGGCGGACACATTGATCACGCCGCTGAACGACAGTTTCATCGACTTTGATCTTTTGGCCCATATCGACGCCAATGGCGAAAAGATCACCGGCCCCTCCGTCTATTCCGAGATGGTTTGGAACGCGCGGCAGCTCAGGGCGCAGGCCGGGTTGTCGGCGATTGATTGGATCGTGGTGCGCAACCGTTTGGGCGCGCAGCGCATGGTCAACAAGGAGAAGATGGAGCGCGCGATCAACAACCTCAGTAAACGGATCGGTTTCCGCACCGCGCCGGGGTTCAATGAGCGGGTGATCTTTCGGGAGCTTTTCCCGCGTGGTCTGACCTTGCTGGACCTCAAGGATATCGGGGTGAAACAGCTCAATATCTCGAACATCGCCGCGCGGCAGGAGTTGCGTGAGCTGATCAAGGCGTTGGAGTTGCCGGGCGTCAGCCCCGACTTTTGATCCTAGTGGCGCGGCAGCGGGGGCACGACCCGGCGGCGGCGCGACAGGGCGATGAGGTTCGACAGAAACAGCGCGCCCACGACGATCCCCCCGCCGATCAGCGCATAGATCCCGGGGTCTTCGCCCAGCACCGCCCAGACCAGCAGCGGCGCCAGCACAGATTCCAACAAAACGAGCAGGCCCACTTCGGCGCTTGAGATATAGCGCGGGCCAAGGGCGATGAGCCCGGCGCTGGCAGCCATGAACGCCGCGTAGAGCAGCATCTGCGGCAGTTCTGCGGTGGGCATGTGCAGCGGCCGCGCCACGGGGAGCAGCACCGCCCCGGCCAGCAGATAGGCCAATGCGACCGCGGGCACCATCGACACTGCGCGCGCATGGCGCGCCGCTGTCAGCGCTCCGGCGAAGATGGCCGAGATCGACAAGGCCAGCAGATCGCCCGCGCGCGAGGCATTCTCGGTCTCGCCCGAGCCGAAGGCGATCACGGCCAAGCCAGCGAGCACCGCCGCGATGGTAAAGAACATGCGCCGGCTGATCGGCTCGCCCAGAAAGACCCGGCTATAGATCGCGGCAAAGACCGGCAGCGAGGCGAGGATGAAGACCACATTCGCGACCGAGGTCAGGCGCACGGCCAGCACGAAGCCGACTCCGGCGCAGGCCACGCCGCCGATGTAGATGGCGCTCGCCCATCCGGCGCGGCTGAGGGCGCGGAAGGGGGCGGTGCCTTGGGCCAGCAGCAGGCCCGCGCCAATCGCCATGCCCACGAGGGTCACCTTCCAAAAGGCAAGCGTCAGCATAGGCGCGTCGATGACGCGCACGAAAAGCGCTTCGGGAACGATGCACATCACCCCAAGAAAGGTGAGCAAGAGGCCTTTGGTCTGATCGGTCATGCGCCATCGGTGGCGGTTTCTACGGGCTAAGTAAAGCCCCCCTGCCCCACATCCGACAGCTTGAGCAGCGCCCGCCGCAGCACCGCCGCCTCGGCAGGGTCGAGCGCATCCATCAGCGCGGCATTGTAGCGCTGCGCCACGGCGCGCAGATCGTCATAGGCCGCTTGGCCCTGCCGCGTCAGCGACAGATGCTCCACCCGCCGATCCTCTGGATCGCGGCTGCGGGTGACGAAGCGCCGCTCGGTCAGGCGGTGCACGGCACGGCTGATCTTGGTCTTATGCATCCGCGCGCGCTGTCCGATCTCGCTTGCCGTGAGTTGCCCGTAGAGGCCGAGGTGGAACAAGACCCGCCATTCGGTGCGCAGCATGCCATAGCGGCTTTTGTAGATCTGCTGAAACTCAAGCGATGACGCCTCCGCCGCTTGGTTCAGCAGGTAGGGCAGGAAATACTGAAGCTGAAAGTCACCGTCCGCCATGCTGCGCCGCTTGTTAGTTACAAATCCAACTATTACGCTTGTAACAGATTCTGCAAGGGGGCACAGATGACCAGCCAGTCCAAGCCATCGACGATGACAACCGCGGCCACCACATCGGGCACGCATCCGGGCTATATGCCGGGATTCGGCAATGATTTCGAAACCGAAGCCCTGCCCGGCGCCCTACCGCAGGGCATGAACTCCCCGCAGAAATGCAACTACGGCCTCTATGGCGAACAGCTTTCCGGCACGGCTTTTACCGCGCCCTCTCATCAGAACGAGCGTACATGGTGCTACCGCATCCGGCCCTCGGTCAAACATTCGTCGCGCTACACGCGGATCGACCTGCCCTATTGGAAGTCCGCGCCGCATCAGCCGCAGGATGTGACCAGCCTTGGCCAATACCGTTGGGATCCGGTGCCGCATTCCGACACGCCGCTGACTTGGCTGACCGGCATGCGCACGATGACCACGGCGGGGGATGTGAACACCCAAGTCGGCATGGCGAGCCATATCTATCTGGTGACCGAGAGCATGGTGGACAGCTATTTCTACTCTGCCGACAGCGAGCTTTTGATCGTCCCGCAGGAGGGCTGCTTGCGCTTTTGCACCGAGTTGGGCGTTATGGATATCGCCCCGCAGGAGATCGCCATCATCCCGCGCGGGCTGGTCTACCGGGTCGAGGTGCTGGACGGCCCCGCGCGCGGCTTTGTCTGCGAGAACTACGGCCAGAAGTTCCACCTGCCCGCGCGCGGCCCGATCGGCGCCAACTGCATGGCGAACCCGCGTGATTTCAAAACCCCCGTGGCGGCTTTCGAGGACCGCGAGGTGCCCTCCACCGTCATCATCAAATGGTGCGGCCAGTTCCATGAGACCAAGATCGGGCATTCGCCGCTCGACGTGGTGGCATGGCATGGCAATTACGCGCCGGTGAAATACGACCTGAACACCTATTGCCCCGTGGGCGCGGTGCTGTTCGACCACCCAGACCCGTCGATCTTTACCGTGCTGACCGCCCCCTCGGGCGTCGAGGGCACTGCCAATATCGACTTCGTGCTGTTCCGCGACCGCTGGATGGTGGCCGAGGATACCTTCCGTCCGCCATGGTATCACAAGAACATCATGTCCGAGCTGATGGGCAATATCCACGGCCAGTACGACGCCAAGCCCAAGGGCTTCGTTCCCGGGGGCATGAGCCTGCACAATATGATGCTGCCGCATGGGCCGGACCGGAACGCCTTCGAGGGCGCGTCGAATGCCGAGTTGGCACCCCATAAGCTCGACAACACGATGTCCTTCATGTTCGAGACCCGCTTTCCGCAGCATCTGACCGAATTCGCCGCCAAGGAAGCGCCGTTGCAGGACGATTACATCGACTGCTGGGAGAGCCTTGAGAAGAAATTCGACGGCACCCCGGGCAAGAGGTGACCGCTGTCCGCGAAAGGACCAATATGACCCTGATGACCTCTTGGGTGGAAAGCGCCAATTCGGCCACCACCGATTTCCCGCTGAACAACCTGCCCTACGGCGTCTTTTCGACCAATCAGCTAGAGGCGCGCTGCGGCGTGGCGATTGGCGATCAGATCCTCGACATGGCCGCGCTGGAGGAAGAGGGGCTGATCACCCTCGCTGAAGAGCCGGTGTTCGATGTGCCCTATTGGAACGATGTGATGGACCTTGGCCCTACGGCTTGGGCTTCCTTGCGCTCCCGGTTGATCGAACTCCTCAGCGCCGATGCGCCCGATCAGGCGGCTGTGGCGCCCCATCTCGTGCCGATGGAGGCCGCGCAGCTGCACATGCCGATGATGGTTTCCGAATATACCGATTTCTACGCGGGCAAACATCACGCCACGAATGTCGGCACCATGTTTCGCGGGGCCGAAAATGCGCTGCCGCCGAATTGGCTGCACATCCCCATCGGCTATAATGGCCGCGCTTCCACCGTCGTCGTCTCGGGGACTGAGATCACGCGGCCCAATGGCCAGTTGAAAGCCCCCGAGGCCGAAACGCCGCATTTCGGCCCCTGCCAGAAACTCGATATCGAGTTGGAGATGGGCGCGATCGTCGGCACCTCGACCGAGATGGGCCAGCCCGTCAGTATCACTGAGGCGGACGAGATGATCTTTGGCTATGTCCTGCTCAACGACTGGTCAGCGCGGGACATTCAGGCGTGGGAATACCAGCCGCTCGGCCCGTTTCAGGCCAAGGCCTTCGCCACGTCAATATCCCCGTGGATCGTGACCCGTGACGCGCTTGAGCCGTTCCGCACTTCGACGCCAGAGCGTGAGAAAGACTTGCTGCCCTACCTGCGCGAAAGCAAACCGGGTCTCTATGATATCGACCTTTCCGTGACGCTCCAGCCCGAGGGCGGCGAGGCCGAGGAGATCGCCCGCACCAACTACCGCGAGATGTATTACTCCGCCGCCCAGCAGTTGACGCATCACGCCTCCTCCGGCTGCGCGATGAACGCGGGCGATCTGCTCGGCTCCGGCACGATCTCCGGCCCCGAAAAATCGGAGCGCGGGTCGCTGCTGGAACTGTCATGGGGCGGCAAAGAGCCGATCACCCTCACAGACGGCAGCACCCGAAGCTTTGTCGAAGACGGCGATACGCTGACCCTCACCGGCCACGCGCAGGGCGACGGCTTCCGCGTGGGTTTCGGCGCCTGCACCGGCAAGATCCGCCCGGCAATCGACTTTTCCTGAACAGGCCGCGTAACCGCGCTGGCGAAGCAAGACAGAAGGACAACACATGGCCAAGCAATTCGCATCACAAGGCGACATGACCGAGAAAGAGATCTCTTTTACCGAGGTGGGCGAGGGCCTCTACGCCTTCACCGCCGAGGGAGACCCGAACTCTGGTGTGATCATCGGCGACGACAGCGTGATGATCATCGAAGCACAGGCGACACCGCGACTGGCGAATAAGGTCATCGAATGCGTCCGCTCGGTCACCGACAAGCCGATCAGCCATCTGGTGCTGACCCATTACCACGCCGTGCGCGTGCTCGGGGCCTCCGCCTTTGGCGCGCCGCAGATCATCATGTCTGAGAAGGCCCGCGCCATGGTCGCCGAGCGCGGGCAAGAGGATTGGGACAGCGAATTCGAGCGTTTCCCCCGCCTCTTCGAAGGCCATGAGAGCATCCCCGGGCTGACCTGGCCCACCACCACCTTCAACGGGCGGATGAGCGTCTACCTCGGCAAACGCCGGGTCGATATCATGCAACTGGGTCGCGCCCATACGGCGGGTGACGCGGTGGTCTATGTGCCCGATCAGAACGTCATGTTCACCGGTGACATCGTGGAATATCACTCCGCCTGCTACTGCGGCGACGGGCATTTCCACGACTGGCCCGAGACGCTGGAACGCCTCCGCGCCTTCGACCTCGACGCCATCGCGCCGGGCCGGGGCGACGCGCTGGTGGGGCGCGAGATGGTCAATGCCGCGATTGACAGCACCGCCGACTTCGTGCGCTCCACCTACCGCCCGGCGGCCCGCGTGGCCCTGCGTGGCGGCACCTTGAAAGAGGCTTGGGACGCCGTGCGCGCCGAATGCGACCCCAAGTTCGGCGACTATGCGATCTATGAGCACTGCCTGCCCTTCAACGTCGCCCGCGCCTATGACGAGGCGCTGGACATCGACACGCCGCGCATCTGGACGGCGGCGCGCGACAAAGAGATGTGGGAGGCGCTGTCGGACTGATGTCCCTGCCCGCGCTTCTTCCTGCCCTGATCGTCTTGGCGCTGGCGCTCTGGTTCTATCTGGTCTTCGCGCTGGTGATGGAGCACCGCCGCCATGCGGCGCGCCGCAGCGGGCAGCCCTACGCCGGGCTGCGCGATGCAGCGCAGGTTTGGTCAAAGATGCTGGGCGCGCCCGAATACCGCGGTGCGCGCCGCCGGGTGGCGCTGGTGTCGCTGGCCTTGCTGGCCCTGCTGCTCTTGCGCGCCTTTCTCTGAGGATACCGCCATGGCCTATGCCTACACCCCCTTCCCCTACAGCCCCCCACCCGGCCTGACCGCGCCCGAGCCGCGGCACCCGGTGGTGATCGTAGGCGCTGGCCCTATCGGCCTGTCGATGGCCGTGGACTTGGCCCTGCGCGGGGTCAGATCGGTCGTGTTGGATGACAACAACGTCGTCTCCCTCGGCTCGCGCGCGATTTGCTGGGCGAAACGGACGCTGGAGATTTTCGACAGGCTCGGCATCGGCGAGCGGATTCTGGAAAAGGGCGTGACATGGAAAGTGGGCCGTCAGTTTCACGGGGAACAGGAGGTCTATAACTTCGACCTGCTGCCGGAACCGGGGCATAAATACCCGGCATTCGTGAACCTTCAGCAATATTACGTCGAAGAATATCTCATTGCACGCGCGCAGGAGTTCCCCGACCAAATCGACCTGCGCTTTCTCAATAAGGTCACCGATCACAAGGGCCACGCCGACCATGTTGAGCTGACGATCGAGACGCCGGATGGCCCCTACCGGCTTGAGACCGACTGGTACATCGCCTGCGATGGCGCAGGCTCGGCCACGCGCAAACGGATGAACCTGCCCTTCGAGGGGCAGACCTTCGACGAACACTTCCTCATTGCCGATGTAGAGATGGAGACCTCCCCCTTCGGCGACCATGACACGCCCGAGCGGTGGTTCTGGTTCGCCCCACCCTTTCACAACGGCCAATCCGCCCTGCTGCACAAACAGCCCGACAACATCTACCGCATCGACCTGCAACTGGGGCCAGAGACCGACCCGAAGGCCGAGGCGACCGAAGAGAAGGTCGTGCCGCGGCTGAAGCAGATGCTCGGCGACGCGCCGTTCCGGCTGGATTGGATGAGCGTCTATAAGTTCCGCTGCGCACGACTGGAGAGGTTCGTGCATGACCGCGTCGTCTTTGTCGGCGACAGCGCCCATGTGGTCAGCCCCTTCGGGGCGCGGGGCGGCAATGGCGGGGTGCAGGATGTCGACAACCTTGGCTGGAAACTGGCCGCTGTGGTGCAGGGCGATGCGCCGCCAAGCCTGATTGAGAGCTATGACTTCGAACGCGGCCATGGCGCGGATGAGAACATGCGCAACTCCGCCCGCGCGACCAATTTCATGACGCCGAAATCCCCCATCGAGACCCTGTTTCGCAACGAGGTGCTAACCCTCGCAGCAAAGCACCCTTTCGCGCGCAAACTGATCAACTCCGGCCGGCTGTCGCAGCCCTGCACGCTGGCCCATAGCCCGCTGCAAACCGCAGGCGACGCACCCCTGCGCCCCGGCAGCGCATTGATCGACGCGCCGTTGGTCGGGCCTGCGGGGGATTGCTGGCTGTTGGGTGCGGTTCAGGGCCAGTTCGCCCTCCTCGCCGTGGGCGAGATCACCGCCCCCGACCTTCCCGGCCTTGCCCGGATCGGTATCGATCAATCCCATGATGCTTACCCCTGTTTCCAAGGTAAGGACGACCACGCGCAGCGGCGCTATGGCAGCGGATTCCTCTATCTGCTGCGCCCCGATGGCCATGTTTGCGCCGTCTTCGACCAGCCCGACAGCGCCGCGATTGCCCGCGCCTATGACCGTGCGAAAGGAGCCACCGCATGATCCTTGAAGACAACCTCGGCGCCGAGGGCGACAGCGTCTATGCCGCCCTCATGGCCGCCCACGAAGGGCTGAGCGAGGCGGAAAGCCACGCCCTCAACGCCCGATTGGTTCTGATCCTGGCCAATGAACTCGGCGTCCCGGCCCGGCTTGCGGCGCTTTTCAAAGCCGCGCGCGATCTGGCCTAACCCGCCAGCCTCACAGCACTTTTCCCCCATGCCCGCGCTTGCCGGGCCGGTTTCCTGCGCTAGCTTGCTGCTCAACTTCCCGCGACAGGCTTGACGCAACGCGCCTGATCGGCAGACTAAACACCCCGCGCCCACCTCAAGAGGCGACAAAAGCAGGTCAACTGCATCACCTGCCCCACCGTGAAAAGTGGGGATCCGCGATGGCCCGGCCAACGCACCAACAGAGAGGAAAATCATGGAATTTTTGACACGCACCGGAAAACCGCTGCCGCAATCCGTGCTGACATCAGCCGAGAACGCCAAGAAAGACCCCGTCAGCAGACGCGAGTTTCTGGCGATTGCGAGCGCCTTCGGGGCCACGTCCGCCACAGCCTACGGGATGCTTGGCATGGCCGCGCCTGCGCGTGCGGCGGCCCATGCCAACCTCAAGGAAGGCGGCACCGTGCGGATGCAGATGGAGGTGCGTGCCCTGAAAGACCCGCGCACCTTTGACTGGTCGCAGATCGCCAACTTCAGCCGCGGCTGGCTGGAATACCTCGCCATCTGGGAGAATGACGGCACCTTCACCCCCGGCCTGCTGGAAAGTTGGGAGATTAACGACGACGCCACCGAATACACGCTGAACGTCCGCAAGGGCGTGACATGGAACGACGGCACCGCCTTCACCGCGCAGGACGTGGCGCGCAACATCGAAGGCTGGTGCGACAAGTCGCTCGAAGGCAACTCCATGGCGGGCCGTTTCGCCACACTGGTGGATGAGGAAACCGGCAAGGCCATCGAAGGCGCGATCGAGGTGGTGGACGACCACACCGTCAAGCTCACGCTGCCCAAATCCGACATCACGCTGATCCCCGGCATGGCCGACTACCCCGCCGCGATCACGCCCGAAGGGTTCGACCCCGACACAATGCTCGAAAACCCGAAAGGCACCGGCCCCTACCTGCCCGAGTCGCTCGAAGTTGGCGTCAAAAGCGTGCTGGTGAAGAACCCCGATCACACATGGTGGGGCACTGAGGTCTTCGGCGGGCCCTATATCGACCGTTTGGAATATATCGACTACGGCACTGATCCTTCCGCATGGATCGCCGCAGCCGAGGCCGAAGAGGTTGACGCTTTCTACTCCATGGAAGGCGAATATATCGACGTGATGAGCACGCTGGACGGCTGGGTCGAGAATGAAATCGCCACAGCGGCGACCATCGTGATCCGCCCCAACCAACTGGCCGAAGTCGACGGCATGAAACCCTATGAAGACAAGCGCGTGCGCAACGCGCTGCAACTCGCGGTCGACAATGCCGTGCTGCTGGAACTCGGCTACGCCGGGCGCGGCCTCGTCGCCGAGAACCACCACGTCGGCCCGATGCATCCCGAATACGCTGAAGTCGAGCCGCCCAAGACCGACCCTGAAGCCGCCCGCGCGCTGATGGAAGAGGCGGGCATGGCAGATTACGAGCATGAACTCTTCTCGATCGACGATGCATGGCGCAAAGACACCACCGATGCCGTGGCAGCCCAGCTGCGTGACGCGGGCATCAAGGTCAAACGCACCATCCTGCCCGGCTCCACCTTCTGGAACGACTGGGTGAAATATCCCTTCTCCTCCACCAACTGGAACGCGCGGCCTCTGGGCGTGCAGATCTGGGCGCTGGCCTATCGCTCGGGCGAGGCGTGGAACGAGTTCGGCTATGCCAGCCCCGAGTTCGACGCCCTGCTGTCAGAGGCGCTGGCCACGGCGGATGTCGAAGCGCGCCGCGAGATCATGGCCAAGGGTGAGAAGATGCTGCAAGACGATGGCGTCACGATCCAGCCCTACTGGCGCTCGCTCTACAACCACACCCGCGAGGGGCTGGTGGGTGCCGCGCATCACATCGGGTTCGAATATCACCCGGCGCGGATGGCTTGGGCGGAAGAATGATCTGCCGCTAGCTAGACACGCGAAAGGGCCGCAGCGATGCGGCCCTTTTTCTTTGCGCGGCACCGGCGTTAACCGCCGATCAACTCTTTCGCCATCATCATATGCACGCCCTTCTCACGGTTCACCGTCTGGGTGATCCGCAGATCACCGGCCAGCGAACAGAGCACATAGGCATCCTCGCGGCTGATCCCCGCGCGTGCAGACACCAATGCGATCATGTCGCGCAGGGCCATCTCCGCGCAGCGGTCGAGGTCGGGGGCCATGCCCATGGTAATCACATGGCTCGGCGTTTCGGCCTGCGGATAGCTGACTGTGCGGTCCTTCAACACGGTCAGACGGAAACGCCCCTGTAGTGCCGTCTCAATCGCCGTGACGCAGACCTCCCCATCGCCCTGCGCGCCATGCCCGTCCCCGCAGGAAAACAGCGCCCCTTCGTTGAAGACCGGCAGGTAAAGCGTGCTGCCCGCCCCCAGTTCCTTGTTGTCCAGATTGCCCCCATGTTTGCGCGGCTCGATGGTGGCGATCCGGCCCCATTCGGGCGGCGGCGCCACGGCCATCACGCCAAAGAACGGGGCCAAGGGCAGTTCCAGCCCCCAAGGCAGCCGGGCGACGCCCCGCTCTGCATCCAGCGGGATGTTGCTGTGATAGGTCTCGGGGAAATCCTGCGGCAGCGTGCCCGCCAAGGGGCGGATGAAGTTATACCCCCAGTCCTGCCGCAGCGCGACATCGAGGATTTCGACCTTCAGCACATCGCCGGGCATCGCACCTTCGACGGCGACCGGCCCGGTCAGGATATGGCCCGGCATCGGCGGCGGGCCTGCCTTGTGGATGTCGTAGAGTTCGGGTGGGACGTGGAAGCCCTCGGGCGGCAGGCAATTGGGCGCGCCAGAGACGGTGTTGATTATCACCTCTTCGCCGCTTTGGATGGTCAGCGCAGGCGGGCGGCTGGCCTCGAAATAGCCCCAATGGCAGGTCTCGGGCGAAGATTGCAGCGTGGCGGTCATGACTGCACCCCCCGGTTGGCCAAGATGCCTTCGATCAGTTCTTGCACCCGCAGCGCTTCCTCTGGTGTCGCCAGACGGCTGGTCTTGCCCGCCATCAGCAGCGCCATATCATCGAGTTGCGCCTTAAGGCTGGTCGCCCGGGTGTCGGCGGGGACGTCGCTGGTCGGCGCGAAATCCTCCCCGGTCGAGACGGTGTCGATAGAGAATTCCGAGATGCGACGGCTGGCCTTCGCGCCTTTCACCGTCACCTCCTGCCGGTCCGGCTGCGCGCCGCCGACAGAACCGAGGATCGAAACCGGCAAGCCCTCGGCATTGACCAGCCGCGCCGCAACATGGGTCTCGCAGAGCTTGTCGTCAGGGTATTCCGCATGAGCCCATTGCAGGGTCAGTGGCCCCAACACCCGCTCGCTCAAGAACAGGAAATGCGAGATCACCTCGCGCGTCATGCCCTCCTCAGCGGCAAAGCGCAGCCAATCGGCATCCACCTGCCACGCGCGGGGCCATGCCGGATAGGTCACGATGATGTCGATGCCGCAAAGATCGCCAAGCGCGCCCTCTTCGATCGACCGCGTCAGATCGGTCAGCGCCGCCCCCGCCGCTTGGGTAAAGTTGACCGCCGCCGGAACGCCCGCGGCCTGCAACTCGGCCACCAAGGCGCGGCTCTCGGCAATGTCCACGCCAAGCGGTTTTTCGAGGAAGATCGCCTTACCCGCCGCCGCGGCCTCAAGCGCATAGGCTTTGCGCGGCACCGGGGGGCAGGCGAGATAGACGAGATCGACATCGGCCATCGCCTCGGACGCCGTGGCGGAGACAACCGCCTCCGGCGCGGCCTCTTGCGCGGCGGCACAGGCGGCGGGGTCGGGATCCCACATGGTGGTGACCGTGAAGTCAGGGTGCAGCACCATGTTCTCGGCCATGCGCCGCCCCATGATCCCTAATCCGATTACCGCAGTCCTGATCGTCATCTTCGTCTCCCTCAATGTGCTGCGCGATAAGACGCTGCAATCGGGGGAACTTCAACTGCGCGCGGCGCAATTGCCTCAGGCGAGGTCGGCGCGGACCAAAGGTTTGATCACACGAGCCAGTTCTTCGGGCGCGGATTGGCTTTTGAACACATCCGCGATGGTAAAGACGCAGGTGAAAGACCCTTCGAAACAGAGCACCCCGTTCTGCCGCGCCTTCATGCCGAAGGTGATGGATTTGTTGCCAAGCCGGGTCGGATAGGTTTCGCACATCAGCTTGTGCCGCGGGGTGACCGGGCTGCGGAAATCCATCGACAGGTTGACGAAAGGCGTGCCGATATTGCGGTCGATCTGAAGCTGGAACCAGCCGTCACCGTCGAAATGGGCCTCCCACCACGCGTTGATCGCATCCAGCGCGAAATAGGGCAGCCGCGCGGTATAGGCGATCTGCGCCGGGTCACAATCGCCCCAAGTGACATTGATCTCGTGAACGAAGTTATCCGTGGTCATAAGGCTGCTTTCATCTGCTCAAACCCGCGCGGGGCATGGGCTATCTTCTATCCCTTCCAGCCCCATGCGCAACCCAAGCGCGGAGCACACGCAGCAGCGCAGACGCCGGATGTTCATCTGAAACAAAGGGGGGATAATGGTGGCGTTACCTGGATTTGAACCAGGGACCTAACGATTATGAGTCGTTCGCTCTAACCAACTGAGCTATAACGCCGTGGCGCGTCGGATAAGGCAGCTTGGCATTGGGGTCAAGGGCGAAATCTGGATGATTTCACTTTTGCCGCAGAAAACTGCTGCCCGCCCTCAATGCGCGGGGGCCGAGACCACATCGAGCAGCGTGCGCCCGCCGTCGATGGTCATGATCTCGCCCGTCATGAAGCCCGAACTTTCAGCGGCGAGGAATTGCACCGCCTCGCAAAGCTCGTTCGGCCCGGCGATCCGGCCAAGCGGCGTATGCGCGCGGATGTCGTCGCGCCAGTCGCGGTTTTCGGCCACGGCAGCGCGCAGGGACGCGCTCATCACCGAACCGAAAGAGATCGCATTCACCCGTATCCGATGCGGCGCCAGCACCAGCGCCAGAGAGCGGGTCATCTGCTGCACCGCCGCCGAGGCGATGGCGTAGCCCATCATATCCGGCTGGTGGCGCTGTGCCGCGATAGAGCTGAGGTTGATGATCGACCCCACCTGCCCCTCCGTCTGGCCCTCGGCCTGTTTGATCATCCGCCGCGCCACCTGCTGCGACAATTGCAGCGCCGTCATCAGGTTTTGCTGCAACAGCGTCTCGACCGAGCCGTCTTCCACATCCAGCGGATCGGTCGGCATCACCTGCCGCGAGGCATTCACGAGGATATCGACCTGATCATAGGCGTCGATCGTGGCCGAGACGAGGTTGGCGATGGTCAGCCGCTGACGCAGATCACCGGCAAAGACGCGGATATTGCCGTCGTCCGGCGTGTCGCCCAGCTCTTCCATCAGCTTTTTCTCGTTGGAATCGGCGCACATCACATTGGCGCCCCGGTCGGCCAGATGCCGCGCGATGGCAAGGCCGATCCCGTCCGCCGCGCCGGTGATGATGGCTGTTTTACCAGAGATCGAGAATGACATCGGGATACCCCCTTTTGGCTCAGCGGCGCCGGGTCAGCGGGCGTGTGGCGTGGAACAGTTTGAACCGCGCATCGCCTCCAAGCTCGGCCACCTGAGCAAAGCGTTTCTTCAGTTCCGCCTCATAGGGCAGATGCCGGTTGGCCACCATCCACAGATCGCCCTGCCCCGAAAGGATCCGCGCGGCCGCGGCGACAAAGGCCTGACCGATCTGCGGCTCAGCGGCGCGGCCTGTGTGGAAAGGCGGGTTCATCACCACGGTATCCATCCGGTGCGGGGGCTGCCATTCGGTGGCATCCTCCCAATGGAACACGGCGCGGTCGTCGGTCACGTTATGGCGCGCGCATTCCAGCGCCATATGCCCGGCCTCGACCAAATGCACCGTCTTCACCTTGGGCCGCGTCAGGATATGCGCCGAAAGGAACCCCCAGCCCGCCCCCAGATCGGCCACTTCAGCCCCGAGGTTATCAGGCAGCACATCCACCAAAAGCGCCGAGGCCAGATCGACCCCATCGGCAGAGAACACCCCCGGCGCGGTCCAAAAGCCGCCTTCGGTCTGGGCCGGACCAGCCTCCCAATCGGTGAAAAAATCGCTCGCGCCCGCGTCGATCCAGTAAAGCTTGCCATGCGCCTTGGAGATCGGCCCCTGCACCGTCACCCGCGCCCGCATCTCGCGCAGGATGGAATCCGCGCCATCGGTCTTTTGCCCATCGACCACCACCGGCCCATCGCTTACGGCGCAAGCTTGGGCGACCAAGGCGCGGGCCTCATGTTTGGCACGCGGAAGACAGACGATGGCCGCAGCATAGCGCCCCTCGATCGAATGCGCCGCCTCATAGCCCCGCGCCGTCCACGCGTCATAGGCAGGTTTGAAATCGTGAATGATCTTGCAACGCTCAGGCGGAAGACCGGCCAAATCCGCATCCACGGGGGGCTGAAAGACAGCGATCACCCCAGTTTCGGGCAGGTCTAGCCCACCGCCGTTCAGGGCCAGTTCCAGTCGCGGATCAATCACGTGTTATTCTTCTTTTTCCATGGTGCATTGCAGCGGATGCTGGTGACGCCGGGCAAAATCCATCACCTGCGCCACTTTCGTCTCCGCGATCTCGTGGCTAAAGACGCCAACCACGGCCAGCCCCTTCTTGTGAACCGTCAACATGATCTCGAACGCCTGCGCGTGGTTCAGGCCAAAGAAACGCTCCAAGACATGCACCACGAATTCCATCGGGGTGAAATCGTCGTTCAGCAACATCACCTTGTAGAGCGGCGGGCGTTTGGTCTTGGGGCGGGTCTTGGTCAGCAACTCGCTGTCGTCGTCATCCTTGGGGCCGTCGGCCATCATCCACGCGCCCGGCGCGGACCGGCCTGCGGGCTGGATCGTCCAATCTGCTTTCACGTCGTCACGGTGCATTGCTGCTCCTGCGGCTGGGGGTAGAGCTTGTTCGTCGTGCAGCCGTCTATATAACCCCTGAACCAATTTAGGAAAGAGGCAGCACATATGGGCGGGGCACTCACCACCATCGGTTTCGATGCGGATGACACATTGTGGCATAATGAACGCTACTTTGCACTCTCTCACGACCGTTTTGCAGCCCTTCTCGCCGAACATAGTGAACGCGACCACCTGATGGCCCGGCTGCTGGAGGCCGAACGGCGGAATCTGCCGCATTACGGCTATGGGATCAAAGGCTTCACCCTGTCGATGATCGAGACCGCGATCGAGGTAACCGAGGGCAAAGTCCCCGCCGAGGTGATCAACGATCTGCTCGCCGCCGGGCGTGACATGCTGGACCATCCCATCGAATTGCTGCCCCATGTCGAAGACGTGCTGGAAAACCTACGCGGCGACTACCGGCTCATCGTGGTGACCAAAGGCGACCTGCTGGACCAAGAGCGCAAACTGGCCCAATCGGGCCTGCGCGATAGGTTCGACGCGGTCGAAATCGTCTCTCACAAGACCGAAACCGCCTATCGCCACATTTTTGAGCAGCATGGCCAAGGTGCCGAACGGGGGCTGATGGTTGGCAACTCGATGGCCTCCGACGTGCGCCCGATGATCGCGGCAGGCGGCTGGGGCGTCTATGTGCCTCACGACCTCACATGGGCAATGGAACATGCCGAAGCGCCAACCAATTCCCCCCCGTTTTGCCCAGATCAGCGACCTCTCAGGCCTCCCGGAGACAGTGAAAAAGATCGTGTCGGGGTGACTCGGCCCCGCGCCTGAGTCGTTCTGACACATCGCCGAAAATGCCGCACTGCCGGCCAATTTCCGCCCAATTCTTGCCTTATTCGCGCTTATAGTGGGTTGATGTGCGCAAGCCTCTACATATTGGAGGAGAGATCCGCCCCTTTTTCCCCTGTTCACTGGATTCGACGGCTTCCGCGATGCGGCGTCCTATGCTAGCCTTGAACCAATTAATAAATGGTCAGCCAGAAATCGGCGACCTGAGGCAGTAAAAGGCAGGCAAATATGAAGGCTCGGCGCATTCAGCCGGCCCGTTACGGGCTATTTCTATTCGCAGCACTCTGGGTTCTGGTTCTCCTGCCCCTCAGCGCGATCGCTGCCCCCTACGCCGCCTATGTCATCGACGCCCGCACCGGCAAAGAAATCCACGCCGAGAATGCCGATACCCGCCTGCACCCGGCTTCGCTGACCAAGATGATGACCCTCTATATCGCCTTCCAAGCGGTGGAACGGGGGGAAATCTCTCTCGATACCCAAGTGACGATCTCGAAAAACGCGGCCTCCGAGCCGCCCAGCAAATTGGGCATGCGCCCGGGCCAAAAGATCGCCCTACGCTATCTCATCCGCGCCGCCGCCGTGAAATCCGCCAATGATGCCGCCACCGCGATCGGCGAGGCCATTGGCGGTTCTGAGGCCGCCTTCGCCCGCCGGATGAACCGCACCGCCAAACAGCTTGGCATGACGCGCACCACGTTCAAAAACATGCACGGGCTGACCGAGAGCGGCCACCTCTCCACCGCCCGCGACATGACCCGCATGGGCCGCCACCTGCTCTATGATTACCCGCAATACTACAACCTCTTCTCGCGCATCACCGCCGATGCGGGCGTGCGCAAGGTCTCCCATACGAATCGCCGGTTTCTGGGATCCTACAAAGGGGCAGACGGCATCAAGACCGGCTACACCCGCGCCGCTGGCTTCAACCTCACCGCCTCGGCCGAACGGGGCAATGAGCGCATCATCGTGACCGTCTTCGGCGGCAAATCCACCGCCTCGCGCAACGCCAAAGTGGCCGAGCTTATGGACCTCGGCTTCCGCCGCGCGCCCTCCTCCGCGCCGCTGCGCAAACCGGTCCCGCCCGTCTACGCCGATGTGGAAACCGCCCCCGGCGCCGCAGGCAAAACGATCCGCCTCGTCGGCGCCGTCACCACCTCCAAACGCCCGCAACTGCGCCCCCGCAGCGATGTCGTCGTCGTGGCCACCGCCGCCGCGCCCGAGGCAACCAGCGTGGTCTCCAACAGCGATATCACAGCAGCGCTGCGCGAAGCGGTTGAGACGCCACCAACCCCGCCCGCCGCCGCGCCCACCCCAGAGGCCAATGAGGCCGAGGTCGTCATCGCCGCCGCCAAAGCCTCCCCCCGCCCCGAACCGCGCCCCCAGGATGTGAAGCTGGCGGTACAACAGGCGGTAGAGCAAGAGATCGTGACCCGCGTCTCCACCTCCGGCGGGCGCCACTGGGGCGTGAACGTGGGCCGTTTCCCCAGCCGCTACGCCGCCGAGAAGGTCCTGCTGAAAACCGCCCTGGCCGAAATGTCGACCCTCGATGGCACGCTGCGCAAAGTGGTGCGCCGCCCACAAGGCTTTGACGCGAACTTCCTCGGCATGTCCCGCGAAAGCGCCGACCTCGCCTGCCGCCGTCTGGCCGCGCGTAACGTCAGCTGCTTCATGATCGGCCCCAGCGAAGGCTAAACCACCACCGGGCGGCCAAAGCGCCACCAAATCAACTTCATCCTTTAAAAAATACCGCGGGGGAATCGCGCCCCCGGCGCGATGGGGGCAGCGCCCCCTACCCTCTCCGCAAATGCAACGCCCGCTTACCCTGCCGCCTGCAACAGGCTCCGCGTGTATTCCGTCTGCGGATTGTCATAAAGCGCGTCGACGTCCCCATATTCCACCACGTCACCGCGTTTCATCACCATCACCTTGTGCGACATGGCCCGCACCACCTTCAGGTCGTGACTGATGAAGAGATAGGCCAGCCCGTATTTCGCCTGCAAATCTCGCAGAAGATCGACGATCTGCACCTGCACGGTCATGTCCAATGCCGAGGTCGGCTCGTCCAGCACCAAGAGCTTCGGGCGCAGCACCATGGCGCGGGCGATGGCGATGCGCTGGCGTTGTCCGCCGGAGAACTCATGCGGGTAGCGGTCCATCGTCGCGGGGTCGAGCCCGACCTCGGTCATCACCTCGGCGACCAACTCGCGCTTGTCGCGCCCCTTGTCGATCTTGTGGATCGCAAGCCCCTCACTGATGATCTGGAAACAGGTCATCCGCGGGCTGAGCGAGCCGAAGGGGTCCTGAAAGACGATCTGCATGTCGGCGCGCAGCCGGCGCAGCTTCTTGGTCGACCATTTGCGCAGGTCCTCACCGCGGAAGGTCACCTCCCCTTCCGAGCCGATGAGCCGCATGATCGCCAGCGCCGCCGTGGTCTTGCCCGAGCCGCTTTCGCCGACGATGCCCAGGGTCTCGCCCGCGCGGATCGACAGGCTGGTGTCGTTGACGGCCTTCACATGGCCCACGGTCCGGCGCAGCAGGCCCTTCTGGATCGGGAACCAGACCTTGAGGTTGTCGGTGCGCAGCACTTCGGGCGCATCTTCGGCCACGGGCGCGGGCGCACCGGTGGGCTCGGCGCCGAGCAGTTTGCGCGTGTAGGGGTGCTGCGGATTGTCGAAAATCTCCGCCGTCGGGCCTTCCTCGACCACCAGCCCCTTCTGCATGACGAAAACCCGGTCGGCGATGCGCCGCACGATGCCGAGGTCATGGGTGATGAACAAAAGCCCCATGCCCATCTCGTCTTTCAGATCCTTCAACAGGTCGAGGATTTGGGCCTGAATGGTCACGTCGAGCGCCGTCGTCGGCTCGTCCGCGATCAGGATGTCGGGCTTGTTGGCCAGTGCCATGGCGATCATCACCCGCTGCCGCTGCCCCCCCGAAAGCTGGTGCGGATAGGCATCCATGCGGCTTTCGGCGTCGTTGATGCCGACTTGCTGGAGCAGTTCCAGCACCCGCGCCCGCGCCGCCTGACCTTGCAGCCCCTGATGCAACGCCAGCGATTCCGCCAGTTGCTTCTCGATCGTGTGGAGCGGGTTGAGCGAGGTCATCGGCTCTTGGAAGATGAAGGAGATGTCGTTGCCGCGCACGTCGCGCAGCAGCTTGTCGTCGGCGCCGATCATCTGCTGGCCGTTGTAGGTGACCGACCCGCTCACCTCAGCGCTTTCGCCCAGCAGCGACACGGTCGACAGTGCCGAGACCGACTTGCCCGAGCCGCTTTCGCCCACCAGCGCCACCGTCTCGCCACGGTTCACGGCAAAGCTCACCCCGCGCACCGCCGGGATCAGCTGCCCGTCCTGCCGGAAGGAGACTTGCAGGTCTTTGACGTCCAACAATGCAGTCACGAGAAGGTCTTTCTGGGGTCGAATGCGTCGCGGATGCCCTCGAAGATGAAGACCAGAAGCGACAGCATGATGGCAAAGGTGAAGAAGGCCGAGAAGGCGAGCCACGGCGCCTGAAGGTTCTGCTTGGCCTGCAGCGTCAACTCACCCAGCGAGGGGGCCGAGGACGGCAGGCCGAAGCCAAGGAAGTCGAGCGTCGCCAGCGTGGAGATCGTGCCGGTGATGATGAAGGGCAGCATGGTCAGCGTCGCCACCATGGCGTTGGGCAGCATGTGGCGCAGCATGATCGTGCCGTTGCCAACGCCAAGCGCCCGGGCCGCCCGCACGTATTCGAGGTTGCGGGCACGCAGGAACTCGGCCCGCACCACGCCCACCAACGCGGTCCATGAGAACAGCACCAAAAGCACGACCAGAAGCCAGAAACTTCGGCCCAGAATGGCGAACATGATGATGATGACGTAGAGCGACGGGGTCGAGGACCAGATCTCGATGATGCGCTGGAAAATGAGGTCGAGCCAGCCGCCGAAGAACCCCTGCACCGCGCCCGCGAGGATACCGATGAGCGAGGCCGCCCCGGTCACGATCAGGGTAAAGACCACCGACAGGCGGAAACCATGGATCACGCGGGCCATGACGTCGCGCTTGGTGCCGTCGGTCCCCAGCCAGTTCTGCCCGTTGGGCGGCAGGGGTGCGGCACCGGGGCGGTCCACGGCGGTGTCGTAGGAATAGGGAATGACGGGCCAGAGCGCCCAGCCTGTCTCGATCGCCTCGCCTTCGACCTCGCCATCCTCGGCGTCGAGGATGTAACCCTCAGGATCGTCGAAACAAAGGTCCAGCCCGCCGGTGGCGATAAGACACTGCACCTCCGGATCGCGGTAGGCGGCCTCGGTCTGGAAGTCGCCGCCGAAGGCGGTCTCGGGGTAGAAGTTGAAGATCGGCGTGTAATATTCGCCACGGTAGCTGACGAGGATCGGCTTGTCGTTCGCCACGAACTCGGCCAGCAGCGAGATGCCGAACAGGATCGCGAAGATCCACAGCGACCAATAGGCGCGCCGGTTCGCGGTGAAATTGCGCCAACGGCGCTGGTTCAGCGGAGACAGCGCCATCAGCCTTCCCTCTTCTCGAAGTCGATGCGCGGGTCGACGAGCACATACATCAGGTCAGACAGGATGCCGACGACCAGCCCGATCAGGCCGAAGATGAAGAGCGTGCCAAAGACGATCGGATAGTCCCGCGCCACTGCCGCCTCAAAGCCCAAGCGCCCAAGGCCGTCGAGGCTAAAGATCGTCTCAATGATGATCGACCCGCCGAAAAAGACCGAGATGAAGACCGCCGGGAAACTGGCGATCACGATCAGCATCGCGTTGCGAAAGACATGACCGTAGAGAACCTTGCTCTCGGACAGACCCTTGGCGCGGGCGGTGATGACATACTGCTTCTTTATCTCGTCGAGAAAGCTGTTCTTCGTCAGAAGCGTCAGCGTGGCGAAGGCCGAGATCGTAGAGGCCAGCACCGGCAGGGTGATGTGCCAGAAATAATCAGCCACCTTGCCCAAGGGGCTCAGACTGTCGAAATTATCCGAAGTCAGGCCGCGCAGCGGGAAGATCTGCCAGTAAGAGCCGCCGGCGAAGAGCACCAATAGCAGGATCGCGAAGAGAAACCCGGGGATCGCATAGGCCGCGATGATCGCCCCTGAGGTCCAGGTATCGAACCTACTGCCGTCGCGCACCGCCTTGCGGATGCCCAGCGGGATCGAGACCAGATGCGCGATTAGCGTCGACCAGAGCCCAAGCGTGATCGACACCGGCAGCTTTTCCTTGATCAGATCGATCACGCTGATGGCGCGGAAATAGCTTTCGCCGAAATCGAGCCGCATGTAGTTCCAAAGCATGTGAAAGAACCGCTCCACCGGGGGTTTGTCGAAGCCGAATTCCTTCTCCAACTCCTCGATCAACTCGGGCGGCAAGCCGCGCGCGCCGACATAGGTGCTGTCGGACCCGCGCGCCATGGTGTCGACGCCCGCATCGTTGTTGCCCCCGGCAAAGCCGCCGAAGACGTCACCGCCACCCTGAATACGGGCAATGGCCTGCTCAACCGGGCCACCGGGCACGAATTGCACCAGCGCGAAGTTGACCAGCATGATGCCGAACAAGGTCGGGATCACCAGCAAAAGCCGTCGGAGAATATAGGCACCCATGTGGAGGCCTTACCGCAAGGCGCCCGAGGCGCGCAACTGCTGGGCGGCCTCTTCGTCGTACCACCAGAAATCGAGGTATCCCAAGGCGTAGGGCGGGATCTCGGGGTGGTCGTACTGGTCGTAATAGGCCACCCAGTAGCTGTCGTTGTACCACGTCGGGATCATGAAGAACTCGTGCCGCAGCGCCCGGTCGAGGGCCATGAGGGCGGCGTCTTCCTCCTCGGCGGTCTCTGCATCGAGCGATGCCTCGATGATCGCGTCCACCAAGGGGCTCGCGAGCCCTGCCGGGTTGAAGAGCGAGAACTCCGCCGCCTCCGAGCCATAGCGCTGTGCCAGACCGGTGCCGGTGCTGAGGAAGGCCGCATAGGCGTCATAGATCATGTCGTAGTCGCGGTCGCGTTCGCGGGCGGTGTATTGCGAGCTGTCCACCTTCTCGAGCCGGGCGTCGATGCCGATGGAGGTGAGGTTGCCGACGAAGTTCTCGATCACTGCTGAGATCGTCGGCGACCCGGCGGAGTTCATCAGGAAATTCAGCCGCAGGGGCTCGCCTGCCTCGTTCACGCGCATGCCGTTCTGCACGGTCCAGCCGGCCTCTTCCAGCAGCTTGGAGGCGCGGCGCGCGTTGCGACGGTCCAATAGGCGCGCGGGGTCGGAGCTATGCGGCACCACGGCGGGCTCGTTCAGCAACGCGTCCGGCACCAGATCGCCGAGGCTTTCCAGAAGCGCCAGCTCGGCCCCCTCGGGCGCGCCCTGCGCCATCAGCGGCGTATCCTGCGTGAAGGAGGCGCGGTGGTTGAACAGCCCGTATTGCAGCGACTCGTTGGTCCACTCGAAGTTGAACATCAGCGCCACGGCCTCGCGTACGCGGCGGTCCTGCAGCGTCTCGCGGCCCAAGTTGAAGATGATGCCCGAAGGCGTGGGCGGCGAGCCGTCGGGCAGTTCGGCCTTCACGATGGCACCCTCACTCACCTTGGAGAAGTCATAGCCCGTGGCCCATTTCTTGGAATCCCCCTCGGCGCGGAAGGTGTATTCGCCAGCCTTGAAGGCCTCGAAAGCCGAGGTGTCGTCGCTGAAGATTTCCAACCGGATGCGGTCGAAGTTCATGCGGCCGCGGTTGATCGGCAAGTCCTTCCCCCAGTAGTCCGGGTTGCGTTTCAGCACGATACGCTTGGTCAGGTCGACGCTTTCGACCATATAGGCGCCCGATCCGGGGGGCGGGTCCATCCAGCTGTCCTTGAGGGTATTACCGGTCTCCTCGAACCAATGTTGCGGCCATGCGGGCACGCCGCCCACCGTCTCGATCAGGCTGCGGCGCGAGATGCCGTCGGCGAAGTAGAACTTCACCGTGTGATCATCCAACGCCTCGACCTTGGGAATGCGCTTGCGCACCGCGTCGGCGTAGGACTTCAGCCCCTCGTCCAGCAGCAGGTTGTGCGAAAATACGATGTCATGCGCCGTCACCGGCGTGCCGTCCGAGAAGCGCGCCTCGGGGCGCATGTGGAAGGTGACCCAAGACTTGTCCTCGGGGTATTCGAGGCTTTCGCAGAGCAGGCAGTAACTCTCGCCATAGACATCCGCCGGCAGCGGCTCACCCGAGGGCGCCTCCCCCAGCAGGCTCTCGAAACCGAAGATCGAGAACAGATGCGCGCGGCCCTTGCCAGAATAGGGGTTCATCGAATCCAGCGTACCGACGAAGGGGATCGAGATTTCCCCGCCCTTGGGCGCATCCGGGTTCACGTAGTCGAAATGCTCGAAATCCGCCGGATAGGTCAGATCGCCGTAGAAGGAATAACCGTGGCTTTTGATGATCTTCTGCTCCTGTGCCGCGGCGGCACCGGCCAGCAGGGCCGCCACCATCAGCGTCAGCGTCGCGAGCCAGAGCGGCAGGTCATCAAGGACCGAAGGACGGGTCGCGGCGCGGGTCTGGGCACGGGGCATAGGTCACTCCTTGGCGTGGCGTAGTCCGGATAGGCGTCATCTAGGCTAACGCTGTGCGACGCCAAGATACAAGTTGCGAATATGTAAGGTTGCCCCGCACGGGCGGTCCACCGCAAAGCATGCCCCGTGGATTGGCGGCTTCCCCCGCCCCCGCTCGCGACAAAGTGTAGCCCGCTGCCCCTGTATCTTCGCGGCCCGGCCCGTTTCTCGCCCTAAAGTTAACAGATTCTTCACTCAGGTTAACGATGCGTAAACTGGAGCTGAGCATGAGAACCTACCCGATTCCCTTTAACGAAGAAGCCCGTCTGCGCGCCGTTTTCGATGTGCCCGGCCTCACGGCCGAGAACGAAGCACTGTTCGACACCATTTGCGAGGCCACGCGCCGCCTGCTTGACTGTCCGATCGCGCATATCAGCGTCGTAGAGGCAGATACCCAATGGTACAAATCCGTGGTCGGCTACCCGCTGGGGCCGATGCCGAAAGATACCGGGTTTTGCAGCCATACAATCATGTCGGACGCGCCGCTGGTGGTGCCCGACCTCAGCAAAGACCCCCGGTTCGCGCGTCACCCCATGGTCGCCGAGGGCGGCCCCGCGGCGCGCTATTACTGCGGTGTGCCGCTGATCCTGTCGTCGGGCCACCGCTTTGGAAGCCTGTGCGCGCTGGACCTGCAACCGCATGAGGCGCCCTCTGAGAAGCAGATCGCCCTATTGGAAGATATGGGCCGCATGGTGGTCGCGGCCCTTGAACGCTGCCAGCCGGACGCGTCCGAGCAAAAGGCCGACAACAGCGCCGAAGCCACTTTCCTGACGCTGGTGGGCCACGAACTCCGCACTCCGCTGACGGTTCTTTTCGGCAGCCTGCGCATGTTGGAGGCCAAGGCCGAACAGGGGGTCAATCCGCTACTGATCCGCTCGGCCCGCCGGTCTGTCGACCATCTGAGCGCCCTGATCGAGACGATCATTTCCTACAGCAATGTCAGCACCGGCGAGCTGCGCCTGAACGAGCGGAAATGCAACCTGAGCGACCTTCTGCAATCGGTTTCTGCCCTGCATTTCGCCACCACGGATGCGACGGCCAAGACCATCACGCTGCGCGACAGCCTCCCGCTTGAAGAGATGCATATCGACGGCGACCAGATCGAATTGGCGGTGACGGCGCTGGTTTTGAACTCCGTCCTGCATGGCGGCAGTGAGATCGCCTTAGAGACGTTCAAAGACGCCGAGGGCAATATCGAGATTTCGATCGTCGACAACGGCTCATTCGATGAGCACGTCGATCTGGCCGAGCTTTACAAACCCTTCGTCGTCGGCGGCATGATGGAGCACCGCAGCACCAAGGGCGGGCTCGGCCTTGGCCTGCCGCTGACCCGTAAGCTGATCGAAATGCACGGTGGGGATTTCGAGGTGCATGTGGAAGCGGGCCAAAGCCGCGCCGTGATCCGCCTGCCCGCTTGGCGCTGCGACATCGGCGGGATTGCCGCCGCGAATGCCACCGCCCCGGTGATCGCCGCTCAGTAAAGTCGAAACGGGGCGCGTACTGTGCCGCGCCCCGCCTTCGATCACTGCCCGTCGACCATGCGGATCAGCGCGTTGATCTCATCCGCCAGCACGCCGGGGTGATCCTCCGGCGTGAAATGCTTGCCCCCTTCGATCCGTCGCAGGGGGGCATTCAGGTCTTTCGCCAACCGCTCGCCATATTCGATCTTTTGGAAGTCATCCGCAGCACCCCAGACGATCCGCGCGGGGATGTTGAGGGTGGGCAGCTTGTCCGCGATGGCTTTCGTGTCTTCCACGTCCAGCGACTGCGCCTGCCGGACAAAGGCTTCGGCCTCTCCGTGCTGCGCGTAATGCGGGGCGTGGGCGTCAAAGGCCGCTTCGGCGGCGGCGTCGGTCTCATGCCCCTTCGAGAACATCATCTTCAGCAACTGGTGGAATGAGCCATCGGGCGCATGTTTCGCCACGCCGCCGGTCTTGGCCACCGCGCTGACCAGCGGAACGGGCCACGAATCATAGCTGATCGCATTGGTCAAAAGCAGCCCGCTGATCATCTCAGGGTGACGCACCGCCGCGATCTGCGCGACCCCGCCACCGAGGTCATGCGCCGCGAGGATCGCGCGCGTGATGCCCTGATCGCGCATCCAAGCGACCAGATAGTCCGCCTGTTTGGCGACCGAGATATCGCGCCCCTCGCCCTGCGGGATCGAGGCCCCATAGCCCGGCATCTCCCAAGCGAGCACCCGACGGCCCGTGAGCTTGGGCGCGACATCCCGCCAAAGCGCGGGGCATGTGGGAATACCGTGAAGCAGGATGACAGGATCCCCCGCCCCCGTCTCTTCCCACCGCATTTCGATTCCATCGACCGTGGTTCTGTGGCTTTGCATGGCGCGTCTCCTTTCGGTGTGGACGTTTCATGGCCCAACACCTGCACGGATAAGACGTTCCGCCCCGCCCAAACGCAAAAGCCGCCCCCGAGGGCGGCTTTCTCTCACGCGATGGCGCGGGATATCAGTTGGAAACGCTTTGCAGGTAAGCGATCACGTCGGCGCGGTCTTCGACCTTACGCAGACCGGCGAAGCCCATGGTGGTGCCGGGCGCGTAGCCTTTGGGGCTTTCCAAGAAGGCGCTCAGCTCTTCCGGGGTCCAATCCCCTTCAAGCGAGGTCAGCGCGCCGGAATAGCCAAAACCATCAACCGAGGCGATATCGCGACCGACGACACCGTCGAGGTGCGGACCAACAGCGTTGGACCCGTCAACCTTGTGGCAAGCGGCGCATTTGCGGAACACTTTCGACCCGCTGTCGGCATCGGCTTCGGCCATCACGGCTGCAAAATCGATCTCTTCGCCGCCATCGTCACCACCGGCGTCAGCCACTTCGATGACATAGGACGCTTCCCCATGTGCATCGGCGTGGTAAATCTCTTCACCCGCCCATTTGCCCAGCAGAAGTACCAACCAGGCGCCGAATACGCCGGCTGCGATTTTGGTCAGGGTCATTGTATCGAACATGCGTCAGGGTCCATCACTTGGTATTGGCACCATGGGCGCGCCATGGTTCTTGGCATCGTTGCCCGCGTATCTATTGCTTTCCCTTGGCGCAGGCAAGGTGTAGTTACCGCGACCAATTGCCCTTCTCCGCGCCTTTTGCAGCAGGATACGATCCATGACCGCCCAGACCACGCCGCGCATCGCCTTCCAAGGGGCCCTTGGCGCCTATAGTCACGAGGCCTGCCTTCAGGCCTGCCCCGACATGGAACCGGTGCCCTGCCAATCGTTCGAAGGCGTTATCCGGGCCGTAAACGAGGGCCGCGCCGAGCTGGCCATGCTGCCGGTCGAGAACACGACCTATGGCCGGGTGGCCGATATTCACCGCCTGCTGCCGGAAAGCGGGCTGCATATCATCGGCGAAGCCTTCGTGCGGGTGCGCATCGCCCTGATGGCCCGCCCCGGCGTGGCATTGGAAGACATCAAACATGTCCGCGCGCATCTGGTGCTTTTGCCGCAGGCACGCAGCTTTTTGCAGCAACATGGCATCACCTCCGAACCCGCCGCCGATTCCGCCGGGGCCGCCGCCGAACTGGCCGCGACCGAGGGCAGCACCGATGGCGTTCTCGCAGGCGAGGTCGCGGCAGAGATCAACGGCCTCACCGTGCTGGCCCGCGATATTGAGGATATGGACCATAACACCACTCGCTTTTTGCTGATGGCGCCTAAGATCGACCTTTCGCGCCGGGCCGAGCGGATGCTGACCACCTTCGTCTTCGAGGTGCGCAACATTCCCGCCGCGCTATATAAGGCGATGGGGGGCTTTGCGACCAATGGCGTCAACATGACCAAACTGGAAAGCTATATGGTCGGCGGCTCCTTCACCGCAACGCAGTTCTACGCCGATATCGAAGGCCATCCCGAAGACCCGGCGGTTAAACGCGCGCTGGATGAACTGGGGTATTTCACCAACAAGCTGGAAATTCTCGGCGCCTACCCCGCCCATCCCGGCCGGGGCGCGCCGACCGGGATGTAAGTCTGGCCGCGCGGGCTTAGACCTTGACGCCGCCCGCGTAGCGCTCTTCCATCCCACGGGCATATTCCGCCACGCGATCTTTGTATTTCTTGGTCAATGTCGTCTTGGCCAGTTTCAGCGATTGCACCCAAAGCCGTGCCGACAGGGTCAGCGGTTTTACCTCAAGCGCCACCAAGACACGCGTGCTGTTGCGCGACAGGGGCATCAATTCAAAGGACATCTGCCCCGCCAACCCCTGCGACATGCTGTCGATCACCATCTCGTTGGGCCGGTCGAAGGTCACCATCTCTAGCGTCAACTCGCGCCGCTTTCCGCGCAGGGGGAAGACCGCCTTCCATGTCATCCCAACGCCGGGCTGATGCAGGGCATCGGCGCGCTGCACCTCGGCCCCGCGCCGCATCGCCGCCCGCTCAAAGCTCTCAAAATCGCACAACATGTCAAAGACCGCCTCAATCGGCGCTTCGACGTCTTCTTTGGTGGAGAATTTCATTCGGTCCGTTCCAATTCTTCTGCTCGCATTTGCCACCCGCGCCGCTTTGTCCGGGCCCGTCAGCGCGGTGTGTCAGGTCAGTCTATCCGCAAGCCAGTTTTCCAGCAAGAAATGCGCGATGGCACCGCGGCGGGCAGGCAGAAGCCGCGGGTGGCTTCCGGCAAAGACCTCCATCATCTCTTCGCGGGTAACCCAAAGCGCGTCTTCGATCTCAACCGGGTCGATGGTCAACTCCCGGTTCAGCGCCTGCCCCGCACAGCCCAGCATGAGGGACGCCGGAAAGGGCCATGGCTGGCTGGAGAGGTAGCTCACCGCGCCGACCTGCACGCCCGCTTCCTCAAACACCTCCCGCCGCACGGCGGCCTCTACCGTTTCGCCCGGCTCGACAAAGCCAGCAAGCAGCGAATACATCCCCTCGGGCCAACCCGGGGAACGGCCCATGAGCACGGAATTGCCGTGGGTGATCAGCATGATGACCACCGGATCGGTGCGCGGGAAATGCGCGCTGCCGCAGTCGGGGCAGACCCGCTGCCAGCCACCTTGGGCCAGATCGGTGGCACTGCCACAGCGCGCGCAATGGCGGTGGGTCTCATGCCAGCCAAGGATCGCCTTGCCGCTGGCGGCCAGTTCGGCATCGCGCGGATCAAGCCATGTCATCACCCGCCGCAATTCGGCAAAGGCCATGTCATCGCCCAAAAGCGGATGGCGCTGTTCGCTGGGGTCAAGGAACGCGCCCAGTTGCGATTGATCCAGATCGGCGGGTTCCCAGTCAGAGATATCCACGGCAAAGCGCGGCGCCCCATCCTCGCGCCCCAGCAAGATCGCCGTGCCTTCGGCCTCTTGCAAGACGGGGTGATCCATCGCCAATCGCGCCAAAGCGGCGGGGCATTCGGGCGCGATCAGCGGCTTGCCGCGCCAAAAGACCACCGCCCGCGCCGCCGGGTCGGCACGCAACTGCGCCAAGGCTTCCGGATTGCCGCGTATCTCCCCCGCCCGATCAAGGGCCGAGCCTCCAAAGGTTACCGTCTCCGCGTGACGCATGGCGCTCTCCCGATACAGGCCCGATACAGGCTTTTGGCGTTTTGCCCAGCCATGCCACGGCACATGCGAGATTGGCAATCCCAAGCCCCCTTGCCAGATCGGTTGAAATCTGGTCATATCAAAACATCTTTAAGTTGCAAAATTTAACGAGTACTTACCTTTTCGGTGAACAGGCGCAGCACATATGCCTCGACCGGTGTCGTTCCCCCTGAGGGTGGCATCCCGGCCAAGCCACGTCTGCGCATTCTGGCCACGACGGACCTGCATATGCAGATCGTGGGGCATGACTATGTGGGCGACCGTTCGGTGGGGCATCACGGGCTGGCCGGAATCGCCACCTTGATCCGCACCGCCCGGGCAGAGGCGGCGGAACAGGGGGCCGCCTGTATCCTGCTCGACAATGGCGATCTGTTGCAGGGCAATGCCTTGGGCGATCAACTGGCGCAGATGCCGGTCACCCAAACGCATCCGCTTGTCGCCTGTGTGAACCATCTGCATTATGATGGTCTGGGCCTTGGCAATCACGACCTCGACCATGGGCTGCCTTATCTGCGCGCCGTGGCCGGGGCGCTGGACATGCCGCTGATCTCGACCAATCTGCATTTGACCGACCCCGGCCCGCTGCGCCGTTGGGCCGTCGTCTCTTGCCTGCTGCCTGCCGTTGCGGGGCATCCCTCTTCTCGGCTGCGGGTGGGCCTGCTTTCCGTCCTGCCGGGCCGAACCGCGATCTGGAACCGCGAGGTTTTGGAGAATGAGGCCGAGATCATTTGCCCGTTCGAAAGCCTGCGCAGCGCCGCACTAACGCTGCGGGCAGAGGGGGCCGATCTGACCGTGCTGCTGGCCCATATGGGTATCGCCCATGAAGGTGAAATCACCACCGAGGAAGACATCTGCACTTTGGCCCAGATCGACGGGATCGACGCGGTGATCACCGGCCACACCCATCTTCGTTTTCCCGGAGAGGACCACGGCCCGCGCGAGGGGGTCGATACGCAGGCCGGCACGCTGTCCGACCGTCCGGCGGCGATGCCGGGCTTTGGGGGGTCCGATTTGGCGGTGCTGGATCTGGCTCTTGAACGGGATGCGCAGGGGCGCTGGACGGTGTCGGGCCATCAAAGCCACCTGCGCGACAACAGCACACAAACGCTGGCCGATCCCACGGTGCTGAGCGCAGCACGGGTCAGCCACATCGGCGTGCGGAGGCATCTGGAGGAGGTGGTCGGCCATACCGACACCGCGCTGCACAACTACTTTGCCCTCGCCATGCCCACCCCCATCGACGCGCTGAGCGCCCGCGCGCAGGCCGAGGTGATCCGCCAAGGGGTCGCGGGCACGGCGGATAGCGAACTCCCGATCCTCGCCGCCACGGCGGCGCATACGGCAGGCGGGCGCGGCGGGCCGGGGCATTTCCTGCATATCCCGCCCGGCGCGGTGCAACGCCGCCATATCGCCGGGCTGCTTCCCTATCAAAACGCGGTCTGGGCGCTGCGCCTCACCGGTGCCGCCCTGCGACGGCGTTTGGAAAAAGCGGCAGAGGTGTTTGCCCCGCTCGACAGCACCCCCGGCCCGCTACTCGACCCCTGCCGCCCGCCATTTCACTGCGACACGATTTTTGGCGTTACCTACGCCATTGACCCCTGCCGCCCCCGCGGCAGACGGATCACTGCGCTGTCACGGCAAGGGGCACCGGTGAGGCCGGACCAAAAGTTTCTACTCGCGACCAACCAGTTCCGCGCGGCAGGCGGCGGCGGGTTTGACCGCGCGGCGGGGGATGACGTCGCCCTGCGCAGCCCGCTTCCGCTGTCGGACGCGCTGATTGCCGCTCTCGCTACGCCGCAGCCGTGTCCATGGTCCGATGCGCTGCCATGGCGCTTCGATGCGGCGGGGGCGCAGGCGGTTCTCTTTACCTCGCCCGAGGCCCTGCCCTTCTTGCAAGACATCGCCCATTTGTCGCCCACCCCGCGGGGGATGACCGCCTCGGGCTTCGCCCAAATCGCGATCCGCTTGTGAGGCTTGCACTTCGTTCCATGCCCTCCTATATGGGCCTTGAGAGGTTGGTGCGGGCAAGCGCCTCGCCAACCCGGTCAGATCCGGAAGGAAGCAGCCGTAACGAGCCCCGCTTGGGTCGTTATCAGCCTCTCACCACCGTCGCATTGCGCAGCAATGCAACGCCCCGGCGGTCGCTTCGCAGAAGCGATGAGAGGGGTACCTTCTCTTAATAAATGATGCATTCGATAGGCGAGACGCCCCGCCCGTGGGCACCACGGGCATCGCCTCACAACCGATCCGCCTCAAACGTATCGCAGGCCGCAATCTGGCCACTTTCAAACCCGCGCTCAAACCAACGCGCGCGCTGCTCTGACGTGCCATGGGTGAAAGTATGCGGCTGCGGCACCTGACCGGCCTGTCGCTGCAAATGATCATCCCCGATCATCCGCGCAGCATTCAGCGCCTCTTCAAGGTCACCCTTCTCCATCAAGCCTTCGACGTTCGAGGCCCAGATGCCCGAGAAACAATCGGCCATCAGCTCAAGCCGCACGGTCAGGGCGTTCGCCTCAACCTCGGAAGACTGCTGCCGCATCCGGGCCACCTGCGGCAGAACGCCGATTTCGTTCTGGACATGGTGCGCGACCTCATGGGCAATCACATAGGCAGCCGCAAAATCGCCCCCGGCACCGAGACGTTGGTCCAGCGTGCGGAAAAAGGCGGTATCAAGATAAGCCATATTGTCCGCCGGACAGTAGAACGGCCCCGTCGCGCCCGAGGCCCCGCCGCAGGCGCTTTGCGTCACATTCTCAAAGACCACAAGCTTGGGCGGTGTATAGGTTTCACCCAGTTGTTCTTGGAAAATACGGCTCCAGACCTGCTCGGTCGTGGTGAGCACGCGGGCGGCGAAATCGACCTGCGGGTCTTCGCTGTCACTGAGCGGGCGGGACTGTTGGACTTGACCGCCGCCTTGGCCGGTCAACAGCGGCGTCACGTCGATCCCGGTGAAATAGCCAATCGCCATGACCGCCAAAACGCCGACGAGTCCCAGCCCCCCCGCCTTGCCGGCCCGTCCGCTGCGGCGGATGACATTCTTGCTCCGCCCAATTCCACCCAACCGCATGAACCGTCCCTCGTTATGTCAAAGCCTATTGCCACATGAACGCGCAAGGCGCAGTTTGGTTCAATGAGTGATAAGAATGACCTGGCCGAAGACCGCACCGACTGGGCCGAGGATCGCACGATCCTTGCCAATGAACGCACCTTTGCGGGCTGGATGCGCACCGGCATGGCCGCCGTCGCCGTGGCCATCGGTCTGCGCGCCGTTTTCGGTGAGTTCGAGCCGACGTGGGTGGCGAAAGCCGTGGCTTCGGTGTTCATCTTTGCCGCGCTCTACGTCTATTGGGCCGCGCAGGCCTCGGCGGCGAAAACCCAAAAGCGGCTGAGCGACCATCACGCCCATGCCCAGCCCAACAGCCGCATGAAAGTCTTGGCGATCCTGCTCGCCTTCGCCTCTGCCGGGGTCGGGGCGATCCTTTGGATGCTCTGAGCCTTCCGCAAGCACGGTAGACGCCACGGCGCGGAGCGCATAGTTTACGGCCTTGACCGAATCCGATCTGGGGCACCATGACAGATACATCCGCCTACCGCGTTCTGGCCCGCAAATACCGGCCCGAAACCTTTGCCGATCTCGTCGGCCAAGACGCCATGGTGCGCACGCTGAAAAACGCTTTTGCCGCCGACCGGATCGCGCAGGCCTTTGTGATGACGGGCATCCGCGGCACCGGCAAGACGACGACGGCGCGGATCATCGCCAAGGGGATGAACTGCATCGGACCTGACGGCAACGGTGGGCCGACGACCGACCCCTGCGGCGTTTGCGAACATTGCACCGCCATCATGGAAGGCCGCCATGTCGACGTGATGGAGATGGACGCGGCATCGAACACCGGCGTCGCCAACATCCGCGAGATCATCGATTCGGTGCATTATCGCGCCGCCTCGGCCCGGTACAAAGTCTATATCATCGACGAAGTACACATGCTCTCGACCGGGGCGTTCAACGCGCTTCTCAAGACGCTGGAAGAGCCGCCGGAGCACGTCAAATTCATCTTTGCCACCACCGAGATCCGCAAGGTGCCGGTGACGGTTCTGTCGCGCTGCCAGCGGTTCGACCTGCGCCGGATCGAGCCCGAGGTGATGATCGCGCTCCTGCGCAAGATCGCCACCGCCGAGAGTGCCGAGATCACCGATGACGCGCTGGCGCTGATCACCCGCGCCGCCGAAGGCTCGGCCCGCGACGCCACCTCGCTGCTGGACCAAGCGATCAGCCACGGCGCGGGCGAGACCGGGGCCGAACAGGTGCGCGCCATGCTGGGGCTGGCGGACCGTGGCCGAGTGCTGGACCTCTTTGACATGGTGCTGCGCGGCGATGCAGGTGCCGCGCTGACCGAGCTTTCGGCGCAATATGCCGATGGGGCCGACCCGATGGCGGTGCTGCGCGATCTGGCCGAGATCACCCATTGGGTCTCGGTCGTGAAGATCACGCCCGATGCCGCCGAAGACCCCACCATCGCCCCTGAAGAACGTGCCCGCGGCCAACAGATGGCTGAGACCCTGCCGATGCGGGTGCTGACGCGGCTCTGGCAGATGCTGCTGAAGGCGCTGGACGAGGTCGCAGCCGCGCCCAACGCCATGATGGCCGCCGAAATGGCCGTGATCCGCCTCACCCATGTGGCCGATCTGCCCTCGCCCGAGGAACTGGTGCGCAAGCTGCAAAACAGCAGTCCGCCCCCGGCCCCCGGCCCCGTTGGCGGTGGCGGCAACGGCGGGGGCAATGGCGCCGCGCAGGGCAGCACCGGCGCGCAGGCCGTGCAACAGGCGCAGCAGCGGATGGCCTCCAACCCCGGCCCGCAGGGGCAGACCACGGCACTGGCGCAAGACCTCAACGCTGCGCTGGCCCGCTTTCCGACATTCGAACATGTCGTCGAGTTGATCCGCGTGAACCGCGACGTGAAGCTGCTGGTCGAGGTGGAAACCTGCGTGCAACTTGCCGCCTACCAGCCGGGCCGCATCGAGTTTGTCCCCACCGACGACGCGCCGCGCGATCTGGCGCAGCGGCTGGGGCAGAAACTGCAACTCTGGACCGGTAACCGCTGGGCCGTCTCACTGGTGAACGAAGGCGGGGCCGAGACCATCGCGCAGGTCCGCGATGCGCGTGAACTGGCGCTGAAGAAACAGGCCGAGGACCACCCTATGATGCAGGCGGTGCTGGCACAATTCCCCAAGGCCCGGATCACCGCGATCCGCACCCCCGAAGACATCGCCGCCGCCGCCACGGCAGAGGCGCTGCCCGAAGTCGAAGACGAATGGGATCCGTTCGAGGACGGTTGATCCCCCGGCCCCCGCGCCACATATAAACGACAACGCAACAAGGAGACCCAGATGCTCAAGGGATTAGGCGGCCTCGGCGATATGGCCGGGATGATGAAAAAAGCGCAGGAAATGCAGGGCAAGATGGCCGAACTGCAAGAGGAGATGCACAACATCACCGTCGAAGGTGAATCCGGTGCGGGCCTCGTCAAAGCGACCTGTAGCGCCAAGGGTGAGTTGAAGGGCCTCGATATCGACCCGTCGATCTTCAACAAGGACGAGAAGGAAGTGGTCGAAGACCTGATCCTCGCCGCCATCAAGGATGCGCAGAGCAAAGCCTCGGAACGCGCGCAGGCCGAGATGAGCAAGCTGACCGAAGGCATGGGCCTTCCCGCGGGCATGAAACTGCCCTTCTGATCCCGGTGGGGCGGGCCGGTCCCGCCCCTCTTTCAACGCCCATAGGTGCCATTCTTGAGCTCTACCCGCGATATTGACGCCCTGATCGAGCTGATGGCGAAACTGCCCGGCCTTGGCCCCCGCTCGGCCCGGCGGGCAGTGCTGCACCTGATCCGCAAACGCGCGCTTTTGCTGACGCCCCTGTCCGACTTGATGCAGACCGTCGCCGCCACGGCACGCGAATGTCTGAACTGCGGCAACGTCGGCACCGCCGACATCTGCGACATATGCACCTCCGAAAAACGCGCGAACGGAGAGCTTTGCGTGGTCGAAGACGTGGCCGACCTCTGGGCGATGGAACGCTCCGGCGTGTTCAAAGGGCGCTATCATGTGCTGGGCGGCACGCTCTCGGCGCTCGACGCCATTGGCCCGCAGGAATTGCGCATCCCGCGCCTTGTGGACCGGATTGATACCGAAGGGGTGACCGAGGTGATCCTCGCGCTCAACGCCACGATCGACGGGCAGACAACGGCACATTACATCGCGGATCAATTGGAAGACCGCGTGCGGCTGACGTCGCTCGCCCAAGGTGTGCCGATCGGCGGGGAGTTGGACTACCTCGACGACGGGACGATCACCGCTGCGATGCAGGCGCGCAAGTCGCTTTAACCCCCAGAATCAAAGCGGGCCGCCCGCTCCTCCCAAAGCAGACGGCCCTTTTCCGGGGCGACGCAGATCGTGCTGTCAGAGCACGATCACATCAAGCGGCGGAAATCCGTTGAACCCAACCGAACTGTACGAGCTTGTGTAGGCTCCGCAAGCACGAATCATCACTTTATCGCCATCGCGCAGGGCCAAAGGCAGGTGGATCGGGCGCTTTTCGTAAAGAATATCCGCCGAATCGCAGGAGGGGCCGGCCAAAACGCAGGGTCCGGTCTCTTCGCCGTCATGCGGTGTGACGATCTGATAGCGAATCGCTTCGCCCTCAGTCTCGGCCAGGCCCGAGAAACGACCGATATCCAGATAGACCCAGCGGTGCAAATCATCCGCAGACTTGCGGCTGACCAGCATAACCTCGGCGGCGATATGCCCGGCTTCGGCCACCAGACCACGGCCCGGCTCTGCCATGACCTGCGGCACGTCGCCAAAGCGGGCTTTGACGGCGCGCATCACAGCGGCAGCATAAGCGCGGGGGCCCTCGATATCCTCACCATAGAAGGCCGGGAAACCGCCGCCGAGGTTCAGCAGTTGCAGGTCATGGCCATCGGCACGCGCGGCGTGCCACAGCGGCGCGACTTGATCCAACACCGGGTTCCAAAACTCCGCCTTGCGGGTCTGCGAGCCGACGTGGAACGACAGGCCAAAGGGCACGAGGCCCACGGCAACCGCGTGGTTCAGCATCGCGGGCAGCGCCGAACCGGCACAGCCGAATTTCCGGCTGAGCGGCCAGTCGGCCATGGAGTTTTCGACGATCAGCCGCAGATAGACCCGCGCGCCGGGCGCATGGGCGGCGATCTTATCGAGCTCCGCTTCGCTGTCGGCTGCGAACAGGGTCACCCCCGCCGAATGGGCGAAGGCGATGTCCGAAGCGCGTTTGATGGTGTTGCCGAAAGAGATGTTTTCGGGCTTCGCCCCTTGGCTCAGGCACAGTTCGATCTCGGCCCGCGAAGCCGCGTCGAAGCCGGAGCCTTTCTTGACCAGCAGACGGATGATCTCGGGGGCCGGGTTCGCCTTGACCGCGTAGTGGATATGCACCGCGCCCAAGCCCTTGTGCAGCGCGTCATATTGCGCGGCCACACGGTCACGGCTGATCACCAGCGTTGGCTTGTCAAAGCTGTTGACGGCGATATAGGCCGCAGCCGGGTCGGCGTGAAAGGACGGTGCGGCGCGCAGGGCGCCGGGGACTGTAGCATTCATGGTCATCTCCAAAGAGCAGGTGGGGCTGGTTCCCCGCGTGTCGTTTCAAGAGACGTTACCGTCGCTACATAAACGCGGGTCAGTCAGAGTGGGAACTGACCGGCCAGAGGCGCGTGCGTTGGCGTCTGTAACGCGCCACATACGCCGTTTTGGGATTCGTACAAGGGGTAAAATTACCCCCACGGCAATTTGTTAGTTTTCCTCGTCTTCCCAATCGCTGCCGATGGGGTCGCGGTCTCTTTTCCGTTCTTCTTTGATCATATTCTTGGCCTCCCGCTCTTCTTCGGGGTCGGTTTCTTCGGGGTCGCTCTCGGCGGCTTCGGTCTCGGCCATGGCGAGGACGAACCACATCGGGAAGTGGTCCGACCCGATCTTGTCCAAGCGGTCCATCTCTAGCAGACGAAACTGCGGATCGTGGAAGAGATGATCCAAGGGCCAGCGCATCCAAGGCATTGTCGCGCTGAATGTGTTGTACATGCCGCGCCCCACCCGCGGGTCCAAAAGACCCGAAAGCCGCTGAAAGCGTCGGGTCGTGGTGGACCAAGCCACATCGTTGAGATCGCCCGAGACAACGGCAGGCAGCGGATCCTTCTCGGCCTCGATGCCGACCAAAGCGATCTCACTGTCGCGCCCCTTTGTGTCATGTTCGATCACGGGCGGTTCGGGGTGGACGACGTAGAGGCGGAAATCCTCCCCCACCGGCAGGTGTACACGGGCGCGGATGGAGGGCACCTCTTCGGTGACCAACTCGCGCACCTCGACCTCCGACAGCGGGAGTTTCGACATGAGGCAAAGCCCATACCCATTGTCGAGCGGCACGTCGACGCGATGCTCGTAGTTCTTGCCCAGACCGTCATCCAGCGCGTCGATCCACGCCTGATCCACCTCGATCGCCATGAAGATATCTGGCACCCGCGCCTCGGCCAGTGCGATCAGCTTGCCATAGTCGCGGTTGGACATTTTGACATTGGCGGCCAGCAGGCTGAAATGGCGGTCCGTCGCGCGGCGCAACTCGGGCGAGGCCGCCAAGGATTGTTTGCGCCACAGCGGGGTGAACTTGGTGATGTAAAGCGCGTGAAGCGCGGCGACCCCCAACATCAACGCGATCCCGGCCATGCCCGAGGGTGTCGTCACCCCCTGCGACAGGGCGAACCCGATTGCCAGCAACAGTGCCAAGCCGAGGAATTGTTCCCGAGGAAAGGCCAGCCCGCGGATCGCCCCGAAGGGCAGTTTGCTCAGCGGCAGCAGGCTGCCCAGTATCAGCAGCCCCGCCAGTCCCCAGATCACCAAGTCCAATGCCGTTTCCAAATCCATCCCCCGGCGCGCCGCGCCTTTTGTACAAAGCAAAACAGGGCGCCGGAATACCCGACGCCCTGTCATTCTAACACATCTTTACGGCGAAAGTTCCTTTCGCCACACCGCCCCTAGGGGGCTTAGCCCTTGGCCTTGTCTTCGTCCTCGTCGTCTTCATCGGTGCTGTCGGGCAGCGAGAAGAAGCTGTCGGCGTCAGAGTAATCGCCCTTGGTGTGGCTCTCTTCTTCCTCGTCATCCGTGCTGTTGCCGGAAAGGGTGAAGGTTTCCAGCCCTTCGATGGCCGTGGGGATTTTCGGCTCGCTCTCCATGCCGAGGCTCTGCTCGGTCGAGACGAGTTTGCGGCGCTCATCGTCGTTCATCACCTCGCCCGCGGCGGCCTTTTTCGCGGCAGCCTTTTGCACGGCGGCGTCAAGCTCGGACTGTTTGCACAGGCCCAGCGCGACCGGGTCGATCGGTTGGATGTTGGCGATGTTCCAGTGTGTGCGCTCGCGAATCGCTTGGATCGTCGGCTTGGTGGTGCCCACCAGCTTGCTGACCTGACCATCGCTAAGCTCGGGGTGGAACTTGACCAGCCACAGGATCGACGCCGGACGGTCCTGACGTTTGCTGAGCGGGGTATAGCGCGGGCCGCGGCGTTTCTCTTCGCCCTCGGCGGCAGCGTTGAACTTGAGCTTCAGCTTGTGCAGCGGGTTGTCCTGCGCCGCGTCGATCTCTTCCTGCGTTAGCTGGTTGTTGGCAACCGGATCAAAACCCTTCACCCCCTGCGCCACGTCGCCATCGGCGATGCCCTGCACTTCGAGTTCATGCATGCCGACGAAATCGGCGATCTGCTTGAAGCTGATGGTGGTGTTGTCCACGAGCCAGACGGCGGTGGCTTTGGCCATAATCGGTTTTGCCATGTCACTCTCCTAAAAACGCAATTTTCCCGTCGCCTGAAAGGCTGTCCTGCTTGGCAGAACGGGCTCCATTGTCGGGGAAGTTGGCGGCTGTATACTGGCTCAAACGTCATAAGGGAAGACCCAATGCGGCCACTGCGCGCCTGTCTGCTGATCCTCGGGCTGATCGCCCCCACCGCCACGCTGGCCGAAGGGGAGCGTTCGGGCGAGTTCGACTACTACGTCATGTCCCTGTCATGGTCGCCCAATTGGTGCGAATTGACCGGCGACGCGCGGCAATCTCCGCAATGCGACGCCGCGAAAGACCACGGTTGGACCCTACATGGCCTCTGGCCACAGTTCACACGGGGATACCCGTCCTATTGCCAAAGTGGCCGTCGCCCGCCCAGCCGCGCCCAGACCGGGGCGATGGCCGATATCATGGGCACCGGTGGCTTGGCATGGCACCAGTGGAAGAAACACGGGTCTTGCAGCGGGTTGGACCCGGCGGATTATTTTGCCCTCTCACAGGAGGCCTACGCCCGCATCAAGCGCCCCGAGGTGTTTCGCAAGCTCGACCGCACCGTGTCCCTCCCCGCCGCGGTAGTGGAAGAGGCCTTCCTAAAAGCGAACCCGGACCTGACCGCGCGGGGGATCACCATCACCTGCAAGCAAGGGCACATCCAAGAGGCGCGCATCTGCCTGTCTCGCGACCTTGAGTTCATCCCCTGCGGACCGGACGTTCGGCGGGACTGCACGCTTGATAACGCGCTGTTCACCCCTCTGCGCTAGACCCAACCGGGCCGATAGTATGGCGAAAGCGGGAGAGGCGTAATTTCCTCCCCCGCATTCAATGCCTTTCGGCTCTCTCTCCAACACGGGTGGTCAGCGTCCCGGCCACCCGTGCCTTCAGTAAACGAATTACTGGTTAACAATTCGTTACTGTCTCAAGTTTTACTGATCTTCTCCGCCTTGCAGTTCACCGCCCACCTTCAGGACGATCTTGCCGATATGACCGCTGGCTTCCATCCGGCGGTGCGCGTCATTCGCCTCGGACAGGTCATAGGTGCTGTCCATCACCGGCGCGACGCGGCCCTGCTCCAACAGGGGCCAGACATTCTGCAAAAGCTCCTCTGCAATCCGGGCCTTGGCCAGATCGCTCTGCGGGCGCAGGGTCGATCCGGTCATGGTCAGGCGGCGGGTCATCAGCGTGACGAAGTTCACCTCCTGCTTGGCCCCTTGCAGGAAGGCGATTTGCACCAGCCTGCCGTCCTCGGCCAAAGCCTTGAGGTTGCGGTTGATATAGCTGCCGCCCACCATGTCGAGGATCACATCTGCGCCGCCCTCGGCCTGCACGACATCGACGAAATCCGTGTCCCGGTAGTTGATCGCCACCTCGGCCCCCAGCTTCATACAGGCCGCGCATTTGCTATCGGTGCCCGCGGTCACGAAGACCCGCGCGCCCAAGATACGCGCCAGTTGGATCGCCGTGGTGCCAATGCCGGAAGAGCCGCCGTGAATCAGCACTTTCTCCCCGGCCTTCAGCCCACCGCGCATGAAAAGGTTCGACCAGACGGTGAAGAAGGTCTCAGGCAGGCAAGCGGCCTCTTTCAGCCCCATGCCTTCGGGAATGGGCAAGCAATGCGCCGCGGGGGTGGCGACATATTCGGCATAGCCGCCGCCGGGCAGCAGGGCGCAGACCAGATCGCCCGGGGCCAGCGTTGTCACCCCCGGCCCGACTTCGACCACCTCGCCCGAGGCCTCCAACCCCGGCAGATCGCTGGCGGTGGCGGGCGGCGCGTAGCGGCCCGCGCGTTGCAGCGCATCGGGGCGGTTCACCCCGGCATAGGCGACCTTGATGATGACCTGACCGTGTTTCGGCTGAGGCCGCGGGCGGGTGGTGCCTTGCAGAACGTCCGGACCGCCGGGTTCGGTGATTTCGATTGCACGCATGGTCTCTGTCATGTCTGAAGTATCCTCGGGTCTGGTTTCGCCGCAGCCTAACGGGCGGCCCCGCGGCGTGCACCCGGAATTTGAGACCCGACGGAAGAGGGAGAGGCGGATGCGCGGGCAAGACAGGTTCAAATGGCATGAGGCCGCACGGCTTTATGCAGGGGAACAGGAACTGCCCCGCGCACCCGAAGGCCAGCACGACAGCTTCCGCGCCCTGCCCGCCACTCCGGCCTTTGATGCGCTGGCCGCCCTAACCACAGCGATTACCCAGCAGGCCCCCTTTTGCCTCAGCGACCGGCCCCTGCCCGATGACATCTCCTGCCCGCCTGCTGCCTTTCTCACCCTGACCGGCGGCGCGTCGGGGCGGCCCAAGGCGGTCCGCCGCAGCCAAGCCTCTTGGATCGCCAGTTTTGAGGTCAATGCCGACCGTTTCGCCCTTACCCGCCGCGACAGCGTCGCCGTGTTGGGGCAGCTCAGCCATTCGCTATCGCTCTATGCCGTGCTGGAAGCGCTGCATCTTGGCCTCGATGCGCATGTGCTGGCGGATCACGTTCCCCGGCGACAGGCAGAGCGGATCGCCGAAGCCGGGGCGACGATCCTCTACGCCACGCCGACGCAGCTGCGCCTGCTTGCCCGCGCTGCCGCCGCCCCGCTGCCATCGCTGCGCTTGGTCCTTTGCGGCGGCGGCGCGCTCGATCCGGCGACCCGGGCGGCGGTGGGGCGGCTCTGCCCCCAAGCGGCAGTGCATGTTTTCTACGGCGCGGCAGAGACAAGTTTTATCACGCTGGCCGATGCCGATACGCCCGAAGGCGCGGTGGGCCGCCCCTACCCCGGTGTCGAGCTGCGTCTGATGAATGCTGAGGGTGAACCCACAACTGATGTTGGTGAGATCTGGGTGCGCAGCCCCTACCTCTTCGATGGCTACGCCCTGGGCCCCAGCGAAGAGACCCGCTGGCAGGAGGGCTTCGTGACCGTGGGTGAGATGGGGGCGCTGGATGCCAAGGGCAACCTCTGGATCAAGGGGCGGCGGCAGCGCATGGTGCAGATCGCCGACCAGATGATTTTCCCCGAAACGGTGGAGGCCGTGATCAGCGCCGAAACCGGCCTGCCCTGCGCGGTTCTGCCCCGAGACGATGCGCTGCGAGGGCAGCATCTGGTCGCGGTGGTCGAAGCCCCGGCAGGAGAGCCGCACGCCGAAGAGATCATTGCCCATTGCCGCGCGACGCTTGGGCCCCTCACCTCGCCCCGGCGCGTCTATTTCCGCGCCGACCTGCCACTGTTACCTTCGGGCAAGCCCGACCTGCGCGCCCTCTCGGACTGGGTAGAGGGCCAAACATGACCCGCGCCTATATCGTCTCTGCCTGCCGCAGCCCCGTCGCCCCGCGCGGCGGCGCGCTGGCGCATCTGTCTTTACCCGACCTTGCCGCGCCTGTGCTTTCCGCCGCCCTCAGCCGTGCGGGGCTTACGCCTGCGCAGGTCGACGAGGTGATCTGCAGCACCGCCCTTGGCCCCGGCGGCAATCCGGCGCGCAGCATCGCCTTGGCGGCAGGACTATCAGAACATGTCGCGGGGCTGAGCATTGACCGGCAATGCGCGGGGGGCTTGGATGCGCTGGCGCTGGCGCGGCAGATGGTCCTCAGCGGCGCGGCGGATATCGTCGTGGCGGGCGGGGCCGAGAGCTACTCTCGCCAGCCGCTGCGCTACCGCACCTTCGCCGATGGCCGCCCGGCTGAGGCCTATACCCAAGCGCCCTTCACCCCATGGCCCGAACGCGACCCGGACATGGCGGAGGCCGCCGCGGCGCTTGGTCGGTCCCAAGGCATTTCCCGCGCAGCACAGGATGACTGGGCCGTGGAAAGCCATGCGAAGGCCTGCGCACAGCCCCCAACCGAAGCGGAACTGGTGCCGCTCGCAGGCGTCTCAACCGATGCCTTCACCCGCCGGCTCACCCCCGCGCTTTGCAGCCGGGCCAAGGTGCTTTCCGGCGACATCACCGCCGCCAATGCCGCCGTCGCCGCCGATGCCGCGGCCTTTTGCGTCGTCGTGTCAGAGCGGGTGGCAGCAGACCTCGCCCTGCCGACAGTCGAACTCATCGCAGCGGCGACGAAGGGCAGCCGCCCCGAAGAGCCGGGGCTGGCCCCATTGGTGGCCATCGGAGAAGTCTTTCGTCAAAGCGGATTGGAAGCCAACGACCTGCACCGCGCCGAGATCATGGAGGCCTATGCCGTGCAGGCCATCGCCTGCGTCACCGGCGCGGGGATCGCGCCGCGGATCGTCAACAGAGGTGGCGGCGCTTTGGCGCGCGGGCATCCGATTGGCGCATCAGGCGCGATCAATGCGGTGCGGCTGTGGCATGAGTTGGTGGCGCGGGGATCAGGCATCGGCTTGGCGGGGATTGCCGCCGCCGGGGGGATCGGCTCTGCCGCGCTGATGCGGCTGTAGCGGCCCGCCCCTTGAGGAGCGGGCCAATCGTTTAGCTGCGCGACAGCAGGCTTGCCGGGCGCGCTTTGGCCAGACCGGAGGTGATGAACCCCGCCAGCACGGCTTTGATCAGGTCACCGGGGATGAAGGCTTGGACCAGCAAGGTCGCCTCGACCAGCGTTTTGTTCAGCGTCATCATCATGCCGAAGATGCCGAAGGCATAGACCACGAGGATGCCGCCCAAGACCGCCGACACCCCAGCCGCGAGACCCACCGGGGCACTGCGCCACTGGTCCATGATAAAGCCGGTCACGAAAGCCCCGATCGGGAAGCCGACGAGGAAACCCACGGTCGGCGAGGCAAAGACGCCCAGACCGCCACGGCCCCCGGCCAGAAGCGGCAGGCCCAGCGCCACCAGCGCCACGAACAAAAGCGCCGCAAGGCCACCGCGCCATGCGCCCAGCACCGTGCCACACAGCATGACACCCAGCGACTGCGCCGTGATCGGCACGCCGAAGCCAAGCGTGAATTTCGGAATCAGGCCCAGCGCCGCGATCAACGCGGCAAAAAGGGCGATCATGGTCAGATTGCGTTCCATTGGAAGGATCCTTGGGTTGAATTTTCCATTGCCTAGGCCACCCCCCTGCCCCGGTCAAGCATTACAGACCGCCCCGCGCGCGCAGCGCCTCGGCCACATGTTCGGCGTCATCGATGGCCAGAACAGTGAAGGGCATCACCACGCGCCAGCCCGCCCGCCTGCGCGACCGCGCCCGCCACGCCAGCGACAGCATCTGCCCCTTGACCGCCAGTACGGGGGTAAAGCGCACCACCAGCGCCACGGCCAACTCAAGGCTGCGCGTGCGCAGCCCGAAACGGCGCAGCGGGGCGGCGAGCCAATGCACCACCCCCATCATATCGCTGAGCTTCGTGGTCATGGTGACGAGGTTCGCAAGCCCCACAGCGGTGACCATCCGCAGCGCGATCACAAGCCCCGCCTCCGCATCGTCGGTCAAGACATGCCACAGCAGGATCAGCCCGACGAAAGGCCAAAGCATCCACAGACGCCCCAACCCAGCCCGCAGGAATGCTCGCCCCGGCAGGGCATAGAGCAGCAGCACCCCGGCACCGAAGAGAATTTGCCAAACCGGCTCCTCCACCCCGAAGAGCAGCAGCGTGGCCAGGCAGAGCGCCCCCAGCTTGGCCCCGGCGGGCCAGCCATGGGCGCGGGTCTCAACCGGCGAGGTCAGAGAGATCATCGCTCGCCCCCAATTCCTTCATCCGCGTCTCAAAGGCGCGCAGCACCGGGCGGGCGCTGCCTTGCTGGACGACCTCGCCGCGCTCCAGCCAGAGAACGTGATCGTATGCCGCCACCGCCGCCGGATCGTGGGTGATATGGACCAGCGTCAGATCCAGCCCCGCCAAAACCCGTTCAAGGTGCAACCGCGTGGGGATGTCGAGCCCGGCAAAGGGTTCGTCCAACACCACCACCCGGGGCTGCATCGCCAAGACTGCCATCAGGCAAACCAACTGCCGCTGTCCTTGGGAGAGTTGGTGAATCGATGCCTGCGCCCAATGGCGCTTGTCGAATTGACCAAGGATCGCCGCCACGCCCCGCGCAGCCTCGGCCTTGGATTGGCCCATCTGCCGCAGGCCAAAGGCGATTTCCTCTTCCACGGTGGGAAAGATGATCTGATGGTCCGGGTTCTGAAACAGGATGCCCACCGCCCCGATCGCGCGGCGGCGGTCACGGGCCACATCGACCCCGGCAATCCGCACCTGCCCCTCATCGGCGGCCACCAGCCCCGACAGAACCCGCGCGAAAGAGGTCTTGCCCGAGCCATTGCGGCCCACGATGCCGATCCGCGCGACATCGGAGCTCAGGCTCACATCCCGCAGCACCGGCGTGCCCCCGGGGGTGTAGCTGATGCTGTCAATATCGATGAGCGGAAGGGTCGCGTTGGTCATCGGGCGCCTGTGGTAAAACCGGGTGCCCCGCCCTACCACCTGCCGCGCGGGCGGGGAAGCCCGCAGCGCGCCTCAGCTTGGCGGCGTCCAACGGCCCGGCAGATCGGGGTCACCTTGCCCGCGCGGGGCCTTGATATGGCTCAACAGCCAGTTCGGCCCGGCCATCAGACGGCTCAGCGTCGGGCTTTCGCGCACATGGGATTTGAGCTTTTCGATCTGCATCACATCGTCGATGCGCCGGTCGAGGAACGACCATGTCGCCTGATGCCCCTCACTGGCATCCCCCAGCCAATAGAGCAGCGTGGCCGAATAGACCCCCGACAGCGTGGCCCGTTTGCTATACCAATTCACATCCTCCGAGGTATCGCCAAGCGCGGTCCAAATCTTATCGCTGGTCTCCCAGATCAGCCCGGCCCCTTCGGGGGCGTGATGCGGCAGGGCGAAAAGCGTGCTGCCCCGGCGGATCGCCTCACGATCCCCGGCTTCGAGCCGCAGGCGCACGGCCTTGGCGATACGGTCCCTGAAGCGCAGCGCCGACAGATCGGCCTGCGCCAAGCCATCGACCATCTTGGCATCGCCGCGCCGGTGATAGGCCACCGCCAGATCGACCGCACCGCGCGGGCAGACCGCACGGGCCAGCGCCGGGTCCAGACCGCTGTCCTTGATCGCGGCGTTGAAGGTCGCGGGCGACCAGCCGTCAAACGGCACATGCATCAATGCGGCATCCAGCAATTGGTCCTTTGGGTCGGCCTTGGGCGGTGTCATGGCGGGCTCCTATCGGGGCGTGATGGGGTGGACAAACGTGATATAGGCTGTTATAGGCCCACTTCCTGCAATTCCTTGCAACTTTATCCTAGAAAGGTGGTGACAACCACATGCAGGTTAGTGTTCGCGACAACAACGTCGATCAGGCCCTCCGGGCTCTGAAGAAAAAGCTCCAGCGCGAAGGCGTTTTCCGTGAAATGAAGCTCAAGCAACATTTCGAGAAACCGTCCGAGAAAAAAGCGCGCGAGAAAGCTGAAGCGATCCGTCGTGCCCGTAAGCTGGCACGCAAAAAAGCGCAACGCGAAGGTATGATGTAAATCATCCCCGCGACACGCGACAGATATAGAACCCCCGGTGCCCATGGCAGCGGGGGTTTTGTTTTGCGGGGGAGCGCAACCGAGCCGGGCAGCGCCAGACCGCGGGAAGGCGCTCGAAATCCCTTCAATTAGGCAGTTTATGGTAGCTGCGCTTGAGAAATACTTCAGGACGGCACGACCTCAGCAAAAGCGCCAGCCCGTCCGAGCGGTCTGGCGCTGCCCGGCGGCCTCACGGCCTTGATTCCGGGCTTTCCAACTACACCGGCAGCGCCGTGGTCTTGCACACCGTCCTGAGCGCAAAACTCGACTGCATCTGCGCCACGCCGGGCAGCCGCGCCAAATGCTGCCGGTGAATACGGGCGAAATCTTCGGTATTCTCGGCCACGATCTTCAACAGGTAATCCGCCGTGCCAGCCATCAGGTGACACTCCAGGACATCGGGAATGCGCGAGACCGACTTCTCGAAAGCCTCCAACACCTCTTCGGCCTGCGCCTGCAAAGTGATCTCAACAAAGACCGTCGTCGGCATATCCAGCTTGCGCGGGTCCAAGAGGGCGACATAATCGCGGATATACCCTTCCTTCTCCAACCGCTGTACACGGCGATGACAGGCCGAGGGCGACAGATGCACCACCTCTGACAGTTCGGCATTGGACATCCGCCCATTGCGCTGCAAAGCCCGCAGAACACGCCGATCAATCTCATCCAAGGCCATATGCGCAATACTTTCGCGTGAGGAAGCAACCCAGCGCGATTATATTCGAAGGATGCGCCCTTTGGCGACCCCAATTTGGCAGCGATATGCACGGCGGATATGATAATCCTGTCCCACTACGGAGGAGGAGGAACCCCCATGAAAATCGGATGCCCGACAGAAATTAAACCGCAGGAATTCCGCGTCGGCCTGACGCCCAATGCCGCACAAGAAGCCATCGCCCATGGGCATGAGGTTATCGTGCAGGCGGGGGCCGGGGTCGGCGCGGGTTTCGAAGACGCTGACTACACCGCCGCAGGCGCCACCATCATCGACACGGCCGAGGAGATCTTTGCCACAGCCGACATGATCGTCAAGGTCAAGGAGCCGCAGGCGGGCGAACGCAAGATGCTGCGCGAAGGGCAATTGCTCTTTACCTATCTGCACCTCGCGCCCGACCCGGATCAAACCCACGACCTGCTGGCCTCGGGCTGTACGGCGATTGCCTATGAAACCGTGACCGACCGCAATGGCGGCCTGCCCCTTCTGGCCCCAATGTCCGAGGTCGCGGGCCGTTTGGCCCCGCAGGTCGGAGCATGGACGCTGCAAAAGGCCAATGGCGGGCGCGGCGTGTTGATGGGCGGCGTGCCCGGTGTCGGCCCGGCTAAGGTTATGGTCATCGGCGGCGGCGTCGTCGGCACCCATGCGGCCCGCATCGCCGCGGGCATGGGCGCGGATGTGACCGTGCTCGACCGCTCCCTGCCCCGGATGCGCTATCTCGATGACATCTATGGCGGCACCTTCAAAACCGCCTATGCCAGCGCGGGCAACACCATCGAACTGGCGCGTGAGGCCGATATGATCATCGGCGCGGTGCTGATCCCCGGGGCCGCGGCCCCCAAACTGATCAGCCGCGCGCAACTGTCCGAACTCAAACCCGGCGCGGCGCTGGTCGACGTGGCCATCGACCAAGGCGGCTGCTTCGAGACTTCCAAGGCGACGACGCACCAAGACCCGGTTTATGAGGTCGACGGCATCATGCACTACTGTGTGGCCAATATGCCCGGCGCGGTGGCGCGCACCTCGACCATCGCGCTTGGCAACGCCACCATGCCCTTCATGCTGGCGCTGGCCGACAAGGGCTGGAAACAGGCCTGCGCGGATGACCCGCACCTCAAGGCCGGGCTGAACGTCCACGCGGGCAAGCTGACCTATGCCGCCGTGGGCGAAGCGCTTGGGATCGACAGCATCACCGCGGATCAGGCCATCGCGGGCTGAACGTCAGCGGCCAAACAAAAGGCCCGCCAGATTGGCGGGCCTTTCCATTTCGAAAGCAGCGCTCAGCGCGTCTTCAAAGCGTCCCGAATTTCCAACAATACATCGAGCTGCGATGGGCCGGTCTTGACCTCTGGTGCCACCTCATCCGGCTTTTCTGCAGCCGCCTTCACCCGGTTCACCATCTTCACCAGGATGAAGACCACGAAGGCGATGATGAAAAAGTTGATCACGGCCATCAGGAACGAGCCATAGGCGAAGACCGACGCCCCCGCCTCCCGCGCCTGCTCTAGCGAAGCGGTCGCAGGCACATCGCCCGACAGCACGGCATAGTTGTTGGTGAAATCCACCCCGCCGGTGAAAAGCCCGACGATCGGATTGATCAGATCGGCCACCAGTGACGACACGATCGCCGTGAAGGCCGCGCCGATGATGATACCAACGGCCATGTCCATGACATTGCCCTTGGCGATGAAATCCTTGAATTCTTGAATCACAGTTCTGTCCCTATTCTAAGGCGCGCCGATAACCCCGCCATCACGGTCGATAGTGCGGACTGGCACATAGAACGGTCAATAAAGTTTTACGGTAAATCGCGCGTTTTACGGCCCGCGCCCGTTCAATCCCGAAAACAGACCCGCAAAAGCGCGCCCTCGGGGCTGAAATCGGTCGTCAGACGCCCGTTCAACTGCTCGGCTGCCGTGGCCATTAACATCCGCCCCAGCCCCGTGCTATCGGCCCCCGAGACGGCACCGGCATGGCCGCAGCCATTGTCACGGCATTCCAAAAGCCAGCCCTCGGCCCCCTCCTGCCGCCGTAGGGAAATTTTGATCTCCCCTGCCCGGTCCCCGGCGAAGGCGTGTTTGATCGAATTGGCCACGAATTCGCTCACGATCATGCCGAGGGCTGAGGCCTGCACGGCCTGCAACTCGCCCGGCTCAGCCGCACAAAAGATAGTAACGTGGTCCGGCGCGCTGGCGGCAAGAAGCTTGTTCAGTTGTTCGAGATAGGAGGTGGTTTGCACCTTGCTTCGGCCACCCTGCCCCATCAACTCGCTGTGCAGCGATGCCACCGCGCCGAAACGACGCTCGACAAGGGCAAGCACATCCTTGGCGTCGGGGTCTTGCACCTTGCGCGTCGCCATGCGCAGCAATGAGGCGATGGTCTGGAACGAGTTCTTCACCCGGTGGTCCATCTCGGCGCGCAGCGCCGCTTCGATGCGGATTTTCTTGCGCAGTTCCAACTGCATCATCACATGGCGCGAGAGGGTTTGCAGCGCTTGGCGTTGAAAATCATTCAGGGTCCGCGGCTTGGTATCCAGCACGCAAAGCGTGCCAATCGGCTGGCCGTTCGGCGCGACAAGATTGGCACCGGCATAGAATTTCACCCGAGGGTCGCCAACATAGAGCGGATTGTCCGAGGTGCGCGGATCCGCCCCCATATCCGCAATCTCGGTATAGCCCTCGTCGAGAATGGCATGAGAGCAAACCGATTGATCAAGGGCCGTCTCATGCGGCTCGAACCCGACGCGCGCCTTGAACCATTGGCGCTTTTCATCCACCAGACTGATCAGAGAGACGGGCGTTTCGCAGATTTTGGACGCGAGCTCGACAATATCGTCGAAATCCGCTTCGGCTTCGGTATCAAGAACATCATAGGAATAGAGCGTCTCTAGACGCTCGTCCTGCTCTGCGGGCGTGTCGGCTAAAATGGACCTTCTCCTTCCAAAGTTAACCCGCCGCGCGACTATGGCACGACAGCGGGGGTCGGATATGGCCTGCCTTTCGGGGGGCAGATCACGGCTGATGAACCTCCAGCTAGTGAAGGTTTAGTCCGCAAAGCAGCGGCGTCCAGCACGCTGCCGAATCGATTCGCGCTTAAACCCTTGATAGATGTTAAATTTTAACGCGGCTAGCCCCGCTGCCGCGTTACCCCGGCAGCGTACCGGTCAAGACATAGCGCAGAATCTCAACCACCTGCGCAGGCTCGGAGGCCACGGCGAGCGCCGCCGCGTCGACCTCTTTCAGCGCATGGGCGTGGTCGGGGCCGTGCAGGATGATCAGCGATTTGCCAAGTGCTGCGGCATAGCCCGCATCGAAGGCCGCGTTCCACTGCTTGTACTGGTCACCGAAACGCACCACGACGACATCCGCCTCGGCAATCGCCTTGCGGGTGCGGATCGCGTTGATCTGTGCGCCCTTACGGTCATGCCAGAACTTGTCGTCCTCCGCGCCGAGGATCGCCACGCCGCAATCGTCGCTGGCGGCGTGGTCGGTGACGGGTGCGGTAAAGGTCACGTCGAGACCCTTGGCCCCTTCGGTGATCTGTTCGCGCCAGTCGGTGTGAATTTCACCGGAGAGATAGACTTTCATCGCTTCCGTCCTTCCTTGGTTCAGCCGCGCAGCACGCCGCCGGTGGCCTTGGTCACCTTTTCGACCACCTTAGCAGCCACGGCTTCAATGTCTGCATCCTTCAGCGTCTTGTCGCTGGGCTGGAGCCGCACGGTGATGGCGAGGGATTTCTTGCCTTCGCCAAGGCTGCCGCCGATGAACTCGTCGAAAACGCGGACATCTTCGATCAGGGTCTTGTCGGCACCCTTGGCGGCATTGACCAACGCCAGCGCCTCGACATCGGCATCGACGACAAAAGCGAAGTCACGCTCGACCGCTTGCAGGTCGCTGATCTGCAACGCCGGGCGCGTGGCGCCGGATTTGCGCGGCAGCGGCACCTCGGCGGGATAGAGGGTGAAGGCCATCGCCGGGCCTTTCACGTCCATCGCCGCCAGAACGCGCGGATGCACCTCGCCGAAGACGCCGAGCACCTTCTTGGGGCCGAGGCAGATCTTGCCGTGGCGGCCCGGGTGCCACCACTCATCAGCCCCGCGCAGGATCTGCACCTTGGCGGGCGCGCCGATGGCGGCCAGCACTGCTTCGGCATCGGCCTTCACGTCATAGACATCCACCGCGCGCGCCGCGCCATGCACGTCCCGCGGGCCGGTGCGACCCACCAGAAGACCGGAAACCATGACCTGTTCCTCGCCCGGCTCCCCGCCGGAGAAAGCGGGGCCAACCTCGAAAAGCGCCATGTCGGCAAAGCCGCGCGCCTGATTGCGGGCGGCAGCTTGCAGCAGGCCGGGCAGCAGGTCGGGGCGCATGTGGCTCATGTCCGAGGAGATCGGGTTCTCCAGCCGCGTCGCATCGGTGCCACCGCCGAATAGCGCCGCCGAGGTTTGGTCGATGAAGCTGTAGCTCACGCATTCGTTGTAGCCGAGCGCCGCCGCCGTGCGCCGTGCCGTCACCACGCGGCGCTGCATGGGCGAAAGCACCGGGCGCGGCACGCCCGTGGTCAGGCGCGGCAGGGGCTTGCCTTCGAGCTGCGTCAGCGAGGCGATACGCGCGACTTCTTCGACCAGATCGGCCTCGCCCTGCACGTCCGGGCGCCAGCTTGGCACCTGTGCCATGTCGCCGTCGAGCTGGAAGCCGAGCGCGGTCAGCGTCTCACGCTGGTCACTCTCAGGGATCGTCATGCCGACGAGCGACTGCACCCGCGCGGTATCGAGCTTGTAGGCGCGCGACGTGTCCGGCACCTGCCCCGCGACCACAACCTCGGAAGCCTCGCCGCCCGCGTGATCAAGGATCATATGCGTAGCAAGCTCCAGCCCCTCGGGCGTGAAGGCCGGGTCGACGCCGCGCTCGAACCGGTAGCGCGCGTCCGAGTTGATCTTCAGCGCGCGGCCCGTATAGGCGATCTGCACCGGGTCCCAATAGGCGCTCTCGACAAAGACGTTCACCGTCTCCTCGGTCACACCGGTCGCCTCGCCGCCCATGATGCCCGCGATGCTTTCCACACCGCTATCGTCGGAGATGGCCATCTGGCCCTCCTGCAGGGTGTAGGTCTTCTCGTCGAGCGCGGCGATCTCCTCGCCGCCCTTGGCGCGGTGCACGCGCAGATTGCCTTTGACCTTGTCGGCGTCGAAGACATGCAGCGGACGGTTGCGGTCGAAGGTGAAGAAGTTGGTCACGTCCACGAGGAACGAGATCGGGCGCAGCCCGATTGCGCGGAGCCGGTCCTGCAGCCACTGCGGGCTGGGGCCGTTCTTCACGCCTTTAATCAAGCGGCCATAGAACACAGGGCAGCCGTCCAGCGTGTCGTCATCAATGCTGACGCTGATCGGCGAGGCAAAGCTGCCCGCCACGGCATCGGAATCGCGCGGCTTGAGCTTGCCCAGACCCCGCGCGGCGAGGTCGCGCGCGATGCCGCGCACGCCGAGCGCATCGGGGCGGTTCGGGGTGATGGCGATCTCGATCACCGGGTCGACCTTCGCCGGGTCATTCTCGGCCAGCCAGTCGATGAAACGGTCACCGGGCTTGCCCGAGGGCAGCTCAATGATGCCGTCATGCTCTTCGCTTAGCTCCGTCTCGCGCTCAGAGGCCATCATGCCGAAGCTCTCCACGCCGCGGATCTTGCCGACGCCGATGGTCGTGTCGATGCCCGGCACATAGACGCCCGGCTTGGCCACAACGACGGTAATCCCCGCCCGCGCGTTCGGCGCGCCGCAGATGATCTGCATGACGCCCTCGTCGGTTTCCACCTGACAGACGTTCAGCCGGTCGGCATCGGGGTGTTTTTCCGCCGATTGCACATAGCCGAGGGTAAAGTCAGCAAGCTTCGCCGCCGGGTTCTCGACGCCTTCGACTTCGAGGCCGAGGTCGGTCAGGGCATAGGTGATCTCATCAATCGACGCCGTGGTGTCGAGATGGTCCTTGAGCCAGGAGAGGGTGAATTTCATGCTATGCGTCCTCGCTTTCGAAGCTGACCTCTATCGTCAACAATGGCCGTTTTTCTTTTGATTCCGCTGAAAATGAAAAAATCACCAAAGCAATCACGGCAAAAACGGCGAGGGCAATAGAAAAAATCTTTGCCTGAAACCCGTACTCTTTAGCCACCAAGTCCAACATCAAGCGGTGTTGCATTTTCTGCGCCATATACCATTCTGGTCGAGGTTCTCTCTTGCGGTTTTCCTTCTCGAGTTTGAGGTAGTGTGACTGCCCTAGGTGCCCAACTCCGTCGAGACCCGCAAACAGGGGACCAACTAAGAAACCAATGATTGCGGCAAAGGCGAATGACAACCATGGATCGTAGTCTCTTACGTCTCCCGCAATTGACCACATCCCTCCTAATAAGAGGAATACGACCCCCATGGCTACAGCATTTTTAGCTTCAATCTTTTTCAGCACACCTAACAAGATTTTATGCGAACCCGGGCTAAGAATTGGCCTTGAAGACCGTATGGGCAGCCGACCGTGCATGAAATTATCGCCATGATCAGTCGGGTTCATGTTTTGCATCAGTGCATAATCATCAAGCCGATCCTTAAGTGCGCGAAATCCGTCTTTTTTGGCCTTGTTCTTTCCATAAATTATTCGGCCCTGTACAATTGCAGCTGAACATCCGGCACCTGCCAAGACGGTCAAACCCAACTGAACTGCTGGAGGCCAACCCAAGAAAATTTCGCAGATACTCACCGCGACAACCCACCATGCAAATTCGGCTGATCCAAGCTCGCAAACCCATAATGCCGCAGCCAGCGCAGGTCTGAATCAAAAAACGCCCGCAGATCCGGAATCCCGTATTTCAACATCGCGATCCGGTCGATCCCCATGCCGAAGGCAAAGCCCTGCCACTCATTCGGGTCGATCCCGCCCGCGGCGAGCACCTTGGGGTGCACCATGCCGGAGCCCAGCACCTCCATCCAGCCGTCGCCCTCGCCAATGCGCAACTGGCCGTCGACCCAGGAACACTGGATGTCGACCTCAGCCGAAGGCTCGGTGAAGGGGAAGTGCGAGGCGCGGAAGCGGGTCTTGATGCCGTCGATCTCAAAGAAGGCCGAGAAGAACTCTTCCAGCACCCATTTCAGGTTCGCCATCGACAGATCCTTGTCGATCGCCAGCCCTTCGACCTGATGGAACATCGGCGTGTGGGTCTGGTCGTAGTCCGCACGATACACACCGCCGGGGCAGATGATGCGCAGGGGCGCGCCTTCGGCCTCCATCGTGCGGATCTGCACCGGGGAAGTATGGGTGCGCAGCACATGGGGGGCGCGTTCGTCCCCCTCAGCCCGGTGCATATAGAAGGTGTCCATCTCGGCCCGCGCGGGGTGGTGGCCGGGGATGTTCAGCGCATCGAAGTTGTACCAATCGGTGTCGATGCGCGGGCCTTCGGCGACGGAAAAGCCCATCTCGGCAAAGATCGCGGTCAGTTCTTCGGTCACTTGGCTGACCGGATGGATGCTGCCCTGACGCTGGTGCCGCGTGGGCAGGGTCACGTCGAGCCATTCGCTGCGCAGGCGCTCGTCCAGCGCGGCATCGGCAAGGCCGGCCTTCTTGGCGGCGAGGGCCGAGTTGATCTCATCCTTCAGCGCGTTCAACGCGGGGCCCGCGACCTGACGCTCCTCGGGGGTCATCTTGCCCAGCTCGCGCATTTTCAGCGCGACTTCGCCCTTTTTGCCCACGGCGGCCAGCCGGATGTCTTCCAGCGCGGATTCGTCGCCAGCATCGGCGATTTGGCTCAGGTACTTTTGCTTCAGATCGTCCATGACAGGCCCTTGGAATAATACCCCGTCCTGCTAGCCCTCTCGCCCCTCGAATGCAAGCCGTAGGGGTTGTGGCGCCATGGGGGAACCACCACCTCCGCAAAGCGTTAGGCCGCATCCCCTCGGCGCGCCCTGTCCCCAGCGGCGCGCCCAACCTCCCCCGAAAGGAGAGACCTATGAAAATCCTGATGGTTCTGACATCGCATGACGAATTGGGCGACACCGGCAACAAGACCGGTTTCTGGCTCGAAGAATTCGCCGCGCCCTACTACGTTTTCAAAGACGCGGGCGCGGATGTGACCCTCGCCTCGCCCAAAGGCGGGCAGCCGCCGCTTGACCCCAACAGCGACAGCGAAGACGCGCAGACCGACGCCACCCGCCGCTTCAAGGACGACGATGCCGCGCAACAAGCGCTCGCCTCGACCAAAGTGCTGGGCGATGTGGATGCGGACGGTTTCGATGCGATCTTCTACCCCGGCGGCCACGGCCCACTGTGGGATCTCGCGAATGACGCCGACAGCAAACGCCTGATCGAAACCTTCTGGGCCACGGGCCGCCCCGTTGGCGCTGTCTGCCACGCGCCCGCCGTGTTCAAGGACACCCAAGCCGACGGCAAGCCGCTGGTTTCCGGCAAGCGCGTCACCGGTTTTACCAATACCGAGGAAGAGGGCGTTGGCCTGACCGATGTGGTGCCTTTCTTGGTCGAAGACATGCTGAAGGAAAACGGCGGCGACTACAGCAAGGGCGACGATTGGGCGTCCTATGTGCTGGTCGACGGCAAGCTGGTCACTGGCCAGAACCCCGCCTCTTCCGAGGAAGCGGCGAAAGAGATGCTGGCGCTCTTGAAGTGACGGCAGGTGGGGGCGCAAGTCCGCGCCCCCTCTCCCCCATGGGAGGAACCGCCGCTGGTCGCGCCGTGTTTTGCCAGTGAAAGGAGCCTCCGACATGGCAGATTATGACCGCAGCACCGGCGCCCCATGGAGCGCCGAAGACATCGAACAGCTTCGCATTCTTGCGGCAGAGGGCACGGCGACCAGCGTGATCGCGGTGCAACTGAACCGCAGCGAAGAGGCGATTGCACATCGCGCGGCACAGGATGGGATCAATCTATCCGCCGCCAGCCACAATCCCTATGACCCCGACACCCTAAACCGATAGCAGGGCGCGGCCATTTTTCTTGTGCTTCGCGACCAACCGCTTTTGCACGGGGCCCGCGGGGATCTGATGCGCGGGGGCACCGAAGCCGTCACCCTCAACCAAAGCGGGGAAGAGCGTCGCGAACTCCTCGCGCTGCGCCTGACCGAGGGTTTTCACGGTGTCGGCATTCAGCAAAAAGCTCTCGCTCGGCGCGCCCTCGGCATAAACGATCTGGTGTTTTTCAAAGACCAAGTGGAAATACTCCACCTGTGAGATGCCCTCATCCACATGCACCCCCGGCAGTTCGGTCAACCGGATCGCGGCGACGAGCACAGCCATCGCGCCGCAGATCCGCTTGACGATGCCTGAACGCGCGACCATGCGATGCTGTCTTGAGACCATGAGGTCACGCTTCGGCAGCCCCGCGCCCAAGGCCCCGGCACTGATCCGAATGGGGTAGAGCTTGGGGTTCTTCGCCAATTCCCCCGCCCCGACCCTGCGGCGCAGCGCGGCGACGAGTTCCTGATAGCCGTGGCCTTGGGTCAGCACGCGCACGCCGGGGGCCAAAGCCTCGACCGGGAGATCGCCCGCCTCGGTGGTGATCAGCGTGCCGCGCGCGAAACAGGCCACACCGGTCGAGACCAGATCGCCCTCTTCGCGCATCGTGTCGATGTCGGATTTCCACGCCAGATTCCCCAATAACCCGCCCTCGGGCAGGTCTGAGAAATCGACGGTCATGGTCGTGAAAAGATCGCCCGCAGCCGGGCTGCCCGCCAGATTGACGATGCCGGAGTAGGTCACCTCTATATCGCCAGCCAAATCCCGCGAACCGGACTCCACGCGGAAGGGAAACCCCTCAAGCGAAGTAGGGGTCGAGCCACCATTGGGGTCGTCATCCGCCGTGGTGGTGGTGTCGAAAACGGAACTGGCGGACTGAAGGTCAATCTCCATCGTGGCGAGCGGCTTGGTCGTCTCAAGATGGTGCCAGTCATAGCCGAAGGACATCTGCGTATCCTCGCCCACCGCCGCGCCATTCGTATAGGGATCCGTTGCGTGCCACGTCAGCGTCTCGACCGAGCCATCGGCATAGGTCAGCGTGATCCGCGCGCCCTCAAGATCAACGCCGCGTGAACTGGTATCATCGCGAATACCATAGACCGTCTCATGGGGGTCTTCGTCCAACCTATTGATTACAATTCCGGGCATAAACCTCCCCACCTTTTACAAATAACATGCCGACAAACAGCGCCAATTGCTGCGGCACCGGTGCAGATAGGCTGCACAGTGACCTGTCGTTGGGGCAGATTGTCCATGGGGGGTGAGGAGCAGGCAAGGCCGTGGCAAGGGATTATCGGGGCAAGATTATGGCAGGCCCCGCACGACGGCCCGAAACGCAGTTGCCCCAAACGCAAAAAGCCCCGCCATCCGGCAGGGCTTTCGCAAATTCAAAGCAATCTCGGCTTAGGCCGCCAGCGCGTCCTGCGCTTGCTTGACGATCGCACCGAAGGCTTCGGGCTCGTGCACGGCCAGATCGGCCAGAACCTTGCGGTCCACTTCGATGCCAGCCAGCGTCAGACCGTTGATGAAGCGGCTGTATGTCAGCGCCTCGTCGTGGCTGCGCACGGCGGCGTTGATCCGCTGGATCCACAGGGCGCGGAAGTTGCGCTTGCGATTCTTGCGGTCACGCGTTGCATATTGGTTGGCCTTGTCGACCGCCTGCGTGGCGACCTTGAAGACATTCTTGCGCCGACCATAGTAGCCCTTTGCGGCTTTGATGATCTTCTTGTGACGCGCGTGGGTGACTGTACCACCTTTAACTCGGGACATCTCGGCTCTCCTTAATCAGCGGGCGTAGGGCATGAAGCCCTTGACGATCTTTGCATCGGCTTCCGACAGGGTTGTCGTGCCGCGTGCGTTACGGATGAACTTGTTGGTCCGCTTGATCATGCCGTGCTGTTTGCCGGCTTGGCTGGCGATGACCTTGCCGGTCGCCGAGACCTTGAAGCGCTTCTTGGCGCTCGATTTCGTCTTCATCTTGGGCATTTCCGTCTCCGTCTTTTGAGTTCGGTATAAACACGACTCGGCATGCCACTTGAGGCCGGTCGTGCAGGCTAAGATGCGCCGTATAGGCGCGCTCGGTCGGGGATGCAAGAGGTTTCGCACGGCCCCTCAGGGCAAGAAGTCCGCCGCGACCGAGACGAAGACCTCCGGCAGGTTCTCAAAGGAATAGCGCCGCGGATTTTCGCGCAGCGCAAAGACGATCAACCCGCCCGCGATCAAGATCGTGATGGCCGAGGCGCGCGGCGACCGACGGTCGGTCACCGCAGACAGGATCGAGGGGATCGACAGCACCGCCAGAACGATGCCCACCACCATTGCCAAGTCAGAGTCCACGCAACATCCCCCTATCTGGGGAAAGGCTACTCTGGATCGGAGGCGTAAATCAAACGTTCGTCACAGGGCGCGACGCGCAGAATATTGGTGCTGCCCGGCACGTTGAAGGGCACCCCGGCGGTGACGACGATATGATCCTCCGGCCCCGCATACCCCTCTGACAAGGCGGCCCGCGCGGCGCTCAGCACGGCCAGTTTAAACCGGTCATGCCCATCGGTGATGATGCAATTCGTGCCCCAGCTCAACGCCAGACGGCGCGCGGTGTTGACCAGTGGCGACAGGGCGATGATCGGCACGCGGGGCCGTTCGCGGGCGGTCAGTAGGGCGGTGGTGCCCGATTGGGTAAAGCAGCAGATCGCCTTGATGTCCGTCGTCTCGGCAATCTCACGCGCGGCGGCGACAATGCCATCGGCCACGGTGGTGCGATCCGCCGTGCGCGAGGATTCGATGATCTGCGTATAGGTCGCATCGGCTTCGACCTCTTGAGCCACGTTGTCCATCGTCGCCACGGCCTGCAGCGGGTAATCCCCGGCGGCAGATTCAGCGCTCAGCATCACGGCATCGGCGCCTTCATAAATTGCGGTGGCCACGTCCGAGACTTCGGCGCGAGTCGGCATTGGGCTTTCGATCATCGATTCGAGCATCTGTGTCGCCACGATCACCGGCTTGGCCGCCGCGCGGCATTTGCGCACCAGACGTTTCTGAATCGGCGGGACGTTCTGCACCGGTAGCTCCACGCCCAGATCGCCCCGCGCCACCATGATGCCGTCGCTGACATTCAAGATCGCCTCGAACCGCTCCACCGCCGCGGGCTTCTCGATCTTTGAAAGCACCGCCGCCCGGCCTCTGACCAGATCGCGCGCCTCGGTCACATCCTCGGGCCGCTGAACAAAGCTGAGGGCGAGCCAATCGACCCCCAATTCGCAGACGAACTCCAGATCGGCGCGGTCTTTCTCGGAAAGCGCGGCCAGCGGCAGCAGCACGTCGGGCACGTTCACGCCCTTGCGGTTTGAGATGACACCGCCCGTCACCACTTCGCAATCGGCGAAATCCGGGCCGCAGTCGCGCACCTTGAGGCGGATCTTGCCGTCATTGACCAACAGGCACGCGCCCGGCTCAAGCGCCGCGAAAATCTCAGGATGGGGCAGGCAGACGCGGGTCGCATCGCCCGGCGTCTCGTCAAGATCGAGCCGGAAAGACGCGCCCTCTTCCAAGGTTGGCCCATCGCCCTCGAACACGCCGACCCGCAGTTTCGGCCCCTGAAGGTCCGCCAGAATGCCGATCGCGCCGCCGGTCTCTTTCTCAATATCGCGGATGATCCGGTGTTTTTCCCGGATCTCTTCGTGGCTTCCGTGGCTCATGTTCAGGCGGAAAACATCCGCCCCGGCGTTGTGCAATGCCGCGATCACCTCTCGGGTTTCGGAGGCTGGCCCAAGCGTGGCCACGATCTTTACATTGCGCAAACGTCTCATATCTGTTCCTTCGTGTCCTATGTCCCCAGAGCGAATGTTAACGATAACATCGCCTGTCCGGTGGCCTAGCGCCCCCATGAGTGCCTGTCAAAGGTTTCATCAGAATGACGGTCCATCGCGGTCCCGTCCAGTGATATGAGAAGGAAGCTGTCATGCCCAGCCAACAAGAGATCGAACTGCAAGCCGCCGCCTTTCGCCGGTTGCAGAAACACCTGATGGAAGATCGGACGGATGTGCAGAACATCGACATGATGAACCTCGCCGGTTTTTGCCGCAACTGCCTGTCGCGCTGGTATCAAGAGGCCGCCAACGAACGCGGGATCGAGATGGGCAAGGACGAGGCGCGCGAATTGTTCTACGGGATGACGATGGACGAATGGAAAGCCAACTATCAGACCGATGCGAACGACAGTCAGAAAGAGGCATTCAAAACGGCTTTTGAAGAGAATGTCGGAAAGGGTTGAGCAACCCGCTTGAATGAACCCACAAAGCGGGCGCGCATCCCTGTGCGCCCCCCTTTACCTCGGCCAAGCGTGCTCAAAGGCTTCGCCTAGAACTGATAGAGCACAAGCCAATCCGCCTTGAGCGCAGGCCGCGCGGCGCCTTCGATCTCTACCGTTGCGGCAAAGCGGGTCATCAGGTCACCCCGCCCCCGCCTTTGCGCCTCGGCCAGCGTGAACCGCCCCCGAATCCGCTTGCCGGAATGCACAGGTGCGATGAAGCGCACGCTGTCGAACCCGTAGTTGATCGACGCCTTCGTGCCCGCCACCACCGGCAGCGCGCCGTAAGCCATGCCCGACATCATCGACAGGGTGAGCATCCCATGCGCCACGGTGCCGCCAAAATCCGTCTTGGCCGCGCGGAGCGGTTCAACATGGATGAACTGATGGTCCTCGGTCACATCGGCAAAGGCGTCGATCCGCGCCTGATCCATCATGAACCACGGCGAGACGCCCAATTCACGGCCCACGGCGGCTTCCATCTCTGCCCGGTCAATCTCTCTGCGCATCGCGGCCTCCTCTTTGCGCCAGTCTAGCCGCGCGGGCGCTCGCTGCGAAAGCCCTTGCGCCCGGCGCGACATCTCTCATGCTGGGGCCAAGCAGAGCGGAGCCGCCATGAACACCCCCATCCTTGCCCTTATCACCGTCGCCATCGCCGGGGCCGCCGTGGCCCTGCAAACCCCGATCAATGCCGCCTTGGGGCGCAACATCGGCAGCGGCGTCGCTGCGGCGGCGGTGTCCTTTGGCGTCGGCTTTGCGATCCTGTTGGGGGTCTTGCTGCTGCGGGGCGAGTTGAGCGCGCTGCCCCGCGCGGCCTCGGCCTCTCCCGTTTTGCTGCTGGGCGGGGTGTTGGGGGCCTTCTACGTCTGGTCGGTGCTTTGGGCGATCCCGACGCTGGGGGCGCTGACAGTGATCTCGGCGCTGATCCTCGGGCAGTTGAGTGCGGCGCTGGTGATCGATGCCACGGGGCTCTTGGGGCTGTCGGTGCAGGCCATCACCCCCACCCGCATCGCCGCCGCCGCGCTGGTGGCGGCGGGGCTGGTCTTGTCGCGGTTCTGAAACTCAGATCGCGGTTTTGCGCATCTCTTCGAGATAGATTTCACGCAAACGGGGCGCAAGCTTGCCCGGCGTGCCGCTGCCGATCTTGGCACCGTCGATCTCAACCACCGGCGTCACGAAAGCGCTGGCCGAGGTGACAAAGGCCTCATCCGCCTGCTGCGCCTCTTCAATGGTGAAGTTCCGCTCCTCCACCTGCATCTGCGCCTCGCGGGCCAGTTCCAGCACCGCCTTGCGGGTGATGCCGTGCAGAATGTCGCTGGAGGTTTCGCGGGTGACGATCTTGCCGTCCTTGACGATATAGGCGTTGTTCGAGGTGCCTTCGGTCACGAAACCCTCTTCGACCATCCACGCGTCTTCGACACCGGCTTTCTTGGCCATCATCTTGCCCATCGAGGGGTAGAGCAGCTGCACCGTTTTGATATCGCGGCGGCCCCAACGGATGTCTTCGATGCTGATCACGCGGATGCCGTCACGGGCGGCAGGGTTGTCGGCCAAACCCGGTTTGGACTGGGTGAACAACACCAGCGAGGGCGCGGTGGTGTCGGGATCGGGGAAGGCGAAATCGCGGTCGCCATCCGACCCGCGCGTGACCTGAAGATAGATCAGCCCGTCTTTGATGTCGTTCAGCCGCACCAGCTCGCGGTGAATTTCCAGCAGTTCTTCGGTCGTCGCAGGCGCGCGCATGTCAAGCTCGTTCATCGAGCGGGTCAGACGCTCGGCATGGCCGTCAAAGGCGATGAGCTTGCCATCCAGCACGCTCGTCACCTCATAGACCCCATCGGCCATCAGGAAACCTCGGTCAAAGATCGAGACCTTGGCCTCATCCTCGGGCAGGTATTCGCCGTTTACATAGACAGTTCGCATGGTCACCCCCAGAGCGCTGCGGCGGGGGGATGCACGCCCGCGCCGTCGAATTTCAAAGCATTGTCGCGGTCTTCTGCCAGAAGCAGCGGGCCGTCAAGGTCCACCACCTTTGCCCCTTGCGCGACCAGTGTCGCCGGGGCCATGGCCAGCGACGAGCCAACCATGCAGCCCACCATGACCTCAAACCCCTCGGCCCGCGCTGCATCGCGCAGTGCCAGTGCCTCGGTCAGACCGCCGGTCTTGTCGAGCTTGATGTTCACCACATCGTATTTGCCCTTGAGGCCCGGCAGGCTGGCGCGGTCATGGCAACTTTCATCCGCGCAGACGGGCACGGGGCGGTCCATGCCCAAAAGCGCGTCGTCTTCGCCAGCGGGCAGAGGCTGTTCGACCAGCGCCACCCCAAGACGGAGCAGATGCGGGGCGAGGTCGGCATAGACCTCAGCCGACCAGCCCTCATTGGCGTCGATGATGATGGTGGCATCGGGCGCCCCGGCGCGCACCGCTTCGAGCCGCGGCATGTCGTCAGGCGTGCCGAGCTTGATTTTCAGCAGTGGCCGATGCGCATGTTTCGCCGCTTGCGCGCGCATTGCCTCGGGTTCGTCCAGCGAGAGGGTATAGGCCGTGATCTCTGGCCCCGGCGCGGTCAGCCCGGCCAGTTCCCACACCCGCTTGCCTGCGCGTTTGGCCTCTAGATCCCATAGCGCGCAGTCGACCGCGTTGCGTGCGGCCCCGGCAGGCAGCAGATCATAGAGCGCTTGGCGGGTGATATCACCCGGCAGGCCGTTGATCTCAGCCGTGACCGATTCGAGGGTCTCGTCATAGCGCGCGTAGGGCACGCATTCGCCCCAGCCGGTGACGCCGCCTTCGGTCACGCGGACGGTCAGCACCTTGGCTTCGGTCCGCGAGCCGCGGCTGATGGTAAAGACCTGCGCCAGTTTGAACGTATCTGCGGTAACGTCGATCTGCATGGTCACAGCGCCGCCAGCGCATCGGCCAGTCGCGCCGCCCCTTGGCGGAAAGGATCAACCGCAGGCAGGCCAAGACGCTCCTCAACCTCGGCCAGATAGGCATCCGCCTCGGCCTCGGACATATGGTAGGTGTTGACCGAGATACCGACGACTTTGCAGTCTGGGTTCGGCACCTGCGCCAGCGTCAGCGCCATGTCGCGCACCGCTTCGAGGCTGGGCAGGCTGTATTCCGGCAGGCCGCGCATATGGGTCCGGGTCGGTTCATGGCACAGGATCAGCGCATCGGGCTGGCCGCCGTGGATCAGCGCCATAGTCACCCCGGAATAAGAGACGTGGAACAGGCTGCCCTGCCCTTCGATGATGTCCCAATGGTCATCGTCATTGGCGGGGGTGAGATATTCCACCGACCCGGCCATGAAATCAGCGATCACGGCATCCAGCGGCACGCCTTCGCCGGTGATCAGGATGCCGGTCTGGCCGGTGGCGCGGAAGGTGCTTTTCATGCCCTTTTCGCGCATCGCCTCGTCCAGCGCGAGGGCGGTGTACATTTTCCCGACCGAACAATCGGTGCCCACGGCCAGAACCCGCTTGCCGCTGCGCTTCTTGCCGTCGGCGATGGGGTATTCGACGCTGGGCACGCGCACGTCATGCAATGTGGTGCCGTTGGCCTCGGCAGCCGCCACCAGATCGGCTTCGTTGCGTAGCAGGTTGTGCAGGCCCGAGGCGATGTCGAAGCCCATGTTCAGCGCCTCGATCAGCACCTCTTTCCATGCCGCGCTGATCTTGCCGCCACGGTTGGCAACCCCGATGACCAATGTCTCGGCCCCCGCCTCACGCGCTTCGGCCAGCGTCATGTCTTGCAGACCGAGATCGGCCATGCAACCCTCCATGCGGAACTGACCGACCGCATTGTCGGGACGCCAGTCCTTGATGCCTTGGGCGACCTTGGCGGACAGAGAGTCAGGCGCGTCGCCCAGAAAGAGCAGATAGGGGGTTTTGATCATGGCAAGCCTCCGGCATTGAATTTGTCCGCATATTGCGCGCGAGAATACGCAAGTGCGTGGCGTTGTCGACGCATCTGCATGCAAATGCGCGGCATTTCCCGCGAATTACCGCTGGCTGCGCAAAATTCGTGCGCGGCTTTCGTCGAAGGGCGGGCCTTTCGAAATGCTGCGGCTGCGAAAACCTCCTTGCGATTGGCGACGCAATTTCATACCAGAATAGAGACACTCGATGAAACAATATTACCCATAGGTGCCCCATGAGCTTCCGCATTCAGCCTGCCGCCCCTGCCCGCCCGAACCGCTGCCAATTGTTCGGCCCCGGCTCCCGCCCGGCGATCTTTGAAAAGATGGCAGCGTCGGATGCCGATGTGATCAACCTCGACCTCGAAGACAGCGTGGCACCTTCGGACAAGGACAGCGCGCGCGCCAATATCATTAAGGCGATTTCCGAGATCGACTGGGGCAACAAGACGCTTTCGGTTCGGATCAACGGGCTCGACACACCCTATTGGTATCGTGACGTGGTGGAACTGCTGGAGCAGGCCGGGCCGCGGCTTGATCAGATCATGATCCCCAAGGTGGGCTGCGCGGCGGATGTCTATGCCGTCGACGCGCTGGTGACGGCGGTTGAGACCGCCAAGGGCCGCGAAAAGAAAATCAGCTTTGAGGTCATCATCGAATCTGCCGCCGGTATCGCCCATGTGGAAGAGATCGCCGCGTCTTCCCCCCGCTTGCAGGCGATGTCGCTGGGGGCCGCGGATTTCGCCGCCTCCATGGGCATGCAGACCACCGGCATCGGCGGCACGCAGGAAAACTACTATATGCAGCGTGGCGAGCAGAAGCATTGGTCGGACCCCTGGCACTGGGCGCAGGCCGCCATCGTCGCCGCCTGCCGCACCCATGGCGTGCTCCCCGTCGACGGGCCTTTCGGCGATTTCTCGGACGACGAGGGTTTCCGCGCACAGGCGCGCCGCTCGGCCACGCTGGGCATGGTCGGCAAATGGGCGATCCACCCCAAGCAGGTGGCGCTGAGCAACGAGGTGTTCACCCCGTCGGAAGAGGCTGTGGCCGAAGCGCGCGAGATCCTCGCGGCGATGGAAGAGGCCAAGGCCAAGGGCGAAGGGGCCACCGTTTATAAGGGGCGTTTGGTGGACATCGCCAGCATCAAACAGGCGGAGGTGATCGTGCGCCAGTCCGAGATGATCGCCGGGGGCTGAGCGCTTTTGGCAAGCCGCCGGGGGCCCTGCCCCCGGACCCCCGAGGGTATTTGAAAAAGGATGAAGAGGGAGGGGCGTGGGCTTGCCTGCCTTGCAAACCCGCGTTGCAAACCGGCGCGCGGCGCTCCATATACACAGGCAACAAGCCGGAGCATGCAATGACCCAATATCTGGATTTCGAAAAACCCCTGGCCGAGATCGAAGGCAAGGCGGAAGAGCTGCGGGCGTTGGCCCGGTCCAATGAAGAGATGGACATCACCGATGAGGCCCGCGCGCTGGATAAGAAAGCCGCCGGGATGCTCGAAGACCTCTATGGCTCTTTGACGCCTTGGCGGAAATGTCAGGTGGCGCGCCATCCGGAGCGGCCCCATTGCAAGGATTATATCGAGGCGCTTTTCACCGAGTTCACGCCTTTGGCGGGGGATCGGAACTTTGCCGATGATCTGGCCGTCATGGGCGGCTTGGCGCGGTTCAATGATACGCCTGTCGTGGTGATTGGCCATGAGAAGGGCAATGACACCAAGAGCCGGATCGAGCGTAATTTCGGCATGGCGCGGCCTGAGGGCTATCGCAAGGCGGTGCGGTTGATGGAACTGGCGGATAAGTTCAACCTGCCGGTGGTTACCATCGTCGACACGCCCGGCGCCTATCCCGGCAAGGGCGCCGAAGAGCGCGGCCAGTCCGAGGCGATTGCCCGTTCGACGGAGAAATGTCTGCAAATCGGCGTGCCCTTGGTCAGCGTGATCGTGGGCGAAGGCGGCTCTGGCGGGGCGGTGGCATTCGCCACGGCGAACCGTGTCGCGATGTTGGAGCATTCGGTTTACTCCGTGATTACGCCCGAAGGCTGTGCGTCGATCCTGTGGAAAGACAGCGAGAAGATGCGCGAGGCCGCCGAACAGATGCGTTTGACAGCCGATGAGCTCAAGACGCTTGGCGTGATCGACCAGATCATCCCTGAGCCGATGGGGGGTGCGCATCGCCATGCCGAAGAATCGATCACGGCCGTGGGCAAGTCGATTGAAGCGATGTTCAAGGAGCTTGACGGCAAGGACGGCAAGACGCTGGTTCAGGAACGCCGGACCAAGTTCCTTGAGATGGGGCGCAAGGGGCTGGCGGCCTAAGCCAGCCGCCGCCGAAAACGCGGATCAGGCGTGATTTGGTCGAAACCGGCGGCGCGGTAGAACCCCTGCGCGCGCCGGTTTTTTGTATCCGTGCCCACAGTGACATAGCTGCATCCTTGGCTCTGGGCGTGGTCCAGCGCCGCCTTGACCAGCGCGCGGCCAATGCCGCGACCGCGGGCCGTGTCGCAGACGAAGAGATGGTGCAGGTCCATCCCTCTTGCGCCGAATTGCAACTGCATCTGCGGGCAGAGCGCGGCATAGCCATGTAGGCCGGTGGCGCCTTCGGCCACCAGAAGGGTCACCCAGGGTGTGGGGCCGAAGCAGTCACGTTCCAGCGCGGCGCGCGTCACGGTGGCGGTGTCGCCGTGGTAGGCGGCCAGCGCGTGGGCCAGATCGAGCACCATCGGCAGGTCGGATTTCGCGGCGGGTCGAATGGGGGGCATGTCGTCTCTTTCTGTGAGGCCACAGGGAGACAGGATAAGCCGCGCTGTGGCGGCTTGTGCATATGGGAATGAGTGCCGCGCCGATCAGGAGCGGGGGTAATAGACAGATGTGAAGCTGGTCTTTTCCATATCCCTTTGATGCGCTGCTGCTCCCCTACTGTCAAGCCATGGGCGGGATCAGCTGGCCAGCATGCGCAGACCTTGTGTCACATCCGAACGCACCGCCAGCCGCAGCCCCGGCTCATCGCCCGCGCGCAGGGCCGCGATGATCAGACGGTGAAAATGCGGCGGCTCGGTCCGGCGCAGGCGGCCATAGAGCGCGCGCATGGTGGGGCCGAGTTGCAGCCAGACCGTTTCTGCCATGGCGAGCATAGCGGGCGCTTGGGCACGCAGGTAGAGCGTGCGGTGGAATTCGAGATTGGTGCGGATGTAGCTGACCGCATCGCGGTGGGCCACGGCCTCGGCAATATTGGTGTTGATTGTCTGCATCCGCTCGATCAGCGCCATATGGGCGCGTGGCAGGGCGCGAGAGGCAAGCTCGACCTCCAAGAGCGCGCGGAGGGCGGCCAATTCCTCGATCCGCTCATTGCTGAGCTCGGGGGTGGAGATGCGTCCGGAGGTCGACATGGTCAGCGCCCCCTCTGCCGCCAGCCGCCGCACCGCTTCGCGGGCCGGGGTCATCGAGACCTCATATTCCTTGCCGATGCCGCGCAGGGTCAGCGCGTGGCCGGGCGGCAAATCGCCATGCATGATCCGCGCGCGCAGGCGGCGGTAGACACGATCATGGGCCAGCGGCGTGGCCTCGACAGGGCGTGGGGTCAGGTTCATGATGCGGTTGTGATCACAAACCAGCCACCCGTCAAGCGCGGCATTTTGCAGCCAAGACGCGATCACCCGTTGTCGCGAGCCTTGCGGCGATTTATCGGAGGTCAAACTGCCTTAAGGAGACGCGCCGTGACCAAACGAAACTTCATCCGTCATGTGGTCTTTTTCTCGGCCAAGGACCCCAAGGACATTCCGACGATCGTGGCGGGGCTTTGGAAACTGGCCGACATTCCGCATTCGACGACTTTCGAGATCTGCGAGAACACCCGTGTTGATGCGCTGTCGGGGGATGTGGATGTGGTCGTCTATGCCGAATTCCCGGATGCCGAGGCGCTGGCCGCCTATAAGGCGCATCCGCTCTACCAGGAATCCATCGATATCGTGCGGCCACTGCGCGATATGCGCGTGCCTGCGGACTTTTAAGGCGCGCTATGGCTGGCCCGCGCGTTCTTTTCGACACTGGCCCGCTGGGGTACGGCACGGCCTTCACCGCGCCGCGGCAGATCATCAGTGCCGATACCCCGGCTGAGGTGCCTGCGGCCTTTGCAGCACTTGAAGCTGCGCAGGAAAGCGGCGCGTGGTTGGCAGGCTATGCAAGTTATGAGTTGGGCTATCTTGGATCGCACAAGCTGCGTGCGTTGATGCCCGCGGCGCGCGGGCTGCCCCTGCTGCGCTTCGGCGTTTTTGATGCGCCTGAGGCTTATGGTTTTGCCGAAGATGCGGGTGATGCCAGCCTGTCGGCGCTCACGTCGGATTGGGATTTCGCGCAGTATCAGGCCGCCTTTGCTGAAGTGCAGGACTTCATCAGCGCGGGGGACATCTATCAGGCCAATCTGACCTTTGGGATGGAGGGGCGCTTTACCGGGACGCCAGAGGCGCTTTATGCCCGGCTGCGCCAGCGGCAAAGCGTGGCCCATGGGGCTTTCGTCGATCTTGGCGGCCCTGTGCTTTTGTCACGCTCGCCGGAGTTGTTTTTCGCGCTCACCGCCGAGGGGCAGCTCACCGCCCGCCCGATGAAGGGCACGGCGCGGCGGGGGCGGGATGCTGCGGAGGACGCGAAGCTGCGGGATGACCTTGCGGCCTCGGAAAAGAACATGGCCGAGAACCTGATGATCGTGGACCTTTTGCGCAACGACATCAGCCGGATCGCCGAGGTGGGCAGTGTCGAGGTGCCGAAACTGTTCGAGATCGAGACCTATGAGACCCTGCATCAGATGACCTCGCGCATCACGGCGCAGGTCTTGCCGGGAAAGCGGTTGACCGACCTTTTTCACGCGCTCTTTCCCTGCGGCTCGATCACCGGGGCCCCCAAGATCCGCGCGATGCAGATCCTGCGCGCTTTGGAGCCGGCCCCGCGCGATGCCTATTGCGGGGCGGTGGGCTGGATCGCCCCCACGGGTGCGATGCAGTTCAACGTGGCGATCCGCACGGCGACCTGTCACCCAGAGGGGCGGCTACGGCTGAACGTGGGCGGCGGCGTGGTGCATGACAGCACGGCCGAGGATGAATATGCCGAAGCGCTGCTGAAGGCGCGTTTCGCCACGCTGGCCTAGAATCGATAGCGGTGCAGCCCGCCGCCATGGTCGCGCAGCCACTGGCGCGGCGCCTGATAATCGCCGTAGATCCGCGTAACCTCGGCCCAGAAGGCGGGGGAATGGTTCATCTGCGCCAGATGCGCGACTTCATGGGCGGCGACATAGTCCAGCACCTCGGGCGGGGTCATGATCAGCCGCCAAGAGAACATCAGCGCCCCGTCGCTGGAACATGACCCCCAGCGGGAGCGCGTATCGCGCAGGGTGATGCGGGCATAGGGCTTGCCCAGGAGCGCGGCATAATCGTCGCAAGCCCCGGCGAGGCGGTCGCGCGCCACCTCGCGCAGGTGTGCGGCCAGACGTTTGCCCAGGCTCTCCTCTGGGCCGGGCACGAGGATCTCTTCGGGGCCGATCCGCACACCCCTCCCCTGCCCCCCGCGCACCCGCAGCAGCTTGCCGCCCACCGGAAGCTCTGCCCCCGGGGCCACGATCACATCCTCGCCCCGCGCGGCGAGGTGTTGGCGAATCCAGTCTTGCTTGCTTTCGGCAAAGGCCAGCGCCTCACGCTCCGCCAGCCGTTTCGGCATCGTCAGGGTCACCCGCCCGTCCAGTTGCGAGATGCGCAGTGAGATGCGCCGCGCGCGCGCCGAACGGCGAAGGATCAGCGGAATCGGCGGGTTGCCGGGCAGCACAGGGTCTTTCATTACCGGAGCAACGTCCCTAGATAGAGGCCAAAGCCTTTGACAGTGCCCCCCTCATATGGCACTTGGCCGGAATCATCTACACGCAACAGCAATATTATAAAGGGGTGTTTCATGCCCAACGAAGAATGGGGAACCAAGCGCCTGTGCCCCACTACGGGCAAGCGCTTCTATGACCTCAACAAGAATCCGATCATCAGCCCCTACACGGGCGAAGAGGTCGAGGTCGACAATTCCAAGTCGCGCATGATCGCGGCGGATGCCGAGGATGCGGTCACAGCCAAAGCCAAGAAGGGCGACAAGGCCGACGACGAATCGCTGGTCGATGACGATGACGCGGTCGACGTGGATCTGGATGACGATATCCTTGATGACGACGACGATGATGACGATACAGTTCCGCTCGACGATCTGGCCGATGTGGCCTCGGACGACGAGGATTAATTAATCGGCGGCGGGGTCAATTTTCCGCTTGATCCCGCCTCCGCCAGCGCCTAGACAGCGCCACAGAACGACCCGGATCACACGATCACGATCCACGATGGGGCCTTAGCTCAGCTGGGAGAGCGCCTGCATGGCATGCAGGAGGTCAGCGGTTCGATCCCGCTAGGCTCCACCAAGCCTTTTGCAAAGCAAAAGGCGTCGCGCGGCAGTCGCTTCGAAGAAGCGATGAGAGCGCTAGACCAGCCTACTCAAAATCGGACAATGCTAGCGATTAGCCGAAATCGATGCGTCGCGATCGTTTCCTGAGGGTCATCGTCCTCCCGGTCGCACCAAAGGTGCGCCCCAATACGACGGCACGCCTCTGGCGTGACGGGCGTGCAAGCGATGGCCCGGCGCCTGCGACTTGTTTCCGGGCCGGTGGCAATCCCGAAGCCATTAAAAAATCGCCCGCCGGATCAGGTTCAACCCCGCCACCATCAAGACCACCAAAGTCATCTTGCGAAACAGCACCGGATCAACACGGTCCATCACCTTGCTGCCCAGCCAAACGCCCAGCATCACCGGCAGAATCAACAGCGCCGAGAAGGGCCAGGTCTGCGCGTTCAGAACGCCCGACCCGATATGCGCGACGAGAAGCGCCACCGCGCCCAGCCCGTAGATCACCCCTTGGATCCGCATCTGATCATGTTTCGCGGTCCCGAGCGCGGTGAGATAGGCCACCGTGGGCGGCCCCCAGATGCCGGAAATCCCCCCAACGGCCCCGGCAAATCCGCCCACCAGCGCCTCGACCTTCGTCGACCGCTGGGCCAGGTGAAACTGATGTTTCGACAGTTGCAGCAGCGCAAACAGCACCACCGGCACGCCGATCATCAGCAGCATCACCGTTGCCGGCACCAGCCGCACCATCTGGGCGGAGAGCACCAGCATCACGCCGCCGCAGAGCAGAAACACCCAAAACAGCTTGATCGACCGCAGCGCGGCCTGCGGCCCCTGCCGCAACGCTTGAAAGGCATTGGCCAGCACCGTGGGCAGAATCAGCCCCGCCAAGGCCAGATCGGGCGCCATGAATGTCGTGAGGCCGGAAATCAGCACCAGTGGCAGGGCGAAGCCCACCACGCCTTTGACGAAGCCACCGCAAAGACCGATTGCAAGTGCAGCATAAAATTCGAACGGGGTGAGAAAGGGGAAAATACTGTTCATACCGTTACATAGCACCCTCCTCCGGGGCCGCACGCCAAAAATGATCGCGCAATATTAGAACAAAATGCCGCAGCGAAACGTATCTTTGTTGTGCTGCGACTGCGAAAGGTCTATGCCTGTCCCAAGCAAGAAAGGACAGCCCATGGCACATGACGGTCAGGAAATGACGATGCATCGCGTAATTCTCGACGATCTGATCGGGCAGACCGGCGCGGCCCTGCCGCCGCTCGACCAACTGCTCGAAACCGCCACCGCCGCGGTCCGCGCGCAGGTGAGCGACGGCGGTCGCGTCTCGGCCAAGCTGATCGAGGCCAATCAGACCGCCGCCCACGGGCTTGCTTGGCTCGCCACCTATGTCCAAGCCCTGCGTCAGATGCAGCTTTGGGCCGAACGCCTGCAAAGCGAAGGGCGCTTTGGAGAGGTGGAGCAACTGCTGCAGCAGATCGCTTTTGGCGAATACCTCTGCCAGATCCGCGGCGGCATCCAGATGAACCAAGGGGAGATGCTGCGCCTGCAAGATCTGGGGCTGAGCGCCGAGGATGAGGCCGCGCTCGATAATCCTGCGATCACTACCCTGACTCGCGCGGGCAACACCCAAGCCGCGCGCAGCCGTCTGGTCGAACTGATGCAGGAACGCAGCGCCGATGTGACTTTTGGCGTGAGCGGGCTGGATGAAGAGCTTGAGATGATCCGCGACCAGTTCCGCCGCTACGCGGTGGAAAAGGTCGAGCCGCACGCCCATGACTGGCACCTCAAGGACGAACTGATCCCGATGGAGGTGATCGAGGAACTGGCCGAGATGGGCGTTTTCGGCCTGACCATCCCCGAAGAATACGGCGGTCTGGGCCTAACCAAAGCGTCGATGTGCGTGGTCAGCGAAGAGCTGTCGCGCGGCTACATCGGGGTCGGCTCGCTCGGCACCCGCTCGGAAATTGCCGCCGAACTGATTCTCTGCGGCGGCACCGACGCGCAGAAAGAGAAATGGCTGCCCCGCATCGCCAGCGCCGAGACCCTGCCGACGGCGGTCTTTACCGAGCCCAACACCGGCTCAGACCTTGGCAGTCTGCGCACCCGCGCGGTTAAGGACGGGGATGATTACAAGGTGACCGGCAACAAGACATGGATCACCCATGCCGCGCGCACCCATGTGATGACCCTGCTGGCGCGCACCGATCCCGAAACCAGCGATCACCGTGGATTGTCGATGTTCCTCGCCGAAAAGACCCCCGGCGATGATGCCAATCCCTTCCCCACCCCCGGCATGACTGGCGGTGAGATCGAGGTGCTGGGCTACCGTGGGATGAAGGAATATGAGCTTGGCTTCGACGGTTTCGAGGTGAAGGGCGAGAACCTCCTCGGCGGCGAAGAGGGGCGCGGCTTTAAACAGTTGATGGAGACCTTCGAGAGCGCCCGCATCCAGACCGCCGCCCGCGCCATCGGCGTGGCGCAATCGGCGCTCGATATCTCGATGCAATACGCCCAAGACCGCAAGCAGTTCGGCAAATCGCTTATCAACTTCCCCCGCGTCTCAGGCAAGCTGGCGATGATGGCGGTGGAACTGATGGTGGCGCGGCAGCTGACCTATTACAGCGCCTTCGAGAAGGACGCCGGCCGCCGCTGCGATGTGGAGGCGGGCATGGCCAAACTGCTGGGCGCACGGGTCGCATGGGCGGCGGCAGACAACGGTTTGCAGATCCACGGCGGCAACGGCTTCGCGCTGGAGTATAAGATCAGCCGCGTCCTCTGCGATGCGCGGATTCTCAACATCTTCGAAGGGGCTGCCGAGATTCAGGCGCAGGTTATTGCCCGCCGCCTTCTGGGCTGATCTGCCGGGGTTGCAAGCGCTGCCGATGTCAGGGACATAGGCGGCGCTTCACTCCAAAGGACAGCCCATGCGCAGCTTTCTGATCCTCGCCGCCCTCAGCGCTCTGCCGCAATGCCAAGGCGATGAAACCGTCCGTGCCTATGGCGCAGGCGACAAGACATGGCATCTGGTGGAATTGGACGGCAAGCCCTTCGACGCCCGCGCCACGCTGACCTTCCCTGAGACCGGCAAGATCGCGGGGCAAGCCCCCTGCAACGCCTATAGCGCCCCGATGACGGTGCCCTACCCGTGGTTCGCCGCGGGCCATATCGCCGCCACTCGCCGCGCCTGCCCCGACCTCGCGAGCGAGACGGCGTTTTTGGACGCGCTGACCGAGGTGACCATTTCGGACGTGCTGGGCGACACGATGATCCTGTCGGATGACAGCGGCGAACGTCTGGTTTTCAAAGCCGCCGACTAAAGGCATCGACAAAGCGCGCGCGGGCTTCCGGCAGGGGTTTGCCGCCCAAATCCCGCGCCAGATGGACGGTCAGGAAATGCCCCGTCGTTCGCAGGCCCTGCGCCACTTCGGCATCGCTGCCTGCGCCGCCGCGCAGCACGGGCGGCAGGGGCAAAAGCCGATCCGCCCACTCCCCCGCCCCCTTGGCCGAGACCGCGCGCCCGGTCTTGGGCGAGACATAGATCAGCCCCTCGGTCGCCCCCGTCACCGCGCAGGCGTCGAGGTCGAGCGCATAGCCCATTTCCTCCAAAAGGCGCAGTTCCCACTTGAGGTAGGCCAGCGGCCAGACATCGCCCTGCCCCAGCATATCCAGTAGCGCCTCAGTCCGCTGGTAAAGCGCCGGATGCGGCTCGCGCTCGGGCAGGCAGAAGGCCAGAAGCGCGGTGACCGCGTTCAGCCCCGCCAGTGCCAGACGGTCCTGCATGGCCACGGCGGCGCGGCTGCGGAGCGGCTCGACGGTGAAGGCGCCAATATGGTCTTCAAGCCGCGCGCGCCACGCCAGATCAAGCTGCGCACCGGGCTGCAGGCTGGGCGCGATCTTGCGGCTGGTGCCGCCGCGGACGACGCCGGCGTGGCGGCCTTGGGCGGGGGTGAAGACCTCAATGATGGCGGAAGTCTCGCCATGTCGCCGCGCGCTCAACAGGATGCCCTGATCGCGCCATTCCATCAGGCCAGCCCCGGCTCGTTCAGAAGGTGCCGCCCGGCGCGGTCCTCGACCTCGATCACCCAGAGGTCAGGATCGAAGCCGCGCTGGCGCGAGACGGCGGCATCGACCTCCCCCTCGTCGCCCGCGGCCAGTTCGACCCACTTACGCGCGCCGCTCATCAGATCGAAGGAACGCTGGAACAGCACCGCGCGGCCATCGAGCGTTGCCAGCTTCACCAGCACCGCGCCGCCGGTGTCATCGCCATGGGCCACGACGAAGGCGGGGATGTCCTGCAACCTGAGCCGCGCGAGATAGGCATCGACCCAGAAGCGCGCGGTCAGGCGGGCCATGGCAGACCTTTGGCGTCAGTCATTGCCATCTTTGAAATCCAGGCCCATCTCGGAATAGCGCTCGGCCTCTTCCAGCCAGTTGGCGCGGACCTTTACCTGCAAGAACAGATGCACCTTGCGGCCAAGGAACTCTTCGAGTTCCTCGCGCGCGGCCTTGCCCACGGCCTTGATGGTCTCGCCCTTGTTGCCAAGCACGATGCCCTTGTGGCCGTCACGAACGACATAGACCAGCTGGTCGATCCGGGCCGAGCCGTCCTTGCGCTCTTCCCAGTTCTCGGTCTCGACGGTGAGCTGGTAGGGCAGCTCCTGATGCAAGCGCAGGGTCAGTTTCTCGCGCGTGATCTCGGCGGCGATGTTGCGCATCGGCAGGTCGGCAATCTGGTCTTCGGGATAGAGCCACGGGCCTTCCGGCACCTCGCCCGCCAGCCATTCGCGCAATGTGTCGACGCCGTGGCCGCGTTCGGCGGAGATCATGAAGGTCTCGGTAAAGTCAAAGGCCGCGTTCATCTTCTCGGCCAGTCCCAGCAGGACCGGCGCCTCGACGCGGTCGATCTTGTTGATCGCCAGCGCCACGCGGCGGCCCTTGGCGATATTGCCAAGCTCTTCGAGGATGCGTTCCACACCCTCGGTCACGCCACGGTGCGCTTCGATCAGCAGCACGATCACATCGGCATCCGCCGCCCCGCCCCAAGCAGCGGCGACCATGGCGCGGTCCAGACGGCGGCGCGGCTGGAACAGGCCGGGGGTATCGACGAAGACCAATTGCGCATCGCCCTCCATCGCCACGCCGCGGATGCGGGCGCGGGTGGTCTGGACCTTATGCGTCACGATCGAGACCTTGGCCCCGACCATGCGGTTCAGCAGGGTGGATTTGCCCGCGTTGGGCTCTCCGATCAGGGCGACGAATCCGGCACGGGTGGTCATGTATTGCTCTCCAATTGCCGCAGCAGCGTGCTGGCGGCGGCCTGTTCGGCGGCGCGTTTCGACGGCGCGGTGGCGGCGGCCTCGGCCCCGTTGTCCAACCGCGCGGTAATGGTAAAGACGGGCGCGTGATCCGGGCCGCTGCGCCCGGTCTGCACATAGCGCGGCGGGTTCAGCCCGCGCGCTTGCGCCCATTCCTGCAACGCAGTCTTGGCGTCTCGCGCGTCTTCCTTGACGGTCTTCAGCCGGTCGCCCCAGAGCCGCAGGACCAACTCCTTCGCGGCCTCGAAGCCACTGTCGAGGTAAACTGCGGCAATCACCGCCTCGATGGCATCGCCCAGAAGCGCCTGCTTGCGCCGCCCGCCCGAGATCATCTCGGACCGGCCGAGCTTCAGCACCTTGCCGAGATCGATCTGACGCGCCACGTCAGCGCAAGTTTCCTTGCGCACCAATGCGTTGAAGCGCGGCGCGAGTTGCCCTTCGCTGGCGCCCGGGTCAAGTGCCAGCAACGCCTCGGCCATGACAAGGCCCAGCACCCGGTCGCCCAGAAACTCCAGCCGCTGGTTGTCGTCGCGATTGGCCGAGGACATGGAGGCATGGGTCACCGCGCGCACCAGCAGCTCCGGCTTGGCAAAGTGATGGCCAATCCGCGTCTCGAAGGCTTTGAGGTCTCCGCTCAGTTTCATCTGACAGCTTCGAAGAAGCGGTCGCCGCGCCATGTCCAGAAGAACAGCATCGAACGCCCGGCAGAGCTGAACATGATGCGATCCGCGCGGCCAATGAGGTTTTCGAAGGGCACGAAACCCACGCCCCCGGCGCGCTGCGCCAGACGGCTGTCAGCGGAGTTGTCGCGGTTGTCGCCCATGAAGAAGTAATGCCCCTCGGGCACGGTATAGACGCCCGTGTTGTCCGACTGCTGATTGGTGATGTTCAGGGTCGGGTAGGACACGCCATTGGGCAGGGTTTCGATCTGGCGGCTTTTCACGCAGGTCGCCCCTTGGCCCACGGGGCCGTTCTCGCAGCGCGGGCGCAGTTGTTGCGGGCCTTGGGGGGCCATGACCTCTTCAAACGTGCCCGCATCTTCGACCTCGACCGGGGTGCCGTTCAGGCTGATCACACCATTTCTAATTTGCACCTTGTCACCCGGCAGGCCAATCAGGCGCTTGATATAGTCGCGGCCCGAGACAGGATGACGGAAGACGACCACATCGCCACGCTCAGGCTCAGAACCGAAGAGGCGCTCGTTATCGCCATCGAAGACACCGCAGACATCCTTGGCGTCAATCTCGATCCCGACACCGGGCAGCATCAGGCTGGGGCAAGAGGCGTAGGAATAGCCGTAGGCCATCTTATTCACGAAGAGGAAATCACCGATCAGCAGCGTCTCTTTCATGGAGCCGGAGGGGATCCAGAAGGGCTGGAAGAACAGGGTCCGAAAGACACCGGCGATCATCAGCGCCCAAAAGATTGTCTTGATGGTTTCGACAAAGGCGTTGCCGGTTTTTTCCTTAGCGGCCATGCGGCGCTCCTGACATATAGGTTTGGGGTTACATGCGGGGCCGTGCGGGCCAAGTCAAGTGACGCGGGGCCGGATCGGCCTGCCCCGCGTGCATATGACGCGAAACGGCGGGGCGCGCCAGCCTATGCAGCCTAATCGGCAAGAGGGCGCGCTTCAATCACCACGAAAGCCTGCGCCCAAGGGTGATCGTCGGTCAGGGTGACATGGATGATCGCCTCATGCCCCGGCGGGGTCATCGCGGCGAGACGGTCCGCGGCCCAGCCCGTGACCTCCATCACCGGCTGACCGGTGCGCAGATTGCTCACCGCCATGTCGCGCCAGGCAATGCCCATGCGCAGCCCGGTGCCAAGCGCCTTTGAACATGCCTCTTTCGCGGCCCAACGTTTGGCATAGGTGCCCGCAACATCATGGCGCCGCTCGGCCTTGCGTTGCTCGACCTCGGTGAACACCCGGTTGCGAAACCGGTCGCCGAAACGGTCGAGCGTGCCTTGGATACGCTCGATATTTGCCAGATCAGTGCCGATGCCGAGGATCATTGAGTGCCATTCTTGCCGCGTGACGGGGCCGATGGCCCTTTGCCCTCAATAGATCACGCGGCGAAAGCGAGGAAAAGCGGCAATCCGACCCGAAAACGCCGCCCCGCGGGAACGGGACGGCGTTGAATTTACCACAGGGCGTGGCGCTTAGGCTGCGACGTGGCGGGCCTTCTCGGCTTTCGCCTCGTCGATGGCGCGCTGAACGGCGGCGCGCTGTTCGGTCAGGAACTCATAGCCGGGGCGGCCAGCAGTGGCTTTGATCGCATCGTCGTAGTTTTCGACCAATGCGGATTCGCCGTTGATGATCTCGTCATAGACAGCTTCGTTGTCGCCGGTCACTGCGTCGCGCAGCTTCAGCCAACCGCGGTGAGCCGATGCGGCGGCAGAGCCTTCTTCGGATACATCCACGCCGTCGACGCCAAGCTGGCGGTGCAGTTCTGTGTGGAACTTCTCACGTTCCGCGATGCGCTGGTCGAAGAAGCCGACAAAAGCCGCTTCGTCCGAGACCTGCTTGCGGGATTCGCGATAGCCGTCGCGACTGTCGATCAGGCGGGTGTGCAGTTTCTTTAGCGTGTCGATATGGTCGCTCATTGGTGCCTCCTTAGGTTCGTTAACCAGTCTGGCGGCCCAACGCGACCAAGGCCGCTTTAGGTCCAGAGGGAGGCACCCTTTGAGAGATTTTCCGCCACCGGCGGGCGGCAGGTTCAGCCCTCGCGGGCCTCATCCATCAGGCGGCGCATCTCGGCAATCGCGGGCTCCAACCCGAGGAAGATCGCCTCTCCAATCAGGAAGTGCCCGATGTTAAGTTCCCGCACCTCGGGGAAAGCGGCGATCGGGGTGACGGTGTCATAGGTCAGCCCGTGGCCCGCGTGCACCTCAAGCCCGAGAGAGTCGGCGAAACGCGACATCTCGCGCAGCTTGTTGAGTTCGACATCCGCCTCATCCCAACGGCCCTCGGCGAAGGCATCGCAATAGGCGCCGGTGTGCAATTCGATCACCTCTGCGCCGATGCGGTTGGCAGCTTCGATCTGCGCGCGTTCTGCCGCGATGAAGATCGACACCCGGCTGCCTGCCTCGCGCAGGGGCGCGATGAAATGGGCCAATTTGTTCTCTTCCCGGGCGACTTCCAGCCCGCCTTCGGTGGTCCGCTCTTCGCGCTTTTCGGGCACGATGCAGACCGCGTGGGGCTTATGGCGCAGGGCGATCTTTTGCATCTCATCCGTCGCGGCCATCTCGAAGTTAAGCGGGACCGACAGCACCTCCATCAAGCCTTCGATATCGGCGTCGGAAATATGCCGCCGGTCTTCGCGCAGATGCGCGGTGATGCCATCGGCCCCGGCCTTTTCCGCGATCTTGGCCGCGCGCAGCGGGTCGGGATAGGCGCCGCCCCGTGCGTTGCGCACCGTCGCCACATGGTCAATGTTCACGCCCAATCTCAGCTTTGGTTGATCCGCCATCTCGATTCCCCTTGCATCACTTGCCCCGACCATAGGTCGGAACTTTCGCCAACCCCATAGGGAGAAGCGGTTTTTCCCGAAAATTGATGGCGCGACAGGATCAGTCGGCGTGGCGCTTGGCGTCGGCCTTTTGCGCCGCCTTATGTTTGAGCGCCTCGAACTTGGCTTTGATCATGCCGCGCCGCCGCTTTTGATAGGCGCGCAACACCGGGACCGAGATGTAATAGGCGATAGAGGCGCAGATCATCCCAGGCAGGATGCCCCCGATCAGATAGGGGTAGAAGACCTGATGGAAAAACACCGTCAGCCCGGTCCAATCCATCTGGGTATCGGTAAAGATCGCGACGAAATTCTCTTTCAGATCGCGCCCGGCGTCGAGAAACTTCCCCCCGAAAGAGCGGTGCGCCGTCGGTGCCACGGGCGCGCCGAGGATCCAATGCCCGGTTTGCAGGGCCGCGATGCCGATGGGCACATAGGTCAGCGGATTGCCAAAGAAGGTCGCCATCAGCGCAGCAAGGATATTGGCCCGCATCACCCGCCCGATCAGCGCGGCGACGATGAAGTGCAGGCCGTAAAAGGGCGTAAAGGTGGTAAAGACCCCGGCCCAAATGCCGCGCGCGATGCGCTCGGGACTGTCGGGCAGCCGCCGCATCCGGTGTTTGACATAGTGAAACGCACGCGTCCAACCGCCGCGCGGCCACAGAAACTCGGCCAGCGCGCGCAGGGTCGGTTTCGGATCGCGGCGTTTGAAAATCAAGTCTCAGGTCCAGTATCGGCGTTTCGTCTGCGCGGGGTCAGGCGGTCTTTCCCATGCTCATATTGCGGTGCCTGCTGACATCGGCGACCTCACTCTCGGCTTCGAGCGTGGACATCAGCGAATGCAAGTGACTCACGTCTCTGAGATCCACATAGACCACCAGCCGGTAAAAGTCAGGCTTGCGCTCCACAAACTCCAGATCTGAAATATTGGCCGAGGCTTCGCCGATCAAGGTGCAGACCCGCCCCAGTACGCCCGCGCCATTGCCGATGGTGATGTCCAGCGCGCAGGTATAGACCGCCGGATGGCTGCCGTCATGCCAACGCAAATCGAGCCAGCGTTCGGGCTGGTCCTCATATTCCGAGAGGCGGTCACAGTCGATGGCGTGGACAGTCACGCCCTTGCCGCGGAAAGTGATGCCGACGATCCGCTCACCGGGCAGCGGGGTGCAGCAGGGGGCGCGGTCAAAGCTCTGCCCCGGCTCTAGCCCCACGACCGCGCGGCGCACGTCGATCTGTTCGCCCTTTTGCGGGGCAAGGTCGGGATAGACGCATTCCACCACTTCGCGGCCCGTGAGCTCCGAACTGCCAAGCCGGGCGAGCACCTCATCAGGGCCATTCAGCCGCATGTTCTTGGCCACGGTATGCAGCACCTTATCGGTGGCCTTTTTACCGACCTGCGCAAAGGCCGAACGCGCCAATTCACGGCCCAGTTTGATAAAGCGCTCGCGGTCGACCTCACGCAGGGAGCGCCGGATCGCCGACTTGGCTTTACCCGTGGTGGCAATGTCGAGCCATGTCACCTGCGGCGTCTGGCCCTGCGCGGTGGTGATCTCAATCGACTGGCCGTTTTTGATCCGGGTCCAAAGCGGCACGCGCATCCCGTCGACCTTGGCCCCCACACAGGCGTTGCCGATACGGGTGTGGATCGCATAGGCGAAATCAATCGGCGTGGCCCCGCGCGGCAGTTTCACCACATCGCCCTTGGGCGTGAAGCAGAACACCTGATCGGCGTACATCTCAAGCTTCACGGCTTCGAGGAAATCCTCGTGATCGGTCTCGGCGTCGAACTGCTCGGTCAGCTGGCTGATCCACTTGGCGGGATCGACGGCAAAGGGGTTTCGGCTGCGCACACCGTCGCGGTAGGACCAATGGGCGGCAACGCCGGTCTCGGCCACGTCATGCATCTGGCGGGTGCGGATCTGCACCTCCACCCGCTTGCCGTCACGGCCCGAGACGGTGGTGTGGATCGACCGATAACCGTTGGTCTTGGGCTGGCTGATGTAATCCTTGAACCGCCCCGGCACCGCGCGCCAACGGCGATGGATCGCGCCGAGGGTGCGGTAGCAGTCTTCCTCAGAAGCGGTAATCACGCGAAAACCGTAAATGTCAGACAGGCGAGAGAAGCTCTGCTCCTTCTCCTCCATCTTGCGCCAGATCGAATAGGGTTTCTTGGCCCGGCCAAAGACCTCGGCTTCGATATCCGCCTTTTCCAACTCTACCCGCATATCGCCGGTGATGCGCTGGATCACATCGCCGGTGTCGCGTTGCAGGGTGATGAAGCGGCGAATGATCGAGGCGCGCGCCTCGGGGTTGAGCACCCGAAAGGCGAGGTCTTCAAGCTCTTCGCGCATCCACTGCATGCCCATGCGGCCCGCCAGCGGCGCATAGATGTCCATCGTCTCCCGCGCCTTTTTGATCTGCTTGTCCGGGCGCATGGATTTGATCGTGCGCATGTTGTGCAGACGGTCGGCGAGCTTGACGAGGATGACGCGCAAGTCCTTGGACATCGCCATGAAAAGCTTGCGGAAATTCTCGGCCTGTTTGGTCTCGGTCGAGTTTAGCTGAAGGTTGGTCAGCTTGGTGACACCATCGACCAATTCCGCCACTTCTCCGCCAAAGAGGCTTTGCACCTCGGCATAAGACGCTTTGGTGTCTTCGATCGTGTCATGCAGCAGGGCGGTGATGATCGTCGCATCGTCAAGCTGCTGTTCCGTGAGGATCGCAGCGACGGCGACGGGATGGGTGAAATAGGGCTCACCGGAATGGCGAAACTGCCCCTCATGCATCCGCGCCCCATAGTCGAAAGCGGCGCGGATCAGGGGTTCGTTGGTACGCGGATTGTAGCCTTGAACGAGAGCGATCAGGTCGTCGGCAGTGATGTCGGCGCTGTTCATGCCATCTGCCTCATAGCCCCGGCCGGGGCGCGGGGGTTAGCCCTGTCCCTGTGCGGCCATCAACTGGCGCAGCAACATTTCTTCGGACATGCTGTCTTCTTCGGGCTTGTCCTCTTCGGCACCCATCAAAAGCGCCATGGCGTCTTCTTCGGGCTCGTCGACTTCGATCTGGCTCTGGTTGCTTTCGATCAGACGTTCGCGCAGATCATCGGCCGACTGTGTTTCTTCAGCGATTTCGCGCAAGGACACGACGGGGTTCTTGTCGTTGTCACGGTCAACGGTCAACTGCGATCCGGCAGAGATCTCGCGGGCACGATGTGCGGCCAGCATGACGAGTTCGAAACGGTTCGGAACCTTATCCACACAATCTTCGACGGTGACGCGGGCCATGAAGCCTCCAATATCTCATTTGCTGCCAGAAGTGCCGTATTTAAGCCGCCTCGGGCAGATTTACAAGCCGTTATTGCAGCCGCCGCACCTCGGCACGATCCCGCTCAGGCAGGGCCTCAAGCAGGGCGCGCACGGGCTTTCCAAGCAGCGGATGCACCCAATTGGGGGCCACATCGGCCAGCGGCACCAAGACGAAGGCGCGATCCTGTAGCCGGGGATGCGGCAGAATCAATTGATCCGGCGTGCGGCCAATCTGTGCCTCCAAAGGCAACTCGCGCCATATCTTGTGGGTCTGACGGTCTGGCAACACGATATCATCACAGGCCAAAAGATCCAAATCCAAGGTCCGCTGCCCCCAGCGTTGCACCCGCTCACGGCCCATCTGCGCCTCGATCCGGTGCAAGACGCCAAGCGCGGTCTGCGGATCCCACGGTGCTTCAAGCCAGGCGGCGGCATTCACATAGTCTGGCCCCGCCCCTGCGGGAAAGGCCGGAGTGTGATAGAATGCACTCGTGGCGCGAATCACCGCGCCGGACGTCTGCAATAGCTTTAAAGCCGATTTTAGCGTTTCCTGAGGTTTACCCACAGAAGATGCAAGGTTACCGCCGAGCGCAACCAGAAGACTATACTTTCGTATAGGGTCTCTACTGCTTAATTCCATACCCTCGGGGTCTTGCGACATCGTTAAAAAGCCTTAGTTATGCACCCTGATGTGGGGGCATCGCCAGAGGTCACGGATTTATTAATCCGCGGCGATTACAGTTCAAACCGGGAATACGGCGAAGCCTGCCGAAAGGATAGTTTAATGTTCTACAAAGATGAGCGGTTGGCGCTTTTTATAGATGGCTCCAACCTCTACGCCGCGGCAAAGACGCTGGGCTTCGACATCGACTACAAGCTGCTGCGGCAAGAGTTCATGCGCCGCGGCAAGCTGCTGCGCGCCTTCTACTATACCGCGCTTTTGGAAAACGATGAATATTCGCCGATCCGCCCGCTTGTCGACTGGTTGAACTACAACGGCTTTTCCATGGTCACCAAACCGGCCAAGGAATACACCGACAGCATGGGCCGCCGCAAAGTCAAAGGCGACATGGACATCGAACTGGCCGTTGATGCGATGGAACTGGCACCGCGTGTCGATCATATCGTGATCTTCTCTGGCGATGGTGATTTCCGCCCGCTGGTGGAAAGCCTGCAACGCCAAGGCGTGCGCGTCTCCGTCGTCTCCACGATCCGCAGCCAGCCGCCGATGATCTCGGATGATCTGCGCCGCCAAGCCGACAACTTTATCGAGCTTGACGATCTGCGTGACGTTATCGGCCGCCCGCCGCGCGACCCCGCACCGCAGGACTGAACGACATAGACCCATTTCGCGCAGAACCATGCCGCCCCGTGCGGCAGCGGTCTTATTGTGCGCAGTGTCTGGGTGATGGGCGAACGAATACCAGGCCAGCGACTGTGGCGTCACTGGCCTGTGAAATTTCTAAAATACCCCAGGGAAGATACAATACAGCACATGAAACCATGCGTTCCCCTTGATCCCACACTACCTGCTCCCGTAGAAGTAGACGATCCCCCGAAAAAGGGGGGTAAAAGTGAGGGAAGATGCTGTTCGATGCCGCTGTACGTTTGGAAAAGCTGCAAGATGTTAGCGCGCTTTGGGATGGGATCGTAAAGACATTTCGAAAGACCGGCTTTACCCACGCCATCCACATCAGCGTGGGTGCGGATTTCAAAGACGCTCAGTTTCTGTCGACCATACCCGACCTTTACGATGACCTCCCGCCCGAGGATGACCCATTCCTGCACCACTCGTGCAACAGTTATGATGTGCTGACGATCGGCCAAGCCTTCGTACACCTCTACCCCGATGTCACCCCGTCCGAGCATTCGCTGATCGCCCGCGCGGGGCGCGAAGGTCTGCATGCTGCCTTTGCCGTGCCCATGCGGCTGAAGGGCTCCGAACGCTTTGGCGGCTTCATCGTCGGTAACGGGATGGAGGCCGAAGAGTTCGAGCGCGCCTTCAGCGACATTGCCGAGGATCTGCGCCTCTTCTGCCTGCTGATGCACCGCCGGATCGAAGACCTGACCGGCACCGCGCCCCTGCCCCTGCCCGAAAACCCTTCGGCTTTCGACAAACTCAGCCCGCGCGAAGCCGAAGTGGTAAATCTGCTGGCCCATGGCTACACCCGGCAGCAGACCGCGCACCGCTGCAATCTCTCTATCCACACCGTGTCGGACTATGCGAAATCTGGCTACCGCAAGCTCGGCATCCGCAACCGGGCGCAGGCCGCCGCGCTGGTGCACGCCACAGCGGGCGAGCCTGCGCCCAAGTCGGACTGACGGGCTGGACGAAGCGGGCCCAAGCCCTTACCTCTGCGCCAACCGTCCGGAGACTTCGCCATGACCAAACCGCCTCTTACCCTCTACCTCGCCGCGCCGCGCGGATTCTGTGCGGGCGTGGACCGGGCGATCAAGATCGTCGAAATGGCGATCGAGAAATGGGGCGCGCCGGTCTATGTGCGCCATGAGATCGTGCATAACAAGTTTGTCGTCGACGGGCTGCGCGACAAGGGCGCGGTCTTTGTCGAAGAACTCAGCGAATGCCCCGACGACCGCCCGGTGATCTTCTCGGCCCATGGCGTGCCGAAATCCGTGCCTTCGGCGGCGCAAGCGCGCAACATGATCTATGTCGACGCGACCTGCCCGCTGGTCTCCAAGGTGCATATCGAGGCGCAGCGCCACGCAGATGCGGGCCTTCAGATCATTATGATCGGCCATGCGGGCCACCCTGAAACGATCGGCACCATGGGCCAATTGCCCGAAGGCGATGTGCTGCTCGTCGAAACGCCTGAGGATGTGGCCACAGTCGCCGTGCGCGATGACGCGCGTCTGGCCTATGTCACCCAGACCACGCTCAGCGTTGATGACACCGCCGATATCGTGGCCGCCCTACAGGCGCGTTTCCCCGCCATTATCGGCCCGCATAAAGAAGACATTTGCTATGCCACGACCAACCGTCAGGAAGCGGTCAAAGCCATGGCCCCGAAATGCGACGCGATGCTCGTGGTGGGCGCGCCCAACTCCTCGAACTCAAAACGGCTGGTCGAAGTCGGCGCCCGCGCGGGCTGCGCCTATGCGCAACTGGTGCAGCGCGCCGATGACATCGACTGGCGCGCGCTGGAGGGCATCGGCAGCATCGGCATCACGGCGGGCGCATCGGCCCCCGAAGTGCTCATCAATGAGGTGATCGAAGCCTTCAAAGCGCGCTATGACGTGACCACCGATCTGGTCGAAACCGCGCAGGAGAACGTCGAATTCAAAGTGCCGCGCGTTCTGCGCCAACCCGCCTGATTGACCGCCGCGCGCCAGCCGCCTAAACCGCGCTGGAAACTGCCGGAGATACCCATGCCTGACCTCTACGCCTATACTGACGGTGCCTGTTCGGGCAATCCCGGCCCCGGCGGCTGGGGCGTGCTGATGCGCGCCATGGACGACGATAAGATCGTCAAGGAACGCGAGTTGAAGGGCGGCGAGGCGCAGACCACCAACAACCGCATGGAGTTGATGGCCGCGATCTCGGCCTTGGAATCGCTCAGCCGCCCGACCGAGATCACGCTGGTGACCGATAGTAACTATGTCAAAAACGGCATCACCGGTTGGATCTTCGGCTGGAAAAAGAACGGTTGGAAGAACGCGGCTAAGAAGCCGGTCAAGAATGCCGAGCTTTGGCAACGGCTGGACGCCGCGAATGCGCGGCACAATGTGACGTGGAAATGGGTCAAGGGCCACGCTGGCCACCCCGAGAACGAGCGCGCCGATGAACTAGCCCGCGCGGGCATGGCCCCCTTCAAACCGGGCAGCAAGAAGTGACCCTGCTGGCCCTGCTGGACTATGCCGCCGTGCTGGTCTTTGCCATCACCGGCGCGCTTGTCGCCAGCCGGGCGCAGCTTGATATCGTGGGCTTTGCCTTTATCGCCTGCCTGACCGCCGTGGGCGGCGGCACGATCCGCGACCTCTTGCTCGACCGCAACCCGATCTTCTGGATCGAGACGCCCAGCATGCTCGGCGTGGCCATCGTGGCGGCGCTGGTGGTGTTTTTCACCGCCCACCTGCTCGAAAGCCGCTTTCGCACTCTGATCTGGCTCGACAGTCTGGCGCTCGCCGTCGCTGTCGCGGCGGGTGTCGGTGTGGCGATGGCGCAAGAGCAATCGGCGCCAATCATCATCGTCATGGGCATGATCACCGGCTGTATGGGCGGGCTGATGCGCGATGTGGTGGTGGGGCAGTTGCCGCTGGTGCTGACCCAAGGCGAGCTTTACGCCACCGCAGCGCTCTCAGGTGCCGCCGTTGCCGTGCTGCTGTCGCCCTATTTCGATGGCACGCTCTACCCGCTGCTGGCCTGCGCTGCGACGACTTGGGTGCTGCGCGCCGGGTCGCTTTATTTCGGCTGGCACCTGCCGGTTTACAAAAGCACCCCGCCCAAAAGCTGAACCTCGGCCTCAGCTAAGACGCGCACCCACTGCGATCTGCGCACCGCGTTGAAACACATCCGCATCCTGCACGCCCTTGCCCGCGCGCTGTAGCCGCGTCAGCCGCACCGCCCCCTCGCCACAGGCGATGCGCAGCGCGTCCGACAGCACCTCACCCGGCGCGCCGGTGCCCTCGTCCAGCACCGAGCCGAGGACTTTCACGCGCTGGCCGTCAATCTCGAACCATGCCCCCGGAAAGGGCGAAAGCCCGCGGATCAGCCGGTCCACCTCGACCGCCGGGCGGGTCCAGTCGATCCGCGCTTCGGCCTTGTCAATCTTGGCGGCATAGGTGACGCCCTCTTCGGGCTGGGGCTGCGGTGTCAGATCGGTGAGTTGCGACAGCGCCTTGTTGATCGCCACCGCGCCCATGGTGCTCAGCCGGTCGTGCAACTGTGCCGTGGTTTCTGCCGCGCCGATCTCGGTCTCTTCACAGAGCAGCACCGGCCCGGTATCAAGCCCCGCTTCCATCTGCATGATGCACACGCCGGTCTTATCGTCGCCCGCCATGATTGCACGGTGAATAGGCGCCGCCCCGCGCCAGCGCGGCAGCAGGCTGGCGTGGATGTTCAAACAGCCATGTTTCGGCGCGTCGAGAATGGGCTGCGGCAGGATCAGACCGTAGGCCACGACCACCGCCGCATCGGCCTCAAGCGCGGCGAATTCTTCCTGCGGCTCAGGATGTTTGAGCGATACCGGATGGCGCACCAGCAGTCCAAGCGCTTCGGCGCGTTGCTGCACCGGGCTGGGGCGGGGCTTCTTGCCGCGCCCGGCGGGGCGGGGCGGCTGGCAATAGACCGCGCAGATCTCATGCCCGCCCTGCACCAGCGCATCGAGGATCGGCACCGAAAAATCGGGCGTGCCCATGAAGATCAGTCGCATCTGTTCACTCCTGCCGGACAGCGCCTTGGAGAGCGCTGTCAGCCGTTCTGTTTGCGCGCCTTGCGCAACAGCATGTCGCGCTTGGTTTTGCTGAGGTTATCGAAATACATCTTGCCCGCCAGATGGTCGATCTGGTGCTGCACGCTCACCGCTTCCAGCCCGACGAAATCACGCTCCACCTCGGCCCCCGTCTCGTCAAGGAACCGTACCTTCACCCCGCGCGGGCGGCGGATCACGGCGCTGAAACCGGGCAGATTGGGGCTGGCTTCCTCGTAAGGATGCAACACGGCAGAGGCATCGACGATCACCGGGTTCGCCAGCCGGATGCGTTTGTTGCGCGCTTCCGAGGCATCGACGACGGCGACCTGCAACATCACCCCGATCTGCGGCGCGGCAAGGCCGACGCCGGGCATGGCGTCCATCGTCTCGATCATGTCGTCCCAGAGGGTGCGGATTTCATCCGTCACCGCATCGATGGGTTCGGCGGGGCTGCGCAGGCGTTTGTCGGGCCATGGAACATAGCGGCGTAGGGTCATTGTGCGTTGAACTCCGCAATCTTGGCCGCGCGGGTCTCCGCGTCGAGGTGATCGAAGGTCACCACGCCATCAAGGTGATCCATCTCATGCTGCGCGATTAGCGCGGCGGCGCCTTCCATGCTCTGCACATAGCGGCCCCCGTTCAGACCGGTCCAAACCATCTGGACCTGAGCGGGGCGCGAGATATCGGTGCTGATGCCGGGGATGCTAAGACAGCCTTCGGTATTGGTCACCCGTTCTTCGCCGATCTCTTGAAACATCGGGTTGATGCAGACCAGCGGGTCGGACTTATTCTCTTTCCAGCCCGCATCCATCACGAAGATGCGCAGCATCGCGCCCACCTGTGGCCCGGCAAGGCCACGCCCCGGTGCGGCATACATCGTTTCCAGCATATCGGCGGCAAGGCGTTCGATCTCGGGCGTGATCTCTTCGACCGGGGCGCAGATCTCGGCCAGTCGCGGGTCGGGCCAGCGGAGAACCTCCAGCACGCTCATCCGCGCGCCAGCTCGCGCTTGAGCTTGACCATCTTGCGGGTGATCATCTGGCGCTTCAACGGCTTGAGGTAGTCGATAAAAAGCTTCCCATCGAGGTGGTCGATCTCATGCTGCACGCAGGTCGCCCAAAGGCCGTCAAAGGCCTCCTGCTGCTCTTTCCCATCACGGTCGAGCCAACGCACCTCAACCTCCGCCGGGCGGGTCACCTCGGCATATTGGTCGGGGATGCTGAGACACCCTTCTTCATAGGTGTTAAGCGCGTCCGAAGAAGCCACGATTTCGGGGTTGAACATCAACAAGGGCCGGGGCGCTTCGCCCTCTTCCTTGACGCAATCCAGCACGATCACCCGGCTCAACACGCCGATCTGCGGCGCGGCAAGGCCGATGCCCGGCGCATCATACATGGTGGTCAACATATCATCGCCCAGCACGCGCAGCTCGTCACTGAGATCGGCGACGGGGGCTGCGGCTTTCTTGAGCCGTGGATCGGGGTGCAAAAGGATCGGGCGTTTCATCCCGCTCATTTAGGCCATGCCCGTGCATCGCGCAACCGGGGGCTTGCAGCGCCTGCGGCAGCCGTTAGCTTGGCCGCAATATCAGGAGAGACCAGCATGAGCTTTGACGACATCATCGACCGGCGCGGCACCCATTGTGCGAAATGGGACAAGATGGAAGCGATCTATGGCGTGCCCGCGGATACCGGCATCGCCATGTGGGTGGCCGACATGGATTTCCGCCCCCCGCAAGTGGTGCAGGACGCGCTTCAGGCCCAGATTGATCACGGGGTGCACGGGTATTTCGGCGATGACAGCAAATACCTTGCCGCGATCCAGTGGTGGATGGAAAATCGCCACGGCTGGAAGGTCGACGCCGAGGCGATCCTTACCACGCATGGCTTGGTGAACGGCACCGCCATGTGCGTCGATGCTTTCACCCAGCCCGGCGATGGGGTGGTGCTGTTCACCCCGGTCTATCACGCCTTCGCCCGCGTGATTAACGCCGCCGAGCGTCGGGTGGTGGAATGCCCGCTGACCAATGCTTCGGGCCGTTACGAGATGGATTTCGATGCCTATGACGCCCTGATGACCGGGGATGAGAAGATGGTGATCCTCTGCTCGCCGCATAACCCCGGCGGGCGGGTCTGGAGCCGTGAGGAACTGCAGGGCGTGGCCGACTTCGCCAAGCGGCACGATCTGGTGCTGGTCTCGGATGAGATCCACCACGATCTGGTGATGCCGGGGCACAAGCATATCCCCATGGCCCAGATCGACGGGATCGAAGACCGTCTGGTGATGATGACCGCCACGACCAAGACCTTCAACATCGCGGGCGGCCATACCGGAAACGTCATCATCCACGACCCCAAGCTGCGTGAGCGCTTTGCCCGGCGCATGGCGGCCTTGGGTGTTTCGGCAAACTCCTTCGGGCTGATCATGGCGACCGCCGCCTATTCGCCCGAAGGGGCTGCTTGGGTGGATGAGTTGACCGCCTATCTCGACGGCAACCGGCAGATCTTCGACGAGGCGGTGAACGCGATCCCGGGGCTAAGCTCGATGCCGCTGGAATCGACCTATCTGGCTTGGGTGGACTTTTCGGGCACCGGCATGGCGCCCGCGGAGTTTCAGGACCGTGTCGAGAAAAGCGCCGCCATCGCTGCCAACCACGGCGCGACATTTGGCACCGGCGGCGAAAGCTTCATGCGCTTCAACCTCGCCACCCCGCGCGCACGGGTCGAGGAAGCCTGCGACCGGCTCGCCAAAGCCTTCAGTGATTTGCAGTAACGAAACGGCGCGGCGGGGCAGCCCCGCCGTGCCGCCCTATCAGGTGCGGCCGTCTTCGATCAGCCCCAGCGGCGCATCGGCGGGGCGTTCGAAATCAAGCGGCGGACGGTCCGCCACGGCGGTGGCGCGTTTGAACTCATAGCGCATCTCGCCCGCTTCTTCCTCGCTCGCCACGATCAGACATTGGAACAGATGCAGGCTGCCGTCATAGAGATCGACCAGCCCGCGCAGCTTCGGCGCATCCTGTGCATCGACGGAGAAACCAGTCTTCCACATGCGCAGCACGCGGTAGACATCACCCCCCGCCTCAAGCCGCAGGCGCGCGCCCTTGCGCAGGCTTGCCATACGCGCGGCATCCAGCCCCGCCTGTATTTCTTTCGACAGAAATTCTTCCATGCGCAATTCCCCCGCTGATGCCTCTAAGCTGGCGGAAAGCGTAGAAAATTCAAGTTAAGAATTGGTGACGTTTGGGCAGTCTGCATCAGCGCAGAGCGGCTGCGCGCCTATGAAGATTGGGCGGCCCCCGCGCCCTGCCCTAAATATACCCTCAAACGCGGAAAGGAGAACAAGATGGGCCTATTGGTCGACGGTAAATGGCAAGATAAATGGTATGACACCAAATCCTCGGGCGGCAAGTTTGAGCGCAGCGAGGCCAAGTTTCGTAACTGGGTGACCGCCGATGGCAGCGCCGGACCAAGCGGAGAAGGCGGGTTCAAGGCAGAATCGGGCCGCTACTACCTCTACGTCAGCTATGCCTGCCCATGGGCGCATCGCGCGCTGATCTTCCGCCAGTTGAAGGGGCTTGAGGATCACATCGGCGTCTCCGTCGTGCATCCCGAGATGTTGGGCGAGGGCTGGACCTTTGACACGGATTTCCCCGGTGCCACGGGCGACACGCTCTTCGGCCTGCCCTATGCCCGCGACATCTACACCCGCGCCGATCCCAAGTTCACCGGCCGCGTTACCGTACCGATCCTCTGGGACAAAGAGCGCGAGACCATCGTCAGCAATGAGAGCGCCGAGATCATCCGCATGTTCAACAGCGCCTTCAACGCGATCACCGGCAACAGTGATGACTATTACCCCGCGCAGCTGCACGACCGCATCGAAAAGGTGAACGCCCGCGTCTATGACACGCTGAACAACGGCGTCTACAAAGCTGGCTTCGCCACCACGCAAGAGGCCTATGACGCCGCCGTGCATCCGCTCTTCGACACGCTGGATTGGATCGAAGACATCCTGTCGCAGAACCGCTACCTCACGGGCGACCGGATGACCGAGGCCGACTGGCGGCTTTTCACCACGTTGGTGCGCTTCGACAAGGTTTATCACCTGCACTTCAAATGTAACCGCCACCGGATCGTCGATTACGCGAACATCTGGGCCTATACGCGCGAACTCTATCAGGTGCCGGGCGTGGCCGAGACGGTGAACTTCGACCATATCGTGCGGCACTATCACTACAGCCATGACACGATTAACCCGCACCGCATCATCCCGATCAATCCGGTGCTGGACTTCGACGCGCCGCACGGGCGCGGCTGACCTCCCCTCCCCCTGCCGCGTGGAAGGCGCTTGATCGCGCAGCGCTTTTGCGCTTTCACCGCAGCGACGACGGCAGGGGGATGATCATGCAAAAGCCAGACCAGCGCGACCACGGCGGCGGTGTCGATGCGGCAGCGGCGCGTTTCGGCGGGCAGCGGTCGGATTGGATCGACCTTTCCACTGGGATCAACCCCGCGCCCTACCCAATACCTGCCCTGCCTGCGGGCGCATGGTCTGCCCTCCCCGACGCCGCGGCGCAAGACGCGCTGCTGGCCGCCGCCCGCGGCTTTTGGAAGGTGCCCGAAGGGGCCGCGATCCTCGCCGTGCCGGGGGCCTCCTCGGCCATCGCGCGAATCCCGGCGCTGGCCCCGAAGGGCCGCGTGCGCATCCCCGGGCCGACCTATAACGAACATGCCGCCAGCTTCGCCGAGAACGGCTGGCAAGTGGTCGAGACGGGCGAGGCCGAAGCCGCCGTTCACGTCCATCCCAACAACCCCGACGGGCGCATTTGGCCTATGGCAAAGACGACAGCCCCGCTCAGCATCGTTGATGAGAGCTTTTGCGACATCACGCCCGACGCCACCCTGATGGTGCAGGCCACGGTGCCCGGCACGCTGATCCTCAAGAGCTTTGGCAAATTTTGGGGGCTGGCCGGGCTGCGGCTGGGGTTCGTGATAGGCGATCCGGCCTTGGTCGCGCGGCTTGAACAGATGCTCGGGCCGTGGCCGGTCAGTGGCCCCGCGCTGCATATCGGTGCAGCGGCGCTGCGGGACGAAACATGGGCCGAAGCCACGCGGGCGCGGCTGGGGGCCGAGGCCACGCGCCTCGACGGGTTGATGACCACAGCAGGCGCAGAGATCGTCGGCGGCACCCCGCTTTTCCGGCTCTATGAGGTCGAAGACGCGCAGGCTTGGCAAACCCGCCTCGCCCGGCACCAGATCTGGAGCCGCGTCTTCCCCTACAATCCGCGCTGGCTGCGCCTTGGCCTGCCGCCCTCGATAGGTTGGGCGCGGTTGGAGCAGGCGCTGGCATGAGCACGGCGGCGATCCTCGCGCTGGCCATGCTGCTCGATGCCGCGCTTGGAGAGCCGGATTGGCTCTGGCGTCGCCTCCCGCATCCGGCGGTGCTGATGGGGCGGCTGATCGGCTGGGGGGATCGTCGGTTGAACCGCGGCCAAGCCCGCCGCGCCAAGGGCGTGGCGCTGCTGCTGGCCCTGATGATCGGGGCCGCGCTGCTCGGCTGGGCGCTCAGCCTTGCTGGCCCCCTCGTCGAGATCATCCTCACCGCCATCCTGCTGGCGCAACGTTCCCTCGTCGAGCACCTGCGCGCCGTGGCCGACGGGCTGCGCCAGTCCTTGCCCGCAGGGCGCCGCGCCGTGGCGATGATCGTCAGCCGCGACACCGCCGCGATGCCGCCAGAGGCCGTCGCCCGCTCTGCCATCGAAAGCGGGGCGGAGAACCTCAGCGACGGGATCATCGCCCCTGCCTTTTGGTTCCTGCTAGGCGGGCTGCCGGGGCTGCTGGTCTATAAAATCGTCAACACCGCCGACAGTATGATCGGCTACCGCACCCCGCGCTATGCCGATTTCGGCTGGGCCGCGGCGCGGATGGATGACCTTCTGAACCTCGCCCCCGCACGGCTGACCGCCCTGCTGATTGCCTTGCCCGGCGGGGTGCTGCACCTTTGGCGCGACATCAAGGCCGACGCGGCGCTGCACCGCTCGCCCAATGCCGGTTGGCCGGAAGCCGCCATGGCGCGGGCCATAGGTGTGGCCCTCGCCGGTCCGCGCAGTTATGATGGGCAGGTGCAGCAGTTTCCTTGGGTGCATGGCGCGGGGGCGCGCGTCATCGGACCTTTGGAGATCGATGCGGCCATCACCCGCCTCTGGCAGGCATGGTTGGTGATGTGGGCAATCGCCCTAGTTCTGGCCTGTCTGTGACAAAGAGGTAACCATGCGCCCCACGTTTCTCGCCGCCGCACTCGCGGCGCTCACCCTTCCCGCCAGCGCCTATGCGCAAGCCAAATGCGGCGGGGATTTCTCCAGTTTCATTGCCGATGCCAAAGCCGAGGCCGTGGCGAACGGCGCGGACCCCGCCAAGGCCGAGCGTTTCTTTTCCGGCCTGCGCCAAGACCCCGCCGTGCTGCGCGCCGATCAGGCCCAAGGGGTGTTTCAAAAGCCCTTCATCGAATTCTCGCGCCGCCTAATCTCGGAAAACCGGATCAACCGGGGCCGCGCCATGGCCGAGAAATACGACGCCGTCTTCGACCGGGTAGAAGCCGAGTATGGCGTCAGCCGTGGCGTGCTCTTGGCCTTCTGGGCGTTTGAGACGGATTACGGCGCGTTCCAAGGCGACTTTAACACTGCCAACGCATTGGCGACCCTTTCCCATGACTGCCGCCGCCCCGAACTGTTCCGCCCACAGCTTTTCGCCGCTCTGGAGCTTTTCGAGCGCGGTGCGTTCGACCCGGCCACCACCACCGGCGCTTGGGCCGGTGAGATCGGCATGGTGCAAATGCTGCCGCGCGACATCCTAGAGAACGGGGTGGATGGCGACGGCGACGGCGCGGTCTCGCTCAAGACATCTGCCCCCGATGCGCTGCTGTCGGGTGCCAAGATGCTGCAAAGCCTCGGCTGGCGCGCGGGCGAGCCTTGGTTGGCCGAGGTCACCCTGCCGCAGGATTTCGACTGGTCGCAAACCGGGCTGGAGACCACAAAACCCGTCAGCGAATGGCAGGCCATGGGTGTCTCCCCCCGCAACGGGCCGCTGGCCGAGGGGCTGACCGCCTCTGTCCTGCTGCCGCAGGGACGCGGCGGGCCTGCTTTCATCGCCTATCCGAACTTCCGCGTTTATTTCGAGTGGAACCAGAGCTTTACCTACGTCATGACCGCCGCCTATTTCGCCACACGGCTTGAGGGCGCGCAGGTTTATGATGCGGGCAACCCGGCCCCCGGCCTTGGCGGCGAGGCGATGAAAACGCTTCAACGCAAACTGCAAGCCAAGGGCTATGACGTGGGCGATGTGGATGGCATCCTCGGCTCCGGCACCCGAGCCGCCGTACGCGCGGAACAGGCCCGTCTTGGCATGCCCGTCGATGGCTGGCCCACGCCCGACCTGCTGAACCAACTGTAAGGAGAAGACCCCGATGGCCCTCAAGAAAACCGCCGCGCAAATGGTCGCCGAGGCCCGCGCCCGGATCGAAGAGATCGACAGCGCTGAGGCCATCGCCATGCTGGAGGACGAAAACGTGCAATTCGTCGACCTGCGTGACCCCCGCGAACGCGAACGCACCGGGTTCATCCCCGGTGCCTTCCACTGCCCACGCGGCATGTTGGAGTTCTGGGTCGACCCCGACAGCCCCTATTTCAAAGAGGTCTTTGCCCAAGACAAGAAGTTCGTCTTTCACTGCGCCTCTGGCTGGCGCTCGGCCATCTCGGTCGCGACGCTGCAAGACATGGGCTTTGACGCGGCTCACCTGAAGGACGGTTTCGGCGGCTGGGAAAAAGTGGGCGGCCCGATCGAGAGGTCCTGAAGCGCAGGCTTTGATCTGGCCTCCCCCACGTAAAGCTGCCACAAGTTTTGCAACGTCAAAGGAGAGACAGAATGACCGAGATCAAACGCCACCACACCAACAGCCGCATGAGCCAAATCGTCGAGCATGGTGATGTGATCTACCTTGCCGGTCAGGTCGGCACGGCGGGGGCGGATGTGGCCCAGCAGACCCAAGATTGCCTTGATAAGGTCGACGCACTTCTGGCCGAAGTCGGCAGCGACAAGACCCGCATCCTGCAATCGACCATCTGGCTGGCCGACATGGCCGATTCTGAAGCCATGAACGCCGTCTGGGACGCATGGGTGCCCGAGGGCCAAGCCCCCGCTCGCGCCTGCGGCGAATCCAAACTCGCCACGCCGGAATATCTGGTCGAAGTGCTGGTAATCGCCGCCAAGGCCTGAGCCATTCCCCCCGCGCCCTGTCACGGGGCGCGGGGCTTTGCCGGACCCCCAGATGACCCCCTGCACCCTCACCGCCCTGTCGGACCTCGCCACGCTCAACGTCGACACAATCATCGACGTGCGCGCGCCGATGGAGTTTGCCGAGGATCATCTGCCCGGTGCCATTAACCTGCCCGTGCTGTCGGACGCGGAGCGCGCCGAAGTGGGCACGATCTACAAGCAGGTCAGCCCCTTCGACGCGCGCAAGATCGGCGGGGCGCTGGTGGCGCAGAACACGGGCCACCATTTGCAAACGGCACTGGCGGATAAAGACGGCAGCTGGCAACCGCTGGTCTATTGCTGGCGCGGCGGGCAGCGGTCGGGGGCGTTCTCGACGATCCTCGATCAGGTCGGCTGGCGCGTGCAACTGCTGCGCGGCGGCTATCGCAGCTACCGGCGCTTGGTGGTCGCGGCGCTCTACGACACGCCCCTGCCGCATCGGCTGATGCTGATCGAAGGCGGCACCGGCACGGCCAAGACACGGCTGTTGCACCATCTGGCCAAGGCAGGCGCGCAGGTGCTTGACCTCGAAGGGCTGGCGCAGCACCGCGGCTCGCTTTTCGGTGCGGTGGACGGCGGGCAGCCGCATCAAAAGATGTTCGAATCTCGGCTCGCCCAAGCGCTATTGCCGCTCGACCCCGCGCAGGTGACATGGGTCGAAGCCGAGAGCAGCAAGATCGGCGACATCACCCTTCCGCCTGCGCTTTGGGCCGCGATGCGCGACGCCGCGCGGGTTGAGATCGCCGCCCCCTTGGCCGCGCGGGCGGATTTTCTGTGCCGGGCCTATGATGACCTGACCACCGACCCCGCCATGCTCGAAAACCGCATCGACAAGCTGCGGCCCTATCATAGCGGAGAGACGATCACCCAGTGGCAGACCCAAGCCCGCGCGGGTGATTGGGCCAGCCTCGCCGAAGGGCTGATCGGCCAACACTACGATCCGCGCTATGCCAAGGCCGCCAGCCGCAACCCCGCCCCGCGCGCCCGGCTGACGCTCGACCGGCTTGATGACAGCACATTGGCCGAAACCGCCGCCACGCTGCACAGCCGTTTCACCGCAGGCGGATAGAGGTCGCCCCCGCCTCAAGCCGCCCGATGATATGGCCCGCCAAGCCTTCGGCCTTTAACCGCGCCTGCGCCGCTTTCGCGGCATCCTCGGGCAAGGCTGCCAGCAGCCCCCCGGCGGTTTGCGGATCGTGGAAAAGCGGGTTCACCGGGCCTGCCGCCGCGATCGGGGCATCTGCCTGATTGACCGCCAGCAGGGAAGAGGCCACCCCCTGATCCGACAACGTCTGCGCGCCGGGGTAGATCGGCACCGCCTCCCCCCAAAGCTCCGCCGCCAATCCCGAGGCGCGGCAGATCGCTTGCACATGCCCGGCAAGGCCAAAGCCCGTTACATCCGTCATCGCATGGGCCTTGCTCAAAATCTCCGCCTCCCGCGCCTGCGGGGTGGCCATGACGCCGAGCGCTTCGGCCACCACCCGCCCCGGCGCGGTCCCTGCCATATGGCCTGCAAGGATCACCCCCGACCCGATGGGCCGGGTCAGCATCAGCAGATCGCCCGGCTGCGCGCCACCGAGGCCGATGGGCCTCGCGTCCCGCGTACCGGTGACCGTAAAGCCGATGGTCAGTTCCGCGCCCATGGTCGTATGGCCGCCCACGATCTGCGCGCCTGCACCCGCCATCACCTCCTGCGCGGCCACCGCGATCTCGCGCAGGGTCCGGGCCTGCAATTCGGGCGACATGCGCGGCAGGATGATCGAACTCAGCGCCGCCTGCGGTGTGGCCCCCATGGCCCAGACATCGCCCAAAGCATGCACCGCCGCGATCCGCGCCATCATTGCGGGGTCTTCGACAAAGCCGCGCAGATGATCCGTGCTCATCACCTGAAAACCACCGCCCGGTTGGCGTAGCACCGCCGCATCATCGCCCGCCCCGGTGAGCACATCGCCCGAGACGGGCGGCTGCACCTCGGCCAAAAGATCGCCCAGCACCGCGCCGCCCACCTTGGCCCCGCATCCGCCACAAAGCGGTTTGCCCGCCAGCGCCTCCTGCACGCCCGAGGCCACCGGGCCCGTCAGCGCATCGGTCTTCATCTCGGGCAGGTCATCGAGCCCGTCCATGAACTTCCGGTCGATCCGATCCTTCCACCGCCACAGCAGCCCACCGTCAAGGGCCAGCCCATTCCGCTCCGCCACGGCGGCTTTCTTGCCGAGTGAGATCAGCTTGAGATAATGCCGCTGCGGTTTGAACGCCCGCCGTGCCCCGCCGCTGAGCGCCGCGCGCAGGTTGTCGTGCAGCACCGGTGCCGCCCGCACGGCAAAGACACCGGCCTTGGGGCGCGGGCTGGCCTCCATATGTGCGCAATCGCCAACGGCGAAGAGCCTGTCATCATCTACCACCCCCAGATCGGCCCCGACGCGGATGAACCCCGCGTGCAGCGGCAGATCGGTCTGGGCAAGCCAGCCCTGCGGCACCGGCCCCGCAGCCCCCACGCAAAGCGCTGCAGGGATCGGCGCGCCATCCGCCAAGAGCACCTGCCGGTCGGTGATCTGCGTGACCTTGGCCTCAAGCGCCACGGTCACCCCAAGCTCCGCCATCTGCCGCCGCACCATCGCCTCGGTCCGGGGGGCCATGCCGGAAAGCTGCGGCCCATGTTCCACCACCGTCACCGCAGGCTGCCCCCCCGCGTCGCGCAGGGCAAAGGCCATCGCCATGGCAAGCTCGCAGCCCGCCACACCGCCGCCGATCACCGCCACCTCGGGCGGCTGCTCCCCCGCCTTGACCGCCGCGAGAAACTCCCGCCAACGCGCGGCATAGAGATCGAGCGGCTTGGCCCCGACCGCGTGCTCGGCAAATCCCGGCAGATCCATCTTGGCCGTGATGCCTATGTCGATCGACGCCACATCATAGGCCACGGCCCCGCGCCCTTCGACCGTGATCTCCCGCGCCGCGCGGTCGATCCCCGTCGCCGCCCCAAGGATCAACCGCGCCCCGGCGTGACGGCAAAGGCGCATGAGGTCGATCTCCAATGCATCGCGGTCGTAATGCCCGGCGATATGACCGGGCAGCATGCCGGTATAGGGCGCAGTGGGGCCGGGGTTGATCACCGTCAGCCGTGCGCCGGGCAGCGGGTCCATCCCCCATTTGCGCAGCACCAGCGCATGGGCGTGCCCGCCCCCCACCAGCACCAAATCCCGCGTCAGGGGCAGATCGCTTTGCACCAGATAGCCTCACTCTCTCTTTCCGCTTTGGATCATAGCTACCCCAAGCCGCCCGCCCGCGCCATCGGCCTGACCGAGATGTGAGCGGGCCGGATCAGCGCGGAAATGGCGCTTCCCCGCCCATTCGGGCCCGGAAAGCCGCCAAACCGGTAAAAAGGGTGACAATTCGCCACAAAACCCCCATGTACATTCCATCCCCGACCCTCTACCGACGGCCGGATTCCTTTGCCGTGGCTGGTAGCACCCCACGTGCCCGCCCCCCGCACAACGTTCAAGACAGGACAGCCTTCGTGATCCAGACTATTGCCGATGCCCTTGCCCAACAGGGTTATGAAACACTTACCGCCGTACAGGAGGCCGTCACAGACCCCGCGCTGAACGATCAAGACCTTCTGGTTTCGGCCCAAACCGGGTCGGGCAAGACGGTGGGCTTCGGCCTTGCCATCGCGCCCACGCTTCTGGGCGAGGACACGCATTTCGGCCAAGCAGGCGCGCCGCTGGCGCTGATCATCGCGCCGACGCGCGAATTGGCCATGCAGGTTAGCCGCGAGTTGACCTGGCTTTACGGCAAAGCGGGCGCGGTGGTCACCACCTGCGTCGGCGGCATGGACACCCGGACCGAGCGCCGGGCGCTGGACCGCGGCGCGCATATCGTCGTCGCCACGCCGGGGCGTCTGTGTGACCACATCAAACGCAACAACATCGACCTCGATTCCTTGCGCGCCGTGGTGCTGGACGAGGCTGACGAGATGCTCGACCTCGGCTTTCGCGAAGACCTCGAGTTCATCCTGTCGGAATCCCCCGAGGAACGCCGCACGCTGCTGTTCTCGGCCACCGTGCCCGCGGCCATCGCCAAGCTCGCGCAATCCTACCAGCGCGACGCGCAGCGCATCACCACCGTGGGCGAGGCCAAACAGCACAGCGACATCGAATACCGCGCGCTGAATGTGCATCCGCGCGACACCGAGAACGCGATCATTAACGTGCTGCGCTTCTACGAGGCCAAGAACGCCATCGTCTTTTGCAACACACGCGCCGCCGTGGCGCGACTGACCACGCGGTTCACCAACCGCGGCTTTTCGGTCGTGGCGCTGTCGGGTGAACTGACGCAGTCCGAGCGCACCAACGCGTTGCAAGCGCTGCGCGACGGGCGTGCCCGTGTCTGCATCGCGACGGATGTGGCTGCACGCGGCATCGACCTGCCGAACCTCGAACTGGTGATCCACGCCGACCTGCCCAGCAACTCCGACACGCTGCTGCACCGCTCGGGCCGGACGGGCCGCGCCGGGCGCAAGGGGGTCTCGGCGCTGATCGTGCCGCCCAAGATGCGCAGCAAGGCAAACCGGCTTCTGGGCTGGGCCAAGCTGAAAGTGGAATGGGCCGCACCGCCCTCCGCCGCCGAGGTCAACGCCGCTGACGAAGCCCGCCTGCTGGCCGATTCCGCATGGGTGGAGCCTGCGCCCGAGGATGCGGCGGAATTCGTCACCTCGCTGGTCGAGAAATTCAGCGCCGAGCAATTGGCCACCGCTTTCGTCAACCTCTACCGCAAGCGCCAGTCCGCCCCGGAAGAGCTGAGCGACCCCGGCGCGCCGGGCGAGGACAAGCCGCGCCGCGACTTTGGCCCATCGGTCTGGTTCTCGGTCTCCACCGGGCGCAAAGACGGGGCCGAGCCGCGCATGTTGCTGCCGATGCTCTGCCGCCGCGGCGACCTGACCAAGGACGACATCGGCGCGATTCGCGTGCAAGACAGCCATAGTTTCGTGGAGGTGGCCGAAGCCTCGGTGCCCGGTCTGCTCGACACGCTGGGCGGCGACATGAAACTGGAAGACGGCGTGGTGCTGACCAAGCTGGACAAAGCGCCCGATCTGCCGCGCGGCCCCAAGCCCGGCGGCAAACGTGGCCCGAAACCCGGCGGTTTCAAAGGCGACCGCGGCCCCCGCAAACCGCGCGGCGATTATGACCCGGATGCCGCCCCCGCCCCGCGCAAACCCCGCGCGAAATCCAGCGACGGCCCCGGTGCTGCGTCTTTCGACAAGCCGAAATACGACAAGCCGAAATTCGATAAACCCCGCGCGCCCAAGGGCGAACGCCCGCCGAAGTCGCATAAGACCGAGCGTAGCCCGATGAAACCCGGCGCGACGCCCAAGCCCAAATCGGGCGGCGACACGAGCGGCAAGCCCAAGGCAAAGGCCGTTTGGAAAAAGGAAAAGCCCGCGGGCGACGCCCCGCGCAAGGGCAAGGGCAAACCGACCACCTCGGCCACCACGCCGGGCGGAGAGAAGTCCTACAAACGGGCCTCCGACCCGTCGAAACGCTTCACCCCGCCGAATAAGATCGGCAAACAGGGCGGCAAGGGTGGCCCGAAATCGAAATAAGACCAAACGCCGGGGCCTCACCCCGGCGTTTTTGCATCCGGCGTCATTTCTTTAAAGAAATCGCCCCCTCTGGCCTCACCAAAGGGGGCAAACTGGCACTACTGGATCTTGCCTATTCGCGGTGTTCTTGGAACAGTTTACCCCGCCTTTGCGCGGGCTTCATTCGTGGGCTCGCCCACCCGTAAAGAAAGGTTTGCCCCATGGACGGCAATTTCAACGAGAACGACATCTCCCGCGTTGTCGAAGCCGACCGCGCGCATATCTGGCACCACCTGAGCCAGCACAAACCCTATGAAACCACCGACCCGCGCATCATCGTCGAAGGCAAGGGAATCCGGGTCTGGGACCAAAAGGGCAAAGAGCACCTCGACGCCGTCTCGGGCGGGGTCTGGACGGTCAACGTCGGCTATGGCCGCGAGAGCATCGCCAATGCGGTGCGCGACCAATTGATCAAGCTGAACTATTTCGCCGGTTCCGCAGGCTCGATCCCCGGCTCCCATTTCGCCGAGAAATTGCTCGACAAGATGCCGGGGCTGGACCGCGTCTACTATTGCAACTCCGGCTCCGAGGCGAACGAGAAAGCCTTCAAAATGGTCCGTCAGATCGCGCACAAGCGCTATGGCGGCAAGAAGCACAAGATCCTCTACCGCGACCGCGACTACCACGGCACCACGCTTGGCTGCCTCTCGGCGGGCGGTCAGGACGAGCGCAATGCGCAATACGGCCCCTTCGCACCGGGGTTCGTGCGGGTGCCGCATTGCCTTGAATACCGCAGCTTTGAACAGGACGGCGCGCCGCAGGAAAACTACGGTGTCTGGGCCGCCGATCAGATCGAAAAGGTGATCCTCGCCGAAGGCCCCGAAACCGTGGGCGCGCTTTGCCTCGAACCGGTCACAGCGGGCGGCGGCGTGATCTGCCCGCCCGAGGGCTATTGGGAACGCGTGCAAGAGATTTGCCGCAAATACGACATCCTGCTGCACATTGACGAGGTCGTCTGCGGCGTGGGCCGCACCGGCACATGGTTCGGCTATCAGCACTACGGCATCCAGCCCGACATGGTGACCATGGCCAAGGGCGTCGCCTCGGGCTATGCCGCAATCGCCTGTCTGGTCACGACCGATGCGGTCTTTGACATGTTCAAGGACGATGCCAGCGATCCGCTGAACTATTTCCGCGACATCTCGACTTTTGGCGGCTGCACCGCGGGGCCGACCGCGGGCATCGAAAACATGAACATCATCGAGCGTGAGAACCTGTTGGAGAACACCACCAACATGGGCCACTACATGCTAGAGCAGCTTCACGCGCTGGCCGACAAGCACAAGGTGATCGGTGATGTGCGCGGCAAAGGGCTGTTTCTGGGGGCCGAACTGGTGACGGACCGCGACAGCCGCGCCCCTGTTGAGGAAAAGCGCATTCAGGCCGTGGTGGGCGATTGCATGGCCCAAGGGGTGATCATCGGCGCTACCAACCGCTCCCTGCCCGGCAAGAACAACACGCTGTGTTTCTCGCCCGCGCTGATCGCCACCCGCGATGATATTGATGAGATCATCACAGCAGTCGATGGCGCCTTGGGCCGGGTCTTCACTTCGGCGTAAAACCGCGTCTTGCGGCATGCGACAGGCGGCATCGGTTGACCCGGTGCCGCCTTCGTCTATCTAAACCCCTGTCTTGCCCGAACATGACATCGCACCGAAAGATCGCCGCAGATCGAAACCCGCGGGATTTTTCTGAAAATGTAGCGCCTTCGCGGGAACCTCTTCCAATCCCCCCGCGTTGGCAAATGAGTAAACTGGGAGAAAGACATGAAGAAGTTTCTTATCGCAATTCCGATGATCGCCGGTCTCGCCGCTTGTGACGGCACCACCTCGAACCAAGGTGCTCTGACTGGCGCGGCTCTCGGAGCTGCCACCGGTGCTGCCGTTTCAGGCGGTGACGACAAGGTTCAAGGCGCAATCATCGGCGGTCTCGCAGGTGCGGCGGCTGGCAACTACATCGGCCAGACACAGTCCGGCAAATGCGTTTACCAGAACGCCAACGGCCAGCGCTACGTCGCGGCTTGCCCATAAACGGCTGACTTCGCGCGTTTTCGCGTTATCGGGGCTTCGACCATAGGTCGGAGCCCTTTTTCGTTTCCGCCCTTCCCCCACCTTGGCACCGGCATGATTTGATCCTAACAGGGGTCAAGCGCCCCAAGGGCGCGGGGAGGAACCATGACAACTTTAAGCGATATCGCGATCTTGCTGATCGCGGCCTTCGGCGCGGGGGTGTTGAACACCATCGCCGGGGGCGGCACCTTTCTGACCTTTCCCGCGCTGGTCTTTACCGGCATGCCCCCCGTGGCCGCCAATGCGACCAGCGCCGTGGCGGTGTTTCCGGGCTACCTTGCAGGCGCTCTTGGCTTTCGCAACGAGCTTGGCCGCTTCGACCGCCGCGCGCTGCTGCGGCTGTCCCTCATCACGCTGGCGGGCGGTGTGGTCGGTTCGGGTTTGCTTCTGATCTCTTCCAACGCGGCGTTTTCCGTTGTCGTGCCTTTCCTACTGCTCGCGGCGACGCTGGTGTTTCTGCTGGGCGACCGCATCCGCGCTTTCGCCGCCGCCCGTGCTCGCGCCGTGACGCCCCAAGGCGCGCTCGGCCTCTTTGCGGTCAGTGTCTATGGCGGCTATTTTAACGGGGGTTTGGGCATCGTTCTGCTGGCCCTTTTCGCGCTTTGGGGAATGACCGATCTTCACGGGATGAACGGCCTCAAGACCGGGCTGAGCTTCGTGCTCTCCTCGATTTCCGTGGCGGTCTTTGCCTTGGCCGGTCTGGTTGCATGGCCGCAGGCGCTGCTGATGATGCTGGCGGCCACGGCGGGCGGCTATGCCGGGGCGCCCTTGGCGCGGGCCTTGCCGAAAGAGACCGTGCGCTGGCTGATCGCGGCCATCGGGTTCGGCATGAGCGCGGTGTTTTTCTGGCGGCTCGTGGCAGGCTAACCCACCACCCGCGCCGCGCCGCTTTCGGGATCGAAAAGCACCAAGGGGTGGGTCGCGCTTTCGATCCGGCCCAGCCCCATGTCATCACGCAACAGCGCAACCGGCCCCGAGATCGCCCGCGCGAGGGCCACCTCCAGCGGCTCTCCCACCGCATGGGTCAGCGTATGGACCGCGCGGCCCATTTTCAGATCAGCCCCCGCCAGCGTGCCATCGGCCAAGGTCAACCGCCCCTCAGCGCGGTAAACCTCCCGCCCATTGAGGGTGAAGCCCGTGATATCCGACCCCGCCGTCGCCATGGCATCGCTGACGAGGAAAATACCGTCGCCCTTGGCCGCCAGCGCGTTGCGCATGGACGCCGGATGCACATGGATGCCATCGGCAATCAGCCCGGCATGAACCCCCTCTCGCGACAGCGCCGCCCCGACCAGCCCCGGCGCGCGGTTGCCCATCTGGCTCATCGCGTTGAACAAATGGGTGACGCAGGACGCGCCCGCGTCGAAGGCCGCCATACAGGTCTCGTAATCCGCATCGCTATGGCCGAGCGAGACCACGACCCCCGCCTTGGCCATCGCGGCGATCTGCGCGGTGCTGGTGTTCTCTGGCGCGACGGTGACCATGAGATTCGGCAGACGCGCGGCGGCGCGTAGGATCAAGGCGAGGTCCGCCTCACGCATCGGGCGGATCAGCGCCCCGTCATGCGCGCCCTTGCGCGAAAGCGCCAGATGCGGGCCTTCCAGATGCAGCCCGATGATGCCCGGCACCCCTTCTGCGATGGCGTCGACAGCGGCGTCGATGGCGGCTTCGGTCTTGTCGGGCGTGTCGGTGATCAATGTGGGCAAGAGCGCCGCGACACCGGTGCTGCGATGCGCGTCGGCCATGTGCCGCAGGGTCGCCAGATCGGGGCTGTCGTTGAACATCACCCCGCCGCCGCCGTTAACCTGAAGATCGACGAAGCCGGGGCAAAGCACGCCGCCCGTCATAGGCTCCGCCACGATGCCCTGCGGCACCTCTTCGGCGGTGAGGATGCGGCGGCTGCCGTCCTGCATCTGCGCCAGCACCTTGCCGGGGTGCAACCGCTTGCCGTCATGGATCTGCGCCCCGGTGAAAACCTTCGCGATCTCGCTCATCACTGAACTTCCTCCGCCGCGGCCTTGCAGGCCAGATGAAACGCCCCGTCCAGCGCCGTGCCCCGCGCCACGATCCGTCCTGCCAAATGGTCTTCCGGCAGGAAAGGCGCGTAATGCGGGCCGACCCCGCCGAGCAGACAGAGCGGATCGCCGGGCGCGAAATCCAGCGCCTTCAACGCGCGGGTGTAATAGGCCGCGCCCTCCCGCATCAACGCCTGCGCGTGATCGTCCCCGGCCTCAGCCGCCGCGATAACCTTGGGCGCGAATGCCGCGTAATCCCCCGGCTGCGCCGTCAGGCTGAAGGCCACGAAAGCCTCAGGATCATCTCCGAAATCCGCCAACAATGCGCGGATTAGGTCGGTGTGGGGCAATACCCCGTCATGAGATTGCAACGCCAGATCCAGCGCGCCGCGGCCCAGCCAAGCGCCCGATCCCTGATCCGCCAGATGAAACCCCCAACTACCGACATAGCGAAACGCCGTGCCATCGGTCGCGGCCACGATCGTGCCGGTGCCAATGGCCAAGACCCAGCCCGCCGCGCCTTCGCCAAGCGCGCCGACCACGCAGGCGGGGCGGTCATCCTCCGCAATGATCCGGGCATAGGGCAGCGCCGCGCGCAGCCGCGCTGCGTCCCGCGCGACGTTCATCCCGGCGAGGCCGAGAAAGGCGGTGGCCCCGGCAAGCGCCTCGGCAGGCAGCCCCGCCGAGGACGCCGCCGCTTCGACCGTGGTGCGGATATTGATCAGGGTCTGGTCCGGGTCATTGCCGATATTCGCCCGCCCGCCAGAGGCCCGGCCAAGGATACCATCGCGCTGCGTGCCGATGGCCGCACGACAGCCGGTGCCACCGCCGTCCACGGCGATCAAAAGAGGGGCGGAAATGCTCATGCGATCGTTCTAGGCGAGGGGCCGGGCGAACGGAAGTGCGGGCGCGGCCCCGAGGATAAATTCGTCCAGCCGTAATGCCAGATTGAACTCCCCCTAGGGCCAGCCTAACCTTCGCCCCATGGCCCTGCCCGTCGAAACCTTTTTCCTGCGCCCCGATGCGCAAGGCACCCTGCAACAGCAGATCCAGCAGATGATCGCCCAAGGCATCCTCTCGGGCCGGTTCCAGCGGGGGGAGAAGCTGCCCTCGACCCGCAGACTCGCCGCGCATCTCGGCGTCAGCCGGATCACCGTGACCATCGCCTATACCGAGCTTTTGGCGAATGACTACCTCACCTCGCGCGGGCGGTCGGGGTATTTCGTCTCGGACAATGCGCCCGCCCCGCCCGCCTTCGCCCCCCGGGCCGAGGCGGATGACGCCATCGACTGGACCCGCGCCATCGGGCAGCGGTTCAGCGCCAACGGGCTGGCCGCCAAACCGCAGGATTGGGCCAGCTACCGCTACCCGTTCATCTATGGCCAAGCCGACCCGACGCTCTTTGATCACGCCAACTGGCGGCTTTGCGCCTTGCAAGCCCTCGGCCAGCGCGATTTCACCTCAATGACGACCGATTACTACGATCAGGACGACCCGCAGCTGATCGAGTTCATTGCCCGCCACATCCTACCCCGGCGCGGCGTCTCGGCCCGGCCCGAGCAGATCCTTATCACCCTCGGCGCGCAAAACGCGCTTTGGCTGACCGCGCAGGTGCTGCTGACCCAACGCCGCCGCGCCGTGCTCGAAGACCCGTGCTATCCGGCACTCAGCGGTATTCTCAGCCAATCCCGCTGCCACATCACGCCCGTGCGGGTGGATCAAGACGGCCTCCCGCCCGAGGCGATCCCCCCCGATACGGATGTGATTTTCGCAACCCCCAGCCACCAATGCCCGACCAATGCGACCATGCCGATGGACCGCCGCCGCGCGCTGCTGGCCCGCGCCCGCGCGCTGGAGGCGCTGATCGTCGAGGATGACTATGAGTTCGAGATGTCCTTTCTCAAACCCGCCTCGCCCGCGCTCAAATCGCTCGATGACGAGGGGCGGGTGATCTATGTTGGCAGTTTCTCCAAATCGCTCTTTCCGGGGCTGCGACTGGGGTATCTGGTGGGTTCCGAACCCTTCATCCGCGAGGCCCGCGCGCTGCGCGCCTCGGTCCTGCGGCACCCGCCGGGGCATATCCAGCGCACCGCCGCCTATTTCCTGTCGCTTGGCCATTACGACGCCCAGATCCGCCGCATGGGGCTGGCGCTGCACGAACGCCGCCGGGTCATGGACGCGGCGCTAGAGACCCATGGCCTGCGCGTGTCGGGCCGGGGGGCCTATGGCGGCTCGTCTTTCTGGATGCGCGCGCCGGAGGGCGTGGACACGGCGGAACTGGCCGAAAACCTGCGCGCGCAGGATGTGCTGCTGGAGCCGGGACATGGCTTTTTCGCCGGGGCTGAGAAGGCCACGAATTACTACCGGCTGGCCTATTCTTCGATCCCCGCCGCGCGGATCGAAGAGGGCCTCGGGCTGATCGCGCAAGAGATTGACCGCCTGCGCTGATCTGGCCTTAGGGCTGGCGCATTTCTGGCCCTAACCCCGGCCTGCACCTGCCCGTAATTTGCCGATAGCTTTGCCCCATGCCCAAAGGATCGCGCGATGAAAATGACCACCGAAGAAGCCTTCGTCAAAACCCTTCAGATGCATGGGATCGACACGGCCTTTGGCATTATCGGCTCGGCCATGATGCCGATTTCCGACCTTTTCCCCGCCGCAGGGATCACCTTTTACGACGGCGCGCATGAGTGCAATTCTGGCATGATGGCCGATGGCTACACCCGCGCCTCGGGGCAGATGTCGATGATGGTGGCCCAGAACGGGCCGGGCATCACCAACTTCGTGACGCCGGTAAAGACCGCCTACTGGAACCACACGCCGCTTTTGCTGGTGACCCCGCAGGCGGCGAACAAGACCATCGGTCAGGGCGGCTTTCAGGAGGTCGAGCAGATGGCGCTCTTCCGCGATATGGTCGCCTATCAGGAGGAGGTCCGCGACCCCAGCCGCATCGCCGAGACGCTGAACCGCGTGATCCTTCAGGCCAAGCGTCACTCCGCGCCCGCCCAGATCAACATCCCCCGCGATTTCTGGACACAGGTGATCGACATCGAGTTGCCCGCCATTGTCGAGTTTGAACGCCCCTCGGGCGGGGAGACGGCGATTGCCGAGGCGGCTGAACTGCTCTCGAAGGCGAAATTCCCGGTGATCCTGAACGGGGCGGGCGTGGTGATCGGTGGGGCGATCGACGACGCGCGCCAACTGGCCGAGCGTCTCGATGCGCCGGTCTGCTGCGGTTATCAGCACAATGACGCCTTCCCAGGCTCGCACCCGCTCTCGGTCGGGCCGCTGGGTTACAACGGCTCCAAAGCAGCGATGGAGTTGATCGCCAAGGCCGATGTGGTTCTGGCGCTCGGCACAAGGCTCAACCCCTTCTCAACCCTGCCGGGCTATGGCATCGACTATTGGCCCAAGGACGCCAAGATCATTCAGGTCGACATAAACCCCGACCGCATTGGTCTGACCAAGAAGGTCAGCGTCGGTATCGTCGGCGACGCGGGCAAGGTGGCACGGAGCATTTTCGACCGGCTGACCGAGGATGCAGGCGATGCGGGCCGCGACGAACGGCGCAACCTGATCGCCCAGACCAAATCCGCATGGGCGCAAGAACTGACCTCGATGGACCACGAAGACGACGACCCCGGCACCACGTGGAACGAACGCGCCCGCGACCGCGAGCCCGAGAAAATGTCGCCCCGTATGGCATGGCGCGCGATCCAGAAGGCGCTGCCGACCGAGGCGATCATCAGTTCCGACATCGGCAACAACTGCGCCATCGGCAACGCCTACCCGACCTTTGAGGCGGGCCGCAAATACCTCGCCCCCGGGCTTTTCGGCCCCTGCGGTTACGGTTTCCCGGCGATCTGCGGCGCCAAGATCGCCTGCCCGGACACGCCCGTCGTGGGTTTTGCCGGCGACGGGGCCTTCGGCATTTCCATGAACGAGATGGTGAGCGTGAACCGCGACGACTGGCCCGCCGTGACCATGGTGATCTTCCGCAACTACCAATGGGGCGCCGAGAAGCGGAACACGACGCTTTGGTTCGACGACAACTTCGTCGGCACCGAACTGGCGCAGGAAGTCTCCTATGCCGGGATCGCCAAGGCCTGCGGGGTCGAGGGGGTGCAGGTCTCGTCGATGGAGGAACTGACCGAGGCGTTGGACCGCGCGATCAAGGCGCAGATGAATGACGGTAAGACGACCTTCATTGAGGTGCTGCTCAACCAGGAACTGGGCGAGCCCTTCCGCCGCGACGCGATGAAGAAACCGGTCTCCATCGCCGGGATCAGCCGGGATGACATGCGCCCGCAACGGGTCTGAGCCATGGCGCTGGTGCTCGTCGTCAACGCAGGCTCGTCGTCGATCAAGGCGGCGGTCTTTGACGGCGCGCTGTCCGAAACCCTGCGGATTGAGGCGCAGGGCATCGGCCAGACTGGCGCCCTACGTGTGGGAAGCGCTCCGAGACAGCCTCTTGCATTGCCCGATCACCGCACCGCCTTCACCGCCATTCTTGCGGGACTGCGTGACGCAGGTATCGCGACATCCGACCTTAGCATTGCAGCACATCGCGTGGTGCACGGTGGCCCGGACCTGACCGAGACGACAGAAGTCACCCCCGCCGTGCGCGCCGCCATCGCCGCGGCGCAACCGTTGGCCCCGCTGCACAATCCGCATCACCTCAGCGCCATCGACGCCCTTGCAGCGCTGATGCCGGAGCTGCCGCAATTCGCCGCTTTCGACACCGGCTTTCACCGCACCAACCCGGACGTGGCGCGCCGCTACGCGCTGCCCGAGAAGCCCGAGACCGCCGCCCTCAGCCGCTACGGCTTCCACGGGATCAGCTACGAGAGCCTCGCGCGGAATTTCACCGCCCAAACCGGCGCCCCCCTGCCCGACCGCCTCTTGGCGCTGCATCTGGGCAACGGCGTCTCCCTCTGCGCGATCCGCGAGGGCCGCTCGGTCGCCACCACCATGGGATTCTCACCCTTGGGCGGGCTGACCATGGGCACCCGCGCGGGAGAGATCGACGCGGGCGCGGTGCTGCATCTGGTGGGCGATCTTGGACTGGAAGCCGCGCAGAGATTGCTGCACCATGAAAGCGGGTTGCTCGGCCTGTCGGGTCAGACCGCCGACATGCGGCAATTGGCGGAGAGCGACAGCGAGGCCGCCCGCTTCGCCCGCGCCCACTTTTGCTACTGGATCACCCGTCAGGCCGGGTCGATGATCGCCGCCATGGGCGGGATCGACGGCATCGCCTTCACCGGCGGGATTGGCGAGAACGATTCCGCGGTGAGGGAAAAGGTTCTTGCAAACCTCCGCTGGGCGGGAAATATTCCCTCGTGGGTCATCCCCGCCGCCGAAGAGAAACATATCGCGCGCCAAGCGCTTGCCCTGCTGAAAGCCCCCGCCCCCTCATGACGCATTCCCAGCCGCCGCTCGATCTGTCGCCCAAGGTCTCGGACGAGGTCCGCCGCACGACCTGCTACATGTGCGCCTGCCGCTGCGGCATCAACGTGCATATGAAGAAGGGCAAGGTCGCCTATATCGAGGGCAACCGCGACCACCCGGTGAACCGCGGCGTGCTCTGCGCCAAGGGCTCGGCGGGGATCATGCAGCACAATTCCCCGGCGCGGCTGCGCAACCCGATGAAACGCGTGGGCCCCCGCGGCTCGGGCGAATTCGAGGACATCAGCTGGGCCGAGGCGCTTGAGATCGCCACCGGCTGGCTTGCCCCGCTACGCCATGAGGCGCCAGAGAAACTCGCCTTCTTCACCGGGCGCGACCAGTCGCAAAGCTTCACCTCCCTCTGGGCGCAGGCCTTCGGCACGCCGAATTATGCGGCGCATGGCGGCTTCTGCTCGGTCAACATGGCGACGGCGGGGATCTATACCATGGGCGGCGCCTTCTGGGAGTTCGGCCAGCCCGATTGGGACCACACCAAGCTTTTCATGCTTTTCGGCGTGGCCGAGGATCACGACAGCAACCCGATCAAGATGGGGCTGGGCAAGCTGAAGAAACGCGGCGCGCGGGTGATCGGGGTGAACCCCATCCGCACCGGCTACAACGCCATCGCCGACGATTGGGTCGGCATCACGCCCGGGACCGACGGGCTGTTCATCCTGTCGCTGATCCACTGCCTGATGAAGGCCGGTCGCATCGATCTGGACTACCTCGCGCGCTATACCGACGCGCCGGTGCTGCTGAACAGCGACCCGAAGTCGCCCGAATTCGGCCTGCAATTGCGCGACGCGGACGGCAAGGCACTGGTGATCGACCGCAAGACCCGCAAGCTCACCCCCTTCGACCAACCCGGCGTGCGCCCCGACTTGTCGGCCACCTACCGCGCGGGCGGCATCACGCACCGCCCGGTGTTTCACAAGATGGCCGAGGAATACCTCGGCGAGGATTACACCCCCGAGGCCGTGGCGGAACGCTGCGGCATCCCCGCGCCGCGCATCCGCGCCATCGCCGCCGAACTGGCGCGGGTGGCCTTCGACGAGGCCTTCGAGATCGACCAGCCCTGGACCGATTTCCGCGGCGAGCGTCATGAGAAGATGACCGGCCGCCCGGTGTCCTTCCACGCCATGCGCGGCATCTCGGCCCATGCCAACGGCTTCCAGACCTGCCGCGCGCTGCATGTGCTGCAAATCCTCCTCGGCACCGTGGAGGTGCCGGGCGGTTTCCGCTTTAAACCGCCCTACCCCAAGCCCGCCACGGCGCATCCCAAGCCCCATTGCAAGGCCACGCCGGGCGGGCCGCTCGACGGGCCGCATTTGGGCTTCGTGCAAGGCCCCGACGATCTGGCGCTGTGCCCCGATGGCAGCCCCGCGCGGATCGACAAGGCGTTTACTTGGGAAAACCCGATGTCGGCCCATGGGCTGATGCATATGGTGATCTCCAACGCCCATGCGGGCGATCCCTACAAGATCGACACGCTGTTTCTCTATATGGCCAACATGTCGTGGAACTCCTCCATGAACCCCGGCGGGGTGATGGAGATGCTGACCGACACGGATGAGAACGGCGACTACGTGATCCCGCGCATCATCTATTCCGATGCTTATTCGTCGGAGATGGTGGCCTATGCCGACCTGATCCTGCCCGACACGACCTATCTGGAGCGTCACGACTGCATCTCGCTCCTCGACCGCCCGATCAGCGAGGCCGACGCCGCCGCCGATGCGATCCGCTGGCCGGTCGTTGAGCCGAACCGCGACGTGCGCGGCTTCCAGTCGGTGCTCTGCGATCTTGGCGCGCGGCTGGACCTGCCCGGGTTCGTGAACGAGGACGGCAGTCAAAAGTACCGCGACTACGCCGATTACATCACCAACCACGAACGCCGCCCCGGCATCGGCCCGCTGGCGGGGTTCCGCGGAGAGGACGGCACCCAAAGCGGCCGCGGCGCCCCGAACCCCGAGCAGATCGACCGCTACATTGAAAACGGCGGCTTCTCGACCCACCACATCCCCGCCGAGGCGCAATACTACAAGCCCTGGAACGCTGCCTATCAGGATTGGGCCGTGGGCATGGGCCTCTTCGACGCAGCCCAGCCCTACCTCTTCTCGCTTTATGTCGAGCCGCTGCGCCGCTTCCAACTGGCCGCCGAGGGCCACGGCGACCGCCAGCCCCCCGAGCATCTGCGCAACCGCATCAAACGCTGCATGACGCCGCTTCCGCATTGGTACGAGAGCGATCCCGAAGGCGCGCAGGGCTACGACGTCCATGCGCTTACTCAACGCCCGATGGCGATGTATCACTCATGGGGCAGCCAAAACGCCTGGCTGCGGCAGTTGCACGGGCACAATCCGCTCTACCTGCCCACCAAGATCATGCGCGAGAAGGACCTGCGGGACGGCGATTGGGCCCGCGTCACCTCTCCGCACGGCGGCATCACCGTGCCGGTGCAGGAAATGGCGGCGCTGAACCCCCATACCGTCTGGACCTGGAACGCCATCGGCAAGCGCAAGGGGGCCTGGGCGCTCGACAAAGACGCGCCCGAAGCGACCCGCGGCTTCCTGCTGAACCACCTCATCCATGAGCTTCTGCCGCCCAAGGGCGACGGGCTGCGCTGGTCCAACTCCGACCCAATCACCGGACAGGCCGCTTGGTTCGACCTCAAGGTCCACATCGAAAAGACCGAGGCCCCCGCCGAGGCCCAGCCCGAAATACCGCCGCAACGCTCGCCTATCCCGCCCGCGCCGCGCGACATCGCGTGGAAGGTGGGCAAATGACCCCCTTCGCCCCCCGCGCCGCGAGAACGACCCTTCAGGACCGCCAGACATGACCACCCTTCCCGACCAAACCGAGCGCAAACTCGGCCTCGTGATCGACCTCGACACCTGCGTCGGCTGTCATGCCTGCGTGATCTCCTGCAAGGGCTGGAACACCGAGAATTACGGCGCGCCCCTGTCGGACCAAGACGCCTATGGCAGCGATCCTTCGGGCACCTTCCTCAACCGCGTGCACAGCTACGAGGTCCAGCCCGAGGCGGGTGCGGCGCAACTGGTCCATTTCCCCAAATCCTGCCTGCATTGCGAAGACGCGCCCTGCGTCACCGTCTGTCCGACGGGGGCCAGCTACAAGCGGGTCGAGGACGGCATCGTGCTGGTCAACGAAAGCGATTGCATCGGCTGCGGCCTCTGCGCTTGGGCCTGCCCCTACGGCGCGCGCGAGATGGATCAGGCAGCCGGCGTGATGAAGAAATGCACCCTCTGCGTCGACCGGATCTACAACGAGAACCTGCCCGAAGAAGACCGCCAGCCCGCCTGCGTGCGCACCTGCCCCGCGGGCGCACGGCATTTCGGCGATCTGGGCGATCCCGACAGCGCTGTCAGCCAGTTGGTAGCAGAGCGTGGCGGCGTGGACCTGATGCCCGAGCAGGGCACCAAACCGGTCAACAAATACCTGCCGCCGCGCCCGCGTGACACGCTTGGCCCTCCCGAGGGCGAGATCGACGTGCTCTCCCCCTTCCTCGCCCCGGTGGACGAGGGGCCGAAGGGCTTTCTCGGCTGGCTCGACCGCACTTTGGAGAAGCTCTGATGCATCCGGCGCCTTCCGTTATTCTGTTCAGCAGCCTGTCGGGCATGGGATTTGGCCTGCTTGCATGGCTCGGGATCGGCCTGCCTGCGGTGACCGGCTGGGTCGCTTTCGTCTTCTTCGCGCTGGCCTATCTTTTGGCCGTGGGCGGGCTCATCGCCTCGACCTTCCACCTCGGCCACCCGGAGCGTGCGCTCAAAGCCTTCACCCAATGGCGCAGCTCTTGGCTCAGCCGAGAGGCTTGGGCCTCGGTCGCGGCGCTGCTGACCATGGCCGCCTATGGCGCGGGGCTGGTGTTTTACGACACGCGGCTTTGGCCCTTGGGGGTGATCGGTGCGGCGCTGTCGCTGCTGACGGTGCTGACCACGGCGATGATCTATACCCAGATGAAAACCGTGCCGCGCTGGCACAGCGTGATGACGCCGCTGAATTTCCTGTCGCTCAGCATCGCGGGCGGTGCCCTGCTGGCGGGGCAGGTGACGGCGGCGATGATCCTGCTGGCGCTGGCGGGGGTGGTGCAGATCGCCACATGGTGGCGCGGGGATCGGGCGCTTGCAACCTCGGGCAGCGATATCGCGACGGCGACGCGGCTGGGGGAACATGGCAGCGTCCGCGCCTTGGAGCCGCCCCATACCGGCACCAACTATCTGCTGCGGGAATTCGTCTATCAGATCGGGCGCAAACATGCGCTGAAACTGCGGGTGATCGCGATTGCGCTGATGGTGCTGCTGCCGCTGCTGCTGTTGCTCTCGCCCGTGTTCCACCACCTTGCCGCCGGTCTCGCGGTGCTCAGCCATGCGGCAGGGGTGCTGACCGCGCGCTGGCTGTTCTTTGCCCAAGCCGAACATGTGGTCGGCCTCTATTACGGCAAACGCTGAACGCAAAAGAGGGGGTGTCTTCACCCCCTCTTCGTATCGGCCAACCTGTTTACATTAGGTTTAGTTCATCAGCCCCGCATGGCGCAGGGCCGCATCGACCAGTTCCTTGGTCGGGTCGGTCAGTTCCGTGAGCGGCAGACGCACCTCGTCCGAGCAGAGGTCGAGCCGCGACATGGCGTATTTCACACCCACAAGCCCCGGTTCGGTAAAGATCGCCTTGTGGAGCGGCATAAGACGGTCCTGCAATTCCAGCGCCTTGGCATAATCGCCCTCAAGACAGGCGGCCTGCATCTGCGCCACAAGGCGCGGCGCGACATTGGCGGTGACCGAGATGCAGCCGACGCCGCCTTGGGCGTTGAACCCATGCGCCGTGGCATCTTCGCCGGAGAGTTGGCAGAAATCCGGGCCGCAGGTAATGCGCTGATCGCAGACGCGCGCCAGATCGCCGGTGGCGTCCTTGACGCCGACGATGCGCGGCAACTGGGCCAGTTCGCCCATCGTTTCGGGCATCATATCCACCACCGAACGACCCGGGATGTTGTAGATGATAATCGGCAACTCACAGCAGTCATGGACGGCAGTGAAATGCGCCACCAGCCCGCGCTGCGTCGGCTTGTTGTAATAGGGCGTCACCACCAACAGCGCATCCGCGCCGACTTTCTCGGCATGGCGGGCAAGGCGGATGCTTTCGACCGTGTTGTTCGACCCGGCGCCCGCGATGACCGGAATGCGGCCCGCGACGGCTTTGACCACCTCTTCTACGACGGTCTCATGCTCGGCATGACTCAGCGTTGGGGATTCGCCAGTGGTGCCGACGGGGACAAGCCCGCTCGACCCTTCGCCGATGTGCCATTCGATAAGTTTCTTGAGCGTATCCAGATCCAGCGCGCCGTTGCGAAACGGCGTGACGAGGGCAGGCAGAGAGCCTTTGAACATGTGCACGCTCCTTAAGTGCTGGCCGGCGGAAAACCGGACTGGATGAGGGCTTTTGCGGGCGCTACGGTTTGATAAACGGCGCCCGAGCCATATGTTGCAAGGCTCTAGCCTCGGAGACGTGGGAAATGCAAGCGATGACGCGCCTGATGGCGATCCTCATGAGTGTTTTTGTCCTGACCGTGCCTGCGGAAGCGCAGCGCCCGCGGCCTTTGGGCTGGGCGATGGATGCGATGCGCAGCGGCAATTGGGACGCGGCTGCGGCGCTGGCCGCCCGTGACGGGCAGGTCGCCGCCGATGTGATCGAATGGCACCGGCTGCGCGCCGGGCGCGGCTCCTATGCCGACACGCGCGATTTCCTGAACCGCAGACCCGACTGGCCCGGTGAGGCGTATCTGCGCCGGCAGAGCGAAGCGGCGGTCATCAAACAGGGTGAGAGCGAGATACTGGATTTCTTCTCGGCCATGGCCCCGCAGACCCCGCGCGGCGTGCTGGCCCACGCCGAGGCGCTGATCAACAGCGGCCAGCGCGGTGAGGCCGAGGCGAACCTCGTTCTGGCGTGGCGCACCATGCCGATGAACGCCAGCAGTCAGGCCCTTTTCACCGAGGCCCACGGGAGCCTTCTGGCCCCACATCACGCGGCGCGGCTGGAAGAGATGCTCTGGCAGCGCGAACATTCCGAAGCGCGGCAAATGTTCGATCTGGTTTCAAGCGCCGACAAGGCGCTGGCCGAGACCCGCATCGCCCTGCAAAAGCTGGAAAGCGATGTGAACGCCAAGATTGACGCCCTGCCCGCCTCAAAGGCCGATGCGCCGGGGTTGGCCCATGACCGCTTTGAATGGCGCATCCGAAAGGGCCTACGCGAAGACGCCAAAGAGTTGATGCTGGCGCGCTCGACCTCGGCTGCCGATCTCGGACAGCCCCCCGCATGGGCCAATCGCCGCCGTGCCTTGGCGCGGGATGAAATGCGCAATGGCGAGGCGCGGACGGCCTACCGGTTGGCATCGCAGCATTTCCTGACCGATGGCTCGAACTATGCCGATCTCGAATGGCTCTCAGGCTATATCGCGCTGCGGTTCTTGGACGACCCCACCACCGCTCTGGGCCATTTCCAGAACCACGACAACGCCGTGGAATCCCCCATCAGCCAAGGCCGCGCGGGCTATTGGCAAGGCCGCGCGTTAGAGGCGATGGGCGATGCCCAAGGCGCGGCGAAAGCCTATGCCATGGGGGCGGAATACCAAACCTCCTTCTACGGGCTGCTGGCCGCCGAACGGGGCGGCATCCCCTTTGACGAAAAGCTCGCAGGCGCGGCACCTGAGCAAGACTGGCGCAGCTCTCCGCTGGCCCGTGCGCCCCTGTTTGAGGCCGGATTGCTGCTGCAAGCCTCGGGCGAGCTGTCCACCGCCGAGCGGTTCTGGACCCATTTGGCTGAACAACTCGTCCCCGAAGACATCGCCCTGCTGGGGCAAGCCGCCATCGACGTGGGCCAGCCGCATATCGCGGTGATGATCGGCAAACGCGCGGCGCAGCGGGGGCTGGAGGTGCCCGCCCCCTATTACGCGCTGCACAGTCTGGTGGAGAAAGACCTGCCGATGGCGACCGAAATGACCCTCGCCATCGCGCGGCGTGAAAGCGAATTTGATCCCAATGTGCAAAGCGGCGTCGGCGCGCGCGGTTTGATGCAGATCATGCCTGCCACGGCGCGGGACGTGGCGCGCGATCTTGACATCTCAGGCCAACACACGACGGACCGCCTGACCGCCGACCCCGATTACAACGCGCGGCTTGGCGCGACCTATCTGTCGCAGATGGCGGGGCTTTTCGACGGCAATGTCTCCATGATGTCGGCGGCCTATAACGCGGGCCCCAGCCGCCCGCGGCGCTGGATGGCGACCTATGGCGACCCGCGCAAGGGTGAGATCGACATCGTCGATTGGATCGAGATGATCCCCTTTCGTGAGACGCAGAACTACGTCATGCGGGTGACCGAAAGCCTGCCCGTCTATCGCGCCCGTCTGGGAAAAGACCCGCTGCCGATCCCCTTTAGCGAAGAGTTAACCGGATCGACGTTGAAGGCGTTCGCGCCATAGGGTGAACAGCCCCGCCGCCACGATCATACCCGCGCCCAGCACCACGCTGGGGCGCAGCACTTCGTTAAAGACCGACAGGCCGATGATCACGGTAAAGATCAACTGGGTATAGGCGAAGGGCTGCACCGCGCTGGCCTCGGCCACCTCGTAGCAGCGGATCAGCAGCCAATGGCCCGTGACCCCGGTGATGCAAAGCGTGCCCATCAACAGCCAGTTGCCCGGGGTCATCGGCTCCCAAAACCAGATGCCGACTGCCGTCATGACCGCCGCACCGGTCACGCCTGTCCAAAAGAAACTCGTCGCCGTCGTGTCGCGCCGCGCGACATAGCGGGTCAGCAGGCCATAGACCGCAAACATCGCCGCCCCTGCCAGCGGGATCGCAGCGGCAGGGTCCACCACCCGAAGCCCGGGTTGCAAGATCACCAGCACCCCGACAAAGCCCACACCAATCGCGGCCCACCGCCGCCAGCCGACTTTCTCACCCAAGATCGGGCCAGACAGCGCCGCCACCAAAAGCGGGTAGCAGGTAAAGACCGCATGGCTCTCCACCAACCCCAGAATGGTGAAGCCCAGCACCATCGTGCAAATCTGCGCCGAGAGCAGCACGCCCCGCAGGATTTGCACCGCGGGCTGTGTTGTGGCGGCGGCGCGGCGGATGCCGCCTGCCTTGCGCAATGCCAGCGCAATCACGAAGGCCGCGAAAAACCAATAGCGGATCATTACCACCATCAGCACATTGTAATTTTCGGCAAGATGGCGCGACAGCCCATCTTGAACGGCGAAGACCATCGTCGTGGCGATCATCAGCATGATGCCGAGCGGGATATTGTTAGACTGGCTCATGCGGGCATCCGTGCGCGGGTCATATGGCGTTTGCGGCCATAGCCGGGGATGCGGGAAACCTCGAAACCGCCCGCGGCGAGGGCCCGGCGCACGAAGCCCGCGGCGGTATAGGTCGCCGCACTGCCGCTCGGTGCGGTATGGCGTGCCACCTCGGCCATCAGATCATCGCCCCAAAGCTCGGGGTTCTTGGCCGGTGAAAACCCATCAAGGAACCAAGCATCGGCCTGCCCCTGCCATGCGGGCAGGGTTTCGCGCGCGTCCCCAATGATGATCTCGGCCCGCAGGCCGGGCAGTTCCAACACGCCACCCGCGCCATCCCACGCCGCTGTCAGCGCATCGCGCCGCCCGTCGAGCGCGGGAAAGGCCGCATGGGCCTGCGCCATATCCTCGCGGTGCATCGGGTAGGCTTCGAAACTGGTGAAATGCAGCGGCCCGTCATGGCCCGCCCGCATCCAAGCATCCCAAGCCAGCAACAGGTTCAGCCCGGTGCCAAAGCCAAGTTCAGCGATGTGAAAGCCGGGGCGGAACCTCTCGGGCAGGTCATTGCCCGCCAGAAAGACATAGGCCGTCTCAGCCGCGCCATCTTCCAAGCTGAAGTAGGGGTCATCGAACTGGGTCGAGACGGGCACTTGGCCCGCGCGCCAAGTGATCTGGGCATTCTGGTCTGGCACGGCACGTCCTGCTAGAGGGGGAAAGAAGTCGCGCAGACACTGCGCAAGCTGGCGGGGAATGGCAATGGTGGATGTAACCGTAAGAGGGGCCGGGATTTTTGGCCTGTCGGTGGCTTGGGCCTGCATCCGGCGCGGGGCTGTGGTGCGTGTGGTCGATCCGTCAGGACCGGCAGCGGGGGCTTCGGGCGGGATCGTGGGCGCGCTGGCGCCGCATGTGCCAGAGAATTGGAACACCAAGAAAGCCTTTCAGCTTGAGAGCCTGCTCAGCGCCGAAGCCTTCTGGGCCGAGGTCGAGGCCGAGGGCGGTCGCGCGCCCGGCTATATCCGCAGCGGGCGGTTGCAGCCGGTGGCGGATGACGCGGCCCTCGCGCTGGCGCGGCAACGGCAGGACACGGCAGCCGCGCTTTGGCAAGGCCGCGCCCGGTGGGAGTTGATCCGCGCCGAGAGCCGCGATTGGGCCCCGCAGAGCCCCACCGGCTGGCTGATCCGCGACACGCTAAGCGCCCTCGTCCACCCGCGCCACGCCTGTGCCGCCCTCGTCGCGGCGCTGGCGGCCAAAGGCGTTGAGATCGTGGCCGAGGCCCCCGATATAGGTCTGACCCTCTGGGCCACTGGGGTCGCGGGGCTGGAGGCGCTGAATGCGGGCCATCCGCGTTTGGTTGGCGCGGGCATCAAAGGGCAGGCCGCGCTCTTGCGGCTGGACCGGGGCGGCGCGGCGCAGCTTTTTGCCGATGGGGTCCATGTGATCCCGCATCTGGATGGCACGGTGGCTGTGGGCGGCACCACTGAGCGAGAATATGACAGCCCCGACAGCACCGATGCACAGCTCGACGCGGTGATCGCCAAGGCCCGCGCGGCGGTCCCCGCATTGCAATACGCGCCGGTCGTCGAACGCTGGGCCGGGCTGCGTCCGCGCAGCCGTAGCCGCGCGCCGATGCTGGGCCCGTGGCCGGGCAGACCGGGGCATTACATCGCCAACGGCGGCTTCAAAATCGGCTTCGGCATGGCCCCCAAAGTGGCAGAGGTTATGGCCGATCTTCTGCTCGAAGGGCGCGATGCCATCCCCAAGGGTTTCAGGGTCGAGGACAACCTCTAGACCAACAAAAAACCCCGGCCACTGGCCGGGGTTCTCTGTCACTTTCAACCTGCCGTTTAGCGCGCGTTGGGCAGGATCACGATCTCGACCCGGCGGTTTTGCGCTTTGCCAGCGGCGCTCAGGTTGCTTGCCACGGGCTGGCTTTCGCCACGGCCGAATGTCTGCAAACGCTGCTGCGGCACGCCGTTGGACAGAAGGATGTTGCCCACGGCCTGCGCGCGACGCTCGGAAAGCTGCTGGTTGTAGGCCGCTTCGCCATCGCTGTCGGTGTGGCCCACGACTTGCAGGGTGGAGTTCTGATAGATGTTCACGTTCTGCGCCAGCGCGGCCAGATCGTCACGCAGGGCGGGCGATACGCTGGTGCTGTCGGTCGCAAAGAGGATGTCTTGCGGCAGTGTCACGATCAGACGGTCGCCGGTGTTGGTGATCACCACACGGCTGTCCATCGCGGCGCGCAACTCTGCCTCTTGCTTATCGAGCGAATAGCCGACGCCCGCGCCGATCGTGCCGCCGATCAAAGCGCCTTTCAGCGCGCCTTTGCCGTCACCTTCGGAAATCGCACCGGCAAGGGCCCCGACGCCCGCACCGATCAAAGCGCCATTCTTGGTCCGCTGGTTGGGATCGCCATTGCCCGGCTGCATCGGCTGCGTACAGGCACCCAGTGTCATCGCGCCAGCCAGAGCGGCGGCCAAAGTCATCTTCGAAGAAATCATGTCTACTGCCTTCATGTTTGCGGCCCCGTTCGGGCGGGGCATCTTGACGTGAACGCAATATAGGCACGCAAAGTTCCCAAAAACATTACATATAACCGCTATTCGGCAGAAACCCGCCCAGAGGGGGCTGTTTGCGCCTCTGCCCGTGCCGCCTCGAAGGCGAGCATTGCGCGTTTCACCGGCAACCCCCAGTGGTAGCCGCCCAAGCCCCCGCTTTTGCGCAGCGCCCGGTGACAGGGGATCAGCCAACTCACCGGATTGCGCCCAACCGCCGTGCCCACGGCGCGCACGGCACGGGGGCTGCCGATGCTCTGCGCGATTTCGGAATAGGTGGTCACCTGCCCCGAGGGGATGCTCAGCAGCGCCTCCCAAACCTTGATTTGAAAGGGCGCACCGATGAGGTAGAGCGGCGCCTTCGCCTCGGGGTCTTTCCGCCGCCCAAAGGCGGCGTCAACCCATGCCTGCAACCGCGCGGGGGCCTCCTTGAAATCGGCGAGCGGCCAGCGGCTACAAAGATCCGCCATCGCCGCATCCTCCCCCACTTCCGACGACAGCGCGAGCCCGCAGATGCCCTTGTCGGTGCCCATCACCAGTGTCGGGCCGAAGGGGCTGTCGAACCAACCCCAGTAGATCGTCAGCCCCGCGCCCTTGCGGGCGAACTCACCGGGGCTCATCGCCTCCCAGCGCAGGAAAAGGTCATGCAATCGCCCGCTGCCCGACAGCCCCAATTCATGCGCCGCCGCCAGCGTGGTGAAACGGTCGCGCAGCATGACCTTGGCCTGATCCAGCATCAGATACTGCTGGTATCGCTTCGGCGAGACCCCCACCCAGCGTGAGAACAGCCGCTGGAAATGCGCGGCGGACATGCCCATCTCGCCCGCGATCCAATCGAGTTGCTTGGGGTCCTCGGCCTCGTCAATCAGGGCGATGGCGCGGCGCATCACCTGATAGTGGTACCCCTGATCTTCGGGCGCGGGAGAGAGCTGTGCGATCTGTGTCATGCCACCAGATTAGCCGCGCCCCTGCCCCCGTGCGACCCGTTTCTTGCGCCATCGCACCCCACGCCCCGCCCCCGCTTGCCCTGCCGCGCCATTCATCGCATACCCTGAGCCATGGCCCGCCAACTTGATTATCATACCATCCGCGAGATCTTCGCCCGCTTCCAACAGGCAGAGCCTGAGCCCGAGGGCGAGTTGGAGCATGTGAATGTCTATACGCTCGTCGTGGCCGTGGCGCTGAGCGCGCAATCGACCGACGCGGGTGTCAATAAGGCGACGCGCGAGCTGTTCAAAATCGCCGACACGCCGCAAAAGATGCTCGATCTGGGGCTTGAGGGGCTGATCGGCCATATCAAGACCATCGGCCTCTACCGTCAGAAGGCCAAGAACGTCATCAAGCTGAGCCAAATCCTTGTCGACGATTACGACGGCGAGGTGCCCAATTCCCGCGCCGCGCTGCAATCGCTGCCGGGTGTCGGGCGCAAGACCGCGAATGTCGTGCTCAATATGTGGTGGGGCCAGCCCGCGCAGGCGGTGGACACGCATATCTTCCGCGTTGGCAACCGCACCGGGATCGCACCGGGCAAGACGGTCGACGCGGTCGAGCGCGCCATCGAGGACAACATTCCCGCCGATTTCCAGCGCCATGCCCATCACTGGCTGATCCTGCATGGCCGCTATCACTGCAAAGCCCGCAAACCCCTGTGCCGCACCTGCATCATCCGTGACCTGTGCCAATACGAGGACAAGACAGAATGACCCAATACGAAGTGGTTGGCATCGGCAACGCCGTCGTCGACGTGATCTCCCATGCCGATGACAGTTTCCTTGCCGACAACGGTATCGAGAAAGGCATCATGCAGTTGATCGAGCGTGACCGCGCCGAAGACCTCTATGCCGCAATGCAAGACCGGGTGCAGACGCCGGGCGGCTCGGTCGCCAATACCGTCGCGGGCGCGGGCGCGCTGGGCCTCAAGACCGCCTTTATCGGGCGGGTGCGCGATGATGAGTTGGGCCAGTTCTATGCCAAGGCGATGACCGATATCGGGATCGATTTCGTCAACGCCCCCGTGGCGGAGGGCGAGAACCCAACCTCGCGTTGCATGATCTTCGTCACCCCCGATGGGGAGCGGTCCCTGAACACCTACCTCGGCATCTCGACCGGGCTGACCTCGGCCGATGTGCCGCAGGCGGTGACGGAGAAGGCCAAGCTGATGTTCCTCGAAGGCTACCTCTTCGACCACGAGGCGGGCAAAACCGCCTTTCGCGAAGCCGCGCGGGCCGCGACGGCGGGCGGCGGCATGGCAGGCATCGCCATATCCGACCCCTTCTGCGTGGAGCGTCACCGCGACGACTTCCTCGCGCTGATCGAAAACGATCTGGGCTATGTCATCGGTAATGAGGCCGAGATTCGCGCCCTTTGGGAAACCGACGACACCGAAGCCGCCCTGGCCAAGACCGCCGAGATTTGCCCGCTGGTGGTCTGCACCCGGTCGGGCGACGGTGTCACGCTGGTGCGGGGCGAGGAACGGGTCGACGTGCCGGTCGAAAAGGTCGTGCCGGTGGATGCCACGGGCGCGGGCGATCAATTCGCGGCGGGCTTCCTCTATGGCCTCGCCACGGGCCGCGATTTTGAGACCTGTGGCCGCATGGGCAACATCTGCGCGGGCGAAGTGATCCGCCACATCGGCCCCCGCCCCCAAACTGACATCATGGCCCTGTTCAAGGCCGAAGGGCTGGTCTGACCATGATCGAGAACGGTTTTCATGATGTCCCGCCCGGCAAACTCGCCGTGGTGGTGACCCATCTTGAGATGGACGCCAAACCCAGCCTGCGGGAGGTGCCCCTGCCCGAGGGTGTCACCTTTCGAAAGGTCTCACCGACGCCCGACTGGTTTCGGGGCATTTTCCGGCGCGTCGGGATGGATTGGCTCTGGTACGGGCGGCTCAAATTGGATGACACGGCCCTCTGCGCGCTGCTGCAAGACCCGGCGCGGGACTTCTATACGCTGACCCGCGATGGCAAGGACGAGGCGCTGCTTGAGTTGAACTTCCCCGAAGACGGCAGCTGCGAGCTGGCCTATTTCGGGCTGACCTCTGCGCTGATCGGCAGCGGTTCGGGGCGGTATCTGATGAACCAAGCGATCACGCTGGCATGGGAAAAGCCGATCACCCGACTGCACCTGCATACCTGCACCAACGACAGCCCACAGGCGCTTGGCTTTTATGTGCGGTCAGGTTTCATCCCAGTGCGCCGCCAGGTTGAGATCGACGACGACCCGCGTCTCACAGGGCTGCTGCCCCGCGATGCCGCACCGCAAGTGCCGCTTATCGAGGCATAAGACTGCCGCCGGATCACCGAACCGGCGTGCACTCCGCCCCTTGGAAACAGGCGATCACCTTATCCACCATGGCAGGCTTCGGAGAGCCGAAAAGATCGCCCCCGCAGGGGTTGCTTTCCAGCGCATAGGCCCCATCCGGTTTGCGTTCGAGGAAGGCCAGAACATCCCCCTCTTCGGCGGAGCCGCACCAAGGGCCGAAACACTGAACGTTGAGCGTCAAGGGCTGGTCAAAGGGCACGTCAAAGCCCCCTTCGGATAGCGCCTTGCCGCTGATCTGCGCCCGGATCGGCGTCTCTTCGGGCGGGTTGATCCCGATGGTGCCACCCTTTGGCAGGGCGCTGGCGTCAAAGGTCAGACGCCCCTGCACCACGACATAGTTTTCCTCGGCCGTGGCCGCGCGTTGATAAGTCGCCTCGACCGAATGGGGCAGGCAACTGAGCGCAAGCGCGGGCAGCGGGGCCAAAGTGGCGAGGGCGCAGGCGATGATCCGTGTCATAACTTCTCCTCAAACTCTTCAAGAACCGCCGCATAGACCGCACGTTTGAACGGCACGATATTCGCGACCAGTTGATCTGCGGGCATCCAGCGCCATTCCGAGAATTCAGGCTCAGCCGTCTGGATGTTGACCTGATCGTCCTGCCCCAGAAAACGCATGAGGAACCACTTCTGTTCCTGCCCCCGGTAGCGGCCCTTCCAGATGTTGGGCACCAGTTCATGGGGCAGATCATAGGGCAGCCAGCTTGTCGTCTCGGCTTCGATCCGCACCAGATTGCTGGGAATGCCGGTCTCTTCCTCTAGCTCACGCAGGGCCGCATCGCGCGCGGCCTCGCCCTTGTCGACCCCGCCTTGGGGCATCTGCCAAGCGTCCTGATCCCGGTCGCGCCGCTGGCCGACAAAGACCTCCCCCTCGGCATTCACCAGCATCACGCCGACGCAAGAGCGGTAGGGCAGTTTGGCAATCTCTTCGGGGGTCATGGGGGCAGGTCTCCTGAATGGCGTTCATGAGGGAGTTAGCACGACCAAGGCGCGGCTCAAAGCGGTCACATTGCGGCTATGACGTTTCGGCAGCGGCATCGTTGACGCGGCGTTTCGCGTGACTTGCCCTGCCGTTTCCGATGGTGTCACAGTGACCCAGCCCACCCAGAAAGGTAAAGCCATGTCCGACTACCCCCACCTGCTTGCCCCGCTCGACCTTGGTTTCACCACGCTGAAGAACCGGCTGTTGATGGGCTCGATGCATACCGGGTTGGAGGAGACGGGCGATTGGAACCGCGTGGCGGAGTTCTATGCGGCGCGGGCGCGGGGCGATGTGGGGCTGATGGTCACGGGCGGCATCGGGCCGAACCGCGAAGGCGCGGTGGCCCATGGCGCGGCGATGATGGTCAGCCAGAAGGACGTGGACAACCACAGCATCATCACCCAGCGGGTGCATGAGGCGGGCGGCAAGATCGCCATGCAGATCCTGCACGCGGGCCGCTATGCCTTCACGCCTGAATGCGTGGCCCCGAGCGCAGTGAAATCCCCGATCTCGATGTTCGCGCCCAAGGCGTTGGACGAGGAAGGCATCGAGAAACAGATCAGCGACATCGCCGCCTGCGCCCTGCGCGCCCGCGAGGCGGGCTACGATGGGGTCGAGATCATGGGCTCCGAGGGGTATTTCCTGAATCAGTTCCTCGTCACCCATACCAACAAGCGCGAAGACCGCTGGGGCGGGTCTTACGAGAACCGCATGCGCCTGCCGCTGGAAGTCGTGCGCCGGGTGCGCGAGACGGTGGGCGAGGATTTCATCCTGATCTACCGCCTGTCGATGATCGACCTCGTGCCCAACGGCTCGACCTTCGAAGAGGTCGTGCAACTGGCGCAAGAGGTCGAGAAGGCGGGTGCAAATATCATTAACACTGGCATCGGCTGGCACGAGGCGCGCATCCCCACGATCGCCACCTCGGTGCCGCGCGCGGCCTTTGCATGGGTCACGAAAAAGCTGATGGGCAAGGTCGGCATCCCTCTGATCACCTCGAACCGGATCAACACGCCGCAAGTGGCCGAAGAGGTGCTGGCGGAGGGCTGCGCCGACATGGTCAGCCTCGCGCGTCCAATGCTGGCAGATGCCGGTTTCCTCGCCAAGGCGAAGGCCGGTCAGGCCGAGCGCATCGCCCCCTGCATCGCCTGCAACCAAGCCTGCCTCGACCATACCTTCGGCGGCAGGATCTCCACCTGCCTCGTGAACCCGCGCGCCTGTTACGAGACGGAATTGCGGATCGAACCCGCCGCAAGCCCGAAAACAATTGCCGTTGTCGGTGCCGGCCCTGCCGGCCTCTCGGCGGCCATCACGGCGGCGGAGCGGGGCCACAAGGTCACCCTGATGGACCGCGCAAGCGAGATCGGCGGGCAACTCAACCTCGCCAAACAAGTCGCGGGGAAGGAGGAGTTCTGGGGCCTCGTCGATTGGTACCGCACCATGCTGGACGTGCACGGCGTGACCGTGCAGCTTGAGACCGAAGCCACGAGCGAGGCGCTCTCAGGCTTCGACGAGGTCATCATCGCCACCGGCGTCGTGCCGCGCGACCCGGAGATTCCCGGCCAGAACCGCGACAACGTAGTGAGCTACATCGACGTGCTGAACGGCACTGCGAAGGTCGGCCAGCGGGTCGCGGTGATCGGTGCGGGCGGGATCGGCTTCGACGTGTCGGAGCATCTGGTCCACGATGGCGAGAGCAGCACGATGAACCTGCCCGAATGGATGCGCGAATGGGGCGTCACGGACCCGGGCGAACACCGCAGCGGCCTTGCCCCCGAAGGGCCGCAACCGCCAGCACCCGCACGCCAGATCACCATGCTGCAACGCAAGACCAGCAAGCCCGGCAAGGGTCTGGGCAAGACCACGGGCTGGATTCACCGCGCCTCGCTCACCATGCGCGACGTGAAGATGATCGCGGGGGTGAACTACGAACAGATTGACGACGCCGGCCTGCATATCTCCTTTGGCGAGGCGCGCGAGAACCCCACGGTGATCGAGGCCGACACCATCGTGCTCTGCGCCGGGCAATTGTCCGAGCGCAGCCTCGCCGATGCACTGGAGGCGCGGGGGCAGACCTGCCACGTGATCGGCGGCGCGGATGTGGCGGCGGAACTCGACGCGAAACGCGCTATCAACCAAGGCACGCGGCTGGCAGCGGGGCTCTAGGCAACCGGCGGGGCCTTGGCCCCCTTGCGCCGCGCCCTAGATCGCCGCAGGATTGCTAAAACGATCCAAGGTCCCCATGCCCCTTTGCGTCTTCGACATCTTTGAGGACGGCACAGCCAAGGTGCCCTCCGACGACAATCTCACCGGGCCGGGGCGCTACCGCTGGTGGCACTACGACATGGCTGATCCGGCGCTGGCACCGTGGCTGGCCGAACACCTGCCCGAGATCCCGGCGGGTGCGTTGCTACAGCCCGAAACCCGCCCGCGCTGTGACGAATATGACGACGGGCTGATCCTCAACCTGCGGGGCATCAACCTCAACGAAGGGCAACAGGCCGACCAGATGGTTTCGGTCCGGATGTGGGTGACGGATGCGGTGGTGATCACCGTGCGGATGCGCCGGGTCTTTGCCATAGATGAGCTGCGCGCGCTGGCCGCCGAGAACAACGCGCCGCCCCGGCCTTCGGCCTTTGTCGAGGCGCTGGTGTCTCGGCTGACCGCCCGGGTGCAGGTCGAAGTGGCGCGGCTGGCGGATCGGACGGCCTTCTACGAGACCGATCTAGAGGACCACAGCACCCCGCCGCCGAAGGAACTGCCGGTGACCCGCCGCAGCGCAATCCGGCTGGAACGCTACCTCGCCCCGCAGCGCCATGCGCTGGAGCGGCTAGCCACGCTGAACCTGCCGCTGGTGCCGGGCGTGGACGCGATGAAGCTGCGCGAACTGGCCAACCGCACCGCCATCGTGGTCGAGGAATTGGACGCGCTGCAGGAACGCATCGTCACGGTGCAGGACGAACACGACAACCAGGTCGCGCAGCGACAGGCGCGGCACAGCTACATGCTCTCCATCGCCGCCGCGGTCTTTTTGCCGCTGGGGTTCCTGACGGGACTTTTCGGCGTGAACGTGGGCGGGATGCCGGGCGTGGACGATCCGCATGCCTTCGCGATCCTTTGCCTTGCCATGGTCGGCCTCGCTGCCATCATGCTGGCCGTGTTGAAATGGCTGCGCTGGCTGTGACGGGCGGGGAAACGGATTGTTCTGCCGTTTCCATGCCATGAACGATCCCCGCAAAGACCACGGGACTGTCTTGCCTCCGCCCCGATCCTGCCCGAATTGACGCCCATACCTGACCGCAACAAGATCAATGCGAAGGGACAGGCAATGGACCGCCTTACGGAAATGGAAGCGTTTGCCACTGTGGTGGATCAAGGCGGCTTTACAGATGCTGCCAAGAAGATGGGGATCTCGAAATCCGCCGTTTCAAAGCATGTCTCCTCGCTTGAGGCGCGCTTGGGCGCACGATTGCTGAACCGCACCACCCGCCGCGTCTCGCCCACCGAGATTGGCCTTGCTTACTACGACCGCGCCCGTCGCGTGCTGAACGACGCAGGCGAGGCCGATGCCTTGGTCACCTCGATGCAATCCGCGCCCTCGGGGCTTCTGCGCATTTCGGTGGCGACGGACTTTGGGGTGAACCACCTCTCCCCCGCGCTGTCGGAGTTCTTGCAAGACTTTCCCGATATCACCGTGAACATGGTGCTGAACAACCGCTACGTCGAGCTGATCTCGGAAGGCTTCGACATGGCCGTGCGGATCGGGGAGTTGGAAGACAGCACCCTGCGCGCGCGCAAATTGACCGAGACCACCAAACGCATGATCGCCAGCCCGAAGTATTTCGAGCAATACGGGCGGCCGGAAAAGATCGACGATCTGAACAATCACAAGCTGCTGCATTATTCGAACCAGTCTTCGGGCAACGTGTGGAAACTGACCGCCCCTTCGGGCGAGAAACGGCAGGTGCGCACCGCCGGTTGGCTGTCGGTCAACGACGGGCAGAGCCTTTTGAACGCCGCGATCTCGGGGCTAGGCATCGCCTATCTGCCGAGCTTCCTCTACGCCGAGGCGATGGAGAAAGGTCTGGTCGAGGACGCGATCCCCGATCTGCCGCTGGAGACGCAGGGCATCTATGCCGTCTATCCGCCGGGCCGCTTCACCCAGCCCAAGGTGCGGGCGTTTATCGACTTTCTGGTGCATGAGTTCGCCGAGAAGGGGCCGGCGGACTGGTAAGGGTCGCGAGAGCCACCCAGCCGGAACGAGTGGCGGTCGCCGGGCCATCGCCTGCCCGCCCCCCGGGTAGGCGATTGGGCGAGGCTGGGTACGACCTTGCGAACGCACACAATGGTTGAGCCATAAAGTGGCAACGCCATACCGCCTGATCGCCGACCCGCGGGCAGGCGCTGGCCCTTTCACAAGACCACCTTTCCTCTCCCCCACCAGCACGCTATCTCTCCCGCCATGAGCAACATGCGCGAAACCTACGCCCGGCTTGTCGCCGAGGGCAAACTACAGGCCGACCCGGCCCAAGAAACCGTCATGGCCGAGTTCGACCGCATCCGCGATGCGCTGGCCAACCCGCCGAAGAAAAGCTTTTTCCGCAAAGCCCCAGAGCCCCCCAAGGGCCTGTACCTTTGGGGCGGTGTCGGGCGCGGTAAATCCATGCTGATGGACATGTTCGTGGCGCATCTGCCCGACGTGCCTGCGCGCCGCGTGCATTTCCACGCCTTCATGCAGGAAATCCACAACGCCATGCATGAGGTCCGCAAGACCGGCGTGGATGACGCCATTGCGCCCGTGGCCCGCGACGTCGCGGAAAGCGTCCGCCTGCTGGCCTTCGACGAGATGCAGATCACCGACATCACCGACGCGATGATCGTAGGCCGCCTGTTCGAAGCGCTCTTTGCCGCGGGCGTCGTAGTGGTCACCACCTCGAACCGCCTGCCCGATGACCTCTACAAAAACGGCATCAACCGCGAGGTTTTCGTGCCCTTCATCGACCTCATCAAAGAGCGGATGGTGGTCCATGAATTGGCCAGCCCGACCGATTACCGCCAAGACCGGCTGGCAGGGTCGCAGGTCTATTTCACCCCCGTCAATGCCGAAAGCCGGGCCGCGATGGACGCGGTCTGGGACGATCTTGCAGGGACCGAGGGCGAACCGCTGACCCTACACGTCAAGGGCCGCGAAGTGACCATTCCGCAATATCACAACGCCATGGCCCGCGCCGGTTTTCACGCCCTCTGCGGCCAACCTCTGGGCGCGGCGGATTACCTCGCGCTGGCGCAGGCTGTGCGGGTACTGCTGCTGGACAACATCCCCACCCTTGGCCGGTCAAACTTTAACGAGGCCAAGCGTTTCGTCACCCTGATCGACGCGCTTTACGAGGCGAAGGTGCGGCTGATCTGTTCCGCCGCCGCCGCGCCGGAAATGCTCTACCTCGAAGGTGAAGGCACCTTTGAATTCGAGCGTACAGCCTCCCGCCTGCGGGAGATGCAGGGGGAAGACTGGGGGCGCTGACCGCCCCCGGCCAACCGATCAGGAATCACTGACCGGCTGCATATGCAGGTCATTGCCCTGCAGGAAAGGGTGGTAAGGCCGTTCGACCTCATAAAGCCACCACAGGCCGCCCGCGATAATTGCGAGACCTACGGCCATGAAGATAAATTGAAACTTCCGTGCATCGTCCTGATCGTGACGCGCGGACCGGCTGAAATTGCGCATGGGGAGACCTCGGTCAAATTCGAAAGGGGAGAGTTCCATGGACCAAGATATACCACATCTGCACCTCGCAGCAGCGGCACACCCAAATATGGTTAATTAGACGTTTTCACGCAACACGCTACCGGCAAGGTAGAGCGAGCCGCAGATCAGCACACGCGCATGGGGTTCGCGGGCGATGATCGCCTTGAGCGCCGCGGTGACGGTCTCGGCCTCTGCGGTCTCGAACCCCACATCGCGCGCCACCTTTGCTGTCGCCTCGGCAGGCAGGGTCGCCGCCTCGCCGGGGATCGACACGGCGGTGAGGCTAGCCGCCTCTGCCGCCAACGGGCGCAGGTATCCGGCGATGTCCTTGGTGTTCAACATGCCGCAAATCAGGTGCGTCGGGCGTTTCGGCAGGGTGGCCAGCGTGGCCGCCAATGCCGCCCCCGCCGCCGGGTTATGGCCGCCGTCGAGCCACAACTCGCCCTCCGGCGCCATACGGGCAAGCGGCCCGTCTGACAGCCGCTGCATCCGTGCGGGCCACTGCGCCTGCGTCACCGCAGCCTCGCAAGCCTCTGCGTCAATGCCAAGCTGGCGCAGCGCGGCCAGCGCGGCCCCGGCGTTCATGATCTGGTGGTCGCCGGGCAGATTGGGACGCGGCAGATCAAGCAGGCCGCGCTCATCCTGATAGACCACGCGCCCGGCTTCGGGCGCGACATGCCACTGCTGACCATAGGCCAAGAGCGGTACCCCGAGTTTCGCGGCGCGGTCTTCGATCACCTCAAGCGCGGGCTCTTCCTGCTTGCCGACCACGCAAGGGACAAGCCGCTTGATGATACCCGCCTTTTCGCCGGCGATCTCGGCCAGTGTTTCGCCAAGATACTGCTGATGATCGACCGACACCGGGGTGATCACGGTCAAGGCGGGATCGACCACATTCGTCGCGTCGAGCCGCCCGCCAAGGCCGACTTCGAGCAGGGTATAATCGGCAGGCACCCGCGAAAAAGCGAGGATCGCGGCACAGGTCGTGATCTCGAAATAGGTGATCTCTTCGCCGCCATTGGCAGCATGGCATTCGTCCAGCACGGCGGCGAGGTCGGGCTCTGAGATCAACGCCCCCGCGACCCGGATACGCTCGTGAAACCGCGCCAAATGCGGCGAGGTATAGGCGTGTACCGTCTTTCCCGCCGCCTCCAGGCCTGCGCGGATCATCGCTTGGGTCGAGCCTTTGCCATTGGTGCCCGCAATATGGATCACCGGCGGCAGGTCGTTCTGCGGATTGCCCAAAGCATCGAGCAGCCGCCACATCCGGTCGAGCGTCAGGTCGATGATCTTGGGGTGCAGCGCCATCATCCGTTCAAGGATGACGTCGGATGAAGGCGTGCTCATTTCTTCTCTGGCGTGTCGGCGGGCAAATCCGCTGCGGCCTGAACGGCGGCGGCGGCCTCGGCCACCTCAAGCTCTTCGGGGGCGGGCAAGTCGCCGCGCACGGCAGGGGGCAGGCCCATCAACATGCGGGTGATGGTGATCAACTCATCGCGCATCTCGGTCCGTTTGGTCACCCGGTCGAGCATCCCGTGGTCGAGCAGATATTCCGCCCGCTGGAACCCTTCGGGCAGTTTCTCACGGATGGTCTGTTCGATCACGCGCGGCCCGGCAAAACAGATCAGCGCGTTCGGCTCGGCGATCTGCACGTCGCCCAGCATTGCGTAGGACGCGGTGACGCCCCCGGTGGTGGGATGGGTCAGCACGACGATGTAAGGAAGCCCCGCCTCTTTCAGCATCTGCACGGCGACGGTGGTGCGCGGCATCTGCATCAGGCTGAGGATACCCTCCTGCATCCGCGCGCCACCGGCGGCGGAGAACAGCACCAGCGGGCGCTTCAGCTTCACGGCTTCCTCGGCGGCGGCAATGATTGCATTGCCGACATACATGCCCATCGACCCACCCATGAAGGAAAAGTCCTGCGCGCAGGCGACGATCGGCGTGCGACCAATATCGCCGGTCACGACCAGCATCGCCTCATGCTCACCGGTCTGCTTTTGCGCGGCCTTCATCCGGTCGGGATAGCGCTTCTGGTCTTTGAAATGCAGCGGGTCGGGCGTGGGCGCCGGGACCTTCACCTCGGTAAAGATACCACCGTCGAACAGCGCTTTGAAGCGCGCGCGGGGGCTGATGTGCATGTGATGGCCGCAGTTGGTGCAGACGTTCAGATTGTCTGCCAACTCACGGTGAAACAGCATGGTGCCGCATTCGTTGCACTTGGTCCACAGATTGTCCGGCGTCTCGCGGCGCGAGAAGATCGAGTTGATTCGCGGGCGGACGTAGTTCGTGATCCAGTTCATTGGCAGGCCTCTGCTGTGGTTCCGTCCCAGATAATCCCCGCATGGGGAAATTGCAATCAGCGGCGTATCGCCAGCCGCGCCGCCAGCCATGAGACCAGCATCAAGGCGAAGTCCACCGGCAACCATGAGCGCAACGCCGCCGCGTCATCCATCGAAAAGGGCGTGAGATAAAGCGCCAGCCCCGAAAGATCATCCGGCAGAGAGACAATGAGAATGGCCGAGACGTTGTTCCACAGATGCACCGCGATGGCCGGCCCAAGCGAGCCGGAGCGCGCGGTGAGGTCCGCCATCAGGATGCCGAAAAACCCAGCCCAAAGCGCCACCATTAGCGCGTTCTCCCCCGCCTCGGCAGGCAGGTAATGGCCCGCTGCGAACAGCGCCGACGGCAGCACCATCCAGATCAGCGGCGCGTTGAACCGCGCCGCGAGTTGCTGCTGCACATAGCCGCGAAAGACGATCTCTTCGGCGCTGACCTGCACCAGCACGGCCAGCAGCGACAGCGGCAAAAGCAGCAACCAGCGGCTTAGGGGCAGGTTCGGCGTCAACTCACCGCCCATGCTCCACGGCGGCAATACCGCAAGCGCAACGCCCAGCAGCAACATCGCCCCGGAAACCGCGCGAAAACTGGGCCAGAGCCGCCCCGGCAGGCCAAAAAGGCTCCCCGCGCTGCGCCGGTGCACGATCCGCACGGTCACGGCGACGGCCATCGCCATGGTGCCAAAGCTGAACAGCAGCAGATACATCGCCTGCGGCGTGGCCCCTTTCAGAAGATCGCCATGCAGCGAGGGGGCCGCCGATCCCGCCAGCCCATAGACCGTTTGAAAGTAAAGCTCGTTCAGCGCGACATAGGCCACCACGGCCACGAACAGCCCCAAGAAAAACCGCCACAGTGCCGAGGTGCTGCGTGCGGGCGCGACAAAGGCCGCGTGGGCGCTGTAATCGGGCCGCCAGTTCATCAGCGGCGCCGTTCAAATCGGAGGTGGTGCTTGCAGAGCATATACCGGGCCTTCACGCTTGCGGGCGGGCCGAACCGACCGCGCCAGAAGGTCAGAACCTATGCCCTAACACGCTGCAATACAACAGTTCCCCCGCCTCATACGCGCCAAAGCCTTGCAGCATAGCCGCCGCCCGACTATTCCATTCACGACGTTTCAAGGAGCCCACCGATGTCCACCACGCCCCGCTTCGACAAATCCCGGCTGCCCAGCCGCCATGTGACCGAAGGCCCGGCCCGCGCGCCGCACCGGTCCTACTACTATGCCATGGGCATGACCGAAGAAGAGATTCACCAGCCGCTGGTGGGCGTCGCCACCTGCTGGAACGAAGCCGCCCCCTGTAACATCGCGCTGAACCGTCAGGCGCAGGCGGTGAAGGTTGGCGTGCACTCCGAACAGGGCACCCCGCGCGAGTTCACCACCATCACCGTCACCGATGGCATCGCCATGGGACACGAGGGCATGCGCTCTTCGCTGGCCTCGCGTGAGGCGATTGCCGACACGGTTGAGCTGACCATGCGCGGCCATTGCTATGACGCCATTGTCGGGCTGGCGGGCTGCGACAAGTCGCTGCCGGGGATGATGATGGCGATGCTGCGGCTGAACGTGCCATCGGTCTTCCTCTACGGCGGGTCGATCCTGCCGGGCAAGGCGCCTGCGGGCGCCGATGTGCCGGAAGATTTCGCCACCCGCGATCTCACGGTGCAGGACATGTTCGAGGCCGTGGGCCGCTTCCAGAACGGCTCCATGTCGCAGGCCGCGCTCGACGTGCTGGAGCGCGTCGCCTGCCCCTCTGCCGGGGCCTGCGGTGGCCAGTTCACCGCCAACACCATGGCCTGCGTGTCCGAAGCCATCGGCCTCGCGCTGCCGAACTCCTCGGGCATGCCCGCGCCCTACGAAAGCCGCGACGCCTATGCCGAAGCCTCGGGTGCCGCGGTGATGAACCTGATCGAGAAGAACATCCGCGCCCGCGACATCTGCACCCGCGAAGCCTTCGAGAACGCGGCGCGTATCGTCGCCTGCACCGGTGGCTCCACCAACGCGGGCCTGCACCTTCCTGCGATGGCCCATGAGGCCGGGATCGACTTCTTCCTCGAAGACGTTTGCGAAATCTTCCGCGACACGCCGTACTTCGTCGACATGAAACCGGGCGGCGCCTATGTGGCCAAAGACCTCTATGACGCGGGCGGCGTTCCTGTGGTGATGAAGGAGCTGCGCAAGGCGGGGCTTTTGCACACCGACTGTCTGACCGCCACGGGCCGTTCTATCGGCGAAGAACTGGACCGCATCGACCGCGAGGCCGACGGCAAGGTGATCCACTCGGTCGCGACCCCGATCAGCAAGACCGGCGGCGTCGTGGGCCTGAAAGGCAACCTCGCCCCCGAAGGCGCCATCGTGAAGATCGCGGGCATGGCCGAGGAAGACATCGTCTTCACCGGACCGGCGCTGGTGTTCGAATGCGAACAGGACGCATTCGAGGCGGTGCAAAACCGCGCCTATTCCGAAGGCGATGTTTTCGTCATCCGCAACGAAGGCCCCGCAGGCGGCCCCGGCATGCGCGAGATGCTGGCGACTACAGCCGCGCTTTCCGGTCAGGGCATGGGCAAGAAGGTGGCGCTGATCACCGATGGTCGTTTTTCGGGTGCCACCCGTGGTTTCTGCGTTGGCCACGTCGGCCCCGAAGCGGCACATGGCGGCCCGATCGCGCTGTTGAAAAACGGCGACATGATCACCCTCGACGCCATCAAGGGCAGCATCACCGTTGATCTGTCGGACGAGGAACTGGCCGAGCGCCGCAAGGCATGGGCTGGCCCGCGTGCCACTAACTACGAAAGCGGCGCGCTGTGGAAATACGCGAAACTCGTCGGCCCCACCTACCTTGGCGCGGTAACACATCCCGGCGCCAAGGCGGAGACCCATGATTACATGGACCTCTAAAAGCCCGCTTGCGGCGCTTGCGATGCTCACCCTGTCCGCCTGCGAAGGCGGTCAGGGTTTTTCCTTTGGCGGCAGCCCCGACACGCCCGAGAAACCGCTGCTGCAAACAGCTCTGGCCGGGGGCGCGGTGCAGGTGGTGCCGCCGCAGGGTTATTGCATCGACCCCAAAAGCCTCAAACGTCGCTTTGCGCTGATGGCGCGCTGCGATGCACTTGGTCTGCCGGATGCGGTCAGCGCCGCGCCGCGCGGCATTCTCACCCTCGCGCTGATCGAAGCCGAGGCCGACGCGCCCCTGCCCACCCCGCAACAGGTTGCCGAGGCGGCAGGGCTAAGCCAGTTGCAAGAGGCCGGTCGCATCGAAGGGGCGTCAATCTTTGTGGCTCAAGGGCCGGTGCCCGCCGAGGGCATGTCCCCCCGCCACTGGCGCGGCATGGCGCGGATCGGCGGCCATGTGGCCAGCGTCACCCTCTACGGCGCGCCGCAAAGCCGCGCCATTTCCGAAGAAGGCCGCGCGCTGGTGGCAGAGCTGATCCAGCAAAGCCGCAGCAAAAGCGCAAAGCCCACCGCCCCCGGCAGCTGACTGGCCTTTGTTTCCAAATCGGCAACACTGCCCGGGGCCGGAAACAATCACGGGGGCTATTCATTTGAACGAAATCCCCGCCTTGCATAGACTGCGAGCAAACGAGAGGCGCAGGGCCATGGTCAACTTCCGCAGCGGTTATCTTGAGGGCAAGCTCTTTGCCCGCGCGCTGCAACGCTGGGCGGTTGCGGCCCGCAAAGCGGCCACGGCTGACCTTGCCACCCTGCGCCGCCAACGCAGCCGCGCCCGGCTGCTGCGGGCCGAACTGAACCGGCTGATCCATCGCGCCGAAGACCGCCTTGCCCTGCCTGCCATCGGGGCCAGCGGCTTCCCGAAACCACATAACGCCGATTGGGCATGGCGGCCCGAGTTGTGGCGCGGCCCGCTTGCCACGCCGGGGCTGTCCTCGGTCGCGACGAAATCCAAACTGGGCGAAGAGGTGACCCTGTTCCACGATTGCGCGCAGTCGGAACTGACTCTGCGCCAATTGCGCAACCTGCGCGAAGCCGACCTGGCCCCCTTTGGCCTACAACTCGACGTGTTCAAATTCGACGGGTCATTCCTGTCGCTGGTTGTTGATCTGCCGCCCGAGGCCATCACCGGATTGAAACGCCGCCATGTCATCCGCATGGATACGATCGTGCAATTGGAACACCCGCTGGAGATCTTTGCCCGGCTCAACATCCGCCACGGTCCGAACACCGAACAGATCGTCCGCGAAATGCCCGTGGGTCAGGAAAGCATCAGCGTCGAATTCGATCTGGCCTATAGCAAGCTCAACGAAAAGCGGATCGAGGCGGCATGGATCGACCTGATCTTTGAAGGGCCGGAGATGAACCAAGTCGTGCTGCGCGACCTCACTTTTTCCCGCTCCCCCCGCGCCCAGATCTAGGACCCCGTGATGAGCCGATATGACCTGACCAAAACCGTGCTGCGCCAAGGCGTCTGGCAGGGCGTGCTGACCGCCAAAGAGGGTGCAGACACGCCGCAGATCAGCGTGACCCATGAGGGCAAGGAGGTGACGGATATCACGTTAGAGGCCGAAGGGTCCGAAGGGCGCTGGCATATCTCCTTCCCGGTCCCGGCAGAGGCGATTGCCGATGGGGTCCAGACCCTTGTCATCACCGAAAAGGCCAGCGGGGCGCTCTTGGGTCATGTGACCCTGATCGCGGATGAAGCGCTCGGCGATGACATACGGGCCGAGATGGACCTGCTGCGCGCCGAACTCGACATGCTGAAACGCGCCTTTCGGCGGCACTGCCGCGAGACGGAATGAGCGAAACGCCCTCCCGCAGGACCGCGCCCAACAAAAAGCCCCGCTGCCTCCAGCGGGGCTTTGTGCATCTATGTGAAAGAGATCACTCGTTCGGACCCAGAGCCGACAGACCTTTGAGGATGTCGATGGCATAGGCCAGTTGGTAATCCTCTTCGCGCAGCTCTGCCGCTTTGCGGGCCTTTTCGCGGTCGTCTTCGATCTGTTTGATCTGATCGTCGGTCAGGCTGTCGTTGTTCAACCGGCCCCGCAGATCGGCTTCGGAGCGGAGGGGGCGTGCCGACAATGCGTCGTCGTCTTCCTCGGGCTCTGGCGTGACCGGAGGTTGGGCCACGACGATATCGGGCGATACGCCAAGCGCTTGGATCGACCGGCCCGAGGGCGTGTAGTAACGCGCCGTGGTCAGGCGCATGGCCCCGTCCCCGCGCAGCGGCATCACGGTCTGGACCGAGCCTTTGCCAAAGCTCTTGGTGCCGATGACGATGGCGCGGCGGTGGTCCTGCAAAGCGCCCGCGACAATCTCGGAAGCCGAGGCCGAACCGCCGTTGATTAGCACGACGATCGGCTTGCCCATCGCCAGATCACCCGGCGTGGCGTTCACCCGGTCACCGTCTTCGATGTCGCGGCCCCGGGTGCTGACGATCTCGCCCTCCTCAAGAAAGGCATCCGACACGGCAATTGCCTGATTAAGCAGGCCACCGGGGTTGTTGCGCATGTCGATGACGATGCCGTTGAGATTCTCAATGCCGCCCGCCTCTTCGATCTGCTGCTCCAGCCCTTCCTTCATCTTCGGATAGGTCTGCTCGTTAAAGGTGGTCAGGCGCAGCACGGCGGTATCGCCCACGGTGCGGGCCCGCACGGCGGTCAATTGGATCGTGTCACGTACGATGGAGACGTCAAAGGGCTCCGGCTCCCCTTCCCGCACCACGGTGATCAGGATCTCGGACCCCACCGGCCCGCGCATCATCTCGACCGCATCGTCGAGGCCGAGACCCAGCAGGCTTTCGCCATCGACATGGGTGATGAAATCCCCCGCTTCGATCCCGGCCTCAGCAGCAGGCGTGCCGTCGATGGGGGAGACGACTTTGACAAAACCCTCTTCTTGGGTGACCTCGATGCCAAGGCCGCCAAACTCACCGCGCGTCTGCTCGCGCATTTTCTCGGCGTCTTTCGGCGACAGGTAGGACGAATGCGGATCAAGCGAGGTCAGCATACCGTTGATGGCAGCTTCGATCAGGTCACCGGGATCAACATCTTCGACATATTGGGCGCGGATGCGTTCGAAAATATCGCCAAAGAGATCGAGTTGTTCGTAAACATTGGTCGTCTTCTCGGCCTCTTGCGCCAGCAGCGGCCCGGCGATCTGGGTGGTGGCGACCACCCCCGCCACCGTGCCTGCAACGGCTGCCATCACGAATTTCTTCATCTGCTATCCATCCTTGTCGGTGCGGAACCAGTCTGCCGGATCCTGAGGTGTGTTGTCTTGCCTGACTTCTATATAGAGCGTTTCCGTCCGGTCAGTGCCAGTGGCTTCACCATTTGGTGACATCTGAGAAGTTGTGCCGCTTTCCGGCCCGCCCATCAACCCGATGGGGGTGCCACCGGCAATCACCTGCCCGGCTTGGCCGTAAACCACATCCAGCCCCGCCAGCACGAAAAGCGTGTCGACCTGCGGCTCAAGGATCACCACATTGCCCAGATCGAGCAGCGGGCCGACATAACGGATCGTCGCCGCCGATGGGCTGGTGACGATGGCACGCGGGCGGGTGGCAAGGATCATACCGGGCCGCGTCACGCCCGCCGAATCCGTCTCTCCGGCCTTGCGGATCACCAGCCCCTGCGCGGGCAATGGCAGATCGCCCACCTGCCCGTCGAGGTTCACCGGCGCAGGCTCAACCGCGCCGGTGGTGATCTCGGACAGGCCGCTGGCAAAGCCGTCCAACGTCTCGGTCGAGGCGATGAGGATCGCGGTGCGCACCGGGTCTTCGGTAAAGCGCATAGGCAGATCGGTGCGGTTGGCCATGGCCTGATTGAGCGCGGTGCGCGCGGCCTGAAGCTCGGTCAGCCCGTCTTGCAGGCGCTGCGCCGCATCGGTTTGGAGCGCGCGCAGGGTCTTGATGTCCTCATAGTCCTGCCGCAGCGCATCGGCGCGGGCGTTCAGCGCGGGCGTCAATTCAGCCAGCAACATGCCTGCGCGGGCGGTGCCCATCGGTCCGTCGGGGTGCAGCAGCACCACGGGCGACGGGTCACCGCCGATGCTTTGCAAGACGCCCAAGAACTGCGCCACCTCACCCTCGCGCGCCTGTAGCTTGCGGCTGAGCTGCGCCTCGTTGATCGCGGCCTGCCGCAGCCCGGCCCGCATCGCCGCGAGACCTGCCTCAAACGCCTGAATCGTCTCGGTCAGCGCCTTCACCCGGTCGCGCGCGCCATCGGCTTGATCCAACCGCGCCGATGCGGCCTCCAAGGCGGTCGCGGCCGCGCGTGCCTCCGCGGCGGCCTCATCGGCCTGCGCCTGTGCCATCAGGGGCAGACAGGCAAAAAGGACAGCCGCGGCAAGATGTTTCATGAAAGCAGGCTTTTCCCGGTCATTTCTTCGGGCTGCGGCAGGTCCATCAAATCAAGCACCGTGGGCGCCAGATCGGCCAACCGCCCGTCGCGCAGCGCCGCCCCTTCGGGCGCGCCCACCGCCACCACCGGCACGGGGTTGAGCGTATGGGCCGTATGCGCGCCGCCGGTCTCGGGGTCGATCATCATCTCGCAATTGCCGTGATCCGCGGTGACGATCATCGCGCCGCCTGCGGCCTCCAGCGCCTTCAGCACCCGGCCCAGCCCCGCATCCACCGCCTCACAAGCCGCAATCGCCGCCTCCAGATCGCCGGTATGGCCGACCATATCGGGGTTGGCGTAGTTCACCACGATCAGGTCATAGCCCGCCTCGATCGCCTGCACGAATTGATCCGTCACCTCGGCAGAGGACATCTCGGGTTGCATGTCATAGGTCGCCACATTGGGCGATTTGGGCATGTTGCGGTCCTCCCCCGTGGCCGGAGTCTCAACCCCGCCATTGAGGAAGAAGGTCACATGGGGATATTTCTCGGTCTCGGCCAGCCGGAACTGGCGCAGCCCGTGCTGCGCCACCCAGTCGCCGAGCGTGTTCTTGATGTCCGGCTTGGGATACATCGTGGTCATATAGGCGGCGTGGTCCTTGGAATATTCCGCCATGCCCATCAGCGCCGCCCATTCGGGGCGCGGGCCGGTGTCATAGGCGTCAAAGCCCGGATCGCCCAAAGCCGCCATGATTTCCCGCGCGCGGTCGGCGCGGAAGTTGAGGCAGAAGAATCCGTCGCCAGAAGCCGCCCCCGCGTAGCCCTCGATCACGCTGGCGGTGATGAATTCATCCGTCTCGCCCCGCCCATAGGCCGCCTCAACCGCCGCGCGGGGATCGGAGTACCCCTCCCCTTCGCCATGCAGGATCGCCGCCGAAGCCTTGCTGACCCGGTCCCAACGGTTGTCGCGGTCCATCGCGAAATAGCGCCCCGTCACAGTGACGATCTTCACGGCCTCGGGCAGCGCCGGCTCCAGCGTCTCGAAATAGCCAAGGGCTGAGGACGGCGCCACGTCGCGCCCATCGGTCACCGCATGGATCACCACTGGCAGCCCCGCCGCATCCAGCGCGCGGGCGGCGGCGATCATATGGCTGAGATGCCCATGCACCCCCCCGTCCGAGACGACGCCCATCAGATGCGCGGTGCCGCCGGTCTCTTGCAGCTTAGCGATAAAACCCCGCAGCCGCTCATTCTCGGCAAAGCTGCCCTCTTCGATGGCCAGATCGATCTGCCCCAGATCCATCGCCACCACCCGGCCCGCGCCGATATTGGTGTGGCCGACCTCGGAATTGCCCATCTGCCCGCGCGGCAGCCCCACATCGGGGCCATGGGTGATCAACTGCGCCTTCGGCCCCGCCTGCATGATCCGGTCGAAATTTGGCGTCTTGGCCAGCAGGGGCGCGTTGCCTTCCCGCACCTCGCTCAGGCCCCAACCGTCAAGGATGCACAATACGACAGGTTTGGGGGCGCTCATCAGACTGTTGCTCCGGCTTGGTGGCTGTTCAGCGCCTTTTACCCCTTGTGGGCTGGCACTTGAACCACTTTGTGCACAAGCCCCCCATTCCCGCGCAGAGCCCTTGCCCCGCGCGGCTGCTTTGGTCATAACGAGTGGCAACTTTCGCCTGAGCCGAGGACCAACTCCATGACCCTGCAAGCGCCCGAAACCCGCATCGTGAACACTTGGCGCGTGGCCTGCGACGGCAGCGAAGGCGCGCTTGGCCACCCGCGCGTCTGGCTGCAAATTCCCCAGGATCGCGGCTGGGTCGAATGCGGCTATTGCGACTGCAAATTCGTCCATGCGGATTTCGAAGGCAAAGTCTGAGCCTTTCCGGCCCCCATCTGAACAACTGAACCGACGGCACGAACCTGCCCGCGCGGCGCATTGGCGTCTGGCCGTGGGCCATGCTTCGTGGCAAAAGGGTCGCCAACCCAGCGGAGCATTCCTATGACATTCGGCAAAGGCCACCACCTGCATCTGATCGACGGCTCTGCCTTCATCTTTCGCGCCTATCACGCCCTGCCGCCGCTGACGCGCAAATCCGACGGCCTGCCGATTGGCGCCGTGGCGGGCTTCTGCAACATGCTGCACCGCTATGTAGAGGGCAACACCGGCCCCAACGCGCCCACCCATGTCGCCGTGATCTTCGACAAGGGCAGCCACACCTTCCGCAACGACATGTACGACCAGTACAAGGCCAACCGCGATGCGATGCCCGAAGACCTGCGCCCGCAGATCCCGCTGACCCGCACCGCGACCGAAGCCTTCAACATCGCCTGCAAAGAGCTTGAGGGCTATGAGGCCGATGACATCATCGCCACCCTCGCCGTGCAGGCCCGCGCCGCCGGAGGGCGTTGCACCATCATCAGCTCCGACAAGGATCTGATGCAGCTTGTGGGCGACGGGGTGGAAATGCTCGACGCGATGAAGAACAAGACCATCGACCGCGATGGGGTGTTCGAGAAGTTCGGCGTCTATCCCGAACGCGTGGTCGACGTGCAAGCGCTGGCGGGCGATTCGGTCGACAACGTGCCCGGCGCGCCCGGCATCGGGATTAAGACGGCAGCGCTTTTGATCAATGAATACGGCGATCTGGATGCGCTGCTTGAACGGGCGGGCGAGATCAAACAGCCCAAGCGCCGCCAGACCCTGATCGACCATGCCGAGCAAATCCGCCTGAGCCGCAATCTTGTCCTGCTGGACGAGAACACGCCGCTCGACTTCACCATCGACGATCTCGAAGTGCGCGACCCCGATGCGGACCGCCTGCTGGGTTTCCTGTCCGAGATGGAGTTCCGCACCCTGTCGAAACGCGTTGCCGAGGTGCTGGGCCGCGAGGCCCCGGCCATCCCCGAAGCGCCCGCCCCCGCCGTGGCCGATGCGCCGCAGGTGGCCGAGGTGGCCTTTGACCACGGCAAATACGAACAGGTCGGCGACGCCGAAGCGCTGCGCGTCTGGCTCAACCGGATTTACGAGCGGGGCTATGTCGCGGTGGACACCGAAACCACCGGCCTCAATGAGATGACCGCGGAACTGGTCGGCGTTTCGCTGGCCGTGGAGCCCGGGCAGGCCTGCTACATCCCGCTGACCCACAAAGCCAGCCGCGACGACGACCTCTTCGGCGGAGAGGGGCTAGCCCCCGGTCAGATGCCGGTCGAAGAGGCGCTGCAACTGCTGACCCCGATGCTGGAGGATCCCGCGATCCTCAAGATCGGGCAGAACATGAAATACGACAGCAAGATTTTCGCTCAACTGGGCATCGCGGTCGCGCCCATCGACGACACCATGCTGATGTCCTACGCGATGCACGCGGGCCTGCACGGCCATGGGATGGACACGCTGTCGGAACGCTACCTCGGTCACACACCGATGCCGATCAAACCGCTTTTGGGCAGCGGCAAATCCGCCGTGACCTTCGACAAGGTGCCGCTGGCCGATGCCGTCCCCTATGCCGCCGAAGATGCCGATGTCACCCTGCGCCTGTGGCAGCTTTTCAAACCACAGTTGCACCGCGCCGAGGTCACCAAGGTCTACGAAACGCTGGAGCGCCCGCTGGTGCCGGTCTTGGCGCAGATGGAGCGGTCGGGCATCGAGGTCGACCGCGATACGCTCAGCCGCATGTCCAACGCCTTTGCCCAGAAAATGGCCGGGCTGGAGGCGGATATTCACGAGTTTTCGGGCGAGAGCTTCAACGTCGGCTCCCCCGCCCAGCTTGGCGAAATCCTCTTTGGCAAAATGGGGCTGCCGGGCGGCAAGAAGGGCAAGACCGGGAAATACTCTACCGGCGCGGATGTGCTTGAGGATTTGGCGACCGAACATGACCTCGCCCGCCGGGTGCTGGACTGGCGGCAGCTGTCCAAGCTGAAATCGACCTATACCGATGCGCTGCAAGACCATGTGAACGCCGAGACGGGCCGGGTGCACACCTGCTATTCCATCGCCGGGGCGGCGACCGGGCGGCTCGCCTCGACCGATCCGAACTTGCAGAACATCCCGATCCGCTCCGAGGAAGGCCGCCGCATCCGCGAGGCTTTCGTCGCCCCCGAGGGCAAGGTGCTGGTGGCGCTGGACTACAGCCAGATCGAGCTGCGCATCCTTGCGCATATCGCCCAGATCGACGCGCTGAAGGAGGCGTTTCACCGCGGCGACGACATCCACGCCATGACGGCGTCCGAGATGTTTGACGTGCCGATGGATCAGATGACCCCTGAGATCCGCCGCAACGCCAAGGCGATCAACTTCGGCGTGATCTACGGCATCTCGGGCTTCGGCCTTGCGCGCAACCTGCGCATCCCGCGGGCCGAGGCGCAGGGCTTCATCGACCGCTATTTCGAGCGTTTCCCCGGCATCCGGACCTACATGGACGACACCAAGGCCTTTGCGAAAGAGCACGGCTACGTGCAGACGCTCTTTGGCCGCAAGATCAACACGCCCAACATCGGCGCCAAGGGACCGCAGGCGGGCTTCGCCGCCCGGGCGGCGATCAACGCGCCGATCCAAGGCACCGCTGCCGATGTGATCCGCCGCGCCATGGTGCGGATGCCCGAGGCGATCGCCGATCTGCCCGCGACCATGCTGTTGCAGGTGCACGATGAACTGCTGTTCGAGGTCGAAAAGGGTGCCGAAGACGCACTGATCGCCGCCGCGCGTGAGGTGATGGAGAATGCCAATGACCCGGTGGTGAAGCTTGACGTGAAGCTGATCGTCGACGCCGGTGTGGGGGCCAATTGGGCGGAGGCGCACTGATGGATGACGCGGCCCTTCCCGCAGACCTCGCCCAAGCGCTGGAAGAGACCGGCGCGCAGGCCGGTTGGGACAGCTACAGCGACGCGCTGCGCGCCGATGCGCTGGCGTGGATCGACGCGGCGCGGACCACGACGGCGCGGTCAAAGCGGGTGGATGACGTGGCGCGCTTTGCCGGCAAGGGGCTGCCGCCGACGCCGTTTCAGTAGGGTGGAGGGCCATCGCCTGCCCGCGGGTTGGCGATCCAAGCTCAGTTCCTGCCACTTTATCTCTCAGCCATGATGTGCGGCCTCAAGGTTACGCCCGGCCCCACCAAATCGCCTACCCGGTGGGGCGGGCAGGCGATAGCCCGGCGCCTGCGGCTTGATTCCGGGTTGGCCCCATTCTCGGGCGATGGCCCTTTGTACACGCGTCCCCCATGCGCTAAATCATGCAGCATGACCCCTGTCCTCTACTCCTTCCGCCGCTGCCCCTATGCCATGCGCGCGCGTCTCGCCCTCGCGGCCGCGCAAACACCTGTCCATCTGCGCGAAGTCGTCCTGCGCGACAAACCGCAAGCCTTCCTCGACGCCTCGCCCACCGCCACCGTGCCCTGCCTCGTCACCGAAACCGACCCGATCGACGAAAGCCTCGACATCATGAAATGGGCGCTGACCCAGAACGATCCCGAGGGCTGGCGCGACATGCCGCCCGAAGGCCACGACTGGATCGCCCGCGCCGACGGCCCGTTCAAAGACGCGCTGGACCGCACCAAATACGCTACCCGCTACCCCGAGGCGGACCCCGAAGAGCAACGCGCCAAGGCGGCAACCTTCCTCCATGACCTCGACGCGCAACTGGGGGACTGGATCTTTGACCGCCCCACGCTGGCGGATTACGCGATCCTGCCCTTCGTGCGGCAGTTCGCCTTTATCGACCGCGCTTGGTTCGACGCGCAGGACTGGCCCGCGCTGCGCGGCTGGCTCGACCGCTTCCTCGCGTCGCCCCGCTTTGAAAGCGTGATGGATAAATACCCCCAGTGGCAGCCCGGGGATACGCCGGTGTCATTCCCCTAAGGCGGTCACCCAGCCCAAGGACCGCTCCGTCGGGCCGCCCGGACTATACTCCCCGCTGACGAAACCGTCATAGCCCGCCCGCAGCGCGGCAAAGAGCCCGTCGAAATCGACATCACCGCTGCCCGGCGCGCCGCGCTCTGGCGCATCACCTAGCTGCACATGGCGGATCAGGGGGCGATATTCCTCGAAAACCGCCACGGCATCGCCGTGGATCATCTGCGCGTGAAAACTGTCGAATTGCAGCGCCACATTCGGCGCATCTACCGCCGCCAGCAGCTCCGCCGCCTGCGCGTAGTCGTTCAAGAAATACCCCGGTTTGGCCTGCGGACAGAGCGGTTCGATCATCAGGGTGCCCCCCGGCGGCGCCTCTGCTGCGGCATGGCGCAGGCTCGCCACAAAAGCCTTTGCCGCCGCTGGCCCCTCGGCCTCCCCGGCCATGACATGCACCATTCTGGGCCGCAGCGCCTCTACATAGCGCCAGACCCGGCGCATATCATGGGCGAAACGCGCCTCCCCTCCCGGCTGGGCGGCGAAACCGGGCGGACCGCCCGTGTAATTCGGCGGCGGCGCGTTGATCAGGGCGAGCGTTAAGCCATTGCGCAGCAAGGCGCGCTGCGTCTCTTTCGCGGGCATGTCATAGGGGAACAAGACCTCAACCGCGCCAAACCCCGCCTCCGCCGCTGCGTCGAACCGGTCCAGATAGGGCAGTTCGGGCCAAAGCAGCGATAGGTTGGCGGCGGGGGTGATCGGCATTCGGGTCTTTCGGTGGACTTACGGCAGGTCTTCCGATGGGATGATGCCAAAGAATTGCCCACCCGACCAGACACCAAACCAGCCATCGCGGTGCTGGCCCAGATCGACCAAGCGATAAAAGCTCTTGCGGTCGATCAGCGCCTCCAGATTGCGGCGCACCAGCACATAGGGCGCAGGTTCGCCCGTCTCTTCATCGCGGACCACGCGGATCGGATGGGCCGCCCCTGCCTCGGCCACATCGCCCAGATTGGTCAAAAACCGCAACTGCTGCGCCTCGCCCGCGCCCTCGGCCTCGAAATCCACGGCGACGAATGGCGCGTCTTCGACGGTGATGCCCACCTTCTCCACCGGAGTCTTGAGGAAATAGTCATCCCCCTCGCGCCAGAGAATCGATGCGAACAATTTGACCATTTCGATCCGGCCAATGGGTGTGCCTTGATAGAACCACGTCCCGTCGCGTTTGATCTGCATGTCCAGATCGCCGCAAAATTCCGGGTTCCACTTCTCAAGCGGCGGGGTTCCGCGCGCTTTTGCGGCCTTGGCGGCTTCGATCAAACTGTCTGCCATGGGTGTCACGGTATTTTGTCCGCTCATTGGTTTTGCCATTCCCTTTGGTCGCGATACACTTACACCTGAAAGATATAACTCCGGGGAAAGAAATGTCATGGCCGAAGCGGATGATCTGATCGCGCAAATCGAAGCGCTGACCGAAAAGCTCGCCGCGGCGAAGCAGTCGATCACCGGGCGTTTCGTCGGGCAAGAGCAGGTCGTCGACCTTGCGCTGACAGCGCTGCTCTGTGGTGGGCACAGCCTGCTGATCGGCCTGCCGGGCTTGGGCAAGACCCGGCTGGTTGAGACATTGAGCACGGTCATGGGCCTGCACGGCAACCGCGTGCAATTCACCCCCGATCTGATGCCCGCCGATATTCTGGGTTCCGAAGTGCTCGACACCGCGCCCGACGGCAGCCGCGCCTTTCGCTTTGTCGAAGGGCCGATCTTTTGCCAACTTCTGATGGCCGATGAGATCAACCGCGCCAGCCCGCGCACGCAATCCGCCCTGTTGCAGGCGATGCAAGAGAAGACCGTGACCGTCGCAGGACAGGACCGCGCGCTTGGCCAGCCCTTCCATGTGCTGGCCACGCAAAACCCGATCGAGCAGGAAGGCACCTACCCCCTGCCCGAAGCGCAGCTTGACCGTTTCCTCGTGCAGATCGACGTGGCCTACCCCGACCGCGCGACCGAGCGGGACATTCTGCTGGCCACCACCGGTGTCGAAGAGGGCACGGTGCGGCCGGTCTTCACCACCGAAGAACTGCTCTCTGCCCAGACCCTGCTGCGGCGGATGCCGGTGGGCGATAGCGTGGTGGAACTGATCCTCGACCTTGTCCGCGCCTTCCGCCCCGATGAGCCTGAAGCCACCCAGCCCGTGCGCGACAGCGTCGCTTGGGGCCCCGGCCCCCGTGCCGCGCAGGCGCTGATGCTGACCGTGCGCGCCCGTGCGCTGCTGGAGGGGCGGTTGGCCCCCTCTGCCGAAGATGTGCTCGCCATGGCCCGCCCGGTGCTGAGCCACCGGATGGCGCTGAACTTTGCCGCCCGCGCGCGCGGCGAAAGCCTGCAAGGGCTGATCGACGCCACCGCCGGTCAATTGATCGGGAAAAAGGCCGCCGCGTGACCCATAGCCCCCTGTCCCTCAGAGCCAGCGCCGAGGGCGAAGCGGCCCGGCTGCCCGCCCTGCTGGCGCGGGCCGAGCATTTGGCCGGTGCCGTTCTGCCCGGCGCCCATGGCCGCCGCCGCGCGGGGACGGGGGATGATTTCTGGCAATACCGCCCGGCACAGATCGGTGACAGCCGCCGCATGGTCGACCACCGCCGCTCGGCCCGTGGCGATCAGGAGTTCGTGCGCGAGCGCGAGTGGCAGATTGCGCAGTCCGTCATGCTCTGGGTTGATCAGGGGGCCTCGATGCGCTTTGCCTCGGACAAGGCGCTGCCTGACAAGGCCGATCGCGCCCGCCTTCTGGGCCTTGCGCTGGCGATCCTGCTGTTGCGCGGGGGGGAGCGTGTGGGCCTGACTGGCATCGCCCTGCCACCACGGCGCGGCAATCCCCAGGTGCTGCGACTGGCCGAATTGCTCTGCCAAGACGATGGCCAAGACTACGCCCCGCCAGAACATCGCGGCATGATCCCCCATGCGCGGGCGGTTTTCATCTCGGATTTCATGGGCGATCTCGACCCGGTGCAGACCGCGCTGACCAAGGCCGCCGACCGTGGCGTGCGTGGCGTGCTCTATCACCTGTTGGACCCGGCGGAGGAAGCCTTCCCCTTCGCGGGCCGTACCATTTTCGAAAGCGTCGGCGGCAGCCTGCGCCATGAGACGCTCAAGGCGAATGACCTGCGCGACCGCTATCTCGATCGGCTGGCGGCGCGCAAAGACGCCTTGCAGCAACTCTGCGCCCGGACCGGCTGGCGTTACGGGCTGCACCACACCGATGCCACGGCGCAGTCGGCGCTGCTCTGGCTCTATGGCGCGTTGGACGCGCGGCAGGGGAGTGCTGCATGAGCGTTTTCGGCGGCATCGGTTTCACCGCGCCTTGGCTGCTGCTGGCCCTGCTGGCGCTGCCAATTCTGTGGCTGATCCTGCGGGCCGTGCCGCCCGCCCCGGTCCGCCGCCGCTTTCCCGGCGTGGCGCTGCTCTTGGGGTTGGCGGATGACGACAGCACCAGCGACCGCACCCCGTGGTGGCTGCTTTTGCTGCGGATGCTGGCCGTGGCCGCGATCATCATTGGCCTTGCCGGGCCGGTGCTGAACCCACAGGCCGAGGCGGAAGAGGGCAGCGGCCCCTTGTTGATCCTGCTCGACGGCTCATGGGCCGGGGCCAGCGGCTGGGACCGACAGATGGCCGCCGTTGACGCGCAACTCACCCGCGCCGGACGGGCGGAGCGGACGGTGGGCATCCTCAGCCTCACCGACCCGCAGGTGCCGACCTTCCAATCCGCCGATGCGTGGCGCAGCCGTTTGGCGGGGCTGAGCCCCGCCCCGTGGCAACCCGCCCCGGCAGAGATCGCCCGCGCGACCGAGATCATGGCGGCCCTGCCCGCTTTCGACACCCTGTGGTTCAGCGACGGGTTGGACTATCCGGGCCGCGATGATCTGCTTGCCGCGCTGCAATCCAAAGGCGCGGTCGAGGTGCATCATTCCGCAGGCAATGTCATCGGCATCGCGCCCGCAGTCTACCAAGACGGCGCGATCGACCTGACCCTGCGCCGCGCCGCGCCCGGACCGGAACGCGCGGCGGTGGTGCAGGCCCATGGCCGCGATCCGGCGGGCAACGCCCGCGTGCTCGCCACCGCCAATACGACATTCGAGGCGGGCGCGACCGAGGCCAGCACCTCCCTCTCGCTGCCCGCCGAAATGCGCGCGCGGCTCACCTCTTTCGACATCGCGGGCCAGCGTTCCGCCGGGGCGCGCAGCTTGGTCGATGACGGGCTGCGCCGCCGCGAAGTCGCGCTGATCCGGGGGCGCGGGGCGCAGGAGGGGCTGCAACTGCTCTCACCGCTGCATTACATCGAACAGGCGCTGGCCCCGAGTGCTGATCTGATCGACGGCACCCTGACCGAGGTGCTGCCCGCCAACCCCGATGTGATCGTGCTGGCGGATGTGGCCACCCTCGCCCCTGCTGAGGCCGAGCCGCTGCAAGAGTGGATCGACGCGGGCGGCATGCTCATCCGTTTCGCCGGGCCGCGCGTGGCGGCGAGCGATGTCAGCCGCATCGACGAAGACCCGCTGATGCCCGTGCGCCTGCGCGCCGGGGGCCGCAGTGTCGGCGGCGCGATGTCTTGGGGGGAGCCCAAGGCGCTGGCCCCTTTCCGCAACGGGTCGCCATTCTTCGGGCTGACGGTGCCCGAAGATGTGACCGTTTCGGCCCAAGTCGTGGCGCAACCCGACCCGACGTTGGCCGACCGGGTGATCGCCGCGCTGAGCGATGGCACCCCGCTGGTCACGCGCAAAGCGGTGGGTCAGGGGCAGATCGTGCTGTTCCACGTCACCGCCACGGCGGAATGGTCCACCCTGCCGCTCTCGGGTCTTTTCGTGCAGATGATGGAACGGCTGGCCGTGTCATCGGGTGCCAGCGCCCCCGAGGCCGAGAGCCTTGAGGGCACCACATGGACCCCGCTGCGGGTGATGGACGGTTTCGGCATCCTGTCGGACGCGGGCAACCTGCCGGGCGTTGCGGGGCCTGACCTAATCTCGGCCCCCGCAGGCCCCGCCCTGCCGCCCGGCATCTACGGCGCCGAAGAAAGGCGTCTTGCGCGCAATGTGCTGACCGGCGAGACCGCCCTCACCGCCGCCACATGGCCCCCCGATGTGCCGCTGCGCGGCCTTGCCCTGCCGCCGGAACAGCCACTCGCCGGGGCGCTTCTGAGCCTCGCCATCCTCTTGCTCGTGGCCGATGTGCTGGCCTCTCTCGCCCTTTCGGGGCTGCTGCTGCGCCGCTCCACTGGCAGCTTGGCGCTGGCCTTGGGGCTGGCCATCGCCCCGCAGATGGGCGACGCGCAGGAGAATGACCCCGAAAGCTTTGCCATACGCTCGGCCTCTGAGGTGACGCTGGCCCATGTGCTGACCGGCAACAGCGACGTTGACGAGATCGCCCGCGCCGGGCTGATCGGCCTGTCGGACACGCTCTATTTCCGCACCACGGTGGAGCCCGACCTGCCCACCGGCGTTGATCTTGAACAGGACGAACTGGCCTTCTTTCCGATCCTCTATTGGCCGGTGACCCCCGACCAACCGCAGCCCTCGTCCGAGGCTTATGGCAAGCTGAACGACTACCTCCGCTCGGGCGGGCTGATCCTGTTCGATACGCGGGACGCGGATATCGCCAGCTACGGTGCCGCCAGCCCGAATGGGCGCAAGTTGCAGGAACTGGCCGCGCCGCTCGACATCCCACCGCTGGAGCCACTGCCGGGCGATCACGTTCTGACGCGCACCTTCTACCTGTTGCAAGACTACCCGGGCCGCTACAGCAGCCGCGATGTCTGGGTCGAGGCTTCGCCGCCCGATGCCGAACGGATTGAGGGGATGCCCTTTCGCAACCTCAATGACGGGGTGACGCCGGTGGTGATCGGGGGCAACGACTGGGCCGCCGCTTGGGCCGTGCGCCGCGATGGCGCGCCGCTTTTGCCCATCGGGCGCGGCTTTGCCGGAGAGCGGCAACGTGAACTGGCCTATCGCTTTGGCGTGAACCTTGTCATGCATGTGCTGACCGGCAACTACAAATCCGATCAGGTCCATGTGCCTGCGCTGCTGGATAGGTTAGGCCAATGACCGGAACCGTGCTTTTCGACCCGCTGATCCCCCTGCCGCTGCTGATCGGCCTTGCGGTGCTGGCCGCGCTCGGCCTTCTGCTGGCGCTGTGGCGCGGCCTGTCGGGCTGGGCCCTGCGGGGCTTGGCGGCGGCGGTGGTTCTGGCCGCGCTCGCCGGGCCGTCCTACCAGACCGAAGACCGCGCGCCGCTGTCGGACATCGTGTTGCTCTTGGAAGACGAAAGCGCCAGCCAGCGGCTCTCCGACCGTGCCGCGCAGACCGACGCGGCGGCAGAGGCGCTCTCTGCCCGCATCACCGCCCGCCCCAACACCGAGCTGCGCCGGATCACCGTCCCCGATGGGGCCGAGGATGCCGGCACCCGGCTGATGACCACGCTGGCCGATGCGTTGGCCGAAGAGCCACGCGCGCGGATCGCGGGCATTCTGGCGCTCAGCGATGGCCGGGTGCATGATGCGGACCTGCCGCTCGACCTGCCCGCGCCGCTGCATCTGCTGCAAACCGGCCGGACCGAGGATTGGGACCGCCGCCTGACCGTGCGCAATGCCCCGGCTTTTGCCATCATCGGAGAGCCGGTGACCCTGACCCTGCGCATCGACGATCTGGGCGCCGCGCCCGAGGGTGGCGGGCTGACCCAGCTTGATATCTCTGTCGAAGGGGAAGAACCGCAGAGTTTCAACGTGCCCATTGACCAAGACCTTGAACTGCCCGTGGCCCTGCCCCACGGCGGGCGCAACGTGATCCGCTTTTCCCTGCCCGAAGCCGAGGGGGAGTTGACCGACCGCAACAATGCCGCGCTGATCCAGATGAACGGCGTGCGCGACCGGCTCAGCGTGCTCTTGGTCTCAGGCGAGCCGCATCCCGGCGGGCGCACGTGGCGCAACCTGCTGAAGTCCGACAGCGCGGTCGATCTGGTGCATTTCACCATTCTGCGCCCGCCCGACAAACAGGATGGGGTGCCGGTGAACGAGCTGTCGCTCATCGCCTTCCCGACGCGCGAGTTGTTCATGGAAAAGATCGACGACTTCGATCTCATCATCTTTGACCGCTACCAACGGCGCGGCATCCTGCCTGCGCTTTACCTTGATAATGTGGCGCAATATGTGCGCAAGGGCGGGGCGGTGCTGGTCGCCGCCGGGCCGGATTTTGCCAGTGCCGACAGCCTCTACCGGTCGCCGCTCGGCACGGTGCTGCCCGCCACCCCCACCGCGCGGGTGTTGGAGGAAGCCTTCCCCCCGGTCGTCACCGACATCGGCCAGCGCCATCCCGTCACCTCAGACCTGCCCGGCAAGGGCGACTGGGGCCGCTGGCTGCGCCAGATCGACGTGACGGCTGACAGCGGTGACGTGGTCATGACCGGCGCGGACGACCGCCCGCTTCTGGTGCTGGATCGCGTGGATGAGGGGCGCGTGGCGCTGCTCGCCTCTGACCACGCATGGCTGTGGAACCGCGGCTATGAGGGCGGCGGCCCGCAGTTGGAATTGCTTCGTCGTCTGGCCCATTGGATGATGAAGGAACCCGAGCTTGAGGAAGAGGCGCTGATGGCCTCTGCCCAAGGCCGGACCATGCGCATCACCCGCCGCACCTTGGACGAGACCGTGCCCCCCGTCACGATCACCGCCCCCGATGGCAGCACGACCGAACTGCCCCTCGCCCCCGCCGGGCCGGGCCGGTTCGAGGCGGAATATACCGGCGAAGAGATTGGCCTCTACCGGCTGGAGAACGGCGATGAGGTCACCGTCATCGGCCTCGGCCCCGCCGCCCCGCGCGAGTTTGTCGAGACCATCGCCAGCGACGCGGCCCTGCGCCCGGCAATCGACAGCCTGCGCGGTGGGGTGGCACGGATGGAGGATGGGCTCCCCCGCCTGCGCGACGTGCGCCTTGGCCGTCCCGCCGCCGGGCGCGGCTGGCTGGGGCTGACCCCGCGCGGCGCTTACGAGACGCGCGATGTGCGACAAACGCCGCTGCTGCCAGGGTGGCTGGTGCTCTTGCTCTCGGCGCTCTTCATCATTGCCGCATGGCTGCGCGAGGGCCGCCGCTAAAGCGCCCGCAGCAGCAAGCCGCCCGCCAGCGTCACCACGACCAAGCCCGCCGTCAACTCGGCCACCGCTGCGGCTTGGGCCAGCCTCGGCGATCCGGCCAGCCCGCCCAAGACCCCGGCGCGCAGCCCCGTTGCGGCCAAGCCAGTGGCGATGGTGATCAAGCCGGTGCCGAGCGCCATGGCAAAGGCCCCCAAGATGCCGACCCCGCCGATCCCCATATGCCAAGTGATCACCAACACGAAAAGCGCGCCGGTGCAGGGCCGTATGGCAATCCCGCCGATCAAAAGCAGCGCGTCGCGCAGTCTGCCCGCGCGCTGAACCTGCGCCAGACTGGGCCCATGGGCATGGCCACAATGGCTGCATACTTCACCGGAATGCGCCGATCTGTCCTGCCGCGCATGGCGCAGCCCGCGCCAGATCAGCCAAAACCCGATGAGGGCAATCGCGCCATAGCTTGCCGGGGCCATGATGTCTTCGGTCACGCCGACCAGCGCCTCCCGCCCAAGACCCAAGAGGAGGATCCCCGCATAGACCAGAACCACGGCGGTCACCGCTTGGCCCAAAGATGCCGCGAGCGCGATCAGCGTGAGCCGCAGCACCGGCACCGCGCGCGCCAACCCATAGCCGCCGATCACGATCTTGCCGTGCCCCGGCCCCGCTGCATGGACGACGCCATAGGCAAAAGACGCCAGAAGCACCGTCCAGAACGCCGCCGTATCGCCGCCCCGCGTGGCGCGCAGCCCGCTGGCGATGCTGTTTTGAAACCCGCGCTGCTGCCCCGCGGCCCAATGGGCAAGGGCGTTGAACCCGCCTGACCACCACAGCGCCGCCAGCGCCAGAAGGGTCGCCAATGCCGCCAGCGCTATGATGCGTCGCATGTGATCACCACTTCATTGGCCAAGGCTTCACCGATCTCCGGCAGACCCACATCGCTTGGATCGGTATTGGCGTCCAGCGTGCTCAAGTCTTGCTGAAGGGCGCGCAGATCGGCATTCATATCCGGCATCTTGACCCGCGCGCGGCAGGTTTCACTGCCTTGGATGGTCACTTTCTGGGTCACCTCATAGGCGGTGTAATAGGTCGGATCATAGGGTTTGATGATCAGCCCATCCGCCGAGGGAGCCGGGCCTTCAACCGCGCGCAGATGGCTGGTGATGATCCGACCGTCGGCAAAGCGGGTTTCCACGTCCTGCGGACCCGAGAGCGCGACCTCTTCGCCCCCCTCCAGCAAGACCGTATCGCCGTTGAACCCTTCGATCCACTGCATGTCGAATCCGTTGAGAGAGGCGACTTCCGCCTGCGTCAACACGCCATCGTAATCGGGGTCGAGCCCGCGATCCTCGGTCACCAAGAGAGAGTAGAATTCGTCATAGGCCCATGTGATCCGCAGATGGGACAACCGACCCTTGGCATCAACGATCACCTCGAACCCGGTATCGACGAAGATATGCGGATGCGCGCCAAGCGGCGTGGCGCAGGCGATGACAGCGGCGGTGACGAGCGGGTATTTCATGGCGCTAGGTCTACGCCCCTTCGCCAAGCGCGGCAATCGCCCGGCGGGCGGCGCACGGCGGGAAGGCGCGCATCGCCGCCCCGCCCGCGGGTCAGTTCGACGGGTAGGGCCGGACAAAGACCGGACGCTCGGGCGTCGAGGCGTCGGGCTGATAGGCATAGCCGCCGCTGTCGAAATCCTGCAAGCCTTCCGGGTCATTCACCCGGTGCTGCACGATGTAGCGGGCCATGGCACCCCGCGCCTTCTTGGCGAAGAAGCTGACGATCTTCGGCCCCTTGCCATCGCCCTTATCTTCCATGAACTGCGGGGTGATCACCCGCAGTTTCAGCGCCTTGAGGTCCACCGCGCCAAAGTATTCCTGACTGGCGCAGTTCACCAGAACATCGCTGCCGGTCGCCTCGGCCTGTGCGTTCAACGCCTTTGACAGGCTGTCACGCCAATAGTCATAAAGGTTGCCGCCGCGGCGGGTTTTTAGCTTACTGCCCATCTCCAGCCGGTAGGCTTGGATTGCGTCGAGCGGACGCAGCACGCCGTAAAGCCCCGACAGGATGCGCAGGTGATCTTGGGCATAGGTCATCTCATCGGCATCAAGGCTCGTGGCCTCCAGCCCCTGATAGGTGTCGCCGGCGAAGGCCAGCGCGGCGGGGCGGGTGACCTCGGCTGTGGGCTCAGCCTCGAACGTCTGAAAGCGGTCGCGGTTGAGCCGCGCCAGATCGTCGCTCAGCCCCATCAGGCTTTTGAGATCGCCCAAGCTGAGATTGCGCGCAGTCGTCGCCAGCCGCACGGCGTCTTCCTGAAAATCGGGCTGGGTAACGGCGACATTGCGCTCAGCCCAATCAAGGCGTTTGGCGGGGGAAATAACGACGAGCATGGCAGTCTCCTTGGGGCGTTTCGGGGTGATCTAGCCCGCGTCGCGCAGAACGTCCAGAAAGGCCGGACCAAAGCGTTCAGCGCGTTTATCGCCGAGCAATCGTTCAATGGCCGAAGGGTCGGCGCTGCGCAGTTGGGCCACTTTCGCAAGCATCGCGGCAGAACAGCTCAGCGGCTTTTCGGTGCCCTGCGCGCCGCGCGCGAGGTCGGCTTGCACCTGCAAGAGTTGGTCATAGACATTGCCCGCCTCGCGCCCCGCCAGCTTGCGCCGCGCCTTATGCATCGGTTGCGCCTCGCCGTTTATGACTTCGAGGAAGGCCGCGCCGTAATTTTCCAGCTTCTTGGCGCCTACGCCGCCGATCCGCGCCATGGCGTCGAGGTCGGCGGGCCGTGCCTCGGCCATCTCGATCAAGGTGCGGTCGGTGAAGATGATATAGGCGGGCACGCGGGCCGCCTCGGCCAGCGCGCGGCGCTTGGCCTTGAGCGCCGACAAAAGCGGTGCATCCTCGTCGCTGACCATGGCTTTGACCGCGGGGCGGCGGTTGGCGCCCGCGGCCTTGATCGTGTCGCGGCGCAGCTTGATGCTGGCCTCGCCGCGCAGGATCGGCAAGGCGGCATCGGTCATGCGCAGCGCGCCGTGACGTTCGGCATCCGGGCGCACGAGATCATGGCCCATCATCTGCCGGAACACCGCCTGCCATTCGTTGCGACTGTATTCGCCGCCCACGCCGTATGTCGGCAGCGACTGGTGGCCGCGCTGGCGTACCTTGTCGGTCTCATTGCCCAAGAGGATGTCGATTAGATGCCCCGCGCCGAACCACTCATCCGTGCGCAGCATCGCCGAAAGCGCCTTGCGAACCGCCGTGGTGCCGTCGAACACCTCCGCCGGACTATCGCAAAGGTCGCAACGTCCGCAGGTGACCTCGGCCTCGTCGAAATATCCCAGAAGGGTTTTGCGACGACACTCCAGCGCTTCGGCCAGACCCAAAAGCGCGTTCAGCCGCCCGTGGTCGGCCGCGCGGCGTTCGGGCGGGGCGAGGCCTTCGTCGATCTGGCTGCGGCGCAGGCGGATGTCATCGGGGCCGAAAAGAGTGAGCGTCTCGGCCGGCGCACCATCGCGCCCGGCGCGGCCGATCTCCTGATAGTAAGCCTCGATCGACTTGGGCAGATCGGCATGGGCGACCCAGCGGATGTCGGGCTTGTCGACCCCCATGCCAAAGGCCACGGTGGCGCAGACGATCAGCCCGTCCTCTTGCTGAAAGCGGCGCTCGGCGATGCGGCGGTCCTCTGCCTCCATCCCGCCGTGGTAATGCAGCGCCTCCTGCCCCTGATCGCGCAGCGCCTTGGCCAGCCCCTCGGTCTTGGCGCGGGTGCCGCAATAGACGATGCCCGATTGGCCGCGCCGCGCCCCGGCGAAGGCGAGGATCTGGTCGCGCGGCTTGTTCTTGGCGGCAAAGGCGAGGTGGATGTTGGGCCGGTCGAAACCGCGCAGGAAGGCGCGCGGCGGGGTACCGTCGAAGAGCTTTTCAACGATCTCGGCCTGAGTCTCAGCATCCGCCGTGGCGGTGAAGGCCGCCAGCGGCACGTCGAGCGTGCGGCGCAGCTCGCCGATGCGCAGGTAATCGGGGCGGAAGTCATGGCCCCATTGGCTGACGCAATGCGCCTCGTCCACGGCGATGAGATTGACGCCAACCCGGCGCAGCATCCCCATGGCGGAGCCTGCCGCCAGCCGTTCCGGCGCCATGTAGAGCAGTTTGAGCGTGCCAGCTTCCAACGCCTCCCAAACCGCATCGGTCTCTTCGGGCGTGTTGCCTGAGGTGAGCGCGCCCGCCGCCACGCCCGCTTCCTGCAGGCTGCGGACCTGATCGCGCATCAGGGCGATCAGCGGCGAGATGACCACCGTCACGCCCTCGCGCATCAGCGCAGGCAATTGGAAACACAGGGATTTGCCGCCGCCTGTGGGCATGATGGCCAGCACGTTTTCGCCCTCGGTCACGGCCTCAACAATCTCTTGCTGGCCGGGGCGGAACCCGTCGAAACCGAAAACATCACGAAGAAGCGTGGCAGCGCCTGTCATGGAGAACCTGTAAGATTGTCTGCTCTTTTTATGCAGACTCCCACACTAACAAAGCGTGAACAAGGCCAGATGCCCGCGGCATCGGCGCGCGGGCGGGCTGGGGCACGGGTCAGTAGAAGGCCGCTGCGTTGTTGGTCAGCACGATCCGCGCCATGGCAACGGCGATCAGCACGATCAGGGGGGCGAGGTCCAGACCGCCCATCGGCGGAATCACATTGCGCACGCGGCTATAGACCGGCTCAAGAATGCGGTTCAGCCCGTCCCAGATCTGCGCCACCAGCGGTTGGCGCAGGTTCAGCACCTGAAAGTTGATCAACCAAGACATGATGACATGGGCGATGACGATGAACCAAACGATGTTCAAAAGCAGCATCAGGATCTGGAACAGCGACGTCATGGAATATCCCCTTGGTTTGACGCAAGACAGTTAAGCGCCCCGCCCTCAAAGGGCAAGAGTGCCGCGACGTATATGCTTGACCGCGCTGCGCTTCCGCCGCAAATCCGCGGCGTCACGACAAAGGAAAGCCTCATGTTCCCGATCATCCGCATGGCCAAAGACGTCATCGTCGCCGCGCGGCAGGCGCCGCTGGACAATCTGACCGACACCCATGTCAGCCACCACATCTGCTGGCCGCATGACCTCGATATCTGGATGGAGTTGAACAACGGGCGGGCGCTGTCGCTCTATGATCTGGGCCGCACCGCCATGGCCCAGCGGGCCGGGCTGATCACGCTGCTGCGACAGAACAAATGGGCGATCACCATCGCGGGGTCCAGCACGCGGTTCCGCCGCCGCATCCGCATGTTTGAGAAATTCGAGATGCGCAGCCGGACACTGTGTTGGGACGGCAAGTTCATCTATCTTGAGCAATCCATGTGGAAGAAGAACGGCGAATGCGCGAGCCATGTGCTCTACCGTTCCGCTGTCACGGATCGCAACGGCCTGATCCCGCCGGAAAAGGTCCTGCAAGCGATGGGACGGCAGCAAGCTTCGCCTGAGGTGCCGGGCTGGGTGGCCGAATGGATCCGCGCCGATGCGCACCGCCCTTGGCCGCCGATGCAGGACGCGGCCCCGGCCCCCGCTGCGGCAGGGCCGCTTTCGGCCTGAGCTGACCGCCCTCCTCTGCCTCACCCCCGCCCTTACTGACGCTTGCGCCTTGCGCCCTGCCCTGCTCTAACTTGAAAAAGGGCAGGCCGCGAAAGGGCGCAACATGGCACAGACAGGCGGGCGCAAGCGCATCTGGGGATGGTATTTCTTTGACTGGGCCAGCCAGCCTTACAACACCCTGATTCTGACTTTCATCTTCGGCCCCTACTTTGCTCAGACCGCGACCAATGCGCTGGTCGAAGGCGGGATGGAGCTTGGCGCCGCCAAAGCCCAAGCGCAGGCATACTGGGGCTATGGTCTGGCGCTGGCGGGCGTCGCGATTGCGGTGCTGGCCCCGATTTTGGGCGCTGTGGCGGATTCCTCGGGGCGGCGGATGCCTTGGATCAGGCTCTTCTCGGCCATGTATGTGGTCGGCGCGGGCGCGCTGTGGTGGACGGCCCCGGCGGATTTCTCTCTGCTTTGGGCGCTGTTCTTTTTCGGCATCGGCTTGGTCGGGATGGAGTTCGCAACGATCTTTACCAATGCCTACCTGCCCGAGCTGCACCCCGACGCGGATGAGCGGGGGCGCATTTCCGGCGATGGCTGGGCCTTTGGCTATGCGGGCGGGGTGCTGGCGCTGATCGCGATGATCGCCCTGTTTCAAAGCGGCGCGAATGGGCGCACCATGGCGGGGCTGACGCCGCTTTTCGGGCTCGACCCGGCGACAAAGGCCGACACCCGCATCGTCGGGCCGCTGACGGCCATCTGGTACGCGGTCTTTATGATCCCCTTCTTTCTCTATGTGCGCGACAGGCCGAAACCCGGCGCCGTGCGGTATCGCGTAGGCGCAGGCCTTGCGGATTTGGCGCGCACCCTGCGGGGGCTGCCGAAGCACCCGTCTCTGCTGGCCTATCTCGGCTCTTCGATGTTCTACCGCGACGCGCTGAACGGGATGTACACCTTTGGCGGGGTCTATGCGCTTGGGGTGCTGGATTGGTCGATCCAAGAGATCGGCATCTTCGGCATCCTCGCCGCCATCTCGGGCGCGGTGTTCTGCGTGCTGGGCGGGCGGATCGACCGGCGCATCGGGCCGATGCCGGTGATCGTGGCCTGCTGCGTCATCCTCATCGCCACCGCCTGCCTAATCATCTCGCTGGGACCGAATTCAGTCATGGGCGTTTCTTTGCCCGAAGGCTCCGCCCTGCCCGATATCCTCTTCTACGTCGCCGGTGCCTCTATCGGGGCGGCGGGTGGGGCGCTCCAGGCGTCATCGCGTAACATGCTGACCCGGCAGGGAAACCCCGATCGGATGACCGAAGCTTTCGGCCTCTACGCCCTCTCGGGCAAGGCCACCTCCTTTCTCGCACCGGCGCTGATTGCCCTGACCAGCGACCTCACCGGCAGCCAACGGCTTGGCATCACCCCTGTCGTGGGGCTTTTCATCGTCGGTTTGATCCTGTTAGCTTGGGTCAAACCCAAGGGAGATTTCGCCACATGACGCTGCTTCGCACCCTCACCTCCGTGGCGCTGGCCTTTGCGCTTGCCTCTTGCGGGGGCGGCCGGACCGAGACCGACATCAGCGGTGAGAAGGTCGCCCTGCCGACCATCGGCTCTTCGGGCGGCGCATTGAGCACGGTCGAGGCCAAGCGGCTTTTCGGGGCCAAGAGCTTTGCCTCCGCGCAGTCTCCGGCGGCTTTCGGCAGCTATTCCAAAGGCTGTCTTGCCGGGGCCGAGCAATTGCCCGAGACTGGTCCGACATGGCAGGCCATGCGCCTGTCGCGCAACCGCAACTGGGCCCACCCCGAGATGATCGACATGGTTAAAAAGCTCAGCCGCAAGGCCGCGCAGCAGCCCGGTTGGGAAGGCGTCTATGTCGGCGATATGAGCCAGCCGCGCGGTGGGCCGATGCTGACCGGTCACGCCAGCCACCAGATCGGGCTTGATGCCGACATCTGGATGCTGCCGCCCAAATCCCTGAACCTCAGCCGGGCACAGCGCGAGAACATCTCGTCGATCTCCATGCGCCGGGCCAGCGGGGCCTATGTGAATTCCTCTTGGACCCCTGCGCATCACGAGGTGATCAAAGCCGCGGCCCAAGACCCCCGCACCGCGCGTATCTTCGTCTTCCCCGGCGCCAAGGTGCAAATGTGCGCCGATGAGAAAGGCGACCGCAGCTATCTGCGCAAAATCCGGCCTTGGTACGGGCATCACTATCATTTCCACATCCGCATCAGCTGCCCCAAAGGCGCGCGCGGCTGTGTGGATCAGGCCCCGCCCCCGCCCGGTGACGGCTGCGCCGATGCGCGCCAGTGGCAGGCCAATATCCTGAACCCGCCAAAGCCCGACCCGAATGCGCCCAAAGTAAAACCGAAGCCCAAGCGCGATATCCTGCTTGCGGACCTGCCTGCACAATGCAACGCCGTTTTGAACGCAAACTGATCCGCGCCTGCCTCCCGTTCTTCCTGCTCATCGCCTGCGTGGCCCCCGCCGCGCAGACAGGGCCGGTGGTGCAGGTGGACAGCGTGCTGACATGGCGCCATCCGGCGCCGTGGTTCGGCGGCTTTTCCGGGGTCGAGGTGAATGCCGATGGCACCCGCCTCACGGCGGTGTCGGACCGGGGCCGCGTTGTGCAAGCGCGCATGCTGCGCGAGGCGGGCCGTTTGGTCGCGCTTGAGATTGAGGAGGATGCGCCGCTCAAAGATGCCGATGGCAAGCCCCTGCGCGACAAGATGCGCGATGCCGAAGCATTGGCGCGTGACGGCGGCGGGCAACTCTACGTCTCATTCGAACACGACCATCATGTCGCGCGGCTGTCGCCCGAGAGCGGCGTCACCACCCCGCTGCCCAGACACGACGACTTCGCCAAGTTCGAGCCAAACGCGGGGATGGAGACTTTGGCCGCCCACCCCGATGGGCGGCTCTTTGCGATCCCCGAAGGCGGCGGCCCGGCCTCGGATGATTTCCCGCTCTATGCTTTTGACGGCAGCAGTTGGACGATCACCGCAGAGATCCCGCGCCGGGGGCCGTTCCTGCCGGTGGATGCCGATTTTGCCCAAGACGGCACGCTTTATCTGCTGGAGCGGACGATCACGCCGCTGGGGTTTCGCAGCCGCATCCGCAGCTTCGACCTCACCGCGCCCGGGCTTGGCGAAGAGACACTGCTGACCTCCGGCCCCGGTCAGTATGACAACCTCGAAGCGCTCAGCACTTGGCAGGATGCGGCGGGGCAAACCCGGCTGACCCTGCTGTCGGACGACAATTTCTTCGTCATGCAGCGCAATGAGGTGGTCGAGCTGATCCTTGCCAAACCGGCTTCCGAGGGCTAAAGCCGTCCGGTCTGCGATCCCCGCAGGCCAAGTCGCCGCACCCTTGCACAAAACGGTTCACATATGACACGCACCTATCTTCCCGGCATCCTTGCCATGGCCGCCATCGTCGTGGCCTCGAATATCCTTGTTCAGTTTCTCTTTGGCCAATGGCTGACCTGGGGGGCTTTCACCTATCCGCTGGCCTTCCTCGTCACCGATGTGATGAACCGTCTCTACGGCGCCTCTGCCGCGCGCCGGGTCGTGTTGGTGGGCTTTGTCGTGGGCCTGATCTGCTCGCTCATTGGGACGCAGATCATGGGCGAGTTCGGCCCGCTGGTGACGATCCGCATTGCCGTGGCTTCGGGCACCGCCTTCCTCGTGGCACAGCTGTTGGACGTGACGATCTTTAACCGTTTCCGCGATGGCGCATGGTGGCGCGCGCCCTTGGTCAGCACCTTGATCAGCAGCGCGATCGACACGGCGCTGTTTTTCTCCATCGCCTTTTCGGCCAGCCTGTCGTTCATCCACCCCGCCACCGATGTGGCTTGGGCCGCTGAGACACTGCCGCTTTTGGGCACGGGCCCGCTCGCGCCGCTTTGGGTCTCGCTCGCTGTGGCGGATTGGTCGGTCAAACTGGCCATCGCGCTGATCGCGCTGATCCCCTTCCGGCTGCTGACCGCACGGCTGACCGCCCGCGCGTGATACCGGCGCAGGGGGCCACCCCCCTGCCGCCGCACCCCTCTAAAAAAACGCTTTGCGAATTTCAAAACCTGTGCAACGCTCAGGGTGAGTTCAACAAATGTAAAGGAGGTGATCCAGTGTCAAGAAAGGTATTGGAGCGAGGTGTCGGAACAGCCAGCGGGGTTTCCTGCTAGGGCAGCCCCTGGCAATGCAACCACCTGGTGGACGTCGGTCTAACCGATCCCCCTCCTGAAACCATTCGATTGGGCCGTTCCGCAAGGGGCGGCCCATTTCGCATTCCCCCTTCACCCTCACCGCGCGGGCTGGCATGTTGCGGGGCAAGGAGAGCCCATGCTGCACATCAACGATGACATCGCCATTCAGGATTGGGAACTGACGGAAAGCTTCATGCGCGCCTCCGGCCCCGGCGGGCAGAATGTGAACAAGGTCTCCTCGGCGGTGGAATTGCGGTTCGAAGCCGCGACCTCGCCTTCCCTGCCGCAACCGGTCAAGAACCGGCTGCGCCGTCTGGCCGGGCGGCGCTGGACGACCGAAGGCGCATTGGTGCTGCAATGTGACGAGACCCGCAGTCAGGCCCGCAACCGCGAGTTGGTGCGCGAGCGTCTGGCCGAGTTGATCCGCCGCGCCCTCACCCCGCCGAAACGCCGCATCGCCACCCGCCCGACGCTGGGGTCGAAAAAGCGCCGCCTCAAGGCCAAGAAGGTACGCGGCGAGGTCAAGGCGATGCGCGGCAAGGTCGATCCCGACGGTTAAGGATCAGCCGCGCCGCAGCAGGTAGATGTCCATGATCCAGCCATGCGCCGCGCGGGCGGCGGCACGGGTGGCGATGATGTCTTCGGCAACCTCGGCCAGCGGGCCGTGGCGGATGATCTCTTCGGCCATGCCGACATAGGCGCCCCACCAGATCGTCACCTCCGCAGGCTCCAACGTCTGAAACGCGCAATCGCCATCAAGCATGATCACCAACGTATCGACCCCTTCGGGCCAGCCGTGATCGCGCAATTGCCGCCCGGTGGTCACCATGAAGGGCGCGCCGATTTCATTCAGCGGGATCGCATGAGCCGCCGTCAGCCCTTGCAATGAGGTGATGCCGGGGATCACGGTGATGCGCGGCGCAGGTTCCAGCCGCGCGGCGATGCGCAGGGTGCTGTCATAAAGCGACGGGTCGCCCCAGACCAGCAGCGCCACCCGCCGGGCGATCGGATGCTGGGCCATCGCCCCGCGCCACGCCTCGGCAATCGCATCATGCCAGTGGTCGACACGGGCGCGGTAATCCTCGATCGCCGGGTCGCGCACGGGCAGATCGAAGCCGACGATCTGCACCGCCTCATTGGTCAACACCTCGTCGCAGATGCTCCGCCGCAGCCCCGCCAGATCATCCTTGCCCGCGCCCTTTTGCGGGATCAAGATCAGGTCTTGCGCGTTCATCGCCCGGATCGCTTGCAGCGTCAGATGCTCAGGGTTGCCGGTGCCGATGCCGATCAAAGTGAGTTCAAGCGCGCTCATCCCGGTATCCTCGCAATCGCTTTCAGCCGCAGCCCGCCGAGCACCCGCGCATCGGGGAATTTGCCATCCGGCGACGCACGGTAGAGCACCACGAAACGGCGCAGGTCATCCATATCCGCCTCGGTGATCTCTCCAAACAGATAGGCCACCTTGCCTGGCGCGCGAAAGGCGATGGTCTGGCCCCGCGTGCAGCCTGACATACAGTCGATGCCTTCGACCTCCACCTCGGACAGACCCGCGCGGACCACATCCAGAAAGCCGCCATCAGCGGTGCAGGAGGTGCAGACAAACGCCTTCACGTCTCGAACTCGGCCAATGGTCCGTAAAAGATCAGCGCGGGCGTGGTGCTGCTGGTGCTCTCCAGATGGCGCGCCAGCGTTCCGATCGTGAAGCGCTGCACCTTCTCCGCCGGGGTCGAAACCGCCTCGGCCAGCAGCGCGGGCGTGTGGCCTGGCAGCCCGTGTTCGATCAATCGTGCAGCAAGGCCCGCAAAGGTGCGTTTGCCCATATAGACCACGGTGGTCGCCATCGGATCGGCCAAGGCGGCCATGTTCACGTCGCGCGGCAATTCGCCGGTCACATCCGCGCCGGTGATGAATTGCACGCGCCGCGCCGTCATGCGGCGGGTCAGCGGGATGCCTGCGGTGGCTGCGGCGGCAGAGGCGGCGGTCACGCCCGGCACGATCTCGAAAGGGATATCCGCCGCGCGCAGGGCGATGATCTCTTCCTCCAGCCGTCCGAACATGCCGCTGTCGCCGGATTTCAACCGCACGACCTTTAGCCCGGCTTGCGCATGATCGACCAGAACGCGGCTCACATGGTCTTGCTTGGGCGAGGCGCGCCCGGCCCGTTTGCCGACGCCGATCAGGTCCGCATCGGGGCGCGCGTGCTCCAAAATCGGGCCCGCGCTGAGGTCATCGAAGAGCACCACATCGGCCGCCTGCAACCGCGCCACGGCCTTGACGGTCAAGAGCTCCGGGTCGCCCGGGCCGGAGGAGACGAAGGAAACAAAGCCCCCCATCACAGCGCCGCGATCATGTGAAAGAAGGTGCCCGTGGCACGCCCGCCCCCCGCGAAATCGCGGACCGAGCCGGTCTCGGGCACTTCAAGATCATTGGCGTCGGTGATCCGCGCCAGCGGGGCGTCCGGCTCGGCAAGGATCGTGGCATAGTGGAACTCATGCCCGCACAATTCGGCCCGTGCGGAATGGCCGGGGATCGGCGCGTTGAGGTCGGCCTGACGGTAGCCCAGATGCATCTTGCGCTTGGCGAAAGAGGTCTCGAGCCCCAGAAGCCCCGCCATCTCGTGCCGGGCGCCCTCTTTGTCGATGAGGCCCGCGCCCATCGCCATATAGCCCCCGCATTCGCCGTGCACGGGGCGGGTCTCGGCAAAGGCGCGCAGCCCGTCGCGGAATTGCGCGGCGGCGGCCAGCCTGCCGGCGTGGAGTTCAGGGTAGCCACCGGGGAGCCAGCAGCAATCGGCACTGTCGTCCGGCGCTTCATCGGCGAGCGGGGAGAAGGGCAGAACCTCTGCCCCCGCCGCGCGCCATCCGGCCAAAAGATGCGGATAGACAAAAGCGAAAGCGTTGTCCTGCGCCAGCGCGATGCGCTGCCCGGGCGGGGTGATCTGCGCCGGTGCGGGTGGGTTCTGCAACGTGCCCCGCGCGGCGGCCCGCAGGGCGGGGACATCGACATGGGCCGCGACGAAGGCCGCCGCCTGCCCCAACAGATCGGGCAGGTTTTCCTGCTCTCCGGCCTGCACCAGCCCGAGGTGACGCTCGGGCATTTCGATTTCCACCCGGCGCGGCAGCGCGCCGAAGACTTTGATCCCGACAGCCTCCATCCCCGCGCGCACCAGCGTCTCATGCCGGGGGGAGGCGACGCGGTTCAACACCACGCCCGCCAGTTCCACATCGGGCCGCATCTCGCGAAAGCCGAGCGCCGTGGCCGCCACCGATTGCGCCGCCCCCGATACGTCGAGCACCAGCACCACCGGCCAGCCCATCAGCGCCGCGACATCGGCGCTGGCGCCATTGCCGCAGGCCCCCGGTTTGGCCACACCGTCAAACAGCCCCATCGACCCCTCGCCGAGGATCAATTCGGCCCCATCGGCATTGCCGACCAGCCCTTCGATCCGCGCGCGGTCCATCGACCAACTGTCGAGGTTGAAAGACGCCCGGCCCGAGGCCGCCGTGTGAAAGGCAGGGTCGATGTAATCAGGGCCGCTTTTGAACGGCTGCACCGCGACACCTTCGGCGCGCAGCGCGGCCAACAGCCCCAGCATCAAGGTCGTCTTGCCCGTGCCGGAAGCGGGGGCGGAAATCAGCAGGCCGGGCGGGATCATGAGGAGGTCTCCGGAAAGCGCGGCTCGGCCCCGACGGGGCGGAAGCGGCGGTCATAATCGGCGGCGTAAAGGCGGCTCTCGCCGAAATCCTCGGCCCCGATGGCATGGCCCACGAGGATCAGCGCGGTGCGGGCCATTTCCTCGCCCACTTCGGTGCGCAGGGTCGCAAGCGTCGCTTTGACGATGCGCTGATCGGGCCAGCTTGCACGCCAGACCACGGCGACGGGGCAATCGGCACCGTAATGCGGGGTCAGTTCTTCGACGACTTTATCAAGCACATGCACCGACAGGTGGATGGCCAGCGTCGCCCCGGTGCGGGCGAAATTGGCCAGCGTCTCGCCTTCGGGCATCGCCGTGGCGCGGCCCGAGGTGCGGGTCAGGATCACCGATTGCGCCACGCCCGGCAGGGTCAGTTCGGCCCCCAGTTCCGCCGCGGCGGCGGCAAAGGATGGCACCCCCGGCGTCACGTCATAGGCGATGCCCATCTCGCGCAAGCGGCGCAATTGTTCGCCCATCGCCGACCAGACCGACAGGTCGCCCGAATGCAGCCGCGCCACGTCATGACCTGCGGCATCGGCGGCGGCGATTTCCTCCATGATGTCATCCAGCGACAGCCGTGCGGTGTTGACGATCCGCGCGCCTTCGGGGCAGTGGCTCAGCAACGCCTCGGGCACCAGCGACCCGGCATAGAGGCAGACCGGGCAGGCCGCGATCAGGTCGCGCCCGCGCAGGGTGATGAGATCCGCCGCCCCCGGCCCGGCCCCGATGAAATGTATAGTCACGGTATCTATCCTTTCCTCTCGGCAATCGCCGCGGTGGCCATGGCATCGCCCGAAACGACGCGTTCGGCAACCAATACCGCCCCCGGCCCGGCGGCAGCCAATGCGGCGGCCTCGGACAGGGAGCCGGTGCCGAAACGGTCTTCGATCCGGGCCGATTGCGTGGGGGTTATCATGCGGGCCAAGTCTTCGGTGGTGATGCCCAGCCCCGGCACGCCCAACTCTTGCGCGAACTCGCGGAAGACGGTGGCGCGGGCCTTGGCGGCTTCGGTCACCAACGCGTCGATCTTGGTGCCATCGGGGTTGGCCCGCTCCAGCGCGTCGCGCAATGACGCCACGCTTGCCGCGCCCCGAAATCCGATCCCGGCCATCCTCATAGTGTCACGCTCCATTGTACCACGGGCCGCAGCGGCTGCCAGCCGCGCATCCGGCCCAAAGGTGCGGCCTGCGCCAGTTCGATCCGCAACAGGTTACCGCCATGGGCCGCTTGCAACTGCGCCAAAAGCGCTTCGGTTTCCAGCGTCACACCGTTGGCGACCAGCCGCGTGCCCGCTGGTAGCGCAGGCAGGAGGGCATCGTAAAGCGCCGCGTTCCCGCCGCCGCCGACAAAGACGACATCAGGCAAAGGCTGCCCCGCCCAGACATTTGGTGCGCGGCCATGAAACGCTTGCATACGCGCGTTCAGGCCGAAATCTGCGATGTTGCGGGTGATATTCTCGACCCGCGTGGCGTGCTGCTCAAAGGCGATGGCGCGCCCACCGGCAAGGCAGAACTCGACCGAGACCGAGCCGCTGCCCGCGCCGATGTCCCACAGCAACTCGCCGGGCCGAGGGGCGAGGGCCGACAGCGTCAGCGCCCGCACCGGCGCCTTGGTGATTTGGCCGTCGCTGGCAAAATGGTCATCCGGCAGGCCGGGGGAGCGCTGCAGGCCGATGCCTTTGGGCAGCGCGACCCCGACCGCCACCGGCGCTTGCACATCCGTCAGATCGAAGCGATCCGCCCGCACCTCTCGCACCCGCGCATCGGGGCCGCCCAGCCGTTCGGCCACATGCAGCGTGGCCGTGCCCGCGCCTTGCGTGCAGAGAAACTCCGCCAGCGCCGCAGGGGCTTTCCCATCGCGCAGCAGGCAGATCATCCGCCCGTTGGGACGCAGGGCACCGCGCAACTGCGCCAGCGGTGCGGCATGCAACCCGTGGCAGGTAACCTCCTCCAACCGCCAGCCGAGCGCATTGGCCACCAGCGAGAAGGTCGAGGGCGCGGGCAGGCTGTGCCATTCGTCGGGCTGCAACGCGCCGACGATGCTGCCGCCCGCGCCGAACCAGAAGGGATCGCCCGACACCAGCATCGCCACGCGTTTGCCGCGCTCGGCCAACACCGGCTCGACCGAGAAGGGCACCGGCCAAGCGCGCCCGCGCGCGCCTGCGCCTGCCCGCTCCAGATGACGCGGCCCGCCAAAGATCACCTCGGCCTTTGCCAGCGCCGCGCGGCTTGCCGGGGGCAAGGCATCCGCGCTATCGTCGGGCATTCCGATGATGCTGAGCCAAGGGTCACCCATTATGCGCGTCCTTCTTTTGGGTGGCACCACCGAAGCCAGCGCCTTGGCCCGCGCCTTGGCCAAAGCCGAGATCGACGCGGTGTTTTCCTATGCCGGGCGCACCGACAGCCCCGTGGCCCAGCCCCTGCCCACCCGCGTCGGCGGCTTCGGGGGCGTGTCGGGGCTGGTGGCCTATCTCAAAGCCGAAGCGATCACCCATGTCGTCGACGCAACCCACCCCTTCGCCGCGGGGATGAGCAACAATGCCTTCGTCGCCTGCGCCCGGCAAGACCTGCCGCTCGTGCGGTTCGAGCGCCCCGCGTGGGAGCCGCAGGAGGGTGACGACTGGACCTTCGTGCCCGACCTCACCGCGCTGCCCGCCGCCCTGCCCGACAGCCCGGCGCGGGTGTTTCTGGCCATCGGCAAGCAGCAGCTGGCGCTTTTCGCCGCGAAACCGCAGCACCGCTACCTCCTGCGCCTCGTCGATCCGCCACGCGACCCGCTGCCGCTGCCGCGGGCGACGGTCGTGCTGGCGCGCGGGCCTTTTGACGTGGCGGGCGATACCGCGCTGATGCAGACCCATGCAATCACCCATGTGGTCGCCAAGAACGCCGGAGGCGCTGGCGCGCGGGCCAAGTTGGATGCCGCCCGCAGCCTTGGCCTGCCGGTGATCTTGGCCGAGCGGCCGAAACTGCCGGGCGAAGTGGCCGCCAATGATGTGACCGAAGTGATGCATTGGCTACATCATACCGCGCTGCGCGGCGTATAGACATAGCGCCCGACCCGCCGCGTCGCGGAATTGCCGACGATCACCACGGTGCGCATATCCGCCATCTCGGGCGTCGCCTCGCCCAATGTGACGGTGTTGAACGCCTCTTCCGGCGTGGTCACGGCGCGGGCGAAGGTGATCAGCCGCTCCGGCCCGCATTCGGCGCGCAAAATCTCCAACGCCTCGGCGAATTGATGCGGGCGGGATTTGCTGCGGGGGTTGTAGAAGGCCATGGCGAAATCCGCCCGCGCGGCCATCCGCAAACGGTGCTCCACCATCGCCCAGGGCTTGAGGTTGTCGCTGAGGTTGATCGCGCAGAAATCATGACCCAAAGGCGCCCCAAGCCGCGCCGCCGCCGCCAGCATCGCCGTGATACCGGGCAGCACGCGGACGTCGACGCTTTCAAACGCCGGTTCCCGCTCCACCGCTTCGAACACGGCTGAGGCCATGGCAAAAACACCCGGATCACCCGAAGAGACCACCACCACCCGCGCGCCCGCCTGCGCCAGTTGCAGGGCATGGGTCGCGCGGTCCAACTCCACCCGGTTGTCGCTGGGGTGCAGGGTCAGCCCGTCGCGCGGGGCGACGCGGGCGACGTAAGGGATATAGCCGATAACGTCAGTGGCCTGCGCCAAGGCCTCGGTCACCTCGGGCGTGACAAGCGCGTCGTCACCGGGGCCGAGGCCCGCGATATGAAGGATGCCGCTCATGTCTCCGCCTCCGGTCTGCGGCCTTGGCCATGGACCAAGACGATCGCGAAATAGGGGCAGTCGTCATCCGCCACGTCAGAAAGCCTTGCCACCCGCTGGTCGGGCATGGTTCCGCGTTCGACCAGCCAAGCGTCCTCCAACTTGCCCGCCGCCGCCAGCGCGCGGCGCACGCTGGGCAGGTTGCGGCCCGTCTTCATCACCACCAGCGCATCGGCGCGCTTCATGTGATCGGTCAACTCGGCCTCGGGCAGCGTGCCCATCAAAACGGTTACCACGTCGTCACCCCAAGTGAAGGGCGTATCGAGCGCATTCCAGCAGCCCACCATGCCGGGGATCGCGGGCAGCACCTCAACCTCGGCGCGGCCCTGAAGCCGCGTGTGCAGATGCATGAAGGAGCCGTAGAAGAAAGGGTCACCCTCGCAGAGCACGACGACCTCGTGATCCTGCGCCAAGGCTTCTAGCCGGTCGGCCCATTCCTCGTAAAATGCGACCATCTGGGCGCGATACTCGGGCGAATCAAAGCGCAACTCGGTGGTGACGGGATATTCCATCGCATATTCCACCACGTCGTCGCGCAGCATCCCCTCAACGATCCGGCGTGCTTGGCCCGCGCGGCCTTTCTTGCGGAAATAGGCCAGATGCCGCGCGCCGCGAATGGCACGGTGGGATTTCACACTCATCAGTTCGGGGTCGCCGGGACCAAGGCCCGCGCAGATAACCTTGCCCATCGTCATTCCACCCTGCTGGCCAAGGCGTTCACCGCCGCCACGGTGATCGCCGAACCGCCCAAACGCCCCTGCACGATCATCGAGGGCACCGGCAGGTCCTGCATCAAAGCCTCTTTCGATTCCGCCGCGCCGATGAAGCCCACCGGACAGCCGATGATCGCCGCCGGGCGCGGGCAATCGGGGTCTTCGAGCATGTTGAGCAGGTGAAACAGCGCCGTGGGCGCATTGCCGATGGCCACCACGGCACCTTGCAGATGGGGCCGCCACAGTTCCAGCGCGGCGGCAGAGCGGGTGTTGCTCATCTTCGCGGCCAAATCCGGCACCGAGGGGTCGCGCAGGGTGCAGATCACCTCATTCTCGCGCGGCAGCCGTTTGCGGGTGATGCCTTCGCTGACCATATAGGCGTCGCAGAGGATCGGCGCACCGTCTTCCAGCGCCGCCCGCGCGGCCACGGCCATGCCTTCGGAAAAGCGGATGTGTTCCTCCAGTCCCACCATGCCCGCGGCGTGGATCATGCGCACGGCGACGATCTCTTCCTCGGGGGTGAACCGCGCCAGCGCCGCTTCGGCGCGGATGGTGGCAAAGGACTGGCGGTAAATCTCGGCACCGTCGGTGATATAGCTATGGGGCATCGGCGGACTTTCTAAGGTGAGAGGCGATGGCGGCGGGGGTCAGCCCGCGCAGATCAGGCGGGGCATCGGCGCGGCCATCGTGGATGAGGTCATAGCGCGCTGGCGCGGTGGCGGTCAGGGTGAGGTCGGTAGCGCGCGGCGCGGCGCAGCCCTTGGCACAGCCCGAGACGTGCAGGCGTTGACCCTTTGGCACCACGGCGGCAAGGCGGCGGGCCAGCGCGCGCGTCTCGCCCCGGCTCTGTGCGCAGCCCGGCGCACCGATACAGGCAATGACGCGCAGCAACGGGTCATCGGCGGCGGTGATAAGACCGGACAGATCAGGCAACCGCGTGGCACCTTCGATCAGCATCCTCCGCCACGGGGTCAGGCGCAGCGGGCCAAGCTCGGCGAGCGCGGCAAGCGTCTCGGCCTCCATCTGCCCGAAAGCACAGGCAGCAAGCGCCCCCGCCGGATAGGCACCGAGGGCGGGTGTGCCCTGCCCTGTCTGCCGTGGATGGTCGAAACCGGCGGGAAGCGGTGCCCCCGTGGCCGTGGCGCGCGCAGCGCGGGTCACCCCCTGCGCGCGCACCCATTCGGCAAGCGCGATGGCCTTGGCCACCGCAGTCGCGCGGGTTACGGGTTTGCCCCGCGGCGCCCCTTCGATGCAGAGTAGCAGTTGCCCCTTCGCCGACCGCTCGAAACGGATGTCGGCGGGATCGGCCTGCAACACCGGCTGCGGCCCCGCATCGACCGCATAGCCGAATTTGGCGGAGACATCCGGCAGCGCATGGGACTGCGCGGCGGATGAGAGGGCATGGCTCAGGAATTCGGTATCATCGCCCGCCTGCCAAAAGGGGCTGACCATGATGTTGCGCCGTCGCTCCGTCCGCTCATCCACATCGATCAGCGCCAGCGCGCGCAGCGCCTCGATCAGCCCTTCATGCCGCGCGGGATCGACGCCGCGCAGTTGCAGATTGCCCCGGTTCGACAGGTCGAGCATGCCATTGCCATAGCGCGCGGCCAGCCCTGCCACGCCGCGGGCTTGGGCCGGGGTCAAGCGCCCCTGCGGCACCCGCAGACGCACCACCAGCCCATCGCCCGAGAGCATCGGGCGCAACGCACCGGGGCACCAGCCCTTGATCGCCGGGGCCGCGCTCACGTCACCCCGTCCAACGTGGCCGAGATCGAGTTGCGGCGGGTCAGCCAGAGGCCGGACTCGCGCAGCGCCGCAAAACGGTCGCGCATGGCTTGCAAGGCCGCGGGGTTCTCGGCCTCCATGAAGGCCACGAGATCTTCGCGCCCCAGCGTGGCGTCGAAATAAAGGTCGAAGAGATGCGCAGGCACCTCGCGCGTCAGATGCGCAAAGGCAGCAAGGTTGTCGAGCGTCGCGGCCACCTCTGCCGCGCCGCGGAAACCATGGCGCATCATGCCGCTGGCCCAATTGGGATTGGCCGCACGGGCGCGGACGACGCGGGCGATCTCTTCGGGCATGGAGCGCGCGCGGGGGCTGCCTGCACGGGTGTGGTCAAGGTGGTACATCGCCGGTTTCTGCGCGCCCAGATGCGCCATCGCGGCGGCAAAGCCGCCTTCGTGGCTGGCATAGTCCGAGGCGAGCAGGATATCGCTTTCGGCCAAGTCCTGCACATGAGCAAAGCCATCGGCGCGCTGCAACTGCGCCTCCAGCGCGGCGCGGTCCTGATGCGCCTCGCCTTGGGCATTGATCGCCCATTCCGACCCCGCAAGCCACGCCTCGCCCGCCGCGGCGCGACCCGCGTCGGAATAGTCTTGCAAGGCTGCTTCCATATTCACGCCGTAAAGGCCCGGTTTGGGGCCAAAAACGCGCGGCGTGCGGGTGAGGTAGGGGTTCATATCCGGCGCTTCTTCGCGTTCGGCCAATGCCGCCGCCCCGGCTTCGAAAAGCTGCGCGAGGCCGGGAAAGACATCGCGGAACAGGCCCGAGATGCGAAGGGTCACGTCGATGCGCGGACGGTCCAGCAGGGTCAGCGGGATCACCTCGAAACCCGACACCCGTTCACTGCCCTCATCCCATTTCGGCGCGATCCCGGCGAGATGCATCGCCATGGCGACCTCTTCGCCCGCCGTGCGCATGGTGGCCGAGCCCCAAAGGTCGATCACCAGCCCGCGCGGCCAGTCGCCATTGTCTTGCAGATGCCGCCTGAGCAGTTCCTCGGCCAGTTTCACCCCCTGCGCATGGGCGGCCCGGCTGGGCACCCCGCGCGGATCGACGGCATAGAGGTTGCGCCCCGTGGGCAGCACATCCGACCGCCCGCGATAGGGCGAGCCGGAGGGCCCGGAGGTGACGCGCCGCCCCGCCAGTGCGGTCAGCAGCCCGTCCCATTCGCCCGCCCCCGCGCCGAAGACGTGCAAACCATCGCCGTATTGGCTTTCCTTGATGTCGCAAACGAAGGCGTCGATCCGGGTTAGCGCCTCGGCCGAGGAACTGGCGGCGTCGAGGCCGAGGTCATCTTCCACCCCCGCCGCCTGCGCCTCGGCCCGGATCGTGTCGACCAGCCGGTCGCGGCGCGCGGGGTCGAGCCCGTCGGCAGTGGAATATTCGTCCAGCAGCCGTTCCAGCCGCAACAGCCCATCGGGCGTTTCACTGTCTTTCAGCGGGGGCGGCAGATGGCCGAGCGTCACCGCCCCGATGCGCCGCTTGGCCTGTGCCGCTTCGCCGGGATCGTTAACGATGAAGGGGTAGATCACCGGCAGATCACCGGTCAGCGCCTCGGGCCAGCAATCGCCCGAAAGGGCCACCGCCTTGCCCGGCAGCCACTCCAGCGTGCCATGCGCGCCGATATGCACCAGCGCATGATGCCCCTGCGCCCGCAGCCAGAGGTAGAAGGCCACATAGGAATGCCGCGGCGTGCGGGCGAGGTCGTGATAGCTGTCTTCGCGGTCTTGCAGATCGCCCCGCTCGGGTTGCAGCGCGACCAGCGCGTTGCCGCAGGTTTGCGCGGCGAAGTGGAAGGCGCCGTCCTGAGCCAGCGGATCGTCCTCCGCCGCGCCCCAAGCCTGCGCCAGATCATCACGCAACGCCTGCGGCAAAGTTGCCAGCGCCACCTCATAGTCGGCAAGGGGCCAAGTGATGCGCGCTTCGGTCAGGCTGCGGCCAAAGCCGATCTGAGGCGTGACGCCATAGCCTTCGCCCGCCAAACGCATCAGCATGTCTTCGACACTGGCCAGCGCGTCGAGCCCGACCGCATGGGCCAGCTGATCGTCCCGCCCCGGATAGGTCGAGAGCACCAGTGCCAGCTTGCGCGTGGCCGCCGGGGTCTGCGCCAGCCGATGCCAGCCCAGCACGCGGGCGACGACAGCCTCGATCCGCGCCTCTTCGGCGCGGTGGGCAAAGCGGGAATATTGCAGATCGGGGTCGCGCTTTCCGGGGCTCTTGAAGCTGACGACGCCACCGAAGATGCGGCCATCGACCTCGGGCAGGACCACATGCATCGCCAGATCGGCGGGGGAAAGGCCGCGCTCGCTTTCGTCCCAGTCGCGCCGCCGGGCGGTGGAGAGGGCCACCTGAAACACCGGGCAGCCCGGCGCGTCGAGCGGGGAGGTGCCATCATCCCCGCGCCCCGAAAAGGCGGTGGCGTTGACGATGGCCACGGGTTTCATCGCCGCCAAGGCATCGTCCAGAAAGCCCCGCGCAGGATCGGATTTGAGCGAGGGTACGAAAAGCCCGATGGCGTTCAGCCCCGCCGCCCGCAACGCCCGGATCAGCGCGTCGACGGGCGCGGTATCGGCGGCCAGAAGATAGCTGCGGTAAAAGGTAACCGCGACAGTCTCCCCCGCCGCGTCGGCGAGGGGGAGCACCCCTTGATCGGGGTCGTAATAGCCGCAATCGGGCACCGTTTTCGTGCCCATGACCGGCCCGGCGTAAAAGCCCGCCGCCAGCGCCATCTGCGCCAGCGCGGCCTGCGCCGCCACCGGCCCGCCCGCATCACAAAGATGCGCAAGACGGCGCAGCGTGGAAACCGGCAAAGTCGAATGCGCGTCGAGCCCCGGATCCTCGCGCCCATCGGCCGGCAAGACGGCCAGCGCGATATCATGGCGGCGGGCGAAGTCTTGGACCTGCATGATGCCGTAGGGCCAGTAATTCTCCCCCCCGATGAGGCGGATCAAAATGCCCTTGGCCCCGGTCAGCGTCTGTTCGATATAGTTGTCGACCGAGGCCGGGTGCCGCAGCGCCACGAGGTTGCACAGCCGCAGCGAGGGCAGCTTGCCCTCCTTGCCGCCGCCGCGATGCCAGCCTGCCGCGAAAGCGCCGAGGTCACTGTCGGAAAACGACAGCACCACCAGATCGGCGGGGGTTTGCCCCGGATCATAGGGGGTGTCGGTATCCTCCAACCCGTGGCTTTCGCGAAAGACGACATGCATGGGCGGTCAGGCTCCCAAAGTCTCGCGGATTTTGGCAAGGTCGATGTCGTCATGCTCGGCGATCACCACCAGATGCCCGGCGCGCGTGTCGCTGCCCCAAGGGCGGTCGAACTGCTGGCGCACCCGCGCGCCCACGGCCTGCACCAACAGGCGCATCGGTTTACCCTCGACCGCGACATAGCCCTTCACGCGCAGGATGTTCTGCTCGCGCGCGAGCCGTTCGATCGAGGCCACCAGCGCATCGACATCCGACACTTCCGGCATCGGGATCACCACGGTTTCGAAATCGTCATGCTCGTGATCGTCGTGGCCGTCATGATGCGAAGGGCGCGCGGCGAGGTCGTCTTCGGCGGCGGCGTTGAGGCCCAGCACGACCTTGGGGTCGATCACGCCTTCGGTCATCTCAAGGATCGGAATCTCACGCGGGCTTTCCTCTTCGATCACCTTGCGGGCTTTGGCGAGGCCATCGGGACCGGCCAGATCGGCCTTGGACATCAGCACGATATCGGCGCAGGAAATCTGATCTTCGAACACTTCGGAGAGCGGCGTTTCGTGGTCGAGGCTGTCGTCGGCCAGACGCTGCGCGTCCACGGCGGCGACATCGGCGGCGAAAGTGCCAGCGGCCACGGCCTCGGCATCGGCCAGCGCGATGACGCCGTCGACGGTGATCTTGGACCGGATCGCGGGCCAGTCGAAGGCCTTGAGCAGCGGTTTTGGCAGGGCCAGCCCAGAGGTTTCGATCAGGATGTGATCGGGGCGCGTCGGCAGGGCCATCAACGCTTCGATGGTGGGGATGAAATCATCGGCCACGGTGCAACAGATGCAGCCATTGGCCAGCTCGACGATATTCTCCGCCGGGCAGTCGTCGATGGCGCAGGATTTCAGGATGTCCCCATCCACCCCCACGGTGCCGAACTCATTGACCAGAACCGCAAGGCGGCGCCCGCCTGCATTGGTCATCAAATGGCGGATGAGCGTGGTTTTACCAGCGCCGAGAAAGCCGGTGATGACGGTAACGGGAATTTTGGCGAGATCGCTCATGCGGTAGGCTCCTGCGGCAGGGTCAAAGGGGGGATACGCGCAAGGCTTTGCTTGCGAAAGATGACCGGGCGTTCGCGCCATGGCACCAGCCCGTCTTGGGTGGCGGCATAGGCGGCGGCTCCGGCAAGGATGTCGGCGGCGTCTTCCTTGGTCAAGCGGCCATAGACATAGGACCATTTGCCCGGCGCAGACAGCGCCACGGCGGCCCCCTGCGAACAGGCGGAAAGACATTGCACTGGCACGATGGTCACGCCCTCTGGCGCGCCTGCGGCGTCGAGGGCGGCATGAAGCTGCGCACCGGGGCGCGGGGCGTCTTCCTCCAGCACCTCGCCTGCGCGGCAGGTCCTGCAGACATGTAGGGTTGCGCTCATTGATCTTGTCCCATCGAGTTATGCGTGCCGGGTATGCGCTCCGGCCCGCCATGAAAAGGGGAGGCGGTGCGATTATTCAACTGTCAGCACCTCGCGGGCTGTAATCGGCGCGCCGTTCACCGCCAAGGGGCGGTGGTCGTTGGCGTTAAGCGTGACCTCTACCGTGACCTCGCCCTTGGGCAGGTCAGCCAGATGCAGCCACGGGCCATAAAGCCGCCCGATCTTGGCACCGTTGACATAGACATGGGCATGGCCCTCGCCCGGTTGATTTTCGCCGCTGGCGTTCTGGGGGGCAAAGGCGAAGCCTTCGGTCTCAACAAAAAGGTTATGGCCTGACATCGGGTCGGGGGTCACGCGGATTGCAAGGCTGGGGGCCTCTTCGGCGGCCAGCGCGATGGGCTGGCCATGCATGCGCGCGTGATCCGCGCCACCGTGATCCATGGCCACATGCCCGCCGCCGCCATGGGCGGCAGGGTCGCCGTGGTCATGGCCGTCGAAGGTCACACCGTTGCTTGCGGCGATGGCAAAACCGATGCCACCGCCAAAGACCAATCCAATGGCGAAAAGCGCCAGTGATCTGTCCATTTCGACCTCCCTCAGGCGCTCTGCGCGCCTTCACGTTGCCAAAAGAACCCGGCGAAACTGCCCAGCAACACCCATGCGGCCAAGCCGATGCCAAGCGCACGCGCGGCGAAGAGCGCGCCGATCTCTGTCGGTACCGGGCCGCTGAAGCTTTCGGGTTCGGGTGCGCCGACGACATGGGGGGCCATCAGCAGAACCGCCGCGCCGATCCACGCGCCCCAGCCTTTGCCGAAGGCGAGCAGCCAAAGCGCTACCAACGCTGCCGCTGCGGTGGCGAACCACCAGATCTGCCGCGCAGTGATGTCTGCGGCGGCGACGCCGGGCACTTCGGGCGCAAGGCTGAACCCCGGCGCGAGGTGGAAGGCCACGAAACCGGCGACACCCCAAAGGATGCCCCAGCGGCCATCGATTACCGCGCCGCGCTCTTCGCCAAGGCTCATCGCGGCCAGAAGGATCAGCGCATAGGCGGTATAGGTCAGCATGGTGAAGATCAGGCTCAACCCATCGCGGACGGCATCGAAACCGGGCAAATCGGGGTGCGCGCTGACGGGGTCGGCCCCGAAATGCACCAGCGCGCCGGTCTCATAAAGCTCGGCGTGAAGCAGCACGGGCTGCACGAAATAGAGTTGCAGCAGGCCGGTCAACAGGCCGGCAGAGGCCCCGGCAAACAGGGCGGAAGTCAGAAAACGTGAAAACATCGCAATGATCCTTAGATGCGAAATGATACTCAGCGCCGCGCGAAACGCGGGCCGAGCCATCAGCCAGCCTCAAGATGTGCCAAAGCCCTCCCGACGCAGCGAACGGCGGGCGCGGGCAAAACAGCGAAAGGCAGGCATTGATAAATGGCAGAATCACAGACAGCCGGACTGCGGCATGGCAGCCCGGACCCCAGTGATACCGAACGCGGCGCTTAGTGGCAGGGAAAGCCTGTCGCGTGGCGCACGTCATGGGCGGCATCATGCAGTGCTGCGGCCTGCACATGGCCGGTCAGCGCCATCAGAGCCACACCCAATACGGCGGCAAACAGCGCCGGTACGAGTTTGCTGCGCGTGGCACCGGCGGTCTTAATCATCGTCGTCATCTTCAATCTCCTTACCGTCACACCCGACGGGATCTAGCGTTTCATTTGCCTGGCAGGTCTCCTGGCTCGCGGGTCGTGGCCTTTGCCCGCCTTCCCCGTCCGAAAGGACAAGTGGCACGAGGGGCATTGGCTTACCGCTTACAGTCGCGGGGGCGGCTTCGGCTTCAGGGTCGGGCGACCCCTTACTGAATTCCCTTTTCGGTCCCACACTCGAAGGCGCTTTTCGGGACACCAAGCGCCCTCAATTACGCATTTTAGGCCCTTCCTGACAAGCCGCATTTATCGAACCTCGCGGAACCGTATGGCGCATACAGCATTTAGTAGATAAATATGGCCCAACCCCCAGTATGCGGGTTGACCCAAAAGCCACGTGCAGGGCACATTGACGGCCAGTTTTGATCAAAGGGCGGGAATTCATGAACGACAACACGGTCTCCGCCGCTCGGCAGACCCTGACCGAAGACGTTCTAGGCAAGGTCGTGCGCTATGCCCGCCTGCCGCTGTGCATCACCGACCCGACCCTGCCGGACAACCCCATCGTCTATGTGAATGACGCTTTCACCGATCTGACCGGCTATGGCTTGGATGAGATCGTGGGCCAGAACTGCCGCTTCCTGCAAGGCCCGGAAACCACGCGCGAAAGCGTCGATGCGGTGCGCGAAATCCTACTGGCGCGCCGGGTCGACACGGTTGAGATCGTGAACTACCGCAAGGATGGCAGCCGCTTCCTGAACGCCCTGCAACTGGGGCCGATCAATGACGAAGATGGCAATCTGATCTACTTCTTCGGCTCGCAACTCGACGTTTCCGAACGCCGCCGGGCGGAGCGGGAGCACCGGCAATTGGCCGATGACGAATTGCTGCACCGGCTGCGCAATATCGTCAACGTCATGACCGCCATGGTCCGCCTGACCGCCCGTGAGGAGCCGAGCCCCGCGGCCTTTGCCGACAAGGTGATCGAGCGGCTGGCCGCCTTGGGCGCGGCGCATTTCGACACGATTGGCCGCAGCGACCAGCATGAGGTGGATTTCGAGACGCTGATGGGGCCGATCATGCGGGCCTATACCTCGGCCACCGAGGATCAGATCAACCTCACCGGGGCGAATCCGCTGATCTCGCACCGCCTCGTTTCCCCCCTGACGCTGGCCTTGCACGAGCTGGCGACGAATGCGGTGAAACACGGCTCGCTCAGTTCCGATACCGGGCGGGTATCGCTCGATATCACCATCCTTCAGGAGCCTGCCCGCCTGCGGTTTGTCTGGCGCGAAACAGGCGGGCCGGAGGTCATCAAGTCTCCGCGCAACAGCGGCTCGCGGATCATCCAGTCCTTGACCCGCGCGGTCGGTGGCACCCTGCACTACGATTGGCAGCCCGAAGGGTTGATTGCCACGGCGGAGTTCCCCGTGGCCGCCCTTGGCGAAGGCTGACCGTCAGACGATCACCTGCTGCGCGGCCTGCTCTCCGACCCCGAAAACACGCTTGTAACGCGCGATCTCATCCACCGGACCCATCGCCTTGTTGGGGTTGTCCGACAGTTTGACCGTGGGCCGCCCGTTGGCGCTGACCGCTTTGCAGACCAGACTAAAGGGTGCCAGCGCATCATTCGGCACCAGCCCGCGGAAGTCATTGGTCAACAGCGTCCCCCAACCGAAAGAGACCTTGGCCTTGCCCGCAAACTGCGCGTGCAACTCCTTGATCTTGTCCACATCCAGCCCATCGCTGAAGATCACTCGCTTGGTCGTCGGGTCCTCGCCGCGGGCGCGCCACCAGTCAATGGCCGTCTGCGCCGCCGTGGCCGGATCGCCGCTGTCGACGCGGATGCCGGTCCAGCCCGCCAGCCAATCCGGCGCGTGATCGAGAAAGCCCTTAGTGCCGTAGGTATCGGGCAAGATGATCCGCAGGTTACCTTCGTGCTCGTCATGCCAATCCGACAGCACATCATAGGGCGCGCGGGCAAGCTCCGCGTCATCTTCGGCTAAAGCCGCATAGACCATGGGCAACTCATGCGCGTTGGTGCCAATCGCCTCAAGCTCGCGCATCATGGCGATGCGACAGTTGGAGGTGCCGGTGAAAGCATCGCCCAGCCCCTCATGCATCGCCTGCACGCACCAATCCTGCCAGAGATAGGAATGCCGCCGCCGCGTGCCGAAATCAGCGATCGAGAGGTTATCCACCTCGCGCAGCGCTTCGATCTTTTCCCAGACGCGGGTCATCGCGCGCGCGTAAAGCACCTGAAGCTCGAACTTGCCCATCGGGTCCAGCGCTGCACGGCTGCGCAGCTCCATCAACACCGCCAGCGCGGGAATTTCCCAAAGCATGACCTCATGCCACTTGCCCTCAAAGGTCAGCTCATACTGATCGCCCTTCCGCTCCAGATGATAGGGCGGCAGGCGCATGCCTTCGAACCACTCCATGAAATCGGGGCGGAACATCTGGCGTTTGCCGTAGAAGGTATTGCCGCGCAGCCATGTGCTCTCCCCCCGGCTGAGGCTGAGAGAGCGGATGTGATCGAGTTGCTCGCGCAACTCCCCCTCGTCGATCAGCTTGGCCAGCGGGATATGGGTGGAGCGGTTGATCAGGCTAAAGGTGACCTGCGTGTCCGGCTTGTTGCGAAACACCGATTGGCACATCAAGAGCTTGTAGAAATCCGTGTCGATCAGCGACCGCACGATGGGGTCGATTTTCCACTTGTGGTTATAGACGCGGGTGGCGATGTCGACCATGGGAGGTTCCTTATTGCGTGCCCCTTCATGCCAAGGGGGCGGACAGATGGGCAAGGGGAAAGCGGCGGATCAGGCCAGCGTCACCCCCGCCGCGCGCATGCCTTCGCGGGCTTTGGCAAGCGATCCGTCCAGATCAATCGCGCGGCACAGGTCTTCGCGCACATCGACCTTGAACCCCAGCTTCGCCGCGTCCACCGCCGAGAAGTTCACGCAGAAATCCAGCGCCAGCCCCACCATGGTCAGCCGCTCGATCCCGCGTGTGCGCAGGTAGCCTTCGAGCCCCGTGGGCGTACGGTGGTCATTCTCGAAAAACGCTGAATAGCTGTCGATGTCGGGGTTATAGCCCTTGCGGATGATCAGATCGGCGCGGTCGGTTTGCAGCTCGGGGTGGAACTGCGCGCCAATGCTGCCTTGGATGCAGTGATCGGGCCAGAGCACCTGCGGGCCATAGGGCATGGTGACGATCTCGTAAGGCCCGTTGTTCCTATGCGACGACGCGAATGACGAATGCACCGCCGGATGCCAGTCCTGCGTCAGGACCACCGCGTCAAACTCGGGCATCAGCGCGTTGATGCCGCGCAGAATCTCATCGCCCTGCGGCACTTCCAGCGCGCCGCCGGGGCAGAAATCATTTTGAACGTCGATCACGATCAGGGCATGGGTCATGGGCATTCTCCTTACCAAAAGGGGTAGGGCGGCGGATGGGGTAGGTCAATGGCACGCGCCGGATTGAGCTTTGCCGCCGAAGCGCTTATTTGACGCTCATGTATACCATCGCCGCCCTATATCACTTCACCCGCTTCGACGATCCCGCCGCGCTCAAACCCGCGCTCTTGGCGCTTTGCGAGGCGCAATCGGTCATGGGCACGCTGCTGTTGGCCCCCGAAGGGGTAAACGGCACCATCGCCGGGCCGCGCGCCGGGATCGACGCGGTGATCGCCCATCTGCGCGCCCTGCCCGGCTGCGCGGATCTGGAGTGGAAAGAGGCCACCAGCGACAAGCCGCCCTTCGGCAAGATGAAGGTGCGCATCAAGCGCGAGATCGTGACGATGGGCCAGCCCGATGTAGATCCCCGCGCCAAGGTGGGCCATTACGTCGACCCGAAGGATTGGAACGAATTGATCCGCTCCCCCGATGTGGCGGTGATCGACACGCGCAACAGCTACGAAGTGGCGATTGGCACCTTTGAAGGCGCGGTCGACCCCGAGACCGAGAGCTTTGGTGAATTTCCCGCGTGGTGGGAAGCGAACAAAGACCGCTTCCACAATAAGAAGATCGCGATGTTCTGCACCGGCGGCATCCGTTGCGAGAAATCGACCAACTACCTGATCGGTCAGGGCGTCGAGGATGTCTTCCACCTCAAAGGCGGTATCCTGAAATACCTCGAAGAGGTGCCCGAACAGGAAAGCACATGGGAAGGCGACTGTTTCGTCTTCGACAACCGCGTCAGCGTTGGCCATGGGCTGCGCGAGGGGCCGCATATGCTTTGCCACGGCTGCCGCCGCCCGATCCTGCCCGAGGACACGCAGCACCCCGCCTATGAGGCTGGGGTGTCCTGTCATCAATGTGTGGATGAGACCTCGGCAGAGGATAAGGAACGGTTCCGCGAACGCCAGCGCCAGATCACGCTGGCCAAGGAACGCGCGGCGCGGGAAGAGGGCTGACCGCCCCCCCTCAGCGATCCGACAGCGCGAAGCCCGCATAGGCAAAGGGCATGACCGCCCGGCGAAAACGACCCAGTTCGAACCGTGCAAGCGGGGCGCGCATGGGGGCGGGATAGGGCCGCTCGGGCGTTATGCCGCGAACCAGATCAGCCAAGAGCGCACCGGAATAGCTGCCCATCGCCACCCCATTGCCGTGGTAGCACAGCCCTGCGAAGATCCCCGGCTGATCCGGCACCTGCCCCACGAAGGGCATGCGATTGCGCGCGATACAGACCATGCCGGACCAGCCATGCGGCGTTTCAACATGACGCCACGCGGGGAACATCGCCTCGAAATCCGCGCGGGCCCGGGCCAGCGCGCGCCGCTCGGAATTGGGGTTGGACATCAGCCCGCCGCGCACGCCGAACAACATACGATTGTCAGGCATCAGCCGGAAGTAATGCAGCAGATGGCGGCTGTCATAGCAGGCCTGTTGGCTGGTCCAACCTTGAGCGGCAAGCTCGGCCTCGGTCATCGGGCGGGTCACGATCACGCTGGATTGCGTCGGCATGTAACGCGCGGCCAGCCATGTCGGCAGGTCTTCGGAGGAATAGCCATTGGTGGCTATGATCACCCGCTCGGCCCGGATGCGGCCCTGCGGGGTCGTAACCTCGAACGCGCCCTCGTGCCCTGTCACCCCGGTGGCCGGGCTGTTGTGATAGATCGCGGCCCCCGCCTCTTCCGCGGCCTGCGCGAGGGCGGTCACATATTTGCGGGGGTTTATTCCAAAGCCAATCGGCACGGTGATCGCGCCCTCGAAGCCTGCGTTCAGCCCCTCGGCGGCCAGATCGGCCTTTTCGGTCAGCCGGGCCGTGACGCCGTAATTCTCTGCGTAGTAAGCCAGCCTGCCGCGCATCTCTTCGAAATCGCGCGGGCGGTGGGCCAGCTGGGTTTCCCCTTGGGAATGCCGATCGACATTGATGCCGCGGGCGACGATGAAATCCTCCACCTGTCGGATCGCTGCCACCTCGGCCTGCCGCCAGCCAAGCCGCTCTGTCCGCCCGAATTTCCGGTCGAGCGCCGCGTCGTCCAGCATCCCGCCGCCCAAGCAGCAAAAGCCCCCGTTGCGGCCCGAAGCGCCAAAGCCCACGCGCTCGGCCTCTAGCACCGTGGCCCCAACCCCGGCCTGCGCCAGATGCAGCGCGGCGTTGAGGCCGGTGAAACCGCCGCCGATGATCACCACATCGGCCTGCGCCGCGCCCTGCAGCGCCGGCCGCTCCGGCGCGCCATGGGTCTGGTCCCACCAGCAGCCCGCACGCGGCGCTTCGGAATAGGCGAAATCCGCGTAGATACGCTTCATGCGGCGGGCCGTTCCGCCGCGCGGGCTTCCTCCTGCGCGCGCAGGCTTGAGCGTTTGCTGACCAGCGATGCGGTGATGACCCCTACGGTCACGATGGCGATCATGATCGTCGAGAGCGCGTTGATCTCGGGCGAGACGCCCAAACGCACGGCGCTGAAGATCTTGATCGGCAGCGTTGTGGCCGATGGCCCGGCGGTGAAGGAGGCAATGACCAGATCATCGAGGCTGAGCGTGAAGGCCAGAAGCCAGCCCGAGATCACCGCAGGCGCGATGATCGGCAGGGTCACGAGGCGGAAGGCCTCCCACGGGGAAGAACCGAGGTCGAGCGCGGCCTCCTCCAACGAACGGTCGAAGGACACCAGCCGGGAGGAGACGACGACCGAGACATAGCACATCGAAAAGGTCGTATGCGCCAGCACGATGGTCAGCACGCCCCGGTCCAGCCCAATGCCGATGAAGAGCAAGAGCAGCGAAAGGCCGGTGATCACCTCGGGCATCACCAGCGGCGCGTAGATCATGCCGGAGAATAACGTCCGCCCCATGAACCGCCCGCCGCGCACCAACACATAGGCCGCCATGGTGCCCAGCACCGTGGCGATGGAGGATGAGATCACCGCGACCTTCAGCGTGACCCAAGCCGCATTCAGGAAGGCTTCGTTTTGCAAAAGCTCGCCATACCAGCGGGTCGAGAATCCGGCCCAGACCGTCACCAGTTTCGAGGCGTTGAAACTGTAGATCACCAGAATGATCATCGGCAGGTAAAGAAAGGCGAACCCCAGCGTGAGCGAGGTCACGTTGAACCATGTCATCCGCTTCATTGTTCGGCCTCCGCCTGTTTCTGCTGGTTGCGCTGGAAGAGGATGATCGGAATGATCAGGATCAGCAGCAGGATCACCGCCACCGCACTCGCCACCGGCCAGTCGCGGTTGTTGAAAAACTCCTCCCACAGCACCTTGCCGATCATCAGCGTGCCCGACCCGCCCAAAAGCGAGGGGATCACGAATTCGCCCAAGGCAGGGATGAAGACAAGGAAGCTGCCCGCCACAATGCCGTTGCGCGACAAGGGGATCGTCACCAGCCAGAAGGCTTGCAAACGCGAGCAGCCGAGATCCTCCGCCGCCTCATTCAGGGATTCGTCCAAGCGGTCCAGCGCGGCATAGATCGGCAGGATCATGAACGGCAGGTAGGTATAGACGATGCCGATGTAGACTGCCGTATTGGTATTAAGGATCTGTAAAGGCTCTGCCGTTAGACCCAACCCCATCAAGAGTTGGTTCAGCAGCCCTTCGTTGCTGAGAATGCCCATCCACGCATAGACGCGGATCAGGAAGGAGGTCCAGAACGGCAGGATCACCAACATCATCAATGTGGCGCGCCACTCTTCGGGGGCGCGGGCCATGCCATAGGCGATGGGATAGCCGACCAAGAGCGTCAGCGCGGTCGATACAACGGCGATGCGCAGGGAGCTAAGGTAGGCTTTCCAATAAAGGTCGTCGGAGGCGAGGAAGGTAAAATTCTCGAAATCCAACTGGGCGATTAGGGCGCCGATGCCGTCCTTGATCGTCGGCGTATAGGGCGGGATCGCCAGTGCCGTATCGGACAGGGAGATTTTGAAAACGATCAGGAAAGGCACCAGAAACAGCGCCAACAGCCAGAGGTACGGGACCGCGATCAGGGCGAAGCGACGCATGTTCATTGCGCCAACAAAACGCCTGCGGTGGCGCTCCATGAAATCCAGACCGGGTCTTCCCATGTGATGTCACGCCGTGCGATGCGGCGAGTGTTGGCCGTCTGCGCCTTGATCACCTGGCCGCCGGGCAGTTCGACGTGATAGGTGGAAAGGTTCCCCAAATAGGCGATGTCGAGCACTTTGCCCTGTAGCGCATTAGGCGCATCCTCGGGCCGCTCGGTCGAAATGCGGATTTTCTCGGGCCGGATTGCCAGATGGGCCTGCTGCCCCTCGCTGAACGGCGCGGCAGAGGTGGCGGTCAGCGGCGGCTGCCCCTCGATCCAGTTCAAATGGTATTGATCTTGGCCAATGGCCTTGGTGCTGGCTTCGATGATGTTCACGTCACCGATGAAGTCAGCGACATAGACGGAATTCGGCGCTTCATAGATCTCGGCCGGGGTGGCCACTTGAATCACGCGCCCCTCGTCCATCACCGCCACGCGGGAGGCGACGGTCATCGCCTCTTCTTGGTCGTGGGTCACGATGACAAAGGTGGTGCCGGTGGATTCTTGGATGTCCATCAGCTCGAACTGGGTGTCTTGCCGCAGCTTCTTGTCCAGCGCGCCCAAGGGTTCATCAAGCAGCAGAAGCTTCGGCGCTTTGGCTAGCGAGCGCGCCAGCGCGACACGCTGCCGTTGGCCGCCGGAGATCTGATGCGGTTTGCGGCGGGCGAATTTCTCTAGCCGGGTGAGCTTCAGCATCTCGGCCACGCGGGCGGCGATGGCGTCCTTCTCCATCTTGTCGCGGCGCAGGCCGAAGGCGATGTTGTCCCAGATGCTGAGATGCGGAAACAGCGCGTAGGATTGGAACATCATGTTCACCGCGCGTTTGTTCGGGGGCACCGGGGCGATGTCCTGCCCTGCCAATTCGATGCGCCCGGTGGTGGGGCTTTCGAACCCGGCCAGCATCCGCATCATCGTCGTCTTGCCACAGCCCGAAGGCCCAAGAAGGGCAAAGAATTCCTGCGCGTAAATATCCAAAGACAGATCGTCGATGGCGACGAATTCGCCGAATTTCTTGGTCACATTCTTAAAGCGAATGAGCGGCTTTTCGTCGGGGTCGTTCCAGGGGGCGAAGACGGTTGGGCTCACGGTTGAGACATCCTTTGATCGGGCTTTGCTCGGGCTTTGATCGGGGTCGCGGGGCAAGAAAAAGGGGCGCGACCAGACTGGCCGCACCCCCTGTCTCAGATCAGGTACCGGACTTGATCTTGGTCCAGAGCCGGGTCACCACGCGCTGTACTTTCGGCGGGTAAGGTGTGGTGGTGAACAGGTTGTTCAACGCCGCCTCAGAGGGGTAGATCGCCGGGTCGCCGATCACATCCTCGACCAGATGCTCTTGCGAGGCTTTGTTGCCGTTGGCGTAGTACACATAGTTCGACGCGGCGGCCATATTCTCGGCGTCCATGATGAAATTCAGGAACTTATGCGCGCCCTCGGGGTTCGGCGCGTCAACCGGGATGGCCATCTGGTCAAACCACATCTGCGCGCCTTCGGAGGGGGCGTTATAGGCGATTTCGACACCGTTGTCGGCTTCATCCGCGCGGTCGCGGGCCTGCAAGATATCGCCCGACCAGCCTACCGCGACGCAGACGTCACCGTTGGCCAAAGCGTTGATATACTCCGAAGAGTGGAACTTCTGGATATAGGGGCGGACCGGCATGAAGACCTCTTCGGCCTTGGCGATCACATCGGGGTCATGGCTGTTGGGGTCTTCGCCGATGTAGTTCAGCGCGGCGGGGATCATCTCTGCCGGGGCATCGAGGAAATGCACACCGCAGTCAGCCAGTTTTTCCATATTGGCGGGGTCGAAAACCAAGTCCCAAGAGTCAATCGGGGCGTCTTCGCCTAGGATCTCTTTCACCTTGCCGACGTTCACGCCGATGCCGGTGGTACCCCACATGTAGTTGATGGAATGGGCGTTATCGGGATCATATTGTTCGGTCCGCGAGGAAACCACGTCCCACATATTTTCCAGGTTGGGCAGCTTAGAGGTATCCAGCGGCTGGAATGCACCGGCTGTGATCTGGCGCTGCAGGAAGGTGCCCGAGGGGACGACCACGTCATAGCCCGACCCACCGGCGAGCATTTTGGTCTCCAGCACCTCGTTGCTGTCGAACACGTCATAGACCAATTCGATGCCGGTCTCTTCTTCGAATTTATCCAGCAAGGATTCATCGATATAGTCGGACCAGTTATAGACCCGGACCGTTTCGGCAGTGGCGGCACCTGCCATCAAGGTGGCAACGGCGACGCTGCTTAGTAGCACATGTTTCATTTCATACTCCCGTTAGACAGGTCGGGTTGATCCCCACCTTTCGTCAATTTGATCAAGTTTTGCCTCTTCGGGCAAGATGGTTTATGCTTTCATGCAGAATGAAATGCTGCAAGACACGGCGAAACAAGACGGAAAGACCGCTCCTATGGGTTCAGAAAAAACCGATCCGAGATTGCTTCCCGCCGCCGATGCGGCGGCCAAGACACCGATCCATCAGCATGTTTACGAACGCCTGCGCAAGATGATTCTCTTCGGCGATCTGGCCCCCGGACAGGGGGTCACGATCCAAGGTCTGACCGCCGCTTTGGATGCGGGCATGACGCCGGTGCGCGAGGCCATCCGCCGCCTGATCTCGGAAGGGGCGCTGACCCATTTGGGCAACCGCCGGGTCACCGTGCCGGAACTGACCCATGCGGGGCTGGAAGAACTGAGATTCATGCGGGAAACGCTAGAGCCGGAACTGACCAAACGCGCCGCAAACCGCATGACGGATGAGCGTTTGAACGCTTTGAAAGCCTGTGACAACGCGCTGAACCATGCCATCGACCGGGGCGATGTCGGCGGCTATTTGATGCAGAACTACAGCTTTCACCGAATGATTTACGACCTTGCCGAAGCGCCGATCATGGCCGCAACGGTGGACCGTCTTTGGCTGCGTTTTGGCCCCTCGCTTCGGGTGGTTTGCGGGCGCTATGGCACCAGCAATCTACCCGATAAACATGCCGAACTTTTGGCGGCCTTTGCCGAGGGCAACGCCGCTTTGGCGGGAGAGGTCATGGCGGGCGATGTCGCCCAAGGAATGACCCAAATTCGCGCAGCCCTCGATGGTCTGCCCGTTCCGCGTTGATTCGATTGACATGCTATAATTTGATCATATTCTGCGGCTAAGCTTATTTTTCATGCAAATAGAAGGTGCACACCCATGCCGCCCATCACGAATCACCTCCCCACCGCGGACCTTCAGGCGCTGGATGCGGCGCATCACATGCATCCTTTCACCACCAATGATGAATTGGGCGACAAGGGCGCGCGCATCATCACAAGGGCCAAGGGCATCTACCTGACCGACAGCGAGGGGAATGAGATTCTCGATGCGATGGCCGGGCTGTGGTGCGTGAACCTTGGCTATGGCCGCGAAGAGATGGGCAATGTCGCCGCGCGACAGATGAACGAACTGCCCTATTACAACACCTTCTTCCAAACGACCCATGTGCCCGCCATCGCGCTGGCCAAGGAGCTGGCCGATCTGGCCCCCGGTGATCTGAACCACGTCTTCTTCGCCGGGTCGGGGTCAGAGGCGAATGACACCAACCTGCGCATTGTCCGCACCTATTGGGCGCAAAAGGGCAAACCCGAGAAAAGCCATATCATCAGCCGCAAGAACGCCTATCACGGCTCTTCGGTCGGCTCGGCCAGTCTCGGCGGCATGACCTATATGCATGAGCAAGGCGGGCTGCCGATCCCCGGCATCCACCACATCGGCCAGCCCGATTGGTATGCCGAAGGCGGGGATATGTCGCCCGAAGACTTCGGTCTGAAACGCGCACAGGAGCTGGAAGCGAAGATTGTCGAGCTGGGCGCGGACAAGGTCGCGGCCTTCATCGCCGAACCCGTTCAGGGCGCGGGCGGGGTCGTCGTGCCGCCCAGCACCTATTGGCCCGAGATTCAGCGCATCTGCGACAAACACGATATTCTGCTGATCGCTGACGAGGTGATCTGCGGCTTTGGTCGGACGGGCAATTGGTTTGGCTCGCAGACCATGGGCATCAAGCCGCATATCATGACCATCGCCAAGGGGCTGAGCTCGGGCTACGCGCCCATCGGCGGGTCGATCGTTTGTGACGAGGTGGCTGAGGTCATCAACGCCTGCGAGTTCAACCACGGCTACACCTACTCCGGCCACCCGGTCTGCGCCGCCGTGGCGCTGGAAAACCTGCGGATTATGCAAGAAGAGAACATTGTCGCTCATGTTCAAAACGTCGCCGCCCCCGCGCTGAAAGAGGCGTTGGGCAAGCTGGGAGAGCATCCGCTGGTAGGCGGGGTGAACGTATCGGGCCTGATGGCCTCCCTCCCGCTGACGCCGCATAAGGAAAGCCGCGCGAAATTCGCCGATAGCGGCACCGCCGGGTACATTTGCCGCGAACATTGCTTTGCCAACAATCTGGTGATGCGCCATGTCGGCGACCGGATGATCATCTCGCCGCCGCTGATCATTACCCCGGAAGAGATAAAGATCTTCGCCGAACGGGCGACCAAGGCACTGGATGCGACCTATGCCGATCTGAAAGACAAGGACATGCTCAAAGCCGCGTCCTAAAACATCGGGCTGCCCCCAATCGGGGGCGGCCCCTCACTCGGCGCGCAGTCGGGCCAGCAGCCGGGGGGAGGCATAGCCATCGGGCGCGATGCCTTCGGCCTTTTGATAGCTGCGCACAGCATTGACGGTCAGCGGCCCGATCTTGGCGTCGATCTTTTGCGTGTCAAAACCCGCTTCGGTCAGCAGGGTCTGCAATTCGATCCGCTCATTAAAGCTCAGCGCACGGTCTTCGCGGGGCCAGTCCTGCTGTATCTCGCCCGCGCCGCCGATGCGGTCGGCCAGATGGCCCACTCCGATGACATAGGCATCCGCCGTATTATAGCGCTCGATCACCGCGAAATTGGGGAAGATCATGAAGGCGGCCCCCTCTGCGCCCGCGGGCAGCAAGATCGACGCCGGGCCATGATCCGCCACCGCCCCACCATCGAGCGCGGTGACGCCAAGATCGGCCCATTCCGCCGGGGTCTTGGTCACCGCGCGGTCGGCCAGCAGATAGTCGAACCCCTCGGGCAGAGCCACTTCGACCCCCCAGGGCTGCCCTTCGGTCCAGCCAAAATGCTTGAGATAGGCGGCGGTAGAGGCCAGCGCATCGCTGGGGTCATCGCCCCAGATGTCGCGCCGCCCGTCGCCATCCCAATCGACCGCATGGGCGTGGAAGGACGAGGGCATGAACTGCGTATGCCCCATCGCGCCCGCCCAAGAGCCGCGTAATTGATCGGCATCGGTATCGCCCGCCTGAAGGATGCGCAGGGCGTCGAGGAGCTCGCCTTCGAAAAATTCCGCCCGCCGCGCGTCATAGGCAAGGGTGGCCAGTGAATCCAGCACCCGATCCCCGCCCCGGAAGCTGCCATAGGCGCTCTCAAGCCCCCAGATCGCGGTGACGATCTCTTTCTCGACACCGTACTTCACTTCGATCTCTTCCAGCGTGCGTTGCCATTGGGCGAGCGCCTTCTGCCCGTTCTGCACCCTCAGATCCGAGGTGGCGGTGTCGAGGTAATCCCAAATCGTTTTGGTGAATTCCGATTGGTTGCGGTCGCGGCGGATCACCTCCGGGTCATAGCTGACCGTATCCAGTGCCCGGCCAAAGACATCCGGGTCGATGCCCTGTTGCAGTGCGCGGGGGCGGAAGTCTTTCACCCAAGCGCGCAGCCCGGTGTCGTCGCCGCTGGCCTCTGCCGCGGGTTCCTGCGCTACTGGCGCCACGGCGGCCAGCACGGCCTGCGGCGCGCGCGGCGCGGGGCGCAGGGATTCAGTCGGGCCTAACGCGAAGGCCGGAGCCCCCATGCCAGCTGTCGCCAGAATGCCTGAAATCATCGCGTAGTGCCGGATCATAATCGCCTCACCTCATAGAGTTACGGCAAATCCTATGCCCGCCCCGCCCCGGTGGAAAGGGAGGGGGGCGGCCATCCGCGAAGCTCCGCCGGTTTGCCGCATCAGCGGCGGGTGCGGGTCACTTTGCGTTTGATCTTGTCCTTCTTGCGCTTGGCCTTCACGGCCTTGCCGCGCGGCTTGCTACGACCCGCCGGGTTGCGGCGGCCCCCACCTCCGCCTTGCTTGACCTTTTGGTCTTCGATCTCAAGCAATTCCAGCGCGATGCCCCCGGTCACGGGGACCGCCTCGGCCAGCCGCACGGTGACACGCTGGCCAATGCCGATCATCATGCCGGTGTCCGAGCCCATCAGCGTCTGCGCCTCGGCGTCGTGGTGGAAATACTCCCGCCCGAGCGAGCGCATCGGCACCAGACCGTCCGCGCCCGTCTCGTCCAACTTCACAAAGGCACCAAAACGCGCGATGCCGCTGATCCGCCCGGTGAACTCATTGCCGACACGCTCCGACAGGAAAGCCGCGAGGTAGCGGTCGGTCGTGTCACGCTCAGCCACCATCGAGCGCCGCTCGGTGTCGGAGATATGCGCGCCGGTCTGCTCCAGCCCCTCAATCTCTTCGGGCGTCAGCCCATCCTTGCCCCAGCCATGCGCCGTGATCAGCGCGCGGTGCACGATGAGGTCAGCATAGCGGCGGATGGGCGAGGTGAAATGCGCGTAGGAGCGCAGGGCAAGGCCGAAGTGCCCGATATGCGCCGGGCCATAATAGGCCTGCGTCATCGAGCGTAGGGTGCTGAGATTGATCAGCTCCGCGTCATTGGTCCCCGCCGCCTGATCCAGCAGGCGGTTCAGATGCGCGGTTTGCAGCACCTGCCCCTTGGCCAGCGTGAAACCCGCCGCCTGTGCGGTTTCACGCAGGGATTCGAGCTTCTCTGGCGAGGGTTCCTCGTGGATGCGGAACAGCAGCGGGGTTTTCTTTTTGATCAGCGTCTCGGCAGCGGCGACATTGGCCAAGACCATGAACTCTTCGATCAGCCGATGCGCGTCGAGCCGCTCGCGGAAGTTCACCGACTTCACCTTGCCATCCTCGCCCAATTCGATGCGGCGTTCGGGCAGGTCCAACTCCAGCGGCTGCCGCTCGGCGCGGGCGGTCTTCAGCGCGTCATAGGCGGCGTAAAGCGGCTTCAACACCGGCTCCAACAGCGGGCCGGTGCGGTCGTTCGGGTTGCCGTCGATGGCGTCCTGCACCTCTTCGTAATGCAACGACGCGGGCGAGCGCATCAAGCCACGGTGGAACGTATGGCCGATCTTGTTGCCCTTGGCATCCAGCACCATGCGCACGGCGATACAGGCACGCGGCACGCCCTCGTGCAGAGAGCAGAGGTCACCCGAAAGCCGGTCCGGCAGCATCGGCACCACGCGGTCAGGGAAATAGGTGGAGTTGCCGCGCTTGCGCGCCTCGCGGTCCAACGCCGAGCCCGGCGTCACATAGGCGGCCACATCGGCAATGGCGACCCAAACGACATGGCCACCCTCGTTCTTGGGGTCGTCGTCGGCATGGGCATAGCAGGCGTCATCATGGTCCCGCGCATCGGAGGGGTCGATGGTGACCAACGGCAGGTCGCGCAGGTCTTCGCGACCCTTGAGGCCTTGTGGTTTGGCCGCATCGGCCTGTGCGATCACATCGTCGGGGAATTCGTCCGGAATGCCATGCTGGTGGATCGCGATGAGCGAGACCGCGCGCGGCTCGGACGGGTCGCCCAGCCGCTCGACGATGCGTGCGCGGGGCGATCCCATACGTGCCTTCGGTCCGGCCTGCTCGGCCTCGACCAGTTCACCGTCTTTCGCGCCATGTGTATGGTCGGCACCGACGCGCCATTCGCGGTCCGTGCCCTTGTCGATCGGGACGATCCGCCCGCCTTCGGCCGCTTTGCGGAAGATGCCCAACACCTTGCGCGGGTTGGAGCCGATGCGGCGAATGAGCCGGGCCTCATAGTGGTGATCTTCACCTTTCACCAACGTCAGCCGGGCCAGAATGCGGTCACCTTCGCCAAGCGCCGGGTCACTCTCGCGCGGGATCAGCAGAACGATGGGTTCTTTCCCCTCGCCATGCCACTCCATCGGCTTGGCAAAAAGATCGCCATCGCTGTCCGGCCCCGTGACCAGCAAGACCGAGACCGGCGGCAGGCGGTCAGGGTCCTGATAGCTGCGCTTGCGCTTTTCCAGATGGCCCTCGGCCTCCAGCTCTTTCAGCACGCGCTTCAGGTCGATCCGGGCCGCGCCCTTGATGCCAAAGGCTTTGGCGATGTCGCGCTTGGCGGTCAGCGTTGGGTTCTGTTCGATCCAGTCGAGGATCTCGGATTTGCTGGGTATCTTGCTCATACCTCAGCAGGTAGCACGCAGCCCCCCTGTCGTCATGGCAAATCGTGAATTTCGTCCACGTCGCGCAGGGTAGAGACTTCGGCGATGCGGTAGCCCGGCAGGGTCGCGCGGCTGTCAGCCAGCGCATGGGGGCCGGACCAGCGCACCCCGTCAAACAGGCTGGACGGCGCGCGGCGGGGGTGTTTCAGCCCCACGAGCCAATAGCCGCCATCGGGCGCCGGGCCAAACACCGCGTCATGGTTGCCAAGCGCATCGAATGCCCGCCCCAGTTCCTTGCGGTTGATGCCCGGAATATCCGCCCCGATCACACAGGCCGGTCCCGGCGCGCTGCGCAGCATCCGCGCCATACGGTCACCGAGGTTGCCGCGCCCTTGCGGCCAGCGTGGCAGATGCGCGGGCCAGACGCGGCTTTGCAGCCCTTCCACGTCCGGGGCCACGGCCAGCACCACCTGCCAACGCGGATCTTCGATCCGACGCAACAGGCGGCGGGTCTGATCGCGAAACCACCAAGCCGCGCCGACCATGCCGATGTCGCGGCCCAGACGGGTTTTCACCCGACCAGGGCGCGGCTCTTTCACCATGACAATGAGCGTTGGTTTCACGTGAAATAATTCCGCAACACGCGCCCGTAGATGGATTTGAGCTGTTCGATATGTTCGACCCGCACATGCTCATCAACTTGGTGCATGGACTGGCCCACCAGACCGAACTCCACCACCGGGCAATGCGCCTTGACGAAACGCGCGTCCGAAGTGCCGCCGGTGGTGGAAAGCTCGGGCTGCACGCCCGTCTCAGCCTCAACCGCGCCCGCGACCAGATCGGACAGGGCGCCCGGCGGGGTGATGAAACTCTCGCCGGAGATCTTGATCTCTACATCCACTTGCAGGCCGAATTCCTCGGCGATCTTATCCGCCTCGCCCCGCAGCCAGTCGCTGAGGCTCGCGCCCGAATGGTGGTCATTAAACCGGATGTTGACCGCGCCGCGGCATTGCGCCGGGATCACATTGGTTGCCTTATTGCCGGTGTCGACGGTCACCACGGCCAGCGTCGAAGGGTCGAAGTGATCGCTGCCCTGATCCAACTCATGGCTGGCCAAACGATCCATCAACCGCACCATCGCGGGCAGCGGGTTGTTGGCGCGGTGCGGATAGGCCGCATGGCCCTGTTTGCCCGTCACCTTGAAATGCGCGTTCATCGAGCCGCGCCGCCCGATCTTGATCATGTCGCCCATGCGCTCGGGGCAAGTCGGCTCCCCCACAAGGCAGACATCCATCCGCTCGCCGTTCTCCGTCATGTAGTCCAAAAGAGCCGTGGTCCCGTCGAGGGCATCGCCCTCTTCATCCCCGGTGATCGCCAGCACGATGGAGCCGTCGGGCGGCGTGTCCTTCACGAAATCCACCGCTGCCGCGACGAAAGCCGCCACGCCCGATTTCATATCCGTGGTGCCGCGGCCATACATGATGCCGTCCTTGATCTCGGCCCCGAAGGGGGGCATCGACCAATCCGCCTCATCCCCGATGGGCACGACATCGGTATGGCCGTTGAAGCCGAAGGACTTGGTGTTGCCCTTGTTGCCCCAGCGGGCAAAGAGGTTGCAGATGCCGCCCCGGTCGACGCGCGTACAGTCGAAACCCGCCGCGTCCAACACCTCTTCGAGCACTTCCAACGCCCCATCGTTCGCAGGGGTGACAGAGGCGCAGCGCACCAGTTTCGCGGTGAGATCAACAGGGTCGAGACCGGACATATCGGCTCCTTTTCAGGGGTTATCGCTTGTCCGGTAACTTGTGTGGGCAAATCGCGCCAATGCCAAGGGGGCGCATTGCAATTCCCCGTGTGGGGCGCGGGTCAGTCGTAAAACGGGGTCATTTGCGCGACGATGACCGAGTTTTCTTCCAAAGCGCGCTGCATCAGGGCGCGTTCCTCGGCGTCGATCTCCTGACCTTCGGCCTCGCGCTCTTCCAGCGTGCCGTAACCGGTCACGTCAAGCGGGTTGGTATCGGCCTGTTTGAGGATCGCCACCGTCTCGCGCACAGCTTCGGCCTCATCAATGCCAGAGGCGAAACACATCAGCGCAGCACCGGTGGCCTTGTCGGGCAGACCGTCACCGTCCTTGCGGCCGATCTGAACCAAAAGGGTAAAGACCTGCTGGCGCGAAGGTTTCTTGGTTTTCTTGGGTTCAGACATGATAAGGGCCGCCGATTGCTTTCGGCAGCCCTAACCTTTTCACTTGGATTTGGAAAGGGGCCGCGCCCCTGCCCTTAAGTCTTGCCGCGGACCATCCGCGTGACCCAGATCAGCAAGCAGGCACCGATGACGCCCACCACCAACTGACCGAACCAACCGCCCAGCGTGCTGCCGACGATCAGCATCAAGAGCCAGTTCGCGACCAAGGCACCCAGAATGCCGAGGATGATGTTCATGATCAGACCCATGTCCGATTTCATGATCTTTTCCGCGATCCAGCCCGCAAGGCCACCCACGATGATTGCGGCAAACCAACCGATACCCGTCATGTCGTTAATCTCCTTTGAATTCAGGTCTCAACGCCATGACGGGGTATTTTGTTCCGTTCAGTCGCGCAGCAGCTCGTTGATCGAGGTTTTGGAGCGGGTCTTGGCATCCACCCGCTTGACGATCACGGCACAGTAGAGGTTCACGTTGTTCTTCGACGGCATGGTGCCCGCCACAACGACCGAACCTGCGGGCACTTCGCCATACATGATCTCACCGGTCTCGCGGTCGACGATCTTGGTCGACTTTCCGATGAAGACGCCCATGCCCAGCACCGAGCCTTCGCGCACGATGCAGCCTTCGACAACTTCTGACCGTGCGCCGATGAAGCAATTGTCTTCGATGATGGTGGGGCCCGCCTGCATCGGCTCCAACACGCCGCCAATGCCGACGCCGCCCGAGAGGTGCACGTTCTTGCCGATCTGCGCGCAGGAGCCGACGGTGGCCCATGTATCAACCATGGTGCCAGTGTCGACATAGGCGCCGATGTTCACGAAAGACGGCATCAGCACCACGCCGGGCGCGATATAGGCCGAGCGGCGCACGACGCAGTTCGGCACGGCGCGGAAGCCGGCCTCTTTCCACTCGGCGTCGCCCCAGCCTTTGAACTTGCTATCGACCTTGTCCCACCAGCCAGCGCCCTGCGGGCCGCCTTCTTGATGTTCCATGTCCTTGATGCGGAAGCCCAGCAGCACGGCCTTCTTGGCCCACTGATTGACGTGCCACTGACCGTCGTCCTGCTTTTCCGCCACGCGCAGTTTGCCGCTGTCGAGCGCGTTCAGCGTGTCTTCGATAGCGTCGCGGGTCTCTCCGGTGGTGGCGGATGTGATCTGATCACGGGTATCCCAAGCGGCTTCGATGGCGGTTTCAAGTTGGGCGTTGGACATGGGGCAAGTCTCCGAATGATGAAAAGGCCTTTTGAGGGCTATAGCCTTGCACTGCCTAGGGTGCAATTGCCGGGCGATGAGGGGCGTGGTCATTCGCCGAACAACAGGGCATCTTGACCTAAGCGGCCATCGCGCCACCTGAGCCAAGCCCCAGACCAAGGAAAGACCCGAGGATGACCGACGAACACCGCCACCCCCTGCGCCGCGCCAATGTGGACCGCGCCAAAGCCCAAGACGCCCCCGACACGCCGCAAACCCGCGCGCCTGCCTATCGTCTGGCCTTTACCGACGATGACTTCATGTGCCGCGATGAGCTGCGCCCGGTGCGTCTGCAACTGGAGCTCCTCAAGCCCGAGCTGCTGCTGGACGCCCACGGCATCCAATCGACCATCGTGCTCTTTGGCGGCGCGCGCATTCCCGAACCGGCCGAGAAACACACCGCCCGGACCAAGACACTGGCCGATCTGTCGCGTTTTTATGACGAGACGCGCACCTTTGCTCGGCTGATGACCGAAAAGTCGATGGAAAGCGGCGGCACCGAGAATGTCATCGTCACCGGCGGCGGGCCGGGTGTGATGGAGGCAGGCAACCGCGGCGCGCTCGACGCGGGCGGCCATTCCATCGGCCTCAACATCGTGCTGCCGTTCGAGCAGGCGCCCAACGAATATGTCACGCCGGAGCTATGCTTCAACTTCCACTACTTCGCGATCCGCAAGATGCACTTCCTAATGCGCGCCCGCGCGATCTGCGTCTTCCCCGGTGGTTTCGGCACGATGGACGAACTCTTTGAGGCGCTGACGCTGATCCAAACGGGCCGCATGAACCGGGTGCCATTCTTGCTGTTTGGCCGTGAGTTCTGGGAAAAGATCATCAACTGGGACGCGCTGGCCGATGCGGGCACGATCTCAGCCGAAGACCTCGACCTGTTCCGCTTTGTCGAAAGCGCGGATGAGGCGATGGAGGTGATCGAGAATTGGGAGACCGCCCCCGCTCGCGAACATGTGCCGGGCCGCGAAGAGGTCGAAGATCACGGCTAAGCCGCCTTGGCCCGCCCCCGCCCCGTCACCGGGTGAAGGTCTGGCCCAAGGCCGCTTCGGCCCCTTGGACGATATCGCGCAGGATATCGGCGGCAGGGCTGATCGTACCGATCAGCCCTGCGACCTCTCCGACAAAGGCGTTGGCGGTGCGGGCATCCCCCGCTGCCACCGCCGCCTGCCAGCGCGGCAGCTCCTGCGCCAGCGCGGCGCGCAGCCCGTCGGGGTCTTTATGCCAGCGGTCGGTGAAATCGTTGCGCAAGACACGGCCCGTGTAGCGTTTGGGCCAATCATAGCCGCGCATGATGTCGGTCACGGTGCTGCGCAGCGTGTCATCACCGCTGGCCTTGAGCGCGGCCTCTCGCATCGCGGGGTGCACCAGCGCCTCTTCCGAGGCCCAGAAGCGCGAGCCGACGACCACACCGTCGGCCCCCAGCACTAGCGCCGCCGCCAACCCGCGCCCATCCGCCACGCCGCCTGCGGCGCAGAGCAGCACCTCGGGCGCATGGCGGGCGATGTGATCCGCGACTTCGGGGACGAGGGTAAAGGTCGCGCGTTTCTCGCCGTGGCCGCCAGCCTCGGCCCCTTGGGCGACGATGATCTCGGCCCCCAGATCAATCGCATGGGCGGCGTCGCGCAGGGTTTGCACCTGACAGATCAACGGCACCTTTGCCGCGCGGATCGCGGGGAGAAACTCTGCCGGGTCGCCGAAGGAAAGAAAGATCGCCGCCGGATCACGGTCGAGCGCTTGTTCCAGCGCCTGCGGATGCTCGCGCAGCTTCCAAGTGATGAAACCGCAGCCGACCGATTGGTTACCCGCCACATCCATCTGCTCGGCGATCCAATCGCCAGCATCATAAGCCCCGCCGATCATCCCCAAACCACCCGCGCCTGAGACCACCGCCGCGAGCCGCCCGCCTGCGGCGAAGGCCATCGGCGCTTGGATAATCGGGTGGTCGATCCCCAGCCGTTTGGTCAGCCGCGTGATCAGCATCGCCTACCGCCCCGCCAGAATGGCATCAGCGACCTTTTCGGCGATCATCACCGTCGGCGACGCCGTGTTGCCCGAGACGATCTTGGGCATGATCGACGCGTCCACCACCCGCAGACCGCCTAAGCCATGCACCCGCAGATCGCTATCGACCACCGCCATCGGATCGCTGCCCATCTTGCAGGTGCCGACGGGGTGGAAAATCGTCGTGGCGATGTCGCGCGCCTTGTCGAGCAGGTCTTCGTCGCTCTGCACGGCGGGGCCGGGCAGGATTTCCTCGGGCGCATAGGGGTGCAGCGCCTTGGCCGTCATGATGTGACGCGCCTGTTTCATCGCCGTGACCGCCACGCGCTTGTCATTCTCGGCAGAAAGATAGTTCAGCCGGATATCGGGCTGCACCGCGCTGTCGCGGCTGGTGAGATGGCAACTGCCGATGCTTTCAGGCCGCAGGTTACAGACCGAGACGGTGATCGCCGGGAAAGGGTGCAGCGGATCCCCCAGCTTGTCGGTCGACAGGGGCTGCACGTGATACTCCAGATCCGGCGTCTCAAGCGCGGGGTCGGACTTGGTGAACATGCCGAACTGGCTGGGCGCCATCGCCAAGGGACCACTGCGGCGCAGGAGGTATTCCAGCCCCATCCGGCCCTTGCCCCAGATCGAATGGGTCATCGTGTTGAGCGTTTTGGTGTTCTGCACCTTATAGACAGTGCGGATTTGCAAATGGTCCTGAAGGTTCTCCCCAACGCCGGGCAGATCGTGCAGCGTGTTGATCCCCATGCCGCTCAAAAGGTCACCCTGCCCGATCCCCGACAGCTCAAGGATCTTGGGCGAATTGATCGCCCCCGCCGAAAGCAACACTTCGCCCTCGGCCTCGGCGCGCATCGCGCGGCCCTTATGGGTGAAACGCACGCCGGTCACACGCTTGCCGTCCAAGACCAACCCATCGGTATGCGCATGGGTGATCACCCGCAGGTTGGGGCGCTTCATCGCAGGGCGCAGGAAACCGCGCGCCGTGTTCCAACGCACGCCGCCCTTCTGGTTCACCTCGAAAAAGCCCGAACCTTCGTTGTCGCCATCGTTGAAATCGGCCCGCGGCTCGATCCCGAACTCACGCGCGCCGTCTTGCACGGCCTCCAGAATGTCCCACCGCAGGCGCTGCTTGCTGACCTTCCACTCGCCCCCCGCGCGGTGCATCTCGCTGCCGCCCGCATGGTGATCCTCGGATTTCAGGAAATAGGGCAGCACGTCATCCCAGCTCCACCCGGCATTGCCCAGTTGCCGCCAATGGTCATAGTCCGCCGCCTGCCCGCGCATGTAAATCATGCCGTTCACCGAAGAGCAGCCGCCCAGCACCTTGCCCCGCGGATAGGCCAAAGAGCGCCCGTTCAACCCCGCCTCGGGCGCGGTTTTCATCATCCAATCCGTGCGCGGATTGCCGATACAGTAAAGATACCCCACCGGCACCTTTACCCAGTGATAGTTGTCATCCCCCCCGGCTTCGAGCAGCAGAACCCGATTGGCCGGATCGGCGCTGAGACGGTTGGCCAAGACACAGCCCGCGGTGCCCGCACCGACAATGATATAGTCATAGCGGCCCTCTAGCTGCGTCTCGTCGTTCATGCTGCTCTCTCCCGATATTCTGTCCCGCCTCCCCGGCCCGTCATTGGTAGAGCGCGCGGTGACGGGTCACAATCCCTGCCGTAAATCGCCCGGCCTCCCGCGGCTTTTGCCGCAAAGCCACATTCACCGCGCTTTGCATGCGAGGCGAATCCGTTTGTTGATTTTTTCGACCCATGAGTGAATATGACCGGATTGGACATACCCCTCCCGCGATGCGCGACGTTCATTTCGGGGAAAGATTTTGCCGCCAATTGGTGGCCAGAAACAAAGGCTTGAACTGGTGCGGCGACCCGAATTCATACTCTTTCTCGGATGCCTTGCCATCACCTTTGGGGTGTTCCTCTACAGCAGTCGCAGCAATGATGCCGCCGCCGACCGGGCCTTTGATCGCATCGCCGAGGAAAGCCTGCAAAGCCTTGATGCGCGGATGCATACCTATCTGCAAAGTCTCAATGGCATCGCCGCCTTCATGAACGCCTCGGACGAGGTGACGGCCAGCGACTTCGCGCATTACGTCGATACGCTGGAGATCGACAGCTTCCTGCCCGGCATCAACGGCATCGGCTTTGTTGCCCCCGTCGCCAGAGGCACCGAAGAGGCGTTCATCGAAAAGGTCACCGCCCTGGGAATCGAGGATTTCCGCATTCACCCCGACACCGGCAATGCCGAGAAGATGGTGATCCAGTATATCTACCCCCAAGGGCCGAATGCAGAGGCCGTGGGCCTTGATATCAGCTTTAACGAAGACCGCCGCCGCGCCGCCCTGCGCGCCCGTGAGACGCGAGAGCCGAAGCTGACGCCGCGCATCCTGCTGGTGCAGGACAAGACCCGCCAGCCCGGCTTCCTGCTGCTGCGCCCGGTCTTTGCCGCCGACAACAGCCCGGCGCAGGAAACCGCCGGTTTCATCGGTTGGGTCTATGCGCCTTTTGTGGGGGCGAACCTGTTGTCCGGGCTGACCCCGGCTCAGGGAGAGTCCTATGACATCCAAGTCTACGATGGGCTGACCACGGCCCCCGAAAGCCGGATCTTCGACAGCACGCCCGAAGGCATCGCCACCGGCCACCACAGCATCACCCAGACCATCGAACGCTTTGGCCGCCCTTGGACCGTTGTCCATGTCAGCACCGCCAGCTTTGACCGCGCCACCCATAGCGCGGTGCCGGAAATCCTGCTGGTCTCTGGCATCCTTCTGGCGATCCTGTTCTTCGTGGCCTTCCGCAGCCTGCGCCAGCGCAGCGCCGCACTGAGCGAGCTTGCCGTGCTGCGCGAACGCCAGATCGACGCCCATGAAGAGGAAAACCGCGCCGTTATCGAGAACGCGGTGACGCCCATCTTCTTGCTCGACAGCAATGACCGGGTGCTCTTCGCCAACCAAGCGGCGCTGGTCTGCTTTGGCTATGGGCATGAGGCGCTCAAGGGGATGGAGTTCGGCGAACTCGTCACCGATCTTGTTGAGGATCACGACCACGAACAGGTCAACGCGGCGGGCAAGACCTGCTTTGGCCAAGACCTCAAGCTTGATCTGCAACGCAACAATTGGACCACCCACACCGGCGAACGGCGGGTGACCGCAATCGTGCGTGACCTGACCTCGGAACTGGCGGTGCAGGATGAGCTGGCGCGGAACAAGGCTCTCTATGACCTCGCCCTCGAAGGCGCGCAGATCGGGGTTTTCGACATCGACCTGCGCACCGGCAAATCCGAGGTGTCCGACACATGGCGGCGCATTCTGGGAATGGCGGATTTCGAGCGGCTGCCCGACCCGCAGGGGGAATTCCTCAAACGCGTTCACCCCGATGACCTGCCTCTACTGACCCAGACTGATCAGGCCTGCATCTCGGGGCAGCAACAACGTTCCGTCACCGAATACCGGCTGAAGATCGGCACCGGTGAGTGGCGTTGGATGCGCTCTGACGCGGTGGTGACCGAACGCGATGAAAACGGCACCGCCCTGCGGATGGTCGGCACCCAAACCGATGTGACCGACATCGTCCACGCCCGCAACGCGCTTGAAACCAGCGAGCGGCGGTTTCGCCAAGTGCTGGCCGCGGCCCCGGTGGGCATGGCGATCTTGGGCGAAGGCGGCGTGTTCAACAGCGTCAACAGCGCGCTTTGCACCCTTTGCGGCTATAGCGAAGAAGAGCTTTTGTCGAACACCAAACTGGGCGATCTGATGCCCGAGGGCGATCTGCAAAAGCTCTACGGTGAGGTGCGCGGGCTGGTCGATTCCCACAGTTCGCAAAACTATCAGGCCGAATACCGCATCACCCACAAGCTGGGCTATGAACGCTGGGGCCTGTTCAACGTCTCTTGGACCTACGACAAGAACGCCCGCGGCTATGTCTTTATCGTTCAGATCAACGACATTACCGACCAAAAGAAGCTGGAACATATCAAGAGCGAGTTCGTCTCGACCGTCAGCCATGAGCTGCGCACGCCGCTGACCTCGATCAAAGGCGCTTTGGGGTTGATCGACACCACGGACAACAGCCGCTTCCTCCCCGCGCATATCCGGCTGATCGACATTGCCCGCAGCAATGCCGACCGCCTGTCGCATATCGTGAACGATATCCTCGACCTCGAGAAGATTTCATCGGGCGAAGTGCAGTTCGACTTCCATGATGTCGATCTGAACAAGGTAATCACCGACTCGGTCAACGAAATGTCGCCCTTTGCGATCACCCATAACAACACCCTGGGCCTGCAACTGCCCGACAAGCCGCTGACGGTTCGGGTGGATGAAAGCCGCACCCGGCAGGTGCTGGCCAATCTAATCTCGAACGCCTGCAAATACTCCGATGCCGAGAGCGAGGTGCAAATCCGCGCCGAGCGGCTGGGGGACCGGGCCATCGTCTTTATCCAGAACACCGGCCCCGGCGTGCCGGAGAACTTCCGCCCGCGCATCTTTCAGGCCTTCTCGCAGGCTGATGGCTCCGACACACGCGCCAAGGGCGGCACCGGGCTGGGGCTCAACATCACGCGGCAGATCATCAAACGCCAAGGCGGCACCATCGGGTTTGAAAGCATCCCCAACGGCGTCACCGTCTTTTGGTTCACCTGCCCCATTGCCGAGGCGCAGACCGCGCAAACGCCCGCCACACCCGACGCGGAAGCAGAGGAGCGGGACACCAAGCTGCGCGTGCTGCATATCGAAGACGACATCGACTTCGCCGAGGTGATCCGCACCGGGTTGGACAGCGTGGCAGAGGTGACCAATGTCACCAACCTTGCCCAAGCGCGGCAGATGATCGGCCAGGATGAACTCGACGTCGTGATCCTTGATTGGTCCCTGCCCGACGGCGATGCACGTTCTTTGTTGGAAGACATCACCCGCCTGCATCCCGCGGCCAAAATCATCAGCCTTTCCGCGGACAGCAACCGCGAACCCGACCCCCGCGTGGGGATCAACCTTGTCAAATCACGGAGCGGGATCAGCTCGGTGGTCAACTCAATTACGGGGACAACCGCCCGCGCCTCTTAACCGGCGCATTATAAACCGTGGCATTTCAGCGGAGTGACGCTAAAGTGCGACATGCCATATTATTGCCAATATGCTCTGGCATTTTAATTAAATTACAATGCACAAGTCATGCTATAGTTTTAAGCATGTCCGCTTCGGGGCGAGGAATTCCAAGTGTCGTCAAAGCCATTTACCAAGCGTACCGCCGCCACATTTTTTCTGGGCACTGCCATTTCCGGCAGCTGGTACACCGCAACATCCGCAATTTTCGCGGGCCAAATGGGGGAGGTTATCCCCGTCGTCGGTGCGATCATTCTGGCGGGGCTCACGCCCTTTGCCGCGCCCGCATTGCAAGCAAACCCGCAGTCTCCTGCCGATAATTCAGATATGGAACAAAGGCTAAAGGCGTTCGACAGCCATGCCATTGTGAATATCGTTGATACGGGCGGGATGCTGGAACAGGTCAACGACCGTTTCATCGAACTGACGGGCTACACCCGCGATCAATTGATCGGCCAGCCTGTGTCGATGCTTTACCAAGAAGAGTTTCGCGAACTTGCCGAAGAGATCCGTGCCACCCTGATGGCAGGCAAGACGTGGCAGGGCGAAACCCCGCTGCGCTGCGCCGATGGCCGGGTGATCCAGACGCAGTGCACCGTGATGCCACTTTTCGACAAAAAGGGCGCTTGGGCCGGGTCGATCTCGGCCCGTACCGATGTGACCCATGCCAACGAACTTCTGGCCGAACGCGACACGGCGGAAACGCTTTATGAGTTGCGCGATGACATCTGGATCGTCGACGCCGAGACAGAGCGCTTCAGCTATATGAACCGCGTCGCCATGAGCCGCACTGGCTGGAGCAAGGACAGCTACCGCACGCAAACGCTCGAAACCCTGACCGAGGAAAGCGACAACCCGGCCCTGCTGGACGCCTGCCGCGCTCTGAAAAAGTCGGGCAAAGCGATGACGCAGTTCGACACGCAACTGTTTGGCAACCATTTCCAAGTTACGATCAAGCTGCTGCCCACCGGCGGGGCGGCGGGGCGGTTCCTGATCATGCTGCATGACATTTCGGATATCATCAATGAAGAGCGGATGAAGTCGGAGTTCATCTCAATGGTCAGTCACGAGCTACGTTCGCCCCTGACTTCGATCAAAGGCTCCATGGGGCTGCTCTTGTCGCGGGCGGCGGGCGAATTGCCCAGCAAGGCGCGTGCCTTGCTGGAGATCTCTCACCGCAACGCCGACCGGCTTGTGCTGATCATCAACGACATCCTCGATCTTGAGAAAATCGCCAACGGGCGGTTGGAATTCAATCTTGAAGAAGTCGATATTGCGGAACTACTTCACGAAACCAGCGCCGCCAATGCCTCACTCGAACAGCGCCATGGCGTGCGCATTCAGGTCGAGGGGACGGAGGACTTGAACAAGGTCACCACGGACCCGAACCGGGTCATTCAGGTGCTGACGAACTTCCTGTCGAACGCCGCCAAATTTTCCAAACCTGGGGAGCGTGTGACCATCCGCGCCGAAGAGAATGACGACGAATTGCGCATCTCCGTGGCGGACCGTGGCCCCGGCATTCCGGCTTCCGAGCAGCACAAGGTGTTCCAGCGGTTTGCCGATCTGTCCAATTCCAACCGGGCCGACAAAGGCGGCACCGGGCTGGGCCTTAGCGTTTGCAAAGCCATCGTCGAGAATCTCGGCGGTAAAATAGGTTTTGACAGCCGTGAGGGATTTGGTACGACATTTTACTTTACCCTGCCGAAGAAAAATTCTCAGGTAGCGGCAGAGGAACCGGCCGCGTTGCTGCGCGAAGCCTCCTAGAGAGAGTATGGAATGATCAAACTGCTGCACGTCGAGGATGACGCCGATATTCGTGAAATCGCGCTGATGGCGCTTGAGCTGAGCGGCGATTTTGATGTCGTCCAATGCGAGACCGGGGAAGCGGCGCTGAATCAGGTTCAGTCCTACACGCCCGATGTGATCCTGCTCGATATGATGATGCCCGGCATGACCGGTCGCCAGACGCTTGAGAAGATGCGCGAGATGGAGAGCCTGCGCGACGTGCCCGCGATCTTCATGACCGCCCGCGCCCAGCATAACGAGATCGAAGAGCTTCGTGATCTGGGGGCGGCTGACGTGATCAGCAAACCCTTCGATCCAATCTCGCTGGCGGATCAGGTCAAGGCGGCAATGCAAGCAGGCTAAGCCGACTTGCCTTTGGCCTGCCCTTCCGGGCGGGTTTGCGGTAAATTGTCAGTAAGTTTTGGACCGGCTCAATACCGGTCACCGCGCCCTTAGGCGTGGGCGTCGATTTCGTGCCGGCAATGGGCGACGAACCCATCCAGTTCCGAGATGATCTCGATCGGGCAATCCGCGTGATTGGCGCGCGGCCCGGCCAGATGCTCGACAATCTGCGTTTCGCACTTGCGCGCCAGACGGCCCAGCTCTTCGAAGCCGAGCGACCCGGCGCTGCCCGCGATCTGGTGCAGAATGGCCTGCGCGCTGGACAGATTGCTTTTGATTTCGTCTACGGTGGTCCCGTCCCAGGCGGCCAACCCATGGGTTGCGATCAGCGTCTGACGCTCGTCCAGCATTTCGACAAAGCGCTGCCTGATGCGCTCTATGCCGGGAAGTTCCGCTAACATTTTAGTCATGCCTGTTGATCATTCTGCCAAAAATCATTGAGCGATCTCGTATGCGCCTCACTGGCGGCTTCTGCACTCGCATGGGCCTGCGCCAGCGCATCCATGACGGAATTGCCGCTCTTCCAGATCAGCCGCACGGCCTCTCCCGCGCTGACACGCGGGTGAACACGCTCGCCATTATTGTCGAACAATTCGGTTTGAGACAACTCAAAGTTAACCGCATCCATCAAACCGCCCATATTCGGGCGCCAGCCGCTCTCCGTGACACATACGAAAGTGCCATTGCCCGCGTAGGACATCAGCACCTGATGATCGACGAGCGTATCGGACAGGATTTCGGCCACATCGGAGACAAGGCTATAGAACTCGAAAGAGGTCATCGTCGCGTGGAAAGCATCGACCTCGCGGATGGTGAAGGCAAAGGCGGTGGAGCCGAAAAGCGCGCTGCGCGACAGTTGGGCGACGTAGTTCTCCATCGCGGTATAGTCGATCACATTGTCCACGTCATAGATCGGGACCGGCTCGAACAGCTCCATATGCGTCGCCTGATCGGCGATGGTCTTGGCGGCGAAAATCTTCTTGGTCCGCTGCTGACGCTCTTTCACCATGCCTTCGACCAGCCCGATGCGGGCCTTGAGTTCGGCAATCTCGAAAGGCTTGGTCACATAGTCGGTCGCCCCGGCGGCAAAGGCCGCGTCGATATAGCGTTTGTCGGACATCGCGGTGAGCATCAGGATCGGCGTATCGGCATGGCGCGCCGAATTGCGGATGTGCTGCGCCAGTTCGATCCCATCCATGCCCGGCATCTGAATATCCAGCATGAAGCAATCAATCGGCCCGAGGTTGGGGTCACCCAACATATCAACCGCATGCAGAGCCGATGGGGCGGTCGTCAGGTCATGCGCGCCGATGATCTCTACAAATTGCCCAAGCAATTCGAGGATAATCGGATCGTCATCCACCGCCAGAATTCTCATTACATCTCTCCACAGATAAAAATCTTTGGGCCCCAAACTGGACGGACCGCTGCTTTCTTCTAATTTCCCTGGGAACTGTGGCCTAATTTTGGCGAATTCTTAGTAAATAGGCGACAAACCGGGGCACTGTTTCCATATCGGGGGAATTTGGCCCGATAAACGGCCTTGTTTACCGTTTTTTCATTTCTGATCGGTCTAGCCGCGGCACCTCTCGCGGGGTGTGATTCCCTCCAATGCAAACGGCCCGACGTTTCCGCCGGGCCGCTCCAGTGTCTCGTAGATTTGAGCCTTAGCCCAAGGTCGCCTTGATCGCGTCGGCGGTCACCCCCACGACCTTGTCCGCTTCTTCGCGGGTCAGGCAGAAGGGCGGCGCGAAACCGATGATGTCGCCTTGGGGCATGGCGCGGGCGATGACACCGGCCTTGACCATATCGCCGACGATGGTCGGCACCACTTTGCGCGCCGGATCAAAGGGCGTGCGGCCATCGCGGTCTTCGACCAGCTCCACGGCGCAGAGCATGCCTTCGCCCCGGATGTCGCCCACCTTGGGGTGATCGCCCAATGCCGCCTTCATCTGCGCATTCAGATAGCCGCCCACGTCCGAGGCATTCCCGATCAGCTTCAGATCGTCGATCAGCTTGAGGTTCGCGATCCCCGCAGCCGCGCCGATGGGGTGGGCCGAATAGGTCCAGCCGTGGCCGATTGGGCCGTTTTCATCGGTGCCCTGCTCCAGCACCTTCCACATCTTGTCGCCCACGATGGAGCCCGACAGCGGCGCATAGGCCGAGGTCAGCCCCTTGGCGATGGTGATCAGGTCAGGCTTCATCCCGTAGTGATCCGAGCCGAACATCGACCCCAGACGGCCAAAGCCGGTGACAACCTCATCCGCGACCAGCAGGATGTCATGCTTGTTCAGCACCTCTTGCACGGCGGCCCAATAGCCCTCTGGCGGCGGCACGATGCCCCCGGTGCCCAGAACCGGCTCACCGATGAAGGCCGCGATGGTGTCGGCGCCTTCGCGTTCGATCAGTGCTTCCAACTCGCCCACCAGATGCGCGGTGAATTCCGCTTCGCTCATGTTGGCGTCGGGGCGGCGGTAGTAATAGGGCGCATCGGTGTGAACCACCTGCGCCAGCGGCAGGTCGAATTTCTTGTGAAACAGCTCCAACCCGGTCAGCGAGCCGGTCACCAGCCCCGAGCCGTGATAGCCACGCCAGCGCGAGATGATCTTTTTCTTCTCGGGGCGGCCAAGGATGTTGTTGTAATACCAGATCAGCTTGACGTTCGTCTCATTCGCGTCCGAGCCACCAAGGCCGAAATAAACCTTGCTCATGCCTTCGGGCGCGCGGTCGAGGATCATCTTGGACAGGGTGATGCTCGCCTCAGTGCCATGGCCGACGTAGGAGTGGTAATAGGCAAGTTCATGCGCCTGCTCGGCAATCGCCTCGGCAATCTCGGTGCGTCCATAGCCCACGTTCACGCAGTAGAGACCCGCGAAAGCGTCGAGCAATTCGTTGCCGTCGCGGTCGGTGATATGGCTGCCCTTGGCGGTCTTGATCACACGGGTCGGGCTTTCGCCACGCGCGTGCTGCGCCAGATGAGTGGAGGGGTGAAAGAAATTTTCACGGTCCCATTGTTCGAGCATATCGTTCTTCAGCATTGGTCTTTCCTTTCTACCGGCGCGGCTTTGCGCCGTATCTTTCAAATCTTAGGCCCAGTCACGGCAGACGTATTTGACTTCCGTAAAGGCTTCGAGCCCCAGCCGCGATCCTTCGCGCCCGATCCCCGATTGTTTCGTCCCGCCAAAGGGGATCGGCGCGCCGGTCACCTTGGTGCGGTTCACCGCCACCATGCCGAAACTGAGCGCCCGGCTGGCGCGGTAGATGCGGCGCGGGTCTTGGCTGTGGACATAGGCCACCAACCCATACTCCGTGTCATTGGCCCGCTGGATCGCCTCATCCTCGCTGTCGAAAGCCGCGATGGCGGCCACGGGGCCAAAGGTTTCCTCGCGCATGATCAGCGCATCGGGCGGCACGTCCGCCAGCACCGTCGGCTCAAAGAACAACGGCCCCGCCGCGTGACGCTTGCCACCACAAAGCAGCCGCGCCCCACGGTCAAGCGCATCTTTGACGTGTTCCTCTTGTTTGGCCACGGCCTTTTCGTTCATCAACGGGCCGATGTCGGGGTCATCCGCGCCGATGCCGACGGTGAGCGCTTCGGTCGCGGCGGTGAAACGCGCGCAGAAGGTGGCATAGCTGTCGCGGGCAATGAAGAAGCGGTTCGCGCCGAGGCAGTCCTGACCGGAAGTGGCGAACTTAGCCTTGATCGCCTCTTCGACGGCGCGGTCCATATCGGCATCATCGAACATGATGAAAGGCGCATGGCCGCCGAGTTCGAGCACCAGACGTTTCACGCTGTCCGATGCCTGACGGTACAGGAGCTTGCCGATCTCGGTGGAGCCGGTGAAAGAGATGGCCCGCACGCGGGTGTCTTCCATCCACGATTTCACGATCTCGGGCGCCTCCCCGGTGACGACGTTGAACACCCCCTTGGGCAGCCCTGCCTGTTCGCCCAATTCGGCCAGCGCCAGCGCCGAGAATGGCGTCTCTGCCGAAGGATGCGCCACCACGGTGCAGCCCGCCGCCAGCGCCGCGCCCGCCTTGCGGGTCAGCATGGCAGAAGGGAAGTTCCACGGCGTGATGAGGGCGGCCACGCCCACCGGCTCGCGCCAGATTTCCACCTCGGCATCTGGCAAATGCGAGGTGACGCCTTCGATGTTCGGGCGACGCGCCTCTTCGGAATAGAACTCAAAGAAAGAGGCCGCATAGTCAATCTCGCCGCGCGACTCGGAGATAGGTTTGCCCTGTTCGGCGGTCATGATCCGCGCCAGATCCTCGCGGTTCTCTAGCATCAGGTCGCGCCAGCGGCGCAGGATCGCGCCGCGCTCTTGCGGCAGGAGGCCCGACCAATGGGGAAATGCGGCATGGGCGGCATCCACCGCGCCGCGGCTGTCCTCGGCGCTAAGCTTGGCCACCGCGCCCAGCACCGCGCCGCTGGCCGGATCGGTCACGTTGAAATCATCGCTCTGCGCCCCCGCAACCCATGCGCCATCGACATAGGCAAAGTGGCGGGCCAGCGCGCCCCGCGTCAGCGCGGGCAGACCGTCGGCGGGGGTTGGGATCATCTTGGTCATCGGGCACCTCCTTGGGATGAATTGCCCCGAAGGTAAGGCAGGATGCGGCGCGGGTTTGACCGAATATCAGCCGATCGGCAGGAGGTTTTGCGGCGCGGCCCCCTGCCCGCTGGAAAAACTACGGCGGCTCAGCTTTCGCCCTCAGGCAGCAGCAGCGACAGGGGCAACGGTGCCGATTTAACCGATTTGGTGACGACATAGGTAAAGTAGCGGCTCAGCCCGGCCTGCTGGTCCAACAGCGCGTCCATTAGACGTTGGTAGCTGTCGATGTCGCGGGTGACGACCTGTAGCAGATAGTCAAAGCCGCCGCCCAAGGCCCAGCACTGCACGATCTCATCATGCTGCGCGATCACGGCCTCGAAACGCTGAAACGCCTCGGCCCGGTGGTTGCCCAATTCGGCCTGCACAAAAACGGTGACATGCGGAGCGATGCGGCGCAGGGCGACATGAGCCTGATAGCCGGTGATGATGCCCGCAGCCTCCAACCGCGACAGCCGTTCGCCGCAGGCGGTGGGGCTAAGATTAACCTTGTCGGCAAGCGCAGATTTGGCGATGCGCCCCTCGCGAGAGAGGATCGACAGCACCGCGATATCGCGCTTATCGAGTTTGACAAAGCTCATATCCGCTTCATGCGAGCGCATGCCGGACTTGTCAATTGTCATGATTGTGGTGATCATCGAGATCATGACAAAATGGCGCCCAGACCCCGGATCCCTGACCCGCCCTGCCTATCGTTCACTCGTTCAGGCGATTGAAACGGCGATACAGAACGGCGTGCTCAAACCCGGAGACCGCCTGCCGACGCAGCGCCAGATGGCCTTTGACCTGTCGCTGAGCGTGCAGACCGTCAGCCGCGCCTATGACAAGCTGGTTGAGGCGGGCAAGATCGTCGGTGAGGTGGGCCGCGGCACTTTCGTGCGCGCGGCGAGCGATGAGATCTCCATGCCCTTCGTCAGCCGCAAGGCCGCCGGGCGGCTGTTGGATATGTCGATCCTGAAACCTGTACTGGATCACGCCCATGAAGAGGCGATGCAAAAGACGCTCCGTGCCATGGCCCGCTCCCTGCCCCGCGCGATGATGGGCGGGTTTCGCCAAGACCTCCGCGCCGGGGACAGCAGCAGCGCAGTGCGGCGCTGGCTCTCGCTCTGTGGGCTGGATCTGGAGGGGATGGCGGTGATCCCCACCAACGGCAGCACCAGCGCCATGACTGTGGCGATGATGACGGCAGCGCAACCAGGCGATCTGGTCGTCAGCGAAGACATCGGCCATCACACCCTGCGCCCCCTCGCCCGTTTTTTGGGCATCCGCCTGCAAGGGGTGACCGTCGACGCGGGCGGCATTTGCCCCGAAGCGCTGGAGCGGATCTGCGCGAAAGAACCGGTGAAGGCCGTCTATCTGATCCCCAATGGGGCCAATCCGCTGGCCTTTACCATGACCGAAAGCCGCCGCGCTGCGGTGATCGAGGTGGCAAGACGCCATGACCTGCTGATCATCGAAAACCAATCATGGGGGCCGCTGCAAGACGCGCCGCCGCCGCCAATGGCGGCCATGGCCCCGGAAAGGGTGCTCTATTTCACCAGCCTCACCAAATGTCTGCTGCCAGGGCTGCGGGTCGGCTATCTGGTGGTGCCGGATCACCTTGGAGCCTCGGCGGCCAACCGGCATATGGTGACCAGTTGGATGGCCACCAATATGATGACCGAGATCGCCGGGCGCTGGATCGAAGAAGGCACCGCCGAAACCCTGCTCAACCGTCAGCAATTGGCCCTGCGCGACCGCGCTGATTTCGCCGCCAATGTGTTTCGCGGCCTCGACATGCGGACCAGTTCGAACGGGCTGCACCTCTGGCTGCCCTGTCATGACATTTACGAAGAGGCCGAACTGGTCAAATCCATCCGCGAAAGCGGGGTCGCCGTGGCCAATGGGGCCAGTTTCGCCATCGGCCCACCAGACCGCCACCCGGGGCTTCGCGTCTCGATCGGGGGGCAATCCTTTCCCGAATTCGCCCGGGGGATTCGCATGATCGATGCAAGATTACGCAACAGGGGTAGGGCGGAATGACTGTGAGAGCGCCTCAAATTGTCATGGATCAATATTCACATTGACATGATTGGGATCGGTTTAAATGATCTAGCAGTCAGGACATTAGTTTCGCTGCGGCCTTTGTGCTGCGCGGGCAATAAATGAAAGGGAGACAGATGGCTAATTTCAAGACCGTTATCACCGGGGGTATCCTCGCAGCCGTGACAAGCGTCGCAGGCGCGGCCTCCGCCGACACTTGGCGCTATGCATTTGAAGAGGCCCTGGACGAGGTGCAGGGCAAATACGCCCAGAAATTCAAGGAAGAAGTCGAAGCGAACTCCGACCACGAAGTGCAGCTTTTTCCCTATGGCACATTGGGTGAATCCGTTGACACGATGGAACAGGCGCAGGCCGGTATCCTTCAGTTCGTGGATCAATCCCCCGGCTTCACCGGCGCGCTGATCCCCGAGGCGCAGGTCTTCTTCGTGCCCTACCTGCTGCCGCAGGACGACGAGGAACTGTTCGAGTTCTTCCGCAGTTCCAAGGCCATCAACGAGATGTTCCCCGAGCTTTATGCAGAGCAGGGTCTGGAACTGCTCAAGATGTTCCCCGAGGGCGACGTCTGCATGACCACGCAAGAGCCGGTCAAAACGCCCGAGGACCTCAACGAAGTCAAGTTCCGCGTCATGACCAACCCGCTCTTGGTCGAAAGCTACAAAGCCTTCGGCGCGACCCCGACACCGCTGCCATGGGGCGAAGTCTATGGCGCGATGCAGACCGGCATCATCCAAGGTCAGGAAAACCCCGGCTTCTATCTGGAATCCACCAAGATGTATGAGGTGACCGAGGTCATCACCTGCATCGGCCACAACAACTTCACCACCGCTGTGATGGCCAACAAGGATTTCTACGACGGCCTGTCCGATGCGGACAAAGAGGTGGTTCAGAACGCCTCTGACGCGGCATTCGAATACATCCTCGAATACCAGTCCGGCCTGCAGGAAAAGTCGCTGGATAACATCGCCAAGGCGAAGCCCGACATGCAGATCAACATCCTGTCCGAAGAAGAGCGTCAGCCCTTCAAAGACAAGGCCGCATCGGTCGAAGAAGCCTTCATCGAAATGACAGGCGACAGCGGCAAGGAAATCCTTGAGCAATTCAAGGCAGACCTTGAAGCCGTCAAGTAAATACCTTTCTCACCCTCCGGCATCGCCGGGGGGTGACCTTATTTTGACGCGATCCATTTGAACCATCTACGGGATGACGCCGGTGACGGAAGACAACCACAGTTCGCAACTGCAATCTCAGACAGATACCACCGGCACCGATGACGCCCCCGTGGGCACCTATAAATCCACCCTCCCCGGCCCTCTGGGCACGATCGACAACGCGATCAGCTGGCTTGAGTCCGTAATGCTCGCCGCTGGTGTCTTGTTGATGGCCGCCAATACAATTGCCAATGTGGTGGGCCGTTTCGTCTTTCAAAGCTCGATCTTCTTTTCCGAAGAACTGAACAGCGTTCTGATCATTCTCATCACCTTTGCGGGCATCTCCTATGCCGCGCGGCATGGGCGGCATATCCGCATGTCGGCGATTTTCGACGCCCTGCCCCCGCGCCCCCGCAAAGTGCTGATGATCTTTATCGCCTTCGTCACCGCCGTCTTCATGTTCGGCCTTGCTTGGTACGCATTGCAATACATCATGACCCAAGCCGGACGCGGCCGCCTGCTGCCCGCGCTGCAAGTGCCGGTCTGGTGGACACTGGTCTGGGTGCCTTTCGGCTTTTTCATGACCGGGCTGCAATACCTGCTGACAGCGATCAAAAACATCATCGAACCAGATATCTACCTGTCGACCAGCGTTCTCGAAGGCTACGACGACAACGAGCGGGAGGTCTGAGCCATGGCCGTCACCATTTTCTCTGTCATGGTCGTTCTGTTGCTGCTCGGCTTTCCCATGATGATCCCGCTGATCGTCGGCGCGTTTGTCGGTTTCTATTCCCTCTTCGGCGGCTTTGGCCAGCTTGAGACGATGGTGCAGCAGATGATGGCGGGGGTGCGTCCCGCCTCGCTGATCGCCGTGCCGATGTTCATCTTTGCCGCCGACATCATGACGCGCGGCCAATCCGCCGGGCGGCTGATCGATATGGTGATGTCCTTCGTCGGCCATATGAAGGGCGGTCTCGCGGTCGCCACTGCCGCGGCCTGCACCATGTTCGGCGCGGTCTCGGGCTCCACTCAGGCGACGGTCGTCGCCGTCGGCTCGCCGCTGCGGCCCCGGATGCTCAAGGCGGGCTACAAAGACAGTTTCGTGCTGGCGCTGATCGTGAACTCCTCCGATATCGCCTTCCTGATTCCGCCCTCCATCGGGATGATCATCTACGGCGTCGTCTCCAACACGTCCATTGCCGAACTCTTCATCGCGGGCATCGGGCCGGGGCTGCTGATCCTCGCGCTCTTCTCGGTCTATTCCGTGATCTACGCCTACCGCCACAACGTCCCCACCGAAGAGAAAGCGACATGGGGCGAGCGTTTCCGCGCGGTGCGTCAAGCGCTCTGGCCCCTGGGCTTCCCGGCGATCATCATCGGCGGCATCTACGGCGGTGTCTTCTCCCCGACCGAGGCGGCGGCGGCCTGCGTGCTCTATGCCATTTTCCTTGAGATGATCGTCTTTCGGGAAATCGACTTTGCCGGCATCTATGAGACCGCGAAATCGACCGGGCTGATTACCGCCGTGGTCTTCATCCTCGTCGCGGCGGGTGCGGCATTCTCTTGGGTGATCTCCTTCGCGCAGATTCCCCAAGCGGTGCTGACCGGCATCGGGATCGACAGCATGGGGCCGATTGGCGTGCTCTTCGTGATCTCGGCGGCCTTCTTCATCGGCTGTATGTTCGTGGACCCCATCGTCGTGATCCTCGTCTTCGTGCCGATCTTCGCACCGGTGGTGGACTCGGTCGGCCTCGACCCGGTGCTGGTCGGCACCGTCATCACGTTGCAAGTCGCCATCGGCTCGGCCACGCCGCCCTTTGGCTGTGACATCTTCACCGCCATCGCGGTCTTCAAACGGCCCTATATGGAGGTCATCCGCGGCACCCCGCCCTTCATCATCATGCTGCTGAGCGTCTCGGTTGCCCTGATCTTTTTCCCGCAAATCGCCCTGTTCCTGCGCGATCTGGCCTTTGCGAAATAAGAGGAGAGCGTCATGTTCACCCATATCCTCGCCCCCTATGACGGCTCGGTGAATGCCGACCGCGCACTGATGAAGGCGGCAGAGATGGCCAATCTGACCGGGGCGAAGGTGACGCTGCTGACGATCTACCGGCATCATTCGATGCTGGAGGCGTCGCTGTCGATGGTGCGGGTGAACGATCCGGGCAATATCGACGACGCGATGCAGGCCCATGCGACCGAGATCATCACCCACGGCAAGCAACTAATGAAAGACGCGGGCGTCGAGAATGTCCGCGCCTTCGTCCGCTCTGGCCGCCCCGCGCGGGCGGTGACGGAATTTGCCAAGAAACATGAGGTCGATCTTATCGTCATCGGGTCACGCGGCCTAGGCGCCACGGGCGACAGCTACCTCTTGGGCTCGGTCTCTCACAAGGTTACGGGGCTCGCGAAATGCCCCGTGCTTGTCGTCTAGGTCAAAGGAATATTCAGGTGACACCTCCTGTGCAAAGCGAGACGCTTGATTGCCGTTTGCGTGAAGATGACCCCGTGCGGCTGGGGGCGATGCTGCTGTCGACCGACATGACCTTTGAACGCGACGCCGCGCGGCTGATCGACCCGGCGCAGGCGGCGCTGCATGTGGCGCGGATCGCCTTTGAGAACCCCACCACCCCCGAACGGCTGCGGGCCATGACCCCCGATATGGCGCGCACGGCGGCGCTTTTGGTGCCGGGCATCCAGCTGTCGGCCATCGCCTTTTGCTGCACCTCGGCCTCGGTCGCCATCGGCAACCCGGCCGTGCGCGAGGCGATTGGCGAGGGGCTGCCCGGCGTGCCCGTCATCACCCCCGCCTCTGCCGCCATCGCAGGCTTTGCCGCGCTTGGCGTGACGCGGGTGGCGATGCTGACCCCCTATCTGCCGGAAACCGCCGCGCCGCTGGCCACCTATTTCAACGATCAGGGGCTAGAGGTCATGCGCAACGGGGCCTTCGCATTGGAAGACGACCGCGACATGGCGCGGATTGACGACGAAAGCATCATAAACGGCGCCGCTGCGCTGGATGGCGCGGAAGTAGAGGCATTTTTCCTCTCCTGCACCTCCCTGCGCGGCGTCGACGTGATCGACCGGATCGAAACACGGCTGGGCAAGCCCGTCGTGACCTCTAACCAAGCGCTGTGCTGGGCGTTGCAGCGGATGGGCGGGCTTTCGGGCCGCCCCGATGGCTATGGCCGTCTGTTCGACTGCGACATGCCAAGCGCCCATGCACAAGGCATCATTCCGTGATCCCGGCCCCTCTGGCCGGATCGCATTATTCGGGTAACCAGACATGAAAGGGGCTGGCCTATGACCACTTATGAGGCGAATTTTACAAACAGCGAGTACCAGCGCCGGGTCGACCGAACGCGCAAGACCATGGCCGCGCGCAATCTCGATGCCATCGTCGTCAGCGATCCGTCGAACATGTCTTGGCTCTCGGGTTATGACGGTTGGTCCTTCTATGTTTACCAAGCGGTGATCCTGACCCATGAGGGCGAGCCGGTCTGGTGGGGCCGCGGCATGGATGCGCTTGGCGCCCGGCGGACGGTCTTCATGGAGGACGACTGCATTCGCGGCTATGACGATACCTACGTCCAGAACCCCGAAAAACACCCGATGGAAGACCTCTCAACCCTCTTGAGCGAGATGGGGTTGGAGCAGGCGCGCATCGGCGTCGAGATGGACAACTACTATTACTCCGCCCGCGCCCATGACACGCTCAAGGCCAAACTGCCCAAGGCGACCTTCTTGGATGCCACCGCGCTGGTGAACTGGGAACGCGCGGTGAAATCCGAGCGCGAGATCGAGTATATGGAACGCGCTGCGCGCATCGTCGAGGAAATGCACGTTCGCATCCTCGAAGTCGCCGTGCCCGGCATGCGCAAGAACGATCTGGTGGCCGAGATCTATGCCACCGGCATTCGCGGCGCGCAGGGGTTCTGGGGCGATTACCCGGCCATCGTGCCAATGGCCCCCTCGGGCATGGACGCCACCGCCCCGCATCTGACATGGGACGACCGGCCCATGCAGCCCAATGAGGCGACGTTCTTTGAGATCGCAGGCGCGCATCGACGCTACCAATGCCCCCAGTCGCGCACGCTGTTCTTTGGCGATGTGCCGCAGAAATACCGCGACGCGGAAAGCGCCGTGCTGGATGCGATTGACGCAGGTCTCGAACAGGCCAAACCCGGCAACCGGGCCGAGGATATCGCCAATGCTTTTAACGCCACGCTGAACAAGGCGGGATTCGAAAAGGACAGCCGCTGCGGCTATGCCATCGGCATCAGCTACCCGCCGGACTGGGGGGAGCGCACCATCTCTTTCCGCCGTGGCGACAAGACGATCCTAGAGCCCGGTATGACCTTCCATTTCATGCCCGCGCTTTGGCTCGACGATGGCGGGCTTGAGATCACCGAGCCGATCCGAATTACCGAGACCGGCCACGAATGTTTCTGCACCACACCGCGAAAGTTGTTTGTTTCCGCATGACCAGCAATCCCATCACCCCGACCATCCCGCTCGACCAACCCGGCGCCCATCACGGTTTCCTGCGCCTGCCCTACAGCCGCGACGACAGCGCTTGGGGGTCCGTGATGATCCCCATCACCGTCATCAATGGCGGCGACGGCCCCACGGCGCTGCTCACCGGCGGCAACCACGGCGATGAATACGAAGGCCCGATTGCCTTGCAGGAACTGGCCGCCACGCTGGATCCGGCGCAGGTCTCGGGCCGCATCATCATCCTGCCGATGATGAACCAACCTGCCTTTGCCGCAGGCCGCCGCTGTTCGCCCATCGACGGGGGCAATATGAACCGCAGCTTTCCGGGTAGCCCCGGGGGCACGGTGACCCAGAAGATCGCGCATTACATCGCCACCGAACTGGTGCCGCTGGCCGATATTGTGCTGGATTACCACTCCGGCGGGCGGACGCTGGATTTCCTGCCCTTCGCCGCCGCGCATATCCTGCCCGACAAGCGGCAAGAGGCCGCCTGCATGGCCGCGATGGAGGCCTTCAACGCGCCTTACTCCATGAAGATGCTAGAGATCGACAACCGCGGCATGTTCGACACCGAGGTCGAGGAGCAGGGCAAGGTTTTTGTCACCACCGAACTCGGCGGTGCTGGCACATCGACAGCCAAGAGCATCGCCGTCGCCCGCAAAGGCGCGCGCAATCTGCTGATCCATGCGGGCATTCTGCAAGGGAAGCCGGAGGTGGCCGAAAGCGTGATGCTCGACATGCCCGACGGGCGCTGTTTCACCTTTAGCGAGACCACGGCCCTGCTTGAGCCGCTGGTCGATCTGGGTGACGCGGTGACCGAGGGCCAGCCCATCGCCCGCCTCTGGCCCAGCGACCGCAGCGGTCAGCCAGCGATCCTCGCCCATGCGCAGCTTAGCGGCATCCTGACCGCCCGGCATGTGCCGGGGCTGGTCAAGATGGGCGATTGCATCGGGGTGGTGGCGCAGGTGGTCTGAGCCACCCGCGCCCGCTTCATTCGTCGATGGGGAAGTAGCAAGCCGCTGGATGCGGTGCGCCCTCCAACGGGGGGCGCTCTTTCCGGCAGACATCCTGCACTTTCCAACAGCGCGGCGCGAAGGGGCAGCCCTCGGGGATCGCCAGCGGCGAGGGCAGCTCGCCCTGCAACTTGATCCGCTCCTTGCCGCCTTCGGGGTCCGCGCGCGGTGTGGCAGAGAGCAGCGCCGCTGTATAGGGATGGCGCGGGTTGTCGAAAACCTCGTCCTTCGGTCCCTTCTCCACCGCGCGGCCGAGGTACATGACGATCACGTCATCGGCCACGTGGCGCACAACTGACAGGTCATGGCTGATGAAGAGATAGGCCAAATCCATCTTTTCCTGCAGGTCCACCAGCAGGTTCAGGATCGCCGATTGGATCGACAGGTCCAAAGCCGAGACCGGCTCGTCCAGCACCAGCACCTTGGGGTCGAGCATCAGCGCCCGGGCCACCGCGATCCGCTGGCGCTGACCGCCCGAGAACATATGCGGGTAGCGGTCGTAATGCTCGGGCCGCAGGCCGACGAGGCGCAGCATCTCGCGCGCCTTTTCCTCGCGCTCTTTCTTGGACATGTCCTTGCGGTTGATGACCAGCGGCTCTTGCAGGATCGTGCCGATCTGCTGGCGCGGGTTGAGCGAGCCGTAAGGGTCCTGAAAGACGATCTGCACATGCTGGCGCAGGTCGGCCCAATCCTCGGGCCGCACAGGCTTGCCGTCGAGCGTGAGCGCGCCTGCGGTCGGCTCTTCAATCATCGTGACCATGCGCGCCAGCGTGGACTTGCCGCAGCCGCTCTCGCCCACCACGGCCAGCGTCTTGCCGGGGTGCAGTTCGAAATCGAGGCCCGCGACGGCCTTGAGCGTCTGGGTCTTGCGCAGGAAGCCGCCACCAACCTGATAGTGACGCTGCAGCGAGTCGGCGGTCATTACGGGGGCGGTCATGACGCGGCCCTTTCATCGGTGTTGAGAGGATAGAAACAGCGCGCCTTGCCGAGGTCTTCGCCCAAGGGCGGCGGGTTCTCGGCGCGGCATTTGTCGTTGGCGAACTTGCAGCGCGGGGAGAAGAGGCAGCCCGCTGGCCGGTCGAACTGGCCCGGCACAACGCCGGGGATCGTCGGCAGGCGTTTCTCCGTGGCGCGTTCGGGCAAGGCATCCAGCAGCGCCGCCGTATAGGGATGGTGCGGTTCGCGGAAGAGCGGCAGCACCTGCTGCTCTTCGATCTTCTGGCCCGCATATTGCACGCTCACGCGCTCGGCTGTTTCGGCCACCACACCCATGTCATGGGTGATCAGCACCAACCCCATGCCCGTCTCGTCGCGCAGCGAGGTCAGCAGGTCGAGGATCTGCGCCTGAATGGTCACGTCGAGCGCGGTCGTCGGCTCATCCGCGATCAGAAGCTTCGGCTTGCAGGCAATCGCCATGGCGATCATCACCCGCTGGTTCATCCCACCCGACATCTGGTGCGGGAAGACCGAAAGGCGCTTTTCCGGGTCCGGAATGCCGACCTGTTCGAACAGTTCAATCGCCCGCTTGTGCCGCTCGGCCCGGTTCAGGCCCAGATGCACGCGGAGAGATTCCTTGATCTGCCAGCCCACCGGGAAACAGGGGTTGAGCGAGGACATCGGCTCTTGGAAGATCATCGCCAGATCGTTGCCGACGATCTTACGCCGGGCGCGTTTGTCCATTGTCAGCAGGTCGTGGCCGTCAAAGGTCAGCTCATCGGCGGTGACGGTGGCGGTCCAGGGCAAGAGCCCCATCAGCGCCAGCATCGAGACCGATTTGCCCGAGCCGCTTTCGCCGACGATGGCGAGAATCTCACCGGTGTCGACATCCTGATCGACGCTGTCCACGGCGCGGAACTTGCCCGAGGCGGTGGCGAAATCGACCGAGAGGTTGCGGATACGCAATAGTGACATCAATCAGCTCCGCTTCAGTTTCGGATCGAGGGCGTCGCGCAGACCGTCGCCCATGAGGTTGATCGCGAGCACCGTGACGAGGATCGCAAGACCCGGGAAGGTCACGACCCACCATGCGCGCAGGATGAACTCGCGCGCTTCGGCCAGCATGGTGCCCCATTCGGGGGTGGGCGGCTGTGCGCCCATCCCGAGGAAGCCCAAGGCGGCGGCATCGAGGATCGCGGTCGAAAACGACAGCGCGGCCTGAACGATGATCGGCGCAAGGCAGTTTGGCAGCACGGTCACGACCATCAGCCGCAGCGTGCTGGCACCAACGACGCGGGCCGAGGTGACATAGTCCTTCTGCCGCTCGGAGATCACGCTGGCGCGGGTCAGGCGCACGTAATGCGGCTGCAGCACGATGGCGATGGCGATCATCGCGTTGGTGAGGCTTGGCCCAAGGATCGCCACCAGCACCAACGCCAGCAAGAGCGACGGGAAGGCAAGGATGATGTCCATGATCCGCATGATGATCGTATCGACCCATTTGGGCGCGAAGCCGGAGATGAGACCGATGATGATCCCGCCCGAGGCGGCGATGGTCACCACCACGATGCCCACGAAGAAGGAATAGCGCGCGCCGACGATCAGCCGCGAGAGCATGTCCCGGCCCAGAGGATCGGTGCCGAGGATGTGGTTCCACGTCCCCCCCTCTTGCCACGCGGGCGGTTGCAGGGTGGCCGAGCGGAACTGCTCGGTCGCGTCATGCGGGGCGATCCATGGGCCGAAGAGCGCGAGGATGGCGAAGATGGCGAAGATCCACAGGCCAATCACGGCCCCGCGGTTTTCACGGAAATAGAACCAGAATTCGCGCAAGCGGCCGGGGCGGTCGTGCACCATTTCGGCTTCGGCAGAGAGTGCGTCGTCCATTAGCGTTTCCTGATCTTGGGGTTGATGATGCCGTAGAGCATGTCGACGGTAAGGTTCACGACCATGACCATGACGGCGATGAGCAGAAGGCCACCCTGAACCACCGGGTAGTCGCGGCGGAAAATGCTGTCGACCATCCACTTGCCGATGCCCGGCCAGCTAAAGATGGTCTCGGTCAGGATGGCGCCCGCCAGCAGTGTGCCGACCGAGAGGCCGATCACGGTGATGACGGGGATAAGCGCGTTGCGCAGGGCGTGGATGCCGTTGATCCGGCCCGTCGACATGCCCTTGGCGCGGGCGGTGCGGATATAATCCTCGCCCAAAACCTCAAGCATCGCCGAACGGGTCTGCCGCGCGATCACCGCCAATGGGATCGTCCCCAGCACGATGGTCGGCAGCAGAAGGTGCCGCAGCGCCGAGAGGAACGCCCCGTCCTGCCCCGAGACGATGCTGTCGATCAGCATAAAGCCAGTGGCGTTGGGGAAATAGTAAAGAAGGTCGATCCGGCCCGAGACCGGGGTCCAGCCCAAGTTTCCGGAAAAGACGATGATCAGCAGCAAGGCCCACCAGAAGATCGGCATCGAATAGCCCACCAGCGCGGTCGACATCAGCGCCCGGTCAAAGAACTTGCCCCGGTTCACCGCCGCGATCACCCCCGCGGGCAGGCCCAAGGCCACGGCGAAGATCATCGCACAGAGCGACAGCTCAAGCGTGGCGGGGAAAAGCGAGAAGAACTCATCCCAGACGGGGCGTTTGGTCACGAAAGACGTGCCCAAATCCCCCTGTATCACGCCGGTGAAGTAATCCCAGAACTGCACATAGATCGGCCGGTCAAAGCCGAACTGCTGTTGCAGTTCGAGATAGCGTTCTTCGGAAATGCCACGCTCACCGGCCATGACGACGATCGGGTCGCCGGGCAGCAAGCGGATGAAGGCGAATGATATCAGCGTGACGCCGATAAAGGTGGGGATGAAGGTCGCAAGGCGCGACAAGACATATTTCAGCACGGGAGCACCATCAGTTCCTTCGGAAAGTTGGTCAGGGATTTGTAGCCATCTTCGGTAATCAGCACGTCATCTTCGATGCGCACCCCAAAGTTGCCGATCTCATAGAGACCGGGTTCGTTGGTGTACACCGTTCCGGCGGGTAAAGTCATGTGGTTGCCGCGCATGATATAGGGCGCTTCATGCACATCGCGGCCTAGACCGTGGCCGGTCTTGGTGCGGATGCGGTCGGCAAAAGGAGAGGCTTCGAGCACCCCGGTCACCACATCGTCGATCTCATGCGCGGTGACGCCTGCACGGGTGGCCTCCAGCCCGGCAAGATTGGCGCGCAGCACAGTGTCGTACACGGCGCGCCCCTCGTCGCTGACATGGGTAAGGAAAACGGTGCGGGTGATGTCGGCGGCAAAGCCGTCCTTCCGCGCGCCGAAGTCGATCAGCAGCGCATCGCCTGCTTTGACGTGGTAATCCTCACGCGCTTTGGCATGCGGGCGGGCCGAGCCGTCACCGGCGGCGACGATGGGGGCGAAGGACAGATCGTCGGCCCCTTCGGCAAAGACCATCTGCACCAGTTTCTGTTCGATCTCTTTCTCGGTCTGGCCGAGCTTCACGCTATCCAGCGTGGCGCGCAGGGCGCGTTCGGAAATGTCGATGGCTTTTTGCAGGGCCGCGACCTCGGCCTCGGTCTTGATCATGCGGGGGGCGGAGATCTCGCGCTCGGCGTCGATGATCCGCAGATCGGGCTGCGCTTTCTTCAGCGCGTGATGCACGAAGACGCGCATCACTTGGCCTTCAACGGCGAGCGAGGAGATGTTCAAATGTTGCATCAGCGCGGCGAAGGCATCGTCATAGCCCGTCTGGTCGCGCCAATCGAAAACGACCCCGTCGAAACCGACCAACTCCCAACTGCCCAACTCAAGGTTCGGCACCAAGGCGGCGGCGGGGCCGCGGGCGGGGATCACCAGAACGAAGGGGCGTTCGTGGCTCATGAAGGCATGGTCGACGGCGCGGGTGAAATTCGGGCCGGGCACCAGCGCCACGGCATCGACCGATAGGTCAGCGGCGATATCGGCATAGGCCGACAGGCGATCATTCAGCGAAGGGGACATGGGCTGGCTTTCGGGCTGGCAAGGTTAATAAAATGGGGACGGCACAGGATGCCGCCCCCTTTGGTCAAAGCGGGAGTGTTACTGCTTCAGGCCAACTTGGTTGAAGATGTGGCCCCCCAGCGGGTGCACGACATAGTTCTCAACCTCGGGGCGCATGGTCATGTAGACGACCGAATGCGCGATGGTGGCCCAAGGTGCTTGGTCCTTAAAGATTTCCTGCGCTTCTTCGTAAAGCGGCGCACGCTCTTCTTGGGTCGGCAGAACCTTGGCTTTCTGGATCAGCGCGTCGAATTCCTCGTTGCACCACTGGGCGCGGTTGGATTTCTCGACACCGTCACAGCCCAGCAGAACCGCGAGGAAGTTGTCTGGGTCACCGTTGTCGCCGGTCCAACCCAGCAGCACGGCACCGTCACGGTCCTTGGACTTGGAACGCTCAAGGTACTCACCCCATTCGTAGGAGACGATTTCGACATCGACGCCAACTTTGGAGAAGTCTTCCTGCATCAGTTCGGCCATACGGCGGGCATTGGGGTTGTAGGGACGCTGAACCGGCATCGCCCAGATCTTCATGGACAGATCGCTGACACCTTCTTCCTCGAGCATCGCCTTGGCGGCCTCGGGGTCATAGTTGTCGTCTTCGATGGCGTCGTTGTAGGACCACATGGTCGGCGGCAGCGGGTTCTTGGCGATTTCGCCGGAACCTTGGAACACCACGTCGATGATCGCCTGTTTGTCGATCGCCATGTTCAGGGCCTTGCGGACCTTGGCGTTGTCGAAGGGCGCGACCTGCGTGTTATAGGCCAGATAGCCCACGTTCAGACCTTCTTGCTCCATCACGACGATGTCTTCGGCGTCTTTCATCGCCTGAACATCGGCCGGGTTCGGATATGCCATGACGTGGCACTCACCCGCCTGCACCTTCTGATAGCGCACGGAAGCATCGGGCGTGATCGCGAAGATCAGGCTTTCGACTTTGGCCGCATCGCCCCAGTAGTCGTCGTTACGCAGGTAACGGATGACAGCGTCTTTCTGGTAGGCTTGGAACTTGAACGGGCCAGTGCCGATGGGCGCTTGGTTCACCATTTCCGGCGTGCCGGCTTCCATCATCGCGTCGGCATATTCCTTGGACACGATCGAAGCAAAGTCCATCGCCATGTTCGCGATGAAGGGCGCTTCGGGACGGGTCAGGTTGAACGCCACGGTGTAATCGTCGACCTTCTCGATGCTTTCGATCAGGTCGGGCATGGACATGCCGCCGTAGTATTCCCATGTGCCGCCGGAGACGGTGTGATAGGGGTTCTCTTCGTTGCCCTGACGGTCAAAGCTGAAGATCACGTCGTCGGCGTTAAAGTCGCGTGTCGGCGTGAACTGGTCGTTGGAGTGGAATTTCACACCTTTGCGCAGCTTGAAGGTCACGGTCATGCCGTCTTCGCTGACTTCCCAGCTTTCGGCCAGCGCGGGCACGACTTCGGTCGTGCCGACTTTGAACTCGGCCAGACGGTTGTAGATCGGGTGGCTGGAGGCGTCGAATGTGGTGCCGGCTGTGTACAGCGCAGGGTCAAAACCCTCGGGCGAGCCTTCGGAGCAATAGACCAGCGATTGGGCCGATACCGCCGAGGCCCCAAGGACCGCCAGCATGGCACCGGTGGCCAATTTCGTTGTAAAAGACATAATATTCTCTCTCCTGGTTGGTTTGTTTCTTGGCAGCGGGGTATCCGCCGCAGGTGATACGCCCTTACGGGCGAGACGACGCGAATGCGGTGGCGACTGCCCCTTCATTCGGACGTATTCTATTGGCGCCAGCGGCCTGTTCATATTGCATCCGCCCCACCCAAAGCACGCGGGCGGGCCTGTCGGTCTTGTTGGACCACGAATGCGGGCTGCTGCCGAGGTAATGCAGGCTGTCGCCGGGCCGCATAATATGCTCCCCCCCATCGACGACCTGCGCGATCTCTCCCTCAAGGATATAGATCACCTCTTCGCCCTCATGGACGACCTCTTCCGAGGCATAGCCCGGCGGCACGTTCATGATGTAGGAGGACAGCTCATGGCCCGGGAAATCCGCGCCGATCTTCTCATATTCGATGGATGAGCCCGAAACGGCAAAGCGCGGACGCTCAGCCGCGCGGGTCAGGCTGTCTTGGGTCTTGGGCGTATGGATGAAAAAACTGACATCGACCTGAAGCGCCACGGCGATCTGCGACAGGGTGCCCAGTGACGGCGTGGCCCGGCCCCGTTCGACTTGGCTGAGATAGCCTACGGACACGCCGGAGGCTTCGCCCAACTGCTGTAGAGTCAGGGACAAACGATGACGTTGCTTGCGCATACGCGCGCCAAGCGTCGATACACTGTCGCCATTGGCAGTCAGCAAATTCACCCTCCCCGTGAACAGCGGCCCGATCTCATGCCGGGTATAGCCTTTTCATGTCTCGCTGTGTGAAATTAAAAAGGTTGAGGGTCAACAATAATTTTTTTACTGCACCGCGGCGCAGGGCGCGAGGCTGCGGCCAGCGGGGATGGATGTCATTCTACTCAAAGGATTTTAGCTGCGCGCGGTCGATCCGCGCCAGTTCAGACGCCGTCGGGTCAAGCGGGGCAAAGGAAACGCTCAGCCCGCTGGGATGCCATTCGCAAAGGCCGAATCCAGTGCCCTCCACGATACGCAGGTCGCGGGTTTCGGTCAGGTCGATGGTCGAATGCAGCCCGTTGGAAATGACCACCGGAATGCCGTGCCAATGGCTCACCCGGTTCACATGCACATGGCCCGAGAGGATGCCCGCCATGCGCTGCCCCTTCAACATCTCGGCCAAACGCGCGCTGCTCGCCGCATCCAGACTGCCCCATGCGAGGGTGGCAGGATCAATGCGCGGCGGGTGGTGGATCACCAAGAGTTTCGCCAGATCGCCATGACGCTCAAGCGCGGCTTCCAGAAACTCGAACTGCGCGTCGTCCAGCGCCCCGGCCACCTTGCCCGGCACGCTGCTGTCCAACGTGATGACATGCAGATCGCCCTGCGGCACGTCGTGGAAATAGGGCGCATCGGCCAGCCCCGGCGCAAAGACCGCGTTGAACCCATCGCGTTTGTCATGGTTGCCGAGGGCCATGACCAGCGGCGCTTTCAGCGGTTCCATAATCTCGCGCACAAGGGCATAGCTTTGTTGGTCGCCGTGATTGGTCAGATCGCCGCTGGCCACCACGAAATCGGGCTGGGGTTCCATCGCGTTGATCACCTCCACCACGCGGCGCAGGGTGGCGGGCGTGTCGCTGTGCAGATGCGGGTCGTTCAGATCGGGATGCGAGATATGCAGGTCGGTCAGGTGGACGAAACGGGTCATGGGCGTACTCCTGCGGCTGTCAGCAGGGTTTTCGTATAAGGGTGCTCGGGGCTGCGCAACACATCTGCCGCCGCACCGCTCTCCAGCGTCTGCCCGTGCTGCAGCACCAGCACCCGGTCGCAGATCGATCCGACCACCGCAAGGTCGTGGCTGATAAAGACCATGCCGAGCCCCAGATCATCCTGCAGGTCCATCAAAAGGTTCAGAATTTGCGCCTGAACCGAGACATCAAGGGCCGAGACCGCTTCATCCGCGACCAACAACGCGGGGCGGGTGACGATGGCCCGCGCGATGGCGATGCGCTGGCGCTGCCCGCCCGAGAACTCATGCGGATATTTGCCCGCGTCCGCGGCATGCAGCCCGACCTGCTCCAAGGCTTCGGCGATGCGGCGAGGGATATCCTCGGTCTCACCATTGGCGCGCAACGGCTCGGCGATGGACCAGCCGACACGGCGGCGCGGGTTGAGCGAGCCGAAAGGGTCTTGGAACACCATCTGAAAATCGCGCCGCAGGCTGCGCAGTTCTTGCCCCCCGAGCCCATGCAGATCGCGCCCCCGAAACAGCACCGCGCCAGCGTCCGGACGCTCAAACGCCATGATCAGCCGCGCCAATGTGGATTTGCCCGAACCGCTTTCCCCGACCACGCCCAAGGTCTCACCTGCGTGCAGCGAGAAGGAGGCGTTTTCCAAAGCCGTCAGCACTGGCGGGGCCCGCAGAAGACTTTGGCGCGGCAGTTTGTAGCGGCGGGTCAGGTTGCGGACCTCTAAAAGCGGCGCGTCAGTCATGGCGCCCCTCCGTCAGCAGGTGGCATGCGGCAGCGCGCCCCGCGTCGCTCTGCACGAAGGCCGGGCGCTGCGCGGCGCAGTGAGGCAGTTCCACCGGGCAGCGCCCCGCAAAGCGGCAGCCCTGCGGCAGCCCCTGCAGCGGCGGGACCGCGCCCGGAATGGTCGGCAGCCTGCGCCGTTTTCCTTGGGCATCCCGCCCCGCCACGCCCGGATCGGGCCGCGCGCCCAAAAGCCCCTTGGTATAGGGATGGGCAGGTGTGCCCAGCACCTCTGCCGTGCGGCCCTGCTCGACCATATCGCCTGCATACATCACCACGATGTCTTCGGTCGCCCGCGCCACGGCGGCGAGGTCATGGCTGATGAAAACCAGCGCCATCTGCCGCTCCCGCGCGAGCCGTTGCAGCAGGTCGGTGATCCGCAGCGCCACATTGGCGTCGAGCGCGGTTGTCGGCTCATCCGCGATCAGCAGCATCGGGTTGCAGGCCAGCGCCAGCGCAATCAGCACCCGCTGGCGCTGGCCGCCCGACATCTCATGCGGGAACTGCCGCAGGCGACGGTCGGGATCGGGAATGCCCACCTCTTCGAACAGGCTCAGGGCGCGGGCACGGGCGGCGCTGCGTGTCAGCCCGTCATGCAGCACCATCGGCTCCATCACCGTGTCGCCCACCCGACGCAGCGGGTTCAGCGCCGCCATCGGTTCCTGAAACACCATCGCCACGCGGCGGCTGCGCAGCCTCTGCCAATCGCGCTCAGACGCGGTGGCCATGTCCTGCCCGTCGATGCGTAGCTGTCCGGTCATCCGCGCGCTTTCGGGGGCCATGCCCATCAGACAGAGCGCCAGCAGCGTCTTGCCCGAACCGCTTTCGCCGACAACTCCCAAACGGTCGCCGCGCTCGATCACCAGATTGGCGTCGCGCAGGGCGACGGCAGTGCCGAAATGGATCGAAAGATTGCTAAGCTCTATCATCGCGCGCGCACCAGTCGGGGATCGGTGATGTCGCGCAGCCCGTCGCCCAGCAGGCCAAAGCCCAGCACGGCCACGACGATGCACAGCCCCGGATAGATCGCCAGTTGCGGGGCGAGGTACATCAGCGTCTGCGCCTCCGACAGCATCCGCCCCCAGCTCGACGCGGGCGGCTGCGCGCCGAGGCCGAGATAGCTCAGCGCCGCTTCGGCGAGGATCGCCACGGCGAACTCGATGGTGGCCTGCACGATCACCGCCGCGGCGATGTTGGGAAGGATGTGATCCCGACTGATCGCGAAGCGCCCGCGCCCGGCGGCCCGCGCGGCGGCGACATAATCGCGCGTCCAGATCTGGTTCGCCGAGGCGCGGGTGACGCGGGCGAAAATGGGAATGTTGATGAAGGAGATCGCCAGTACCGCGTTGGTCAGCGACGGCCCGAAGACCGCCGCCAGCATGATCGCGAACAACAGCGCTGGAAAGGCAAAGCCCAAGTCGGCGAGCCGCATCACCGCATCCTCGACCCAGCCGCCAAGCGCGGAGGCCAGAAGCCCCAGCCCCACGCCGATGCTGCCGCCCAAGAGCACCGCCACCAGCGCCACGGTCATCGAGTTGCGCGCCGCCGCCATCAATTGGGCCACCACGTCGCGGCCCAACTGATCGGTGCCCAGCCAATGCTCCGTAGACGGTGGGGCGAACTTGGTGGAGATCGACATCGCCTGCGGGTCATGCGGGGTCCAGACGAGCGACAGCGCCGCCACCCCGACGACGAGGCTCACCAGCAGCGCACCCAGCAGGAAGTTCGCCGGAAGCCGCTTCATGCCCGCGCCTTCAGCCGGGGGTCGATGACGACGTAGAGCAGATCGACCACGAAATTCGCCGTCACCACGATAGCGGCGAACAGCATCACCAGCGCTTGCACCGTGGGCAGGTCGCGGTTGGCGATGGACTGAAAGATCAGCCGCCCCAGCCCCGGCAGGTAGAAGACGTTCTCGATCACGATTGTGCCGGTCACTAGGGCGGCGAACTGCATGCCGACGATGGTCACGATGGGCACCAGCGCATTGGGCAGCACGTGCCGCCAGAGCACCCGCCGCCGCGAGAGGCCACTGGCGCGCGCGGTGCGCACGAAATCCTGCCGCATCACCTCCAGCGCCGAAGAGCGCGTGACCCGCGCCAGCACCGCCGATTGCACCAGCGCCAGCGCCACCGTGGGCAGGATGAGCGACCGCAGCGCCGCCGCCGGATCGTCCCAGCCCGCAAAGCCGCCTGGCGGCAACCAGCGCAGCTTCACGGCAAAGAGCATAACGAGCAGGATCGACAGCCAGAAGGCGGGCACGGCGATGCCGAGCTGGCTGAGAAACATCACCCCCCAGTCGCCAGCGCGCCCATGCTGCGCCGCCGCCGTGATGCCAAGGCCCAGCGCCAGCACCAGCGTCACCAGCATCCCCGCGACGGCGAGGGAGATCGTCATCGGCAGGCGTTCGGCAATGAGTTCCGATACCGGCACGCGAAACGAATGACTGAGGCCGAAGTCACCCTGCAGCGCGTTCCAGACCCACGAAACATAGCGGGTCACCAGCGGCTCGTTCAGCCCCAGCTGTTCGCGCAGCGCCGCGATGGCATCCTCGCTGGCGTCCATGCCAAGGATGGTCAACGCCGGATCGCCCGGCAGCACGTTCATCACGGCAAAGACGACGAGCGATACGGCGAGCAGGGTCAGCACGAAACCGAGCGTGCGGCGGAAAAGAAAATAGGCCACGAAGTCAGGTCCAAGAGCCGCGGCGCCCGGGGGCACCACGGCCGTTTCAGGTCAGTTAGCGATGCTCACGTTCTTCAGCGGCATGTAGAGCACGGGCGAGGAAGACCAGTAGCCTTCGACCTCCTGGCGGAAGACGCCCAAGAGAGGCAGTTGGAACAGAAAGCCATGCACCGACTGGTCGGACAGCATCTGCTGGCCCTGCTTGAGCAGTTCATTGCGCGCCTCGGCGTCGACCTCAGTTTGGATCTTCTCCCACAGGGCGGTCATCTCGGCATTGTCGTAGCCGTAGAAATAATCCGGGCCGCGGGCGAAATTGCCCATGTCGTTGGGGCTGGTGTGGGCGATGATGGTCATGTCGTAGTTCTTCTTCTTGTAGACCTCATCGATCCAGAAGCCCCATTCGACATTCTCGACCTTGGCGTCGATCCCGGCCTCCGACAGCTGGTTCTGGATGATTTCGGCCGAGCGAGTGGCGTAAGGGAACGGCGGCACGCGCAGGGTCATGGTGGCCCCCGCAACCCCCGCCGCCTCGAACATCTCCTCGGCCTTGGTGCTGTCATGCGGATAGGCGTCCGTCAGGTCGACATAGGCGGTGCCATGCGGCGGGTAGAAGCTGCCGATCGGCACGGCCTGGCCGTACATCGCGCCCTCGATGATCTCGTCCCGGTCGATGGCGGTGGCCACGGCGCGGCGCACCTCGACATTGTCGAAAGGCGGCTTAGCGTTGTTCATGGCAAGGATCACTTCGCCCTCGGTCGAGCCGACGTTGACGCGGAAGCGCGGGTCGGCCTCGAACTGCGGCAGCAGTTCCGGCGCGGGGAAGCCGGGGAAAGCGTCGAGTTCTTCGGCCATCATCGCCGCAGTGGCGGCGGCCGGGTCAGAGATGAAGCGGAACACCACCTTGTCGAGCGCCACCTCGGCCGCATCGCGGTGATCGGGGTTCTTGACCAGCGTCAGCCGGTCGCCGCGGGTCCAGCTGTCGAACTTGAAGGGGCCGGAGCCCACCGGATTGGCGTTGTTGGTCTCCACGCTTTCCGAAGCCACGATGGCGCTGTCGCCCTGCCCCATGTTGAACAGGAAAAAGGCATCCTTGTTCTTGAGCGTGATCTCGACCGTCTGGGGATCGACCGCCTTGACGCTTTCGATCGGCTCGAAAATGTCCTTCGACGGGTTCACGCTGTCTTCACCCATGGCGCGGTCGAAGGAATAGACGACATCGTCGGCGTCGAGCGTGCTGCCGTCGTGGAAGGCCACGCCTTCGGCCAGTGTGAAGGTATAGGTCAGCCCGTCTTCCGACACCTCCCAAGACGTCGCGAGATTGGGTTGCACTTCCCCGTTCTCGGCCACGATGGTCAGCGATTCGAAGACGTTCTGCGTCATCATGCTGTCGATGGAGGCGGTGGCATCCGCCGTGGGATCGAGCGACGTGGGCTCCTGCTGCATGCCGATGACAAGCTCGGCAGCGGCGGAAGCCGAGGCCATCAGGCCAAAGGCCAGCGCCAGCGCGGGAAGGGTTCTGGAAAGGGTCGGTTCGGACATGGGGCAGCACTCCTGTGGGTCGGGGCGCGTTCGGCATCACCGCATGCGCCCTTTGTGACAGACTGCGCCGGGCGGGGCGTTCGGTCAACGGCTTTACCGCGCCGGGCGAAAATTTCATGCAATTGCAACAATATGGCGGATTTATACGATTGCCCGCAGGGGCAGAGGCGGACCGCGCTTCGGCCCTTTTGCCCCGCCGCGGGCGGTGCTAGCCTCTGCGCAGAGAGGGCAGAGTATGAACAATTCAACGACAGGTTTCGATTGCATCGTGATCGGTGCGGGCATTGCGGGCGCCTCTGTCGCCGCTGAACTGTCCAGCGACCGCCGGGTGCTGCTGCTGGAGCGCGAAAGCCAGCCGGGCTATCACACCACGGGCCGCTCTGCCGCGCTGTTTACGGTGACCTATGGACCTGAGGTGATCCGCGCCCTCTCTCGTGCCTCTGCCGCGTTCTTTCACGACCCTGCCAGCCCGCATCTGGCGCATCCGCTGCTGGAACCCCGCGGCGCGGTCTTCGTCGCGCGGCAGGACCAGCAAGCATCGCTTGCCCGCACTGCCGAGGAGTTGGGCCCCCATGTCACCCCGCTGAGCGGGGCCGAGGTGGCTACGCTCGTGCCGCTGCTGCGCAAAGGCTATGCCACCGGCGGGCTGCGGGACGCCTCGGCGGCGGATATCGACGTGAACGGGCTGCATCAGCATTACCTCAAGACCTTCCGCGCGGCGGGCGGCGTTTTGCAAACCAAGGCCGAGGTGCAGGCGCTTCGCAAAGAGGGTGACTGGCAGGTCGACACCAACCAAGGCACCTTCCACGCGCCGGTGATCGTCAATGCCGCAGGGGCTTGGGCGGATGAGATCGCCACGCTGGCCGGGTTAAAGCCTGCGGGCCTCACCCCGAAACGCCGCACCGCGCTGACGGTGGCCCCGCCCGTGGGCATGGTGCCGGACCGTTGGCCGATGGTGGTGGATATCGACGAGCAGTTCTACCTCAAGGCCGATGCGGGCAAGCTGCTGATTTCCCCTGCCGATGCGACCCCTTCGCCACCCTGCGACGCCCAGCCCGAGGAATTGGACATCGCGATCTGCATCGACCGGATCGAAACCGCCTTCGACCTTGAACGTCCGCGCATCGAAAGCCGCTGGGCCGGGCTGCGCAGCTTTTTGCCCGATGGCGATCCGGTGGCGGGCTATGATCCTGAAGGTGAGGGGTTCTTCTGGCTTGCTGGCCAAGGCGGCTATGGCATCCAGACCGCCCCGGCGCTCGCCCGCGCCGCGGCGGCATTGGTGCGGGGCGCGGAAATCCCCGGCGACATCGCCGCCGAGGGTGTTACTGAAGAAGCGCTTTCGCGGGACCGCGCCGGGCTGGTTTAACCGCCCAGACCCGCGTCCGCCTCAATCTGCTTGCGCGACTTGCGCGCGCGCTCGGTCGCCGACTTGAGCTGACCGCAAGCCGCCATGATGTCTTCGCCCCGCGGGGTGCGGATCGGCGAGGCATAGCCGGCCTGATAGATGATGTTGGCGAAGGCCCGGATGCGGTTGTTCGACGACCGCTCATAGGGCGAGCCGGGCCATTCGTTGAAGGGGATCAGGTTGATCTTGGCCGGAATGCCCTCGATCAGCTTGACCAGACGATGCGCATCCTCGTCGCTGTCGTTCACGTCCTTCAGCATCACGTACTCAAAAGTGATCCGCTCGGAATTGCTGACCTTGGGATAGGCTTTGAGCGCCTCCAGCAGCGCCTCAATGTTCCAACGCTTGTTGATCGGCACCAGCTTGTTGCGCACCTCGTCGGTGGTGGCGTGGAAGGACACGGCCAACTGGCAGCCGATCTCAGCGGCGGTGCGGTGAATCTCGGGCACGACGCCGGAAGTCGACAGCGTGATGCGGCGGCGCGACAGCTGGATGCCTTCGGGGTCCATCGCGATCTTCATCGCGTCCCGCACGTTTTCGAAATTATACAGCGGCTCACCCATGCCCATAAGCACGATATTGCTCAAAAGCCGGGTTTCATCCTTCGGCGCACCGATTTCAGGCCATTCGCCCAGATCGTCACGCGCCACCATAACCTGACCGATGATCTCCCCCGCTGTAAGGTTGCGGACCAGCTTCTGGGTGCCGGTGTGGCAGAAGGAGCAGGTGAGCGTGCAGCCCACTTGGCTAGAGACACAAAGCGTGCCGCGCCCCTCTTCGGGGATATAAACCACCTCGACCTCATGACCGCCCGCGATCCGGACGAGGTATTTGCGGGTGCCATCCTCGCTGACCGCACGGGTCACCACCTCGGGCACTTCGATCACGAATTTCTCAGCCAATTGAGCGCGGTAGCCCTTGGCGAGGTTGGTCATCGCGTCGAAATCCCGAACGCCCCACTGGTAGATCCACTGCCAAATCTGCCCCACACGCATCTTCGCTTGTTTCTCGGGCGTGCCATGGGCGATCAGCGCGTCGCGCATGGCGTCGCGGGTCAGGCCGACAAGGTTGATCGGCCCTTCGGGCAGCTTACGGGGAAGGGTCATCACGTCTTGGGTGATGGGCGCGGAAGCGGACATTTCAAAGACTCACTGGCTAGGGATGGGTCTCTATATAAGAAAAGGCGCGATTTGCAAAAGGGTTTGGCCGCCGAGGCCCTGAACCCGCGCTCAATAGGTCTTCTTGCTTGTCCGCAATTCCCCCGTCGCGAGAACCGGCGCGGCATCCAGACTGTCCACGTTCAACATCGCCGCCACACGCTCCAACGACGACACCAGCTGCGCCTGCTCCCAATCGGCGAGATCCGCAAAGGCCCGGACGTAGCGCTGTTGCAGCGCATCGGGGGCTTCTTCCAAGACATCCTCGCCTTGGGTGGTCAGGGTGATGTTGGTCTGGCGACGGTCCTGCGCCGAAGGCTGGCGCGAGACCAAGCTGCGCGCTACCAGCTTGTCGACCAAGGCGGTCACGGTGGCTTGGCTCACCCCCATCTGGTTGGCGAGGGTCTTGGCGGTCGGGTCTTTCTTCTCTCCCACGATCTGCAAGACGCGCAGTTGCGCAGGGGTCACCCCCGCGGCCTGCGCCAGATCGCGTGCATAGAGTTCGGTGGCCCGCAAAATGCGGCGCAAGGCGATCAGACTTTCGTCGACCCGGTCGGGATGTTTCTGCGTCATGGTGCATCATTGCACATTGGCGGCATTCTCAGCAATCGCTCAAAACCTGCCTGATCGCTTAGTATAGCTAAGCGAAGCCGCCTAATTTCGTTCGGAAAACGAAACAAATATGCACAGTTCTATGGCGCTTAAAGCACGCTATAAGCGCATTTTGAAGTAATTTGCTTTGATTGTTGAAGTATTACCGCGCATGACTTATTTAGCCTATCGAAACAATCAGGGAGCTACGAACGGATGCAGAATAAACTCGACATGAAAAAAGCCCGCACACCCAAGCTGCGCAAGCCCAATGCCGAGGACGGAGCCGCCATCTGGCGGTTGATTCGCGACTGTAAGCCGCTCGACGAAAACTCGCTCTATGCGAACCTGATCCAAGCCGACCACTTCCGCGACACCTGCGTGGTGGCCGAGTTGGACGGTGATATCGTGGGCTGGATCTCCGGCCACATGATCCCTGCCCAAGATGCTTTCTTTGTCTGGCAGGTCGCCGTCAGCCCCAAAGCCCGCGGCCTTGGTCTGGGGAAAACCATGCTGATGGAACTGGTGAACCGGGATGAGACCGAGGACGCCAAGACCCTCAAAACCACGATCACCCGGGACAACGACGCCTCTTGGGGGCTGTTCCGCAGCTTTGCGAACCACATCGGCGGCGATCTGTCCGATGCGCCCCACTTTACCAAAGACGCCCATTTCGAGGGCGCGCATGACACCGAACATATGGTGACGATCACGCTGCCCGAGGCCGCCGCGCTGAAACGCGCCGCGTAAACCGCAGCTGACAATTCACACGATAGACTCTCTAGAAGAGAAAGGAATTCTTATGCCTAAGGACATGGCACAGAACACGACCATCTTTACCCGCCGCGAGAGCGAAGCCCGCTCCTACTGCCGCGGTATGAACGCCGTTTTCACCCGCGCCAGCGGCTCGGAAATGTTCGATGGCGAAGGCAACCGCTACATCGACTTCCTCGCCGGCTGCTCCTCGCTAAACTACGGGCATAATGACCCGGACATGAAGCAGGCGCTGGTGGAGCATATCACCGCGGATGGCATCGCCCACGGCCTCGACTTTCATAGCGAGACTAAGGCGGCCTTCCTCGAAGCCTATGAGGAGAAAATCCTCAAGCCGCGCGGCATGGACTATAAGGTCATGATGACCGGCCCGACCGGCACCAACGCCGTTGAAGCCGCGATCAAGCTGGCGCGCAAGGTAACAGGCCGCACCAACGTGATCTCCTTCACCAACGGTTTTCACGGCATGACCATGGGCGCGCTGGCGCTGACTGGCAACAAAGGCAAGCGCGGCGGTGCGGGCGGCGGCTCGCTGGCCGACGTCACCCATATGCCTTTCGAAGGCGCATTGGGCGAAAACGTGGACACGCTTGAGATGATCGACGCGATGCTGTCGAACCCCTCGTCGGGCATCGACGCGCCCGCGGCCTTTATCTTTGAGCCGATCCAAGGCGAAGGCGGGTTGAACGCGGCCTCCGACGCATGGATGCAGGGCATCGAAAAGATCGCCCGCAAGCATGGCGCGCTGCTGATCGTTGACGACATTCAGGCGGGCTGTGGCCGTTCGGGGAGCTTCTTTTCGTTTGAGGCATCCGGCATCAAGCCTGACATGATCACCCAAGCGAAATCGCTTTCCGGCTTTGGCCTGCCCTTCGCAGCCCTGCTGATCGCGCCGGAGCATGACATCTGGAAGCCCGCCGAGCACAACGGCACCTTCCGCGGCAACACCCATGCCTTCGTCACCGCCCGCGTCGCGATTGAGAAGTTCTGGTCCGATGACACCTTCGAAAAGTCGCTGGCCGAGAAGGCCGTGCTGCTGACCACCGCGCTTAAGGATGTGGCAGATCTGGTCGACGGCGCCACACTGAAAGGCCGCGGCCTGATGCAGGGCGTCGATGTCGGCTCGGGCGAACTGGCCGGTGCGATCTGCGCGCGCGCCTATGAATTGGGCCTCGTGATCGAAACATCGGGCGCGAACGACGAGATCGTAAAATATCTTGCCCCGCTCACCACGCCGGAGAAGGTTATGCGCGAAGGCTTTGATATCCTTCTTCAAGCGACCCGCGATGTGACGGGCAATATGAAACTGGCAGCGGAGTAATACCGATGATTGTACGCGATTTTAACAAACTTCAGGGCACAGACCGTCACGTGGCGGATGCGAAATGGACCTCCACACGGATGCTTCTGGCCGATGACGGGATGGGGTTTTCCTTCCACATCACCGTGCTTGAGGCCGGGTCGGAACACACGTTCCACTACAAGCATCACTTCGAGAGCGTCTATTGCATGAAGGGCAAAGGCTCGATCACCGATCTTGCCACCGGCGAGACGCATGAGATCACCCCCGGCGTGATGTACGCCCTGAACCTGAACGACAAACACACCCTGCGCGCAGAGGAAGAACTGCACATGGCGTGCTGCTTCAACCCGCCGGTCACCGGCAACGAAGTGCACCGCGAAGATGGTTCCTATGCGCCTGCCGAGGAGGTCGCTTAAGTTTTATGACTCAACCGTCCCACACTGTCGAAAAAATCGGCGGGACGTCCATGTCCCGCGTGAACCAACTCAAAGATACGCTCTTTGTCGGTGACCGTAAGGGCGCGGACATCTATGGGCGCGTCTTCGTGGTCTCCGCCTTTGGCGGGATCACGAACCTGTTGCTGGAACACAAGAAATCCGGCGAGCCGGGCGTTTACGCCCATCTGGCCAATGCCAGCAACGATCACGGCTGGCACGAGGCGCTGACCCGCGTCTCGGCCGAGATGCAGCGCGTGCACCGCGAAGTGCTGGAGCATCCCGGCGACATCGAACAGGCGGACGCCTTTGTGTCCGAGCGCACCCATGGTGCCCGCAACTGCCTGATCGACCTGCAACGCCTTTGCGCCTATGGCCACTTCCGCCTGTCGGAGCACATGTTGCAAATTCGCGAGCTACTGTCCGGTCTGGGCGAGGCGCATTCCGCATTCGTCACCACAATCCTGCTGCAACGCGCTGGCGTAAACGCCCGTTTCGTCGACCTCTCGGGGTGGCGTGACGAGGGCAACGTGACCCTCGACGAGCGCATCGCGCAGGCGATGGAGGGCATCGACCCTCATACGGAAATGCCCATCGTGACAGGCTATGCGCAATGCGCCGAAGGTCTGATGCGCGAATTCGACCGCGGCTATTCCGAGGTGACCTTCTCTAAGCTCGCCGCCCTCACCGGCGCGCGCGAAGCGATCATTCACAAGGAATTCCACCTGTCGTCCTGCGACCCGAAACTGGTCGGCGAGCATGCCGTCAAGAAAATTGGCCGCACCAATTACGACGTGGCGGATCAGTTGTCGAACATGGGGATGGAGGCGATCCACCCCAAGGCGGCCAAGACCCTGCGTCAGGCCGATGTGCCGCTGCGCGTGACCAACGCCTTTGAGCCCGAAGACCCAGGCACGCTGATCGACGACCGTCAGGCCGAGGCGCCCGCGGTGGAGATCGTGACCGGTCTCGACATCGTTACGCTCGAGCTGTTCGAGCAGGACATGGTCGGCGTCAAAGGCTATGACACCGCGATCCTCGACGTACTGACGCGGCACAACGTGCGGATCGTCTCGAAGGTCTCGAACGCCAATACGATCACGCATTATCTGGACGCTTCGCTGAAGACGATGCGCCGGGTGGAGAAGGATCTGGCCGAGATTTACCCCACCGCCGAGATCACCACTCGCACGCTGTCCATGGCCTCGGTCATCGGGCGCGATCTGAACGGCTTGTCGGTGTTGCAACGGGGCCTTGTGGCCATCGCCGAGGCTGGCGAGACGGCGATCGGCGCGAGCCAAGGGCCACGCAACGTGGACGTGCAGTTCATCGTCGAGCGGGAGAGCCTGCAACCGGTGATCAAGGCGCTGCACGGTGCGTTTATCGAGGAAGAGGTCGCGGCGCCGTTGTCGCGCGCGGCCTGACATCGGAATATACGACGTATCCTTAGCCGCGGCTCCCGAAAGGAAGCCGCGGCTTTTCGTGCGAGGGCCATCGCCTGCCCGCGGGTCGGCGAACCAACATATTTTCGATACCACTTTATGCCTCAACCATGATGTGCGCACGCGAAGTCACGCACAGCCTCACCAAATCGCCTACCCGGTCGCACCGAAGGTGCGCCCAGCATGGTCTGGCACGCCTCTGGCGTGACGGGCGGGCAGGCGATGGCCCGGCGCCTGCGGCTTGTCCCGGGCCCGGGTGGCACGTTCGCCCCAAACAAAAACGGCCCCGCAATCGCGAGGCCGTCCCAAACTCTCAAATCGCAGAGGCTCACCCCCCGCAGCGCTTCTCCGCATCTTCAACCGCAGCGGTGAAGCCCAGAAGCGAGAAGGTGTCCTTGGTCTGCGTCCCGCGCGAAGACTTACCGACCAGCGTCGCATCCGCACCGCGTTTCATCGCGGCGATGATCTTGGCGTCATCCGCTGTTGTCGCGGGCCACGCCCATTCGCCTTCGGTGAACAGCTCATAGGTATTGCCCGAAATGCTCATCGTCACGGTCGAGCCCGAGGCGAAAGGATAGCCGCCGGTGAAAGCAACCTGACCCTTGGCCTCTGCCGAAGGGCGGTAGAATACCATCAGCAATGTCTGGCCCCGGTTCACCGCCACCACACGCCCATCGCGCGTGTTGACCACTTCCTTCGGCGTCGAGACGCCCCAGCATTCCGTCGGGTTATCTTCTACAAAGACGCTCCAGTCGGTCTTGGCAGCCACCCGGTTGGTGCTCTGCTCCTGCGCCACTGCGCCGCTCGCCACAAGGGCGAGCGCCCCAAGTGCAAGACCACATGTCTTCATAATTCCCATCTGTCCAGCCTCCAGCCGTCCTTGACCTCAACACGTCCACAGACCCCAACCGGGCAACCTCGGGCGGGTTGCTCTCTTGCGGGTGTCTGTTATCTGTTCGACACCAACCACAATAACGGCAAACGCGCGACCGACGAAACCCTGATTGGCAGGTTTTCGCCCAGAAACAGGATGAACCTCATGACCAAAGCAGCCCCATTTGCGGAAATCTGGCGCGGACCCTTTCTGGAAAGCGTGCATTCCGGTCACGCCGTGATCTGCGACGCCAGCGGCCAGATCGTCGAGGCTTGGGGCGACCCGGAAAAGGTCATTCTGCCGCGCTCGTCTTCCAAGATGATCCAAGCGCTGCCGCTGATCAATTCCGGCGCGGCGGACAAGGCGGGGCTGAGCACCGAGCAACTGGCGCTAGCCTGCGCCTCGCACCAAGGGGCCGCCATCCACACCGACCGGGTGGGCGTCTGGCTCGACACGCTGGGTCTGGACGACGACGCCTTTCGCTGCGGCCCGCAGGAGCCCGCCGACCGCGACGCCATGGAGGGGCTGATCCGCGCCCATGAGAAACCCTGCCAAATCCACAACAATTGCTCTGGCAAACACGCAGGTTTCCTGACGCTGAACCAACATCTGGGCGGCGGGGCGGATTACGAAAAGCCAGAGCACGCGGTGCAAAAAGCCTGCCTTGAAGCTTTCGAGACGGTCACTCAAGAAACCTCCCCCGGCTATGGGATCGACGGCTGCTCGGCCCCGAATTACGCCTGCACCCTGCACGGCATGGCCCGCGCCATGGCCCATTTCGCCGCCGCCCCCGAAGGCTCTGCCGAGGCGCGCCTGCACGAGGCCATGCGCCTGCACCCCGAACTCGTCGCGGGCGAAGGTCGCGCCTGCACGGAACTGATGCGGGCGATGGATGGCAAGGTCGCGTTGAAAACCGGAGCCGAAGGGTTCTTCATCGCCATCTGGCCCGAGCGTAAGCTGGGCATCGCATTGAAAGCCGCCTGCGGCACCACCCGCGCCGCCGAATGCGCGATCACCGCACTGATGGTCAAACTGGGGGCGCTGGACGCCAACCACCCTGCCGCGCTCAAGCGGATGAACGCGCCGATCAAGAACTGGCGCGGGCTTGAAACCGGTGTGCTGAAACCAGCGGCGGGGCTGCTTTAAGCCACTCGCGCTGCCGCCTTGCTCAAAAGAAGCGGCAGCGCCACGCGGGCAGGCTCAGCCCGCAAATTCGCTACGCGCATAGCCCTGCACGAACAGCAGCGCGGTCAGATCGCCAAAGTTGATGCGGATGTCACATTCCGCCGCGACAGAAGGCTTTGCATGTAGCGCCACGCCCATGCCCGCGCGCCCCAACATGCCCAGATCATTGGCCCCGTCACCCACGGCGATGACCTGATCTTCGGTGATGCCCAGCTTTGCCGTGATCTCTTCCAGCGCGGTGACCTTGGCCTCACGCCCGAGGATCGGAAGCCCCACATCGCCCGTCAGCGCGGCCTGTTCAACCAGCAGCGTATTGGCGCGATTCTCATCAAAGCCCAGCATCTCGGCCACTTTGGCTGTGAAGGCGGTGAACCCGCCCGAGACCAGAGCGGCATAGCCGCCGTTGGCCTTCATCGTGCCCACCAAGGCACCGCCGCCGGGCATCAGGGTGATCCGCTCGGCCAAGACCTTGTCGATCACGCTGGATTCCAAACCTTTCAGCAGGCCGACACGTTCGCGCAGGGCGCCGTCGAAATCCAACTCACCGTTCATGGCGCGGGCGGTGATCTCTTTCACGCGCTCCCCGACGCCTGCTTCATCGGCCAATTCGTCGATACATTCTTGCTGGATCATCGTGCTGTCCATATCGGCCAGCAGCATCTTCTTGCGGCGGCCCTCTGTCGGCACGATCACCAGATCGACCCCCATAGACTGGCAGCTTTCCCAGACATCCCAACGGTTTTCCGGCATCTGGGTCAACGAGAACTCCGCCGCCTCATCCGGGGCCAGCCAAAGCGCGTCGCCCCCGCCCCAAGCATTGCGCAGGCTTTCCACCAGCGCGGGGTCGAGGCTGGGGTTGGTGGGGGAGATCAACAAGATTGCCGTGAACATAAGTTTCCGATCCGCATCATTCGCGCCGCGCAAAGCGACATGACCGGCGTCCTAGCGTCATTTTGCGACTTGCGCCAGCCCGGCCTCCCCGCGTATCCCGGCAAGTGGGACACCCTTCCCCAACGAAGGGCGATTATCTGAGAGGGTAGCATCAATGGCTATGAACCAACCGGCACCGCGCCCGGAAGCGAAACCTGTTGCCGTACCGGCAAACCCGCGTTTCTCCTCCGGCCCCTGCGCCAAAATCCCCACATTCGACCTGACCAAGCTTGGCGATGCTCCGCTGGGCCGCAGCCACCGTGCCGCGCCCGGCAAGGCCAAGCTTGCAGAGGCGATCGAGACCACCCGCGAAGTGCTCGGCGTGCCCGCCGACTACCGCATCGGCATCGTGCCCGCCTCCGACACTGGCGCTTTCGAGATGGCCATGTGGTCGCTTTTGGGCGAACGCCCGGCCGAGATGGTCGCTTGGGAAAGCTTTGGCGCGGGCTGGGTCACCGACGTGGTCAAGCAACTGAAGATCGAGGCGCAGGTCCACACCGCTGAGTATGGCGAGATCGTCGACATGGCCGCGCTGAACTATGACAACGACGTCTGCTTTACCTGGAACGGCACGACCTCGGGCGTGCGCGTACCCACCGGCGACGTGATCCCGGCGGACCGCGCGGGGCTCACGCTCTGCGACGCGACCTCCGCCGCCTTCGCGCAGGACCTGCCGTGGGACAAGCTCGATGTGACGACCTTCTCTTGGCAGAAAGTGCTGGGCGGCGAAGCGGCGCATGGCATGCTGATCCTCAGCCCGCGTGCTGTCGAGCGGCTGGAGAATTACACCCCCGCATGGCCGCTGCCCAAGATCTTCCGCCTGACCAAGGGCGGCAAGCTGAACGAGGGCATCTTCCGCGGCGAGACGATCAACACGCCATCGATGCTCTGCGTCGAGGATTACCTGCTGGCGCTGGACTGGGCCAAATCCGTGGGCGGCCTGAAAGGCCTAATCGCGCGGGCCGATGCCAACACCAAGGCCGTGGCCGATTTCGTCGAGGCGCATGACTGGATCGACTTCCTCGCGACCGATCCCGCGACACGCTCCAACACCTCGGTCTGCTTGAAGTTCACCGACGGCCGCATCGAAGACGGCGCCGCCTTTGCCAAGGCCGTGGCCAAGCGGCTGGCGGATGAGGGCGCAGCGCTGGACATCGGCGCCTACCGCGATGCCCCTCCGGGCCTGCGCATCTGGTGCGGCGGCACGGTCGAGACGGCGGACATCGAGGCGATGCTGCCGTGGCTTGCATGGGCTTTTGAAGCCGAAATCAACGCGTGACGCGATGGTGCGCGAGGATCGCGCACCCTACTCCCCCCTCTCGTCGGCTGCGCGTCTCTGCGCACCGCTGACCCCGTTTATGAAGGACCAGACAAATGGCCCCCAAAGTACTCATCTCCGACAAACTCTCCGAAGCTGCCGTTCAGATCTTCCGCGACCGCGGCATCGACGTGGATTTCCAGCCCGATCTGGGCAAGGACAAAGACAAGCTGGCCGAGATCATCGGCAACTATGACGGCCTCGCCATTCGCTCGGCCACCAAAGTGACGGAAAAGATCCTCGCCAATGCGCCGAACCTCAAGGTGATTGGCCGCGCGGGCATCGGCACCGACAACATCGACAAGGAAGCCGCCTCGAAACAGGGGGTGATCGTGATGAACACGCCCTTCGGCAACATGATCACCACCGCCGAACATGCCATCGCGATGATGTTCGCCGTGGCGCGGCAGATCCCCGAGGCAAGCGCCTCCACCCATGCGGGCAAATGGGAGAAGTCCAAGTTCATGGGGGTCGAGCTGACCGGCAAGACCCTTGGCGTGATCGGTGCGGGCAACATCGGCGGCATCGTCTGCGACCGCGCGCGCGGGCTGAAGATGAAGGTCGTGGCCTATGACCCCTTCCTGGGCGAGGAAAAGGCTGAGAAGATGGGCGTGGAGAAGGTCGAGCTTGATGAGCTGCTGACCCGTGCCGACTTCATCACCCTGCACGTCCCCTTCACCGAGCAGACGGCGAACATCCTGAGCCGTGAGAACCTCGAAAAAACCAAGCCCGGCGTGCGCATCATCAACTGCGCCCGCGGCGGTCTGGTGGACGAGGAAGCGCTGGCCGACCTACTGAAGTCGGGCCATGTGGCGGGCGCGGGGTTTGACGTCTTCGCCGAGGAACCGGCCAAGGAAAACCCGCTCTTCAACCTGCCCAACGTGGTCTGCACCCCGCACCTCGGCGCCGCGACCACCGAAGCGCAGGAAAACGTGGCCCTGCAAGTGGCCGAACAGATGTCCGACTACCTGCTGACCGGCGCCGTGACCAACGCGCTCAACATGCCCTCGGTCACAGCCGAAGAAGCCAAGGTCATGGGGCCGTGGGTCAAGCTCGCTGGCCACCTCGGGGCCTTCATCGGCCAGATGACAGATGAGCCGATCAAGGCGATCAACATCCTCTACGACGGTTCGGTCGCCAAGATGAACCTCAAGGCGCTGAACTGCGGCGTCGTGGCGGGCATCATGAAGCGGGCCAACCCGGACGTGAACATGGTCTCCGCCCCCGTGGTCGCCCGCGAGAAAGGCATCCAGATTAGCACCACCAACCAGGACAAGTCCGGCGTCTTCGACGGCTACGTCAAGGTGACCGTGGTGACCGAGAAGCGCGAGCGCTCCATCGCGGGCACCGTCTTCTCGGACGGCAAACCGCGCTTCATCCAGATCAAGGGCATCACCATCGACGCCGAGATCGGGGAGCACATGCTCTACACCACCAACGAAGACGTGCCGGGCATCATCGGCACGCTGGGCCAGACCATGGGCGAGAACGGCGTGAACATCGCCAACTTCACCCTTGGCCGCCACACCGCCAAGGGCGAGGCGATTGCCCTGCTCTATGTCGACGATCAGGTGCCCGAGACGGTGATCGGCAAGCTGCGCGACACCGGCATGTTCCGGCAAATCAAGCCGCTGCAATTCGACGTGGCCTAAGGCCCGCACGACCTGCACAATCTGGAAGCGCCCCCTCGTGGGGCGCTTTTGCTTTTGGGGGCATTGTCGGGCCTAAGCCTTCCCTTCTCCGCCGCTTTGCGGCATCACGAGGGGGTGCAGAAGGACAGGAACGATCATGCCCAGCCCCATCTATGCCATCGGAGACATCCACGGTTACGCCGCCGAGCTTGAGCGCGTTTTGACCCTGATCGAAGAAGACGGCGGGCCGGAGGCGCAGATCGTCTTTCTGGGCGATTACACCGACCGCGGCCCCGACAGCAAAGCGGTGATCGAGCGGCTGGCCCAAGGCAAGGCCGAGGGCCGCAATTGGACCTTTCTGATGGGCAATCACGACCGCATGTTCCGCTGGTTCATGGAGGATTTCCCCCGCCACGATCCGCTGCTGCTGGTTGAGCTTAACTGGCTGAACCCGCGTTTGGGCGGCGACACGACGCTGGGGTCCTACGGCGTGTCGGTCAGCGGGCGCGACCGGATGTCAGAGGTGCATGAGAAAGCCCGCGCAGCGGTGCCGCAGAGTCATGTGGATTTCCTCAAGTCTCTCGCCCTGTCACATCAAACGCCCGACCTCTTTTTTGCTCATGCGGGCATCCGCCCCGAGGTGCCGCTGGATGATCAGCGCGAGAATGATCTGCTGTGGATCCGCAAAGAGTTTCACCAATACACCGCGCCCCACCCCAAGCTGATCGTCCACGGCCACACGCCGGTCGACAGCGCCATGCACTATGGCAATCGGGTGAACCTCGACACCGGGGCGGGCTATGGCAAACCGCTCTGCGCAGCGGTGTTCGAAGGGGAGGACGTTTGGGTCCTCACGCAACAGGGGCGCAATCGCCTGCGCCCCTGAGCGGTTCAGGTCCAGTCCAGCACCACCTTGCCTGACCGCCCCGATCTCATCGCGGCGAAGCCCTGCTCGAAGTCATCCACCCCGAAGCGGTGGGTGATGATGGCGGAGACATCCAGCCCGTTTTCCAGCATGGCGATCATCTTGTACCAGGTCTCGAAAATTTCGCGGCCATAGACGCCCTTGATGGTGATCGCCTTAAAGACGATGCGGCTCCAGTCCACCGGCGACTTGCCCGGCGGGATGCCCAGCATGGCGATCCGCCCGCCCATGGTCATCGCCTCCACCATCTGGTCCAGCGCCTGCTGGTTGCCCGACATTTCGAGCCCGACATCGAAGCCCTGTTTCATCTTCAGCCGCGGGATCACATCGGCCAAATCCTCCTTGGCGACGTTTACCGGCACCACGTCGGCGACCTTTTCCGCCAGCGCCAGACGGTCGGGGTTCACATCCGTGATCACCACATGCCGCGCGCCGACGTGCCGCGCCACCGCGGCGGCCATGATGCCGATCGGCCCCGCGCCGGTGATCAGCACGTCCTCGCCCACCAGATCAAAGCTCAGCGCCGTGTGCACCGCATTGCCCAGAGGATCGAGGATCGCGCCGATGTCGTCGGAAATCTCGTCCGGCAGCAGCACCACGTTGAAAGCGGGCAGCTTGAGATACTGGGCAAAGGCCCCCTGTTCGTTTACCCCGATGCCCCGCGTCGCGGGATCGAGGTGGAACTTGCCCGCCCGGCTCTGCCGCGACTGCTTGCCGATCAAATGCCCCTCGCCCGAGCAGCGCTGGCCGATCTCCAGCCCTTCGACGTTGCGGCCCAGCTCCACGATCTCGCCGGCGAATTCATGGCCGGTGATCAGCCCTACCGGCACGGTCCCGGCGGCCCAGGCGTCCCAGTTCCAGATATGGATATCGGTGCCGCAGATCCCGGTCTTGTTGATCTTAATTAGCACGTCCTCGGGGCCGATCTCGGGCACCGGCGCATGGGTCATCCACAGCCCCTCGCGGGGGTGCAGCTTGGCCAGCGCCTTCATTTCGTTCGTGGCCATCAGATCACCCCGCAGGCCTTGCCGGCCGTCTCAAAGGCTTTCAGCGCGCGGTCGAGCTGTTCGCGGGTCAGCGCCGCGTTCATCTGGGTGCGGATGCGCGCCTGACCGCGCGGCACCACCGGGAAGAAGAAGCCCGAGACATAGACGCCTTCCTCAAAGAGCTTCGCCGCCATGTCCTGCGCCAGCTGCGCTTCGCCCAGCATGACCGGCACGATGGGATGTTCGCCGGGCAGCAGGTCGAAACCCAGGTTCTCCAGCCCCGCGCGCCAGTATTCGGTGTTCTCGAAAAGGCGCGCGCGCAGGTCGTCGCCTTCCTCGACCAGGTCCAGCGCGCGGATGCCGGCGCGCACGATCGACGAGGGCAGCGAGTTCGAGAATAGATAGGGCCGCGCGCGCTGGCGCAGCAGGTCGATCACCGGCTGCGGCCCGGCGATATAGCCGCCGATGGCCCCGCCGAGCGCCTTGCCCAGCGTGCCCGTCACAATGTCCACCTTGACCCCGTGATGCGCCGGGGTGCCCGCGCCCTTTGGCCCCATGAAGCCGGTGGAATGGCAATCGTCGACCATCACCAGCGCCTCGTATTTCTCGGCCAGCGCCACAATCTCTGGCAGTTTCGCCAGATAGCCGTCCATCGAGAAGACCCCGTCGGTGGCGATCATGATGAAGCGCGCGCCATCCTCGCGGCCCTGTTTCAGCTTGGCCTCCAGATCCGCCATGTCGCTGTTGGCGTAGCGGTAGCGTTTGGCTTTGCAGAGCCGGATGCCGTCGATGATCGAGGCATGGTTCAGCGCGTCCGAGATCACCGCGTCCTCCGGCCCCAGCAGCGGCTCGAAGAGCCCGCCGTTGGCGTCGAAACAGGCGGCGAAGAGGATCGAATCGTCATGACCCAGGAAGCTGGCCAGCTTCTGCTCCAACTCGCGGTGGATGTCCTGCGTGCCGCAGATGAAACGGACCGAGGCCATGCCAAAGCCCTTCTCGTCCATCGCTTCCTTGGCGGCGGCAATGAGCTCGGGGTGATCGGCGAGGCCGAGGTAGTTGTTGGCGCAGAGGTTGATGACCTCGCGGTCGCCCACCGCTATTTCGCCGCCCTGCGGGGTGGTGATGAGCCGCTCGCGCTTCATCATGCCCTCGGCGTCGATCTCGGACAGGGTGTCGGTGACATGGGACAGAAACGTTTGGGTCATGAGGCTCTCCTTTTCAGGAGGCGTCTACCATAGCGGAGGCGATTCCGAAATAGAGGATTTCCGGAATGGCGGAACTTTTCCGATATTGCGGAAATTAGGCGTCTTGAACCACCAGAAAGGCGCGCACCGGCCCTTCGGTGGCGCGGATCGCATGGGGCACGTCGGCGGCATAGCGCGCGGTGTCGCCGGCCTGCAGCCGCTCGGTCCCGCTGCCGCTGGTGACCTCCACTGCGCCCTCGAAGACACTGAGATGCTCGCGCGCGCCGCGGGTGTGGGGCGCACTGTCGAGCACGCCGCCCTCGGCGATGAGCAATTCATAGACCTCGTGATGCCCGGCTTCCTCGGGCGGGGAGAGAATGCGAATGCGGCAACCGTCGCCCAGATTGCTGATCGTCGGCACGGCGGCACTCCGCAGCACCTCGATCTGCGGCTCGCCGGGGGCGGCATCGAGAAGACCGGCGAAGTCCACCTGAAGCGCGCGGGTGAGATTCCACAGCGTCGCGATGGTGGGGCTCGATTCGCCGCGCTCGATCTGGCTGACCATGGAGCGCGACACGCCCGAGAGCTTCGCCACGGCGTCGAGCGATAACCCCTGCCCCTGCCGCGCCTCTTTCAGGCGGGCGGGCAGCTGTGTCAGGATCTTGTCGGTGTTGTCCGTCATGGCGGATATGTCGCGCGGCGCCCCGCCCCTGTCAAGCTGTCGCATGACGGGACGTTTCTCCTGACTTTGCCGCGCCCGCCCCCCATAGTGCCGCCAACGATTAGAGGAGAGTTTCATGTCAGACGATATCGTCATCCTGAGCGGCGCACGCACCGCCATCGGCACTTTCGGCGGCGCGCTTGCCGCCACCCCGCCCACCAAGCTGGGCAGCACCGTCGCGGCGGCAGCAATGCAGCGCGCGGGCGTCGATCCGGCGCAGATCGGTCATGTCGTCTTCGGCACCGTCATCAACACCGAGCCGCGCGACATGTACCTCAGCCGCGTCGCCGCGCGCGACGCAGGCGTGCCCGACGAGGTGCCAGCGATGAACGTGAACCGTCTTTGCGGCTCGGGCGTACAGGCGCTGGTCTCGGCCACCCAGAGCCTGATGCTGGGCGATGCAGACTTCGCGCTGGCCGGGGGTGCCGAAAGCATGTCGCGCGCGCCCTATGTGCTGCCCGACGCCCGCTGGGGCCAGAAGATGGGCGATGCACGCAGCCTCGATATGCTGCTGGGCACGCTGAACTGCCCCTTCGGCACCGGGCATATGGGCGTGACGGCAGAGAACGTGGCGGACGAACACACGATCACCCGCGAGGAAATGGACGCCTTCGCCCTGCAAAGCCAAGAACGCGCGGCGGCGGCCATCGCGGCGGGGCATTTCAAGGACCAGATCGTGCCGGTCGATGTGAAGGTGAAGCGCGACATGGTGCCCTTCGACACCGACGAACACCCCAAATCCACGACCGCCGAGGCGCTGGCCGGGCTGCGTCCCGTCTTCCAGAAAGACGGCCGCGTCACGGCGGGCAACGCCAGCGGTATCAACGACGGTGCTGCGGCGCTAGTCTTGGCCCGCGCGGAGGCTGCGAAATCCGCCGGGCTGACGCCCCGCGCCCGCATCCTCGGCTACGCCCACGCCGGCGTGCGCCCCGAGGTCATGGGCATCGGCCCGGTCCCTGCCGTGCGCCGCCTGCTGGAACGCACCGGGCTGAAGGCCGATGACTTCGACGTGATCGAAAGCAACGAGGCTTTCGCGAGCCAAGCGCTGGCTGTGAGCAAGGAACTGGGCTTTGACCCGGCAAAGGTGAACCCCAACGGCGGGGCCATCGCGCTTGGCCACCCGGTCGGCGCGACGGGCGCGATCATCACCGTGAAGGCGTTGTATGAGTTGGAGCGGATCGGCGGCAAACGCGCGTTGATCACCATGTGCATCGGCGGCGGGCAAGGCATCGCCATGGCCATCGAACGTATCGCCTGAAGGCCGGGGGGCCGCGCGGCACCCTGCCCTAAAGCAGTGCGTCAATCAGGGCGATTGTGGTGGCCCCGGCCACACCGGACATCACCGCAGTCGCCGCGATATAGCGCCAGAAACGGGGGCGGCGCTCGGGCTGCTCTTCGGTCTGACGGTTCAGCGCCTGCTCGACCAGTCCCGGCAGACGCGGACCAAAGCGGGCCATGACCATCGCCGTGTCGCGCAGATCAGAGACAATGGCCCGGGGACCGAGCGACTTGGTGATATAGTCGGTCACGATGGGGCTGGCGACTTCCCAGATGTTGATATGCGGGTTGAGCGAGCGGGCGACGCCCTCGACCACGACCATGGTGCGTTGAAGCAAGATCAACTCGGTTCGGGTTTCCATGCCGAAACGCTCGGTCACCTCGAACAGATAGGTCAGCAGCCGCGCCATGGAGATGCGGGTGGCGTCCATGCCGAAAATCGGCTCGCCCACCGCACGCAGGGCGCGGGCGAATTCATCGACGTCCTTGTCGGCGGGGACATATCCCGCCTCGAAATGCACCTTGGCGACCCGCTGGTAATCGCGGCGGATGAAACCATAGAGAATCTCGGCATAGACCCGGCGGGTGTAGCTGTCGATATGGCCCATGATGCCGAAGTCATAGGCGATGATATCGCCGTTGGCCGCGACCTTGAGGTTACCTTGGTGCATGTCGGCGTGGAAATAACCGTCGCGCAGGGCGTGCTGGAGGAAGAGTTGCAGCACCCGTTCCGACAGCGCCACCCGGTCGTGCCCCGCCGCATCCAGCGCGGCATTGTCGCCCAGCGGCAGCCCGTCAGCCCAGCCCAGCGTCATCACGCGGCGGCCCGAATAATTCCATTTGATCTCGGGCAGTTGAAACCCGGCGTCGTCTTTGGTGTTGGCGGCGAACTCCGACGCGGCAGAGCTTTCGAGCCGCAGGTCCAGCTCCCCCCGCACGACGCCATCGAAATGTTCGATCACCTCCATCGGGCGCAGGCGGCGCGACCCGGGCGAGAAAATCTCGGCCATGCGGGCGGCGAGGTAGAAGGCGTCAATGTCCTTGCGGAAGGCTTTTTCGATGCCGGGCCGCAGGACTTTGACGGCGACCTCTTCGCCGCTCTCGGCCAGCCGCGCGTGATGCACCTGCGCGATGGAGGCCGCGGCGACGGGTTCGCTGAAATCGGAAAAGATCGCGCTGACCGGCTCGCCCAACTCCTGCTCGACCGCGCTGCGGGCCAGCGCCATGTCAAAGGGCGGCAACTTGTCTTGCAGCACGCGCAATTGCACCGCCAGATCGTCGCCCACCACGTCGGGGCGGGTCGACAGCACCTGACCAAATTTGATGTAGGCCGGGCCAAGCGCCGTAAGCGCGCGGGTGGCCGGTGGCATCGTCGGGTCGCCCTTGTAGCCCAGCCATTTGAACGGCAGGCCAAGCGCGCGGGCCACAAAACGCAGCGGCGGGGAGGCATCGAAAGCATCCAGCACCACATTCATCGCCCCGGCGCGTTCCAACGTCGCGCCCGTGCGGATCAACCGCCAGATGTTGTGCGGACCGCGCATCAGAGCTTCCAACCCGAATGCAGCGCCGCGATTCCCATCGAGAGGTTGCGATATTTGGCCTGACCAAAGCCCGCCGCGCGCAGCATCGACAGGAAAGTCTCCTGATCAGGGAAATTGCGGATCGATTCGACCAGATATTGATAGCTGTCGCGGTCGCCCGCGATGGCTTGGCCCATGCGCGGGATCACATTGAAGCTGTAGAGGTCATAGGCCTTCTGCATCGCCGGATTGGGCAGTTGGCTGAACTCCAACACCATCAGACGGCCACCGGGGCGCAGCACGCGGTACGCCTCGTTCAGCGCCTCTTGGGGGCGGGTGACGTTTCGGATGCCGAAGCTGATCGTGTAGACGTCAAAGGTGTTGTCGGGGAACGGCAGCGCCATCGCGTCGCCCACGACCCAATCGAGGCTGCCGGTCAGCCTGTCCGCCTCGGCCCGCTGGCGGCCTTCGACCAGCATCGGCTCGGTCAGGTCGAGCACCGTGGCATGGCCGTGTCCGGCACGTTTGAGGAATTTGAAAGACACATCGCCGGTGCCCCCCGCCACATCGAGCAGTTTCTGCCCGGGGCGCGGGGCGAGCCAGTCCATCATCGCTTCTTTCCAGACGCGGTGGATCCCCATACTCATCACATCGTTCATGATGTCGTATTTGCTGGCGACGGAGTTGAACACACCCTGCACGCGCCCGGCCTTTTCATGTTCGGGCACGGTCTCGAAACCGAAATGGGTTGTTTTGTCAGCGTCCTGGGTCATCTGCTCTTGCGATCCTCTGGTTCTGTCCCTTGTTATAGGGTGCCGGGGGGCAGGGACAATGCGTGCCTTTTGTCACAGGCAAGCCAGAGGGGAAACCGAGATGCCGGAACTGCCAGAGGTCGAAACCGTCCGCCGGGGGCTGGCCCCCGCGATGGAGGGCCAAGTGATCGCCCGCGCCGAGGTGAACCGCCCCGACCTGCGCTGGCCCTTCCCCGAGCAGATGGCCGAGCGGCTGACCGGACAGCGCGTCGGCCTGCTGCGGCGGCGGTCGAAATACATCCTCGCCGATCTGGCGAGCGGGGAATCGCTGCTGGTGCATTTGGGCATGTCCGGGCGAATGCTCGTTTCGGGGGACCCTTTGGGGCAATTTCAGCACAACCACCCCGCACCCGAGAAACATGACCATGTCGTGTTGCATATGGGTAACGGTGCGCGGATCACCTTTAACGACCCGCGCCGTTTCGGCGCGATGGATCTGATGCCCACCGCCGGGGCCGAGACACACAAGCTGCTGGCCTCGCTCGGGCCGGAACCCTTGGGCAACGACTTTCACGAAGCGCATCTGGTCGCCGCGCTGAAAGGCCGCAACACGCCGATCAAATCGGCGCTGCTGGATCAACGGATCGTGGCGGGCTTGGGCAATATCTATGTCTGCGAAGCGCTTTACCGCGCGGGGATTCACCCGGCCCGCAAGGCCGGGCGCATCTCGGCCACGCGGGTCGCCGGGCTGGTGCCGATCATCCGCCAAGTGCTGGCCGATGCGATCACGGCGGGGGGATCATCGCTCAAGGATTTTCGGCAGGCCGACGGCGAATTGGGCTATTTCCAACACAGTTTCGACGTCTATGGCCGCGAGGGCCAAGCCTGCCGCAGACCGGGCTGCGACGGGGCAATCGCGCGCATCGTGCAAAGCGGACGCTCTTCCTTCTATTGTCCGCGTTGCCAAAGATAACTTGAAACATGGGGGTGCCGTGGTATGCACATTCCCCTGAGCGCAACAACAAAGAGCATTCTTGATGGCTTACGAAACGATCACCGTGGACGTGGACAACCATGTGGCCCTGATCACCCTGAACCGCCCGGATGCGCTGAACGCGCTCAACGAGGCGCTGCTGGGTGAACTCGCCAAGGCGCTGAAAAGCGCGCAGGAAAACGACAAGGTCCGCTGCATCGTCATCACCGGCTCGGAAAAGGCATTCGCCGCCGGGGCCGATATCGCGATGATGCGCGAGAAAAGCTTTGTCGACGTCTTCATGGGGGATCTTTTCACGCCCGAGACCGATCAGATTCTGCGCGTGCGCAAGCCGATCATCGCCGCCGTATCCGGCTATGCGCTTGGCGGCGGCTGCGAGTTGGCGATGATGTGCGACTTCATCATCTGTTCGGAAAGCGCCAAGTTCGGCCAGCCCGAGATCAACCTCGGCGTCGTGGCGGGCATCGGCGGCACCCAGCGTCTGACCCGTCTGGTGGGGAAGTCCAAGGCGATGGACATGAACCTCACGGGCCGCTTCATGGATGCCGAAGAAGCCGAACGCTCGGGCCTCGTGTCGCGCGTGGTGCCGGTGAAAAAGCTGATGGAAGAGGCGATGGGCGCCGCAGCCAAGATCGCCGAGAAATCCATGATCTCGGCCACCGTGGTCAAGGAATGCGTGAACCGCGCCTATGAGGTGCCGCTGAGCGAGGGCTTGCTGTTCGAACGCCGCATGTTCCATTCGCTGTTCAACACCGAAGACCAGAAAGAAGGCATGTCCGCCTTCCTTGAAAAGCGCGAAGCGCAATTCCGCGACAAATAAGCGTCGCCCCCGGCGCGGCTTGCATTGCCGCGCCCGCTGCCTTATAGGCGGCACCAATACATGCGCGTGCAGCCCGCTCTGGCTAGAATCACCTACCCCAAAGGGGGGGTCCGGATTTCCGGTCGGGTTGGCGTCACGCATTGCTACGCAACATATGAACCCGAAGGCTGATACTCATGGCAAACACCCGTCAATCCGCAAAGCGCGCCCGTCAAAACGAAAAGCGTTTTGCGATCAACAAAGCGCGCCGTTCGCGCATCCGCACCTACCTGCGCAAGGTCGAAGAGGCGATCACCTCCGGTGATAAAGAAGCCGCAACCGCCGCTCTGAAAGCCGCCCAGCCCGAGCTGATGCGCGGCGTCACCAAAGGCGTTTTCCACAAGAATACCGCGTCGCGCAAAATGTCGCGCCTGTCCGCGCGGGTCAAAGCACTGGGCTAATTTGGCTTCATCGCCAAGCCCTTAGAAACACAAGAGGCGCCGCATTGCGGCGCCTTTTTTCGTGCGGGTGCAGCGAAAAAAACACGCCAGAGATTCTTTTCCGGCAATCTCTGAGTCAAGATGGAAGATATGTTGAAGCGAACCGGAAACACTTGCTACCAAAGGTCCAGCGATTCATTTCGCTTGGGGGGACAGGCCCTGAACACGGCGTCAGCCAACTGGCAGAATGCCAAATTCAGGGGGGTGCAAGTGACCGTTCACAGACGGTCCCGCGCACCATCGTGAATGCTGCTGCCAGCACGTTTACCCTGTCGATGAGAACACGAACGGTTCGTTCAGCGCCTCTTGCGCCGGTTTACGGCACAGCAGGCTCATGGGCAGGCCATTCTTTAAAAGTCCGAAGGACACAGGTCGGTCATCCGCGTGGGACCGGGTGGATGACCTGTTGCCGGGTGAAACAATATTAAGGGCCGGGATCCACTCGGCCTCTGTGCGAAGAGCAAAGCGGGACGTAAGGCACGATGACATTAGATCACTGGGGCGAGATCAAAGAGCGGCTTCTAAAGACCGTGGGGCAGAACAACTACACCACCTGGATTGAACCGCTTGTGCCCGGCGCCGTCGAAGACGGAATCGTGACACTCAAAGTGCCGACGAATTTCTTCGGCAACTACGTCAGCCAGAACTTCTCGGACCTGATTCTGCATGAGATCAACGCGACCGGCACCGATGCCACGCGCCTGAACTTTGCCCTGAATCAGCAGCCCACCCCTGCCGCCGAAAAGCCCGCCCCGGCCGCACGTCAGACCTCGGCTGCCGCGAAACCTGCCGCCAATTCGCAGCTCAGCACCGCCCCGCTCGACCCGCGCTTCAGCTTTGACAATTTCGTCGTCGGCAAGCCCAACGAACTGGCCCATGCCGCCGCCCGCCGTGTCGCCGAAGGCGGCCCCGTGACCTTCAACCCGCTGTTCCTTTATGGGGGCGTCGGCCTTGGTAAGACCCACCTGATGCACGCGATTGCCCGCGAGCTGCATGAGCGCAAGCCCGAGATGAACGTGCTCTACCTCTCGGCTGAACAGTTCATGTACCGTTTCGTGCAGGCCCTGCGCGACCGCAAGATGATGGATTTCAAGGAAATCTTCCGCTCCGTCGATGTGCTGATGGTTGATGACGTGCAGTTCATCGCGGGCAAGGATTCCACGCAGGAAGAGTTCTTCCACACGTTCAACGCGCTTGTGGACCAGCATAAGCAGATCATCATCTCCGCCGACCGCGCCCCGGGTGAGATCAAGGATCTCGAAGACCGCGTGAAATCGCGCCTGCAATGCGGCTTGATCGTCGACCTGCACCCCACGGACTACGAGTTGCGCCTCGGCATCCTGCAAAGCAAGGTCGACGTGCAGCGCAAGACCTATCCCGACCTTGAAGTCGCCGATGGCGTGTTGGAATTCCTCGCGCATCGCATCACCTCGAACGTCCGTGTGCTCGAAGGTGCGCTGACCCGCCTCTTCGCCTTCGCCTCGCTGGTGGGCCGCGAGATCGACATGGGGCTGACCCAAGATTGTCTGGCCGACGTGCTGCGCGCCTCGGAGCGCAAGATTTCGGTCGAGGAAATCCAGCGCAAGGTTTCCGACCATTACAACATCCGCCTGAGCGACATGATCGGCCCCAAGCGCCTGCGCAGCTACGCCCGCCCGCGGCAGGTGGCGATGTATCTGTGCAAGCAAATGACCAGCCGCTCCCTGCCCGAGATCGGCCGCCGCTTTGGCGGGCGCGACCACACCACCGTCATGCACGGGGTGCGCCGCATCGAAGAACTCAAGGTCTCGGACGGTCAGATCGCCGAGGATCTGGAACTGCTGCGCCGGGCGCTCGAATCCTAAGCATAGCGGCCTGAGGGTTGTCCTCAGGACACGGTCAAACAGCGATCGGGGGCGCAGCTTGCGCCCCTCTTGCATTCACTTCAACAAATCCACAAAAGTTCTTGTGTAAGCGTGGGAACCGGGTAGTTTGCCTCTCCCGGCAGTCGGTATGGGAGAAGGCATATGAAATTCAGCATCGAACGCGCGGCACTGCTCAAAGCCGTTTCGCAAGCCCAATCCGTGGTCGAGCGCCGCAACACCATTCCGATCCTCGCCAACGTGCTGATTGAGGCCGAGGGCAGCGATGTTTCCTTCCGCGCCACCGATCTGGATATCGAAGTGGTCGACAAGGTCGCCGCGCAAGTCGAACGCGCAGGTGCCACAACCGTCTCGGCCACGCTGCTGCATGAAATCGTGCGCAAGCTGCCCGACGGCGCGCTCATTAGCCTCACCGCCGACACCGCCGCTGGCCGCCTGACGGTCGAAGCGGGCCGCTCTAACTTCTCGCTGGCCACGCTGCCGCGCGAGGACTTCCCGGTCATGGCGTCCTCCGAGTACGCCTCGAACTTCTCGGCCCCGGCCCCGGTGCTGCGCCGCCTGTTCGACAAGTCGAAATTCGCCATCTCCACCGAGGAGACGCGCTATTACCTCAACGGGGTCTACCTGCATGTGGCGGATGCCGAGGGCGGCAAGGCCCTGCGCTGCGTGGCGACCGACGGTCACCGCCTGGCACGCATCGACGCCGAGATGCCCGAGGGCGCGTCTGAGATGCCCGGCGTGATCGTGCCCCGCAAGACCGTGGGCGAGCTGCGCAAACTGCTCGACGATGATGAGATGGAAATCGCCGTCTCGGTCTCGGAAACCAAGATCCGTTTCGCCACCCCGGCCATCACCCTGACCTCGAAGGTCATCGACGGCACCTTCCCCGACTACACCCGCGTGATCCCGCAGGGGAACACCCGAAAGATGGAAGTCGACGCCGCCGATTTTGCCCGCGCGGTGGACCGTGTGGCGACCGTCTCGTCCGAGCGTTCGCGCGCCGTGAAACTGCAACTCGACGAAGACCGGCTGGTGCTGTCGGTCAACGCGCCGGACAGCGGTGCGGCGGAGGAAGAGCTGGCCGTGGCCTATGGCGACGAACGCCTCGAAATCGGCTTCAACGCGAAATACCTGCTGGAGATCGCAAGTCAGGTGGACCGCGAAAACGCCGTCTTCCTGTTCAACTCCTCGGGCGATCCGACCCTGATGCGCGAGGGCACCGATACCTCGGCGGTCTATGTCGTCATGCCGATGCGCGTGTGACGCTGGCGGAAATTTTCACAATTTCCGCGCCGTTTTCTTTCCAAGAAAACGGGGTCTGAATGGCGCAGCTGTATCTCTCCAACCTCGGCCTCTCGCATTTCCGCTCGCACAAACGCGCGGTGATCGACGTCGACGCGCGTCCCGTGGCGCTCTACGGCCCCAACGGCGCGGGCAAGACCAATGTGATCGAGGCGATCTCGCTCCTGTCGCCCGGACGCGGGCTGCGGCGCAGCAGCGCGCTCGACATGACCCGCCGTCCCGAGGCTTTGGGCTGGAAGATCACGGGGGTCTTGCACGGGCCAAGCGTGCTGCACGAGGTCGAGTTCTGGTCCGAAGGCGGCGCCGCCCGGCAGACTAAGATCGACGGCAAGGCCGCGGCCCAGACAGCGCTTGGCCGCATTGCCCGCGTGCTCTGGCTCATCCCCGCGATGGACCGGCTTTGGATCGAAGGCGCCGAGGGGCGGCGGCGGTTTCTTGACCGGGTGACCCTGTCGATGCTGCCCGATCACGCTGAACTGTCGCTGAGCTATGAAAAGGCCATGCGCGAGCGCAACCGCCTGCTCAAAGACATGGTGCGCGAGCCTGCGTGGTACGCCGCCCTCGAAGATCGCATGGCCGAGACCGGGGCGCAGATCCATGCCAACCGGCAACAGGCCCTCACGGCCCTCGCGAGCGCGCAGGAGGAGGCGCAGACCGCCTTCCCCATCGCCACGCTGATGCTGCAAAACGACATGCCCGACAGTGCCGAGGGGCTGCGCCTGGCGCTGTCGGACAACCGGATGCGCGATGTCGCCGCCGGCCGCACGCTGATCGGCCCGCACCGCGCGGACCTCGAGGGCACCTATGCCGCCAAGGGCATCGCCGCGCGGGATTGCTCCACCGGGGAGCAGAAGGCGCTGCTGGTCTCGCTCATCCTCGCCAATGCCCGCGCCATCGCCGCCGATTTCGGCGCGCCGCCGATCCTGCTGCTGGACGAGGTGGCTGCGCATCTCGACGCGGGGCGCCGCGCGGCGCTTTACGACGAGATCACGGCACTCGGCGCGCAGGCCTGGATGACGGGCACGGGGCCGGAGCTGTTCGACAGCCTCGGGGACCGCGCGCAATATGTGGAAGTGACCGAGGATGACGGCCTCTCGAATGTGGCGCGTCAGCCATGACGCTCTCGCCCACCGACCTGCTCCTTTACTGCGGCGCGCTGCTGATCCTCTTCCTCACCCCCGGCCCGGTCTGGCTCGCGATGATGGCCCGGGCGCTCTCGGGCGGTTTTCAGGCGGCGTGGCCGCTGGCGCTTGGCGTCGCGATCGGCGACATGCTCTGGCCGTTGGTGGCGGTGCTGGGGATTACTTGGATCGTCTCGGCCTTCGACACGCTTATGGAGGTGCTGCGCTGGACCGCTGCACTGGTGTTCATCGCCATGGGGTTGAGCCTGATCCGGCAGGCGGGCGCGAAGATCGACACCGATAGCCGCCTCACCCGCCCCGGCATGTGGCCCGGTTTCATCGCGGGGCTGGTGGCGATCCTCGGCAATCCCAAGGCGCTGCTCTTCTACATGGGCGTGCTGCCCGGCTTCTTCGACCTGCGCGCGGTCACCGCCCCCGACATCGGGCTGATCCTTGCCGCTTCGGTCATCGTGCCGCTCGTCGGCAACCTCGTGATCGCACTCCTAGTGGGCCATCTGCGCGGCTTTCTGACCGCTCGGCGCACCCTGCGACGGATCAATCTGATCTCCGGCGCGATGCTGGTTTTCGTGGGCCTGATCATCCCCTTCGCCTGACACAAAATCTTGTGTCATTCGCGTGACAATGCCGGTCGAAAACACTATAAATCGGGCAAACGATAAGGGTTTTTTCCGCATGTCCGACACTGATCTGACACCACAGGAATACGGTGCCGATTCCATCAAGGTTCTCAAAGGGTTGGAGGCCGTTCGCAAACGCCCCGGCATGTATATCGGGGACACCGATGACGGCTCGGGCCTGCACCACATGGTGTACGAGGTCGTGGACAACGGCATTGACGAGGCGCTGGCCGGTCACGCCGACGCGGTGACGGTCACGATCCACGCGGATTCCAGCGTATCGGTCAGCGACAACGGCCGCGGCATCCCCGTGGGCATCCATGAGGAAGAGGGCGTCTCGGCGGCCGAGGTCATCATGACCCAGCTGCACGCGGGCGGGAAGTTCGACAGCAACTCCTACAAGGTCTCGGGCGGTCTGCACGGGGTCGGCGTCTCGGTCGTGAACGCGCTGTCGGACTGGCTGGAACTGCGCATCTGGCGCGAGGGCAAGGAACATATCGCGCGTTTTGAGGGTGGCTTCACCACCAAACACCTCGAAGTCGTGGGCGAGACCGACCGCACCGGCACCGAAGTGCGCTTCATGGCCTCGACCGAGACATTCTCGAACATCGACTACAGCTTCGAGACGCTGGAAAAGCGCCTGCGCGAACTGGCCTTCCTGAACTCCGGCGTGCGCATCATCCTGAAAGACGAACGCCCCGTCGAGCCGCTGCAGACCGAGCTTTACTACGAAGGCGGCGTGAAGGAATTCGTCAAATACCTCGACCGGCACAAACACGCGGTCATGGACGATCCGATTTTCATCACCGGCGAGCGGGACGACATCGGCATCGAGGTCGCCATGTGGTGGAACGACAGCTACCACGAGACGGTGCTGCCCTTCACCAACAACATCCCGCAGCGCGACGGCGGCACCCATATGGCGGGCTTCCGCGGCGCGCTGACGCGCACGATTAACGCCTATGCCCAGACCAGCGGCATCGCCAAGAAGGAGAAGATCAGCTTTACCGGCGACGACGCCCGCGAGGGTCTGACCTGCGTGCTGTCGGTGAAAGTGCCCGATCCGAAGTTCTCATCACAGACCAAGGACAAGCTGGTCTCGTCGGAGGTGCGCCCGGCGGTCGAAGGGCTGATGAACGAGCGTCTCGCCGAATGGTTCGAGGAGAACCCCAACGAGGCCAAGCAGATCGTCGGCAAAATCGTGGAGGCCGCACAGGCCCGCGAGGCGGCCCGCAAGGCGCGCGAGTTGACCCGGCGCAAGACGGCGATGGACGTCAACTTCCTCGCCGGCAAGCTCAAGGATTGCTCGGAGAAAGACCCGGCCAAGACCGAAGTCTTCCTCGTCGAGGGGGACAGCGCGGGCGGCTCGGCCCAGACCGGGCGCGACCGGCAGACGCAGGCGATCCTGCCGCTCAAGGGCAAGATCCTCAACGTGGAGCGCGCGCGTTTCGACCGGATGCTGGGCAGCCAAGAGATCGGCAACCTCGTCATGGCGCTCGGCACCGGGATCGGGCGCGACGAGTTCAACATCGACAAGCTGCGCTACCACAAGATCGTCATCATGACCGACGCCGACGTCGACGGCGCGCATATCCGCACACTCTTGCTGACCTTCTTCTACCGCCAGATGCCCGAACTTATCGAGAATGGCCACCTCTACATCGCGCAGCCGCCGCTCTACAAAGTCTCGCGCGGAAAGTCCGAGGTCTACCTCAAGGATGAGGCCGCGATGGAGGACTACCTGATCCAGCAGGGTGTCGACGGCGCCATGCTGCGCCAAGGCAACGGCGAAGAAATCACCGGCCAAGACCTCACCCGCGTGGTTGACATGGCGCGCCAGCTAAAACGCGTGCTGGAGGCTTTCCCGACCCACTACCCGCGCCACATCCTCGAACAGGCCGCCATCGCCGGCGCCTTTGTCGAGGGCGCGGTGGACAGCGACCTGCAGGGCGTGGCCGACAAGGTCGCCGACCGTCTGAACCTGATCGCGCTGGAATACGAGCGCGGCTGGCAGGGGCGCATCACCCAAGACCACGGCATCCGCCTCGCCCGCATCCTGCGCGGCGTGGAGGAGGTCCGCACCCTCGACGGCCGCATGCTGCGCTCAGGCGAGGCGAAGAAATCCGGCAGCTTCACGCAGCATCTGCAAGAGGTCTACGACCAACCCGCCAAGCTGATCCGCAAGGACCGCAGCCAGATGATCTATGGCCCCATGGACCTGCTCAACGCGATCCTTGCCGAGGGCGAGAAAGGCCTGTCGCTGCAACGCTACAAAGGTCTGGGCGAGATGAACCCCGACCAGCTGTGGGAAACCACCCTCGATCCGGACGCGCGCACGCTGCTGCAGGTCCGCGTGGAGGATATGGCCGAGGCGGACGATCTCTTCACCAAGCTGATGGGCGACGTGGTCGAGCCGCGCCGCGAGTTCATCCAGCAGAACGCGCTGAGCGTGGAGAATTTGGATTTTTGAGGGGGTTGTAGGCGAGCGCAAAGCGCCAGCGCCGCTGCCAAGTCTTAAAACGATAATCCGCCGCGCCGCTTAAACAGCGGCGCGGCGGATTTTTTTATATCAGGCGAGTTACCCGATGATACCGTTCAGCGTCTCGGAGGGGCGCATCACGCGGGCGGTTTTCTCCGCGTCGGTGTGGTAGTAGCCGCCCAGATCGACAGCCGTGCCTTGGACCGCTGCAAGCTCGGACAGGATGTCGGCTTCTTTGGCAGCCAGTTCCTTGGCGATGGGCGCGAACTCTGCGGCGAGCTCCGCGTCATCGCTCTGCGCGGCGACGGCTTCGGCCCAGTAGCGCGCGAACCAATAGTGGCTGTCGCGGTTGTCGGGCTCACCCACCTTGCGCGAAGGGGAACGACCGTGGTCGAGGATGCCCTGCGTCGCGGTTTCCACGGCATCGCCCAACACGCGCGCCTTGTCGTTGCCGCGGGCATCGGCGAGGAACTTCAGGCTTTCGCCAAGGGCGCAGAATTCGCCGAGGCTGTCCCACCGCAGGTGGTTTTGCTCCATCAACTGCTGAACGTGTTTGGGGGCAGAGCCGCCCGCGCCGGTCTCGAACAAGCCGCCGCCGTTCATCAGCTTCACGATGGACAGCATCTTGGCCGAGGTCGCCAGTTCCAAGATCGGGAAGAGGTCGGTCAGGTAGTCGCGCAGCACGTTGCCGGTGATCGCGATGGTGTTCTCGCCCTTGGTGATGGTCTCCAGCGAGGCGCGGGTGGCTTCGCGGGGGGCCATGATCTCGAACTTGTCGGCAACGCCCTGTGCCTCAAGGATGGGCTTGACGTAGGAGATCAGCTCGGCGTCATGAGCGCGGTTTGCGTCCAGCCAGAAGATCGCGCGGCAGCCTTCGGCCTTCTGGCGCGAGATCGCAAGGTTCACCCAATCCTCGATCGGCGCCTTGCGCGCGGAGGAAGAGCGCCAGATGTCACCGGCGTCGACCTTATGCTGGTGAAGCACGGTGCCGTCATCGAGGATCATCTTGACGGTGCCCGCTTCGGCCAGCTCAAACGTGGTCGGGTGGGAGCCGTATTCCTCGGCCTTCTGCGCCATCAGGCCGATGTTCTGCACGGTGCCAGCGGTCGCCGGGTCGAGCTTGCCGTTCTCTTTGAAGAAGTTGATCGCCTCGTCATAGATCGGCGCATAGGAGCTGTCGGGGATCACGCAGTTGGCGTCATGCTCCTCGCCGTCGGGGCCCCAGCCCTTGCCGCCAGCGCGGATGAGCGCGGGCATGGAGGCGTCGATGATCACGTCGGAAGAGACATGCAGGTTGGTGATGCCCTTGTCGGAATCGACCATATACATCGGCGGACGCTCTTCCATACAGGCGTCAATGTCGGCCATGATCTCGCTCTCGCCCTTCACGCGCTCCAGCAGGTCGCCAAGGCCGGAGTTGGGGTTCACGCCCAGTTCCTTCAGCTTTGCGCCATGCTTTTCAAATACCGGCGCAAGGTAGGCTTTGACCGCGTGACCAAAGAGGATCGGGTCGGAGACCTTCATCATCGTGGCCTTGAGGTGCAGCGAGAAGAGAATGCCGTCTTCTTTGGTCTTCTCGATCTGGGTGTTGAGGAAGTCCTTCAGCGCGGCCGCGCTCATGAAGGTCGCGTCGACCACGGTGCCGGCGGGATACTCAAGCCCCTCTTTCAGCACCTTTTCCCCGTCCGCGGTTTCCAGCACGATCTTGGCGCCAGTCGCGGCGTCGAGCGTGGCCGAAACTTCGTTGGAGAAGAAATCATTGCCCGACATGGAGGAGACATGCGTCTTGCTGTCGGCGGCCCAGTCCCCCATGCGGTGCGGGTTGGATTGGGCAAAACTCTTCACGGCCTTGGCCGCGCGGCGGTCGGAGTTGCCTTCGCGCAGAACCGGGTTCACGGCGGAGCCTTTGATGCCGTCATATTTGGCGCGCACGGCTTTTTCTTCGTCTGTGCTCGGCTCTTCGGGGTAGTCGGGCAGCGCGTAGCCTTGGGTCTGAAGCTCTTTGATCGCGGCGACAAGCTGCGGCACGGAGGCAGAGATGTTCGGCAGTTTGATAACATTGGCCTCGGGCGTCTTCACCAGACGGCCCAATTCCGCCAGATCGTCCGACTGACGCTGTTCTTCGCTCAGATGCTCAGGGAAGGTCGCAAGGATACGGCCCGCGAGGCTGATGTCTTTCGTGCCGACGCTCACACCGGCGGCTTCGGCGAACTTTTTGATGATTGGCAACAGCGAGGCAGAGGCCAGCTCCGGCGCTTCGTCAACTTTGGTATAGATGATATCGGACATGATTGCTCCAAATTGCTGCATTTGCTGCCCTGATAGCGGAAGAGGCGGCGAAGGTCGACGGTATACCGCAGTATGCGGTGGGGTCGTTTGGGAAAATGCGCTGAAGGAGCGGATTTCAGCCTTTTGCAGCGCCGCCGCTTAGCGGGTCACGCTGCGCAGTTGCAAAATCTGCATCCCAATCGCCATGGCCGGACCGATCCCCACCGCGAAAAGCAGCGTGCCGAGGCCCAAGGTCCCGCCCAAGGCCCAGCCGACCACGACGACCGATAACTCGATGCTCATACGCACCAGCGCGATGGGTTTGCCAGTGACCCGTTGCAGCCCCGTCATCAACCCGTCCCGCGGCCCGGGGCCGAGGTTTGCCACAAGATAGATCGCACCGCCAAAGCCGGTCACAAAGACGCCGGTCAGCGCCAGAAAGGCATTCGCCAGATAGCTGTCGAAGTGGGGCAAGATCGGCAGCGCATATTCCAGCACCAGCGCCACGATCACCGCGTTCAGAATGGTGCCGATACCGGGCGACTGCATCAGCGGGATCCAGAGCAAAAGAACCACGGCGCTGATCAGGAAGGTCGCAAAGCCGAGGCTCCACCCCGTGATGCGGGTCACCCCTTCGGCGAAGACGGTCCAAGGGCTGACGCCGACGCCCGCGGTGACCAAAAGCGCCTCGCCCAAGCCAAACATCACCAATCCCAGCACCAGAAACACCATCGAGGCCAATGGCGGCCTGAGCGTGAAGGCTTTGGGCGAACTCCACCGCAGCCGGGGAACAGAGGTGACAGAAAGGAAACTCACGGCGCGACCTTTGGCGGGATGCTCAAGATGCCCTGTTGTTCCAGTTTACGTCAGAACCGGCAAGGTCAATCTAGCCTGCGCCCCTCACCGCCAGCGGGAAAAGCCGAAGGTCATATAATCCTTCTGATAGGCCTCTGCCGTCAGCGCCTCAATCTCATCGTCATAGATATCGCCGAGCGTGAAGGGCCCGGGCTCCACCATCTGGGGCACGGCGGGGACGGTGGCATGGCCTTGGCCCGCAGCCAAAGCGGGGAGTTCGCTGGCCAACTCCTCTTCGCGGAGGATGCGGTCGGGCAGGCAGAACGCCCCGAACCCCGCAATGGCTTGGGCCTGAGAACACCATGCAGCATCCACCCGGATCGAGGTTTGCCCGGCCAGATTGCCTTTGAGAAACTTCAGGAAGGCGACAAAAGCGGCGCGATGCGCCTCGCGGTCATATTCGTCGTCGGGGCCATCCTTTGGCAGCGGCACCTTGTAGCGCCGCATCAGCGTGTTGCGCAGCTGGCGGTAACTGCCCTCCCCCGTGGTCAGGATATGGCGGCAAAAGGCATCATGCGCGCGCAGGGCGGGATGGCGCAGCACGGTAAAGCCGCGATGCCCGCGCATTTTGCGTTTCCACTGCCGCAGCTCTTTTTGCGACATCTTATCGCGCAGCGCCTCACGCGGGACGCCATCGAGGGCGGCGAGCCAGTCCAGCACCTGATCCTGCGGGCCGGATTTAATCGGCAGATAGATCAAGCCGCTGGTCGCCGCCGCCACATAAGAGGGCACGTTCGGCCCGCGCCGTGGCTCGAAATTGGGGGTGCGGGTCAGATCGAAACGATCGAGCCGCGCCAGCGCCTCCAGCATCTCGTCATAGTTGCTGACCTTGGCCGAGATCGGGCTGGGGTTCTGTTTCTTGAGGTTCTTGTCCAGCCCCTCCAACTGCTCATCCACGCCAAGATAGCGTGCAAGCCCGTTCATCACCTCAACGCTTTGCAGGTCTTCGTAAGCTACATAAAATGCCGTCTGGCCGGAAGTTTGCAAACGGTTCAGCAGCGTGATCTGGAACTGCTGGAGGGCATCCAAATGGGCGCTGAACTCATCGGCATCGAAGACGGCCTGCGCCACCTTCTGCGCCTTCATATCGGTCAGTTTCCACTGCCCGGTGGCCTGCGCGATCTTCCAACTGACATAGCTGTCGACCGGGTTGCGCGTGAGCACGATCTTGGCGCAGCGCTGATCCTCGATGATCTCATCGAAAACACGCGGATCGTGGTCGTGGAAATAGCGGAAGCCGCCCAAAGCATCCTGCTGTCCCCGGATCGCCGCCAGCAGCTTTTTGGGGTTTTCGTCCCGCGTGGCCTGATCAACGCCAAGGATCGGCTCGCTTTTGGGATACCCCATGAAGAAAGGATTAAACGCCTCCCCATGACAGGCGATCCCGGCAAAGGCGTTCAGGTTCGCCTCTAGGAAGTTGGACCCGGTCCGCATCTCGGCAAAGACCACGAAACTGTCGAATTTGTCGCGCATGGGTTATTTCACCAGATAGGGTTTTGGGGAGGTTTTGGCATCGGCGCTGCCCCCTTGGGCGACCGAAAAATCGCCGACCAGATAGGGGTGCATGCCTTGGTTCTTGAGATTCTGGAGGAACTGGCCAAAGCCGTTCAGGTCAACCATGCGCGGCGCCTCTGACAGGCGGCGCAGACGGGGGCGGCCAATTTCGTCAAGGATATCTTGCAAAGGCTCCATCGGCGCTTCGATGAAATCGGCCATGGTCCAGACCCGCACACGCGCCTTGGTATAGGGCGAATTCAACACATCCAAATGCGTGCTTTCCGTCTTTTGCAGCTTGGCGGCCAGACGGCGGATATCGGCGAAATCGAGGTTCGAGCGGAACAGAGGCACCGCCCAAGCGCCGGTGATGACCGAAATATGCGCATTCGGATCCTTGGCCACACGCCAGTTGATCTCTTGATTGTCCATCGGGCCGAACTGAAAACACTGACGCTCGCCCCGGGTGTTCCAAATCAGATTGGTCAAGAAAGCACTGGCATTGTGATCGCGCAGCACCGGGTTGTCCGACAAGGCACCGTTCAGCGTGGTTTCCCCACCCGCGAAATGCACACGGTCGGGGGCAAAGAGATGCCCATGCACGCGCGCCCCGCTGGCCCGGCTGAGCCAATGTTCGAAATCCTCGAAAATCTCGGTAAAGCCCTGAAACATCGAATAGGGCGCGGCGGTGACGCCATTCTCCCAATCCTCGTTTGGAAAACGGCTTTGCATATAAAGCCCCGCGCGGCCCCGGGTGCGCCGCTCCACCGCCTTGGCAAAAATGCGGTCGATCTTGCCGGGGTTCGGCTCGGTCTTTTTCATCGCACCGGCAGGGTCGGTCAGGAAGGCATCATAGAGCCTGTCCGCATGGGGCCAAATCTTGCGTGCCACGAAACAATCCGAGCGGCGCAAAAGCTGGAGGTGATCGTCGTAAAAGATATGCGGTTTGCCCTGAAAATCGAACTTAGACAGGGTCAGCGACCGGCTTTCGATCTTGCTGGAATAGAGCCGTGCAAGGGTCTGGAAATAGCTTTCGTCCGGGATCCAAACATGGCGAAAGAACTTGTCGTAGGTGGGCCGGTCGGGGTCTTGCAAGATCGCCGACAGGGTGCGCCGGGTCAGGCACCACCATTGCGAGCCCATATGCGGCACGATCCCGCGCGGCATCCGGCGTTTCAACCGCAGCAGGCGCTGCACCTCGACCGCGCGGTCGAACAGATAGCGATTGCGCCGCCATGAGAAGGGGAAGCGCAGGGTAAACCGCTCTGCATCCAGCCCGCCCACGGTCCAAGGCACATCTGCCGTGGTGGCGCTTTCGATGAAATCGGTCTGGGGACGGTCCTCAAGATAGTCGATCAACTCCTGCACCGGGCGCAGCGGCAAGCAAGAGCCGGAGGCCAGATAGACATGGCGCACCTTGGGAAAGCGCGAGAGCATCATCTCCGCCGCCCCCTGAGAGGCGGCAACGATCCCCCAAGTGCCCCATTCGCAACGTTTGCGCGGGCTAAAGCAGACATCCTTGAGATCCGACAGCGCCGCCACGAAGGCATCATGCGCCCGCCGGGGCACCGCCTTGTCGATATGGATCACCACCGGACAGCCCGCTGCCGCCCAATGCCGCGCAACCTGCTCGGCCCGGTCAAAAGCGTTGTGCACCAACATGACGATCCCGACGCTCATGCCCAGTTCCCCTTGGACATGAGGCCGAGAATCTCAAGCTGTCGCCAATTGATATAGCGTTCCGACCATTTGCACCAAAGCTGCGGGTCGTCCTTCAGCTGTGCGGCATAGGCTTTGTATTCCACCGAAGCCGCGTAATGCTCGCTACGCTGTAACTCTTCCGCCGCCTTGGCCCCGAAGGTGTCGAGGAATTTGGCGTGCAACAGCACGCCCGAGGCTTTCTCTCCGCCCCATTCGTCATAGACCTGATTAAGCCCGCGCGGCAGCAGCATATGGGTCGAGCTGACATAGGCATAGCGCCGATCCCATTTGACCAGCGGCACCTTGTTCAGCGCGGGCGCCTTGGCAGGCGCGTCGGGAAAAAACACCCGCGCCCGTGGACCGCCCTGTATCCAGAGATTCCCAAACCGCCGATTGCGCGAAATGGTGTAGTTGCCACTGTCGAACCATGCGGCAATATCGATTGGATTTTGACCCGCGTGGTAAGGTTCTTCGTCAAGCCGCCCCTTGGGATACATATCCAGCAGCATCGCCGAAAAGCTCTTGATCGACGACGCATCGAGCCAATCGGTCAGCGCCCGCAGGGGACGCGTGTCGCAAAAGGGGTAGACCAGAAACTCATCGGGATCGACCGTCAACGCCCAATGGCCATGGGCGTATTTCATTTGCAGCCAGTTTAACCAGTCTACGCCGAAGCGCGCGCGCTTGTAGCTGGCCTTGGCGCTCCAGACCGAGACATCGGGTTGCTTGGCCAGATAGTCGAGCGCACCATCGTCGCTGTCATTATCGACAAAGAAGAAATGCCCGACGCCCATCTCGCGGTAGTATTTCAGGAAATAGGGCAGCCGGATCGCTTCGTTGCGCTGCGTGCAGAACAGCAGAATATCGTCGGCTTTGATCTGCGCCGTCCGGTTCGCCACAGAGGTCAACTCGCGCCGCTTGCGGAAGGCGCGGATGCGCCAGCGCTTGCGTTGCAGCCGCAACCGATATGACTGAATTAAGCCCAAACCGCCCCTTACCTATCGCGTCTGACCGCCCTTCTACCGCGCTATCACGTCGACTTTAACACGGTCTTGAAGTGTTCGGCCCATGTTGGCGCGATAAAAGTCGTCGCAGGGCGCGGGTCTGGCACAGATGCGGCCCATTCTTCGATTGTTCTGATCCATGAATAGGGTTCGCTCAGGGGCGCGTAAACGGCTTTGTCACCCAAGACCTCATGCAAGACCGGTAAATCGTTGCATAAAACACGCGTTCCAAGGCTCAGCGCCTCTGCCGGGGGCAGGCCAAACCCCTCTGCATGGCTGGGGAAAAGCATCCCCGCCGCCCCCTGCACCAAGGCCGCCAATCCTTTGTCGCTAAGGTTCGCCAGCTCTTGCACAGGGCCGTTTTCTGGCAGCCGGTCGAGCCGGTCGAAAACCGCGCTGTTGTTCCACCCCCGCGCCCCGCAGATCAGCAAGAGCGGCGCATCAGGCCCCATCTTTTGCCACAGGTCCAGCAAAAACCCGTGGTTCTTGCGCGGCTCGATCGTGCCGACAATGACGAAATAGGGACGCTCTGGCGGAAGCCCGGCAGGCAGCTCACCAGCATCGGGCGCGGGCAGATCGACGCCGAGATGCGCGACGACGGCAAGCGGAATCCGCCCGCGCATCTGCGCCTCGCTGCGCTGGCGCGTGTCTTGCGAGTTGTAAATCACCAGATCGGCCTGCGCGCTCACCCGGTCGATCTTGGCCCGAAACGGCGCGACAGTGCCGGGGCGTTGGTAGGCGGGATATTCCAATGGGATCACGTCATGGATCAGAACGGCACTTCGCCCCCGCGCCTGTTTCACGGCTCCCAAAACCCGATCCGTCAGATTGCTGTGCCCGACATTCAGATAGGCAAAACCCGGCGGCAGATGCCGCGCAAGCATCGCGGGCAACCGGGCCGGAACGCAGCGCGCGACCGCCAAACGCCGCAAGTCGCTTTCCGCCCGGCTGAGCGCCACAGTACGCCCCCGCAGCAGACACGAAAGCAGATCCGCCCGCCCCCAAGGAACGCGCCCCGCAAGCCGATCCTGAAAGCCCCGCATCCCATCGCGGTCCAGCAGGGCATAGCCCAAAGCGGTGCGCGCCACTCCAAAAAGCGGCGCGTCCTCTGTCAAAAGATGTGAGAGATAGGCCAGTTCGACCCGATCCACCCCCGTCGCGCCCCGCCCAACCCGACGCAAACTGCGCGTCAGGTCCAACAGCCGCGCGGGGGGAGACTGAGGCTTTTGCAAAGGCCCGCTTCCCGCCCCTACTGCGCCGCGCGGTCGACTTGCGAGATGCTTTGCAGATAGGCCGAAAGATCGTCGCGCAATTCTTCACGGGCAAGGCCGAAGGCCACGGTCGCTTGCAGAAAGCCCGCTTTAGAGCCGCAATCGAAACGCTGCCCGCGGAAACGGAAGCCATAGACATCGCGGTCTTGCTCGATCTCTTGCGCGATCGCATCGGTCAATTGAATTTCACCGCCCGAGCCGGATTTCAGCTTATTCAGGTTCTTCAAAACGGTCGGCGCCAGAATATAGCGCCCGATCACCGCGAGGTTCGATGGTGCTTCGTCGACGGCAGGCTTTTCAACCATGCCATTGACCTTCACACGATCACCGCGTTCTTCGCTGGTATCGAGAATGCCGTAAGAGGACGTGCGGGAAGGTTCCACCTCCATCGCGGCGACCATGCTGCCGCCGGTTTCCTCATAGGCCTCGACCATCTGTTGAAGACAAGGTTTTTCCGCCGCGATCACGTCATCCGGCAGCATCACTGCAAAGGGCTCATTGCCGATCAAACGGCGCGCGCACCAGACCGCATGGCCCAAGCCCAGCGCCTTGTGCTGGCGAATATAGGCGATTGCGCCACTGTCCATATTGGTGCTTTGCAGCGTCTCCAGAAGCTCGGTCTTGCCCTTTTTGCGCAACTCCTGCTCAAGCTGCGGGGCGTGATCGAAGTAATCTTCCAGCGCGCCTTTGCCGCGCGAGGTCACGAAGATGAACTCTTTGATCCCGGCGGCGCGCGCCTCATCGATTGCATATTGAACCAAAGGCCGGTCGACGAGGGTCATAATCTCTTTCGGCACCGATTTGGTGGCGGGCAGAAAGCGTGTCCCCATGCCTGCAACGGGGAAAATCGCTTTTGTAACCTTCTTGCGCATTTTAATCCTTACAACTTATTCGAAATATACAGAACGCCACGGTCAATCTACCTGCGTCTTTCTACCGGCGATGATCATCGCCGAAACCGCGCTGTCTGGCAACTCGCTTAACTTCCCTTTGCAGCCTGTCGAAGCGCCGAGTTAAGCGGAAAACCGCGTCATCCCGTGTGGACTTTCCGTATATTCCACCTGTTTGCAGCCAGATAGCGTGGGCCGGATCAAAGGCAACGCGGTGATAAAGCGCCGTCGGCGAAAGGTTGATCAGGGTCACGATCTCACCCGATAATGCCCGTTTTGCAGCCTTTGCCCGGTCTCGCGCCAGATTAATAGGCCGGGTGCACATGGCCACGCTGCGCCGGGCGCGGGCGGGAAAGGGGCGGAAAGCGCTGCTGGCTGTCTGCGGCAGGGTAACGCGGACGATAGGGCGCTTCCCCCCTTCGGCGTGCCCCTCGTCCAACCTGCGCAGCAGCCTTGGCACATCACGCGGCTCCAACCCGCCGCTTACCAGATGGCGCAGCAGACGACGGCGCTCTTGGGCGCGCAGATGCGCCCAATGAGCGGCACGGTCCTGCGCGGGCAGATGTTTGCGATGAAACACGGCCCAGCTCGCCCCGATATCGAAAAGATCGCGCGGCACGCGGTTGGCGCTTCGCATGGCGTTGGCGGCGAAACCGTGGTGGACCTCGGCCAGTGGCACGATTGCCGTGGCATGGCCCGCCCGCGCCAGCCGCATATTCAGATCGGTCTCATCAAGATAGTAGTGAAAGGCCGGGTCAAAGCCGCCCATTTCCACCAGGACATCGCGCCGAAAGGCCATATTAGTGCCTTCGGTCTTGATTGCCCCCCCGGGCGGAGGGTGCAGGATGCTGAGGGTTTCAGGGTCGACATCGAGCGTTTCCGGCTCTCCGAAACCACTCAACCGACGCGCGCGATATTGGAAAGAGATGCCGTTTCGCCCTCGCACGAAACCGGTCATCGCCGCGACCTCGGGCAGTTGCGCAGGCTCCAGCAGGTGGCGTAGCCATTGCGGCTCGGGCACCGCATCATCGTCGATAAAGGCCACGACCTCCCCCGCAACCTCGGCAATCCCAAGGTTGCGCGCGGCAGAGATATTCGGCCTGTCGAAAGGGACCAGTTTCAACGCCCCGGCGAAATGCATGGCGCGGGCCACGGCAATCCCGGCGGGATCGGCCACGATGATGACCTCGAAAGGGGTATATTGAAGCTGTTCCACCCCCGTCAGGCAGCGCCGCAATGCTTCGGGCCGATTCCGGCTGACGATCACGATGCTGACAGGCACGCCGCTTTCAAGCGTGGCACTGACGGGGGTGGCGGTCATTCCAGACCCATTTTCGCCATCATGGCTTCGAGCTTTGGCACGTCTTCGGGGTTGTTCAATTCCCAAAACTCGCGCCCCTTGGCCTCGACCTCCGCACAGAGCACGGCGCGGCCATTTTCAAGAAAACGCAACTGCTCCAACCCTTCCAACTGCTCCAAGGGGCCGACAGGCCAGCTTGGGTATTGGGCCAGTGCATCGGGGCGGTAGGCATAGACGCCGACGTGGTGGAAGACCGGGGTCATATCCGTCTCTGCGTAGGGCTTTCCGGTATAGGGAACGACCTCTTTCGAGAAGTAGAGCGCCTGATTGTCGGCGCCGAAAACCGCTGTGGTGCCGCCCACGCGGCCCGCCTTACGGTCGGCCAGAAGACTGTTCAACGTGGCCCCGTCACAGCGCAGAACCGGGGTGGCGATCTCGGCCTCGGGGTTGTCTGTCAACCCCTGCACCAGCCCTTCGACGAACCAATGCGGCGTCAGCGGGGCGTCACCTTGTAGATTGACCACGATGTCATAGCCCCCGCCCAATGCGGCATGGGCCTCGGCACAGCGCTCGGTGCCGTTGGCGCAGCTTTCCGAGGTCATCACGACCTCGGCACCGAAGCCTTCGGCGGCCTCCCGAATGCGGTCGTCGTCGGTGGCCACCACCACGCGGTCGACGCCCGACACCGCGCTGGCGGCCCGCCAACTTCGTTCGATCAGGGTCTGTTTCTGGCCCGACGCCCCGGTGAGGGCCACCAGCGGCTTGCCGGGATAGCGGGTTGAGGCATAGCGGGCGGGAATGACGATCAGGGCTGACATCAGCCCGCCTTCAACTCAACGCCCGGGGCATGGGCGATGAAGAAAGGGTTGGCGAAATCTTCTTTGCCGTAGGTCAGGGGCGTGAGATCGTCAAAGCGCACCACCGCGCCGCCTGCCCCGTTCAGCACCGCATGGCCCGCGGCAGTGTCCCACTCCATCGTGCGGCCCAAACGCGGGTAGAGATCGGCCTCTCCCGTCGCGACGAGACAGAATTTCAGCGACGACCCCGCCGAGGTCATGTCGCGCACAGCGTATTTACCGATGTAATCATCGGTCGCCTGATCACGGTGAGATTTGGAGGCGACGACCATCAAGGCCGCATTGTCGGGGTTAGAGACCGAAATCGCCTTGGTCTCCCCCACCTGCCCCTTGTCGAATGCGCCGGACTCTTCGACCGACTGGCCGTCGGCTTGGGTAAAGAACATCCGGGCTTTGGCGGGGGCATAGACCACGCCGCGCGTCGGCACGCCGCCTTCGACCAGCGCGATGTTCACCGTGAAATCCCCGCGGCGGTGGACGAACTCTTTGGTGCCATCCAGCGGATCGACGATGAGAAAGGTATCGCCCTTGGCGGAATGGGTCGCGGCCTGCTCTTCGGTCACCAACATCACATCGGGGAAAGCGGCGCGGAGCCCTTCGGAAATGATCGCATCGGCGGCTTCGTCGGCGGCGGTGACGGGGCTGTCGTCGGATTTCGATTTCACCTCGAAATCGTCCTGACCGTAGATCTCCATGATCTTGTCCCCGGCTTCCAATGCCAGCCGCCGCATTTCCGCGACCAGTTTCTCGTAATCCATTTTGCCTCCGGCCCTGCGGGCTGTCGTTGCTTCAATTCACTGTTTCCCTTATGCTGCGGAGCTAACGGAACAGCAAGAATTCCGTGCCACGCTAGGGCTTCGTCAAGGACGCGCGCATGTTCCAGTCTTCCAGAAAGCCGAAATCCGGCATCGGTTCTGCCCTCGCCATCGCGGAACTGGTCTACCATTCCGTGGTGCGCAACGTGCGCAAACAGCACAACAATGCCTTTATCGCCATCGCGATGAACATGCTGCAAACGGTGATGTTCGTACTGGCCTTCTATGTGATGTTTTCAATCCTCGGGATGCGCGGCTCCGCCGTGCGGGGTGACTTCCTCATCTATCTGATGTCGGGGATTTTCCTCTACCTCACCCATGTGAAAGCTTTGGGCGCGGTCGCGGGGTCTGAGGGACCGGCAAGCCCGATGATGCAGCACGCCCCGATGAACACGATCATCGCCATCGCATCAGCGGCGGTGGGCTCGCTCTATATCCAAGTGCTGTCGCTCTCCGTGATCCTGTTCATCTATCATGTGGCAATCACCCCGATCACCATAGATCAGCCTTTTGCCGCTTTCGGGATGATGCTGACCGCGTGGTTTACCGGCTGCGCGCTCGGGTTGGTGATGCTGGCGATCAAACCGTGGTTTCCGTCCTTCGTGACGATTTTCTCAACCGTCTATCAGCGCGCCAATATGATCGCCTCGGGGAAGATGTTCCTCGCCAACTCCCTGCCCGGCTATATGCTGGCGATGTTTGACTGGAACCCGTTGTTTCACAGCATCGACCAAGCGCGCGGCTTTGCCTTCATCAATTACAACCCGCGCTACACCAGTTGGGAATATCCGCTTTGGGTGGGTCTGGTGCTTTTGATGATCGGGCTGATGGGCGAATTCTATACCCGCCGCCATGCGTCGATCAGTTGGAACGCCCGGCGATGAGACTTCTGGCGCTCTTCCTCTGCCTTTGGGCATTGCCTGTCTGGGCGACGCAGGATGCATGGCCCGCCCTGCATGACGTCAGCGGTGTCGCGGCGGATGACGTATTGAACATTCGCGAAGCCCCGAGTGCCAGCGCCCCGATCATCGGTAGCTTCGCGCCTGACACCCAGAACATCGAAGTGATCCGCCCCGATGACCATCACGGCTGGGGCTTGGTCAACACGGGCGAAGGGAGCGGCTGGGTCTCTCTGCGTTTCCTCATCCGGCAAGCGGGCCAGTGGGCCGGAGCGATGCCACCCGTGGCCCATTGCGACGGGACAGAGCCGTTTTGGTCTTTTGAGGTGACTGGCGAGGCGTTGAGCTACGATGCCATGGCGGGCGGCGCACGCGATTACCGCATCACGCAGTCTGGCCCGGCGCAGGGGCGGCGCGACAGTTTTCACATGATCGCCGAGGGGCCGCAGGGCGCGGCCATCGCTACGCTCACGGCGCGGGCCTGTAGCGATGGCATGTCGGACCGCGCCTATGGGCTGGCTGTCAACTTCCTTTTGCAGGGAAATGATGGCTGGCAACATCAGACAGGGTGTTGTTCGCTTAGCCACTGAAGCGACGGACTTTTTAAAAAAGTCCGTCACCGTTCTCTTTCAAAGAAAACGCTACTCCACCACGCGCAGCGTCAAGTTGATCCGCCCGCCTTTGGGCAGCAATGTCGAGGTGCCGGGTTTGATCCGGTCCACGCCGTGATAGGTCAGCCGCGCATCTCCGCCCATCACCACCACATCGCCCGACTGCAGCCAGATCGATTCCGTCTTGCCGCCTCGGGTTAGGTTGCCGATCCGAAACAACCCATCATCCCCCAGAGAGACCGAGACCACAGGCCACTGAAAATCCGCCTCGTCCCGGTCCTGATGCAGCCCCATACGCGCATCGGCATCGTAGTAGTTGATCAGGCAGCATTCCGGGCGGCGCTCCAACCCGGTCAACTGATCCCAAATCGCCATAATCGGCACCGGGATCTCGGGCCAAGGCTCACCGTCGGGGTGTTCGGTGACGTAACGATACCCACGCCGATCCGAAAACCAGCCATAGCGCCCTGCCGCGCTCATCCGGACCGACATGCGCCCGCCGCGCGGCACTTCGGGGCGAAAGAACGGCGCCTGACGCACCACGCCGCGCACCGCCTCCAGCACCTCTTGCTGGGCCGCTCTTCCTAGAAATTCCTTGTGAATATCAAAGCCCCGGAGGCGCAAAGCAGTCATTTTTCGTTCTTCCTCACTCGTTTAGCAAAAACATCACGGAATCGCGACCATCCAGACCAGCCAATGGTTGCAGGGTGCAAATACCCTCCCTATATACGCTCCGAACCGTCGAAGGCACGTGGTCTTCGATGTCAACAGATCGGGGCAGGATGCCAAAACGGGTCCGCGCCTCGTGTCATCGCCTTAGATTCAAAGAGGGATCGAAACATGTCCAAAGTAATCGGTATTGACCTTGGCACCACCAACAGCTGTATCGCCATCATGGATGGCAGCCAGCCGCGTGTGATCGAAAACGCCGAAGGCGCGCGCACCACGCCGTCGATCGTCGCCTTCACCGACGATGAACGCCTTGTCGGCCAGCCGGCGAAACGCCAGGCGGTCACCAACCCCGAAAACACAGTCTTTGGCGTCAAGCGCCTGATCGGCCGCCGCAACGACGATGCGGATCTGGCCAAAGACAAGAAAAACATGCCGTTCAACGTCATCGACGGCGGCAACGGCGACGCATGGGTCGAAGCCAAGGGTGAGAAATACTCCCCAAGCCAAATCTCGGCCTTCATCCTCGGCAAGATGAAAGAAACCGCAGAAAGCTATCTGGGTGAGGAAGTCTCTCAGGCGGTTATCACCGTGCCTGCCTACTTTAACGACGCCCAACGTCAGGCCACCAAAGACGCCGGCAAGATCGCCGGTCTCGAAGTGCTGCGCATCATCAACGAGCCGACAGCCGCCGCGCTGGCCTACGGCCTCGACAAAGAGAACACGCAAACCATCGCGGTCTATGACCTTGGCGGCGGTACATTCGACGTGACCATTCTTGAGATCGACGACGGCCTGTTCGAAGTGAAATCCACCAACGGCGACACCTTCCTTGGCGGTGAAGACTTTGACATGCGCATCGTGAACTACCTTGCGGAAGAGTTCAAAAAGGCCAACGGCGTTGACCTGACGCAAGACAAGATGGCGTTGCAGCGTCTGAAGGAAGCTGCTGAGAAGGCGAAAATCGAACTGTCCTCTTCCAGCCAGACCGAGATCAACCAGCCCTTCATTTCGATGGGCAAGGATGGCTCGCCGCTGCACATGGTCATGAAGCTGACCCGCGCCAAGCTGGAAAGCCTTGTTGGTGACCTGATCAAAGCTTCGATGAAGCCCTGCGCCGCCGCGCTGAAGGATGCCGGCCTGTCCGCGTCCGACATCGACGAAGTCGTGCTCGTGGGTGGTATGACCCGTATGCCGAAGGTGGCCGAAGAGGTCTCCAAATTCTTCGGCAAGGAGCCGCACAAGGGTGTGAATCCGGACGAAGTCGTGGCCCTTGGTGCCGCCATTCAGGCCGGTGTTCTGCAAGGCGACGTGAAGGACGTGGTCCTGCTCGACGTGACTCCGCTGTCCCTCGGTATCGAGACGCTCGGTGGTGTCTTCACCCGTCTGATCGACCGCAACACCACGATCCCGACGAAGAAGTCTCAGGTCTTCTCGACCGCCGAAGACAACCAGAACGCCGTGACCATCCGGGTCTTCCAAGGTGAGCGTGAGATGGCTGCCGACAACAAGATGCTCGGTGCCTTCAACCTTGAGAACATCCCGCCTGCGCCCCGCGGCATGCCGCAGATCGAAGTGACCTTCGACATTGACGCCAACGGCATCGTGTCGGTCGGCGCGCTCGACAAAGGCACCGGTAAGGAGCAGAAGATCACGATCCAAGCTTCGGGCGGTCTGTCGGATGCGGACATCGAACAGATGGTCAAGGACGCGGAAGAGAATGCCGAGGCGGACAAGTCCCGTCGCGAGCTGATCGAAGCGAAGAACCAGGCGGAATCGCTGATCCACTCGACCGAGAAGTCGCTGGAAGAGCATTCCGATAAAGTCGACCCGACCACCGTCGAAGCGATCGAACTGGCCATTGCCGCGCTGAAAGACGAGCTGGAAACAGACAACGCCGACAAGATCAAGAACGGCATCCAGAACGTCACCGAATCCGCCATGAAACTGGGCGAAGCCATCTATAAGGCCGCTCAGGAAGAGGGCGGCAGCGAGGACACGGCGCAGCCTTCGGATGCTCAGCAAGCCCAAGGTGGCGATGACGACATCCTGGATGCCGAGTTCGAAGATCTGGACGACGACAAGCGCGCGTAAGCGTGTGAAACGGAACCTGTGAAAGGGCCGGTCCGTCAGACGGGCCGGCCTATCACGTTCCAGCGCAGGAGCATGATAACCCATGGCAAAACGTGACTACTACGAGGTGCTTGGCGTTGCCAAAGGGGCCTCTGCCGACGAGATCAAGAAAGCCTATCGCCGCAAGGTGAAGGACCTCCACCCCGACCGCAACAAAGACAACCCCCAAGCCGAAGCCCAGTTCAAGGAAGTGGGCGAGGCTTATGACGTGCTCAAAGACGGTGACAAGAAAGCCGCCTATGATCGCTATGGCCACGCCGCCTTTGAAGGTGGCATGGGCGGCGGGCGTCCCGGCGGCGGCATGGGCGGCGGTCAGGGCGATTTCTCTTCGGCCTTTTCCGACGTCTTCGACGACCTCTTCGGCGACTTCATGGGCCAACGTGGCGGTGGCGGCGGACGCCGTGCCGCACGCGGGGCCGATTTGCGCTACAACCTGCGCATCTCGCTCGAAGATGCCTTTTCGGGCATGCAAAAGTCGATCACCGTCCCGGCCTCCGTCCAATGTGACGCCTGTGACGGCAGCGGTGCCGAAGGCGGCGCGGAACCTTCGACCTGCCCCACCTGTTCGGGCATGGGCAAGGTGCGCGCGCAGCAAGGTTTCTTTACCGTCGAGCGGACCTGCCCGACCTGTTCCGGAATGGGGCAGATCGTTAAGAACCCTTGCAAGAAATGCCGCGGCGCGGGCCGGGTTGAGAAAGAGCGCACGCTCTCGGTCAACATCCCCGCGGGCGTCGAAACCGGCACCCGCATCCGTCTCGCTGGCGAAGGCGAAGCGGGCATGCGCGGCGGGCCGTCGGGTGATCTCTACATCTTTATCGAGGTGGCCGATCACGAATTGTTCGAACGCGACGGACCGAACCTCTTCTGCCGTGTTCCGGTGTCGATGAGCACTGCCGCTCTGGGTGGCAATATCGAAGTGCCCACCATCGACGGGGGCCGTGGCCGCGTGCAGATCCCCGCGGGCAGCCAATCGGGCCGCCAGATGCGTCTGCGCGGCAAAGGCATGCCGCCGTTGCGTGGCGGTGGCGTGGGTGACATGATCATCGAACTGGCGGTCGAGACCCCGGTGAACCTGACCAACCGGCAGAAAGAACTGCTGCGGGAGTTCGAGGGCGAGGCCCAGAACAACAACCCCGAGAGCAGCAACTTCTTCTCTTCCGTCAAATCCTTCTGGGATTCGATGAAGGGTTAACCATTGGGGGGAGCCGTGGATGCGGCTCCCCTTTTTAGGCAGCGTGGTGAACGAAGTTTTAACCGTCCGTTAACCGAATAATAACCACTTTGGCGCGACACTCCGGGCATGAGCCGTGCCCCGAGAACCTTGGCTGATCAGCCCCTCCCCTATCTGCTGGACGAAGCGCACAGCCCGCCGTCCAATACGGGCAAGCAACCCTCCTATATCGCGGATCACCGCCAGCGCCTGCGCAGCCGTTTCATTGACGGGGGCGCGGCGGCCATGCCGGATTACGAGATGTTGGAGCTTGTCCTCTTCCGCGCCATCCCGCGCCGGGACGTAAAACCGCTGGCGCGCGAACTGCTCGACCGGTTCGGCGATTTCAACCGCGTCATCACCGCCCCCGCCGCCCGGCTGCGCGATGTCAAAGGCGTCGGAGAGGCGGTGATTGTGGAGCTTAAGATCATTGAGGCCGCAGCGCAGCGGCTGGCCCGGGCGAAGGTGCTGCAACGGCATGTCGTTTCCTCATGGGATGCGCTGCTGGACTATTGCCACACCACCATGGCCCATCTGGAGATGGAGCAGTTTCGCGTCCTCTACCTCGACCGGAAAAACATCCTCATCGCCGATGAGGAACAGGCGAAGGGCACGGTGGACCATGTGCCGGTCTACCCGCGCGAGGTTGCCAAACGTGCGCTAGAGTTGAACGCCAGCGCGATCATCCTCGTGCACAATCACCCCTCGGGCGATCCCAGCCCGTCACGCGCAGACATTGACATGACCCGGCAGGTCGCCGCCGCCTGTGACGCCTTGGGGCTAACCCTGCATGATCACCTGATCATCGGAAAATCGCGCGAGCTCAGCTTTCGCAGTGAGGGGCATTTATAGCGGGGTGTGCCTAGCGGACCCAAACCTCGACTCGCCGGTTGGCCTGGCGGCCCCATTCGCTGTCGTCACAGGCAATCGGCATCGCCTCGCCAAAGGCATCGACCCGCAAATCGATGCGCGACAGATTGGCCGTGACCGCAGCCGCGCTGACCGCGCGCTGCACCGCTTCGGCCCGGCGCAGGGCGATTTCGCGGTTGGCCCGCGCGGCCCCCTCGCCATCGCTGAAGCCCACGAACATCAGCCGCCGCGCATCATACTGCCCCTGCTCCAAGGCGCGCGCCAATTGCTGCACGTTGGATCGCGACTGCGCATCAAGCCGGATCGACCCGGCCTCGAAGCGGAAAGAGGTGGTGAGCCGCGCCATCGGCACGAGTGTCGCTGTCATGCGCTGCAACTCTTCCAGCGGCGTTTCCGCGCCCGCCGTGATGATCGCGTTGGCAAAGCGGTTGCCCTGTTCCTCAACCGGGATTTCCTCGGGCGTTTGATCCACAAAACCGGCCCGGCGGATCACGATCTGGGCCGAAGGGCCACGGGTGAAGGCCAGAAACTCCCGCGTAATCAGCGGCAAGCGCCGGGCGGGGAAATAGAGGAACATCGGCGCGGTCAGCGGGTAGTCTTCGGTTTTGATCATGCGCCGTGCGGCATCCAGCGCAAAACCGCAGTTGCCGCCAAGGGTCAGCACCTCGGTCTCACCCTGTTCGGCATAGCTGGTGATGCCAAGGGCAAAAACATCCCGCGCGACCGCTTCGGCCAGCGCATCGGGCATGGCGTGGCGGGTGACATCGGCGCTCAGTTCCAGCCCGGCGGGGGTGAGCACCTGATCCACGATGGCTTGGCTCAACCCGCTGTCGGCGGTGGGCAAATGCAACTCAATCGGTGCGTCCGGCCCGCCGAGGCGCTGCCAATTCTTGATCTCGCCCGAGAACACCCGCGCCAAGGTCAGCGGCGAGATTTGTCTCACCGGGTTGGACGGGGCGACCACGGGCACCACCGCATCAAGCGCCAGAACCCGGCTGCGATTGGCACCGGTCAGATCACCCAAGCCCGCCTCACGGGCATTGATCCGCTCTTCGCGGCGCACCTCGCGCAGGGCCATGACGACATCAGCCTCATCCGCCAGCAGATCGGCAAAGCCTTCGTTGGTATTGCTTGCCCGGAAATCGAACCGCGCGGCAAGCTTGCCGTCATCCTCACGCGAGAGCAGCAGCGCGAAGTGCCCGCTGTCCCCCTCTTCACGGCTAACGGTATAGCCTTGGCGCGCGGCGAATGCTTCGATCAGCGCGGGCATCAGCACCGCCCCCATGGTGGCGGAGCCCGAGAAGCGCACCTCGGCCACGAAATCCGCAAGGTTGGGGCAGCCCGGACCGGCGCAAGAGACGCCGCTGCTGTCGACGGTCAACTCGCCATAGTCCGTCTCGACGCGGTAGAATTCGCCGTCGAACCCCAGCAGGGTGCCGCTGAGTTCGACACTGCCATCGCGCGAGGTCAGTGCGATGTCCTGCGCTGCGGATGCGCCCGTCGTAAAAAGCAAAAGTGCGGCGCTGATCGCCGCACGTTTCAACCCGTTCATCTAGACCTACCCGGTTGCGTCAGTTCTGCGCGACTTTCAGGTCTTGGAGCAAATTATTCAACACCAGAAAGTTGCCGACCGCGTCACAGTCCGGCACGGCGAGGGTCAGGTTCTGGGTTTTCACCGGATCATCGCCGCGCAGTTCCAGCGCCTGTGCTTCGATCTCAAGTCCGCAGTTCGCCTCGCTCACCTCGGCCTCCACGCTGAGCGCGACATCGCCCTCCTGCCCCGCTTTGGCGACCGGGAAACTATAGACTTCGGCCATCAGCGGCTCAGAAGCCTCAATGTCGCCATTGCGGGTCATGTAGCCCCCTTCGCCCAGCACCGCGGCGGTCATATCGCGCGGCGCACCGGACCAGACGTGGCCCGCCTCACCGTAATCCGCGCCGAACTCGCGGGCGTGAAGCTCAAACCCTGCCGTGCCTTTCCATTGCAGCACGACGCGGTTGAAATCAGAGAGTTCAGGGACCGAAGTCTGCGCCACCGCGCCATCACCGTTGCCGAAGGCGAGGATGAAAACAGCCTCTTCCGCCAAGGCCGGGACGGTGACGGACAACTGCCCTTGGTCATCGGTCACTTCGGTAAAGATCATCCCATTATGGTGCACGGTCAGCCGCTCATTTGGCAGGCAGGCGGCATCGAGGGTGAGTTTCACCATCGCGGCGGCGACGGCATCCGCTTCGGCAATGATATCGCAGGTCGCGGGGATCGCGGCGCCGTGGCTTTCCGGGGCGGGCGGCAGGCTTTGGGGCGCTGCGGCCTTGATCACGCGGTCATCCAGTGTTGGCAGCGCGATGGGACTGTCGAGCGCGGCAGAGGTCAGGGTGATGCCTTCAACCTCAAGTAACGCGCCATTGTCGGCCACCGGGCGCTGCGCCTCAGCCGCGCCATAGCGCTGCTGCGCGGTGTCGGAGCTTTGCATGACATAGCCAATGCCCACCGCACAGGCCAGAGTGCCGACAGCTGTCAGAATTTCTTTCGTGCGCCACATGACAAGTCTCCTCCAACGGATTCGTTAGAGACTTTATGGGCGCGGATCAGGGCCGGGGTATGGCCCTGAAACGCCAAGTTATGGGCGAAAAGGTGACGCCGCTCAAGTGATCTGACCGTGGCAGTGTTTGAACTTCTTGCCAGAGCCGCAGGGGCAGGGATCGTTCCGGCCCGGGTTGCCCCATGTGGACGGATCGTTCTCGTCAAAACCGGGGGCTGCGGCCTCGGCCTGTTCAGAGGCCTCATCTGCCGCTTCGCTCGCCGCAGCCTGCATCGCGGCCTGACGGGCGGCCATTTCCTGCATCATCTCGCGGCGCTGCTCTTCGCTCATCGGTTGGATCTGGCCCAGCTTTTGGGTCACGTCCTGCCGCAGACTGTCGAGCATCGTCTCGAACAATTGGAAGGCTTCGTTCTTATACTCGTTCAGCGGATCGCGCTGCGCGTAGCTGCGGAAGCCTACGACCGAACGCAGATGTTCGAGCGTCAGCAGGTGGTCGCGCCATTTGGTGTCGATGGCCTGCAACAACAACTGTTTCTCGATGTTGCGCATGTTCTCTTCGCCAAAGGCCTCGGCCTTCTTGGCCATTAGCTCATCCGTGGCTTTCATCAGACGTTCGCGGATCACCTCATCATCCACGCCGTCCTCTTCGCACCATGCGATGATCGGCACGTCGACGTTCAACTGTTCGATCACTGCGGCATAGAAACCTTGGGTGTCCCACTGATCGGCATAAGTCTTGGGCGGCATATAGGTGTCGATCAGATCGTCGATCACCTGCTCGCGCATGTCGGTGACGATCTCATTGAGGTTGTCCGCCTCCATGATCTCGCGGCGCTGGCCAAAGATCACCTTGCGCTGCTCGTTCATCACGTCATCGAACTTCAGCAGTTGCTTGCGGATGTCGAAGTTGCGGCCTTCGACCTTGGCCTGCGCGCGCTCCAGCGATTTGTTGACCCATGGGTGCACGATGGCTTCGCCATCTTTCAGGCCCAGCGTCGTCAGCACTTTCTCAAGCCGTTCCGAACCGAAGATGCGCATAAGGTCATCTTCGAGCGACAGGAAGAAAGAGGTGCGGCCCGGATCACCCTGACGGCCCGAACGGCCCCGCAACTGGTTGTCGATGCGGCGGCTCTCGTGACGCTCAGAAGCCAGAACGTAGAGACCACCAGCCTCCAGCACCTTCTGCTTCTCTTCGGCGTGCTGCGCTTCGATCTGGGCGCGGATGTTGGCCGGGTCGGCCTCAGGATCGGCATCCAGCGCGTCGAGCACTTTCAATTCGACGTTGCCGCCCAACTGAATATCGGTGCCGCGGCCCGCCATGTTGGTGGCGATGGTCACCGCGCCCAACTTGCCCGCTTCGGCGATGATCTGCGCCTCTTGCTCGTGCTGGCGGGCGTTGAGCACATTGTGCTCGATCCCGGCGGCGGTCAGCATGGCGCTGAGCTGTTCGGACTTTTCGATCGAAGTGGTGCCGACAAGGCAGGGCTGCCCCTTGGCGTGGGCCTCTTTGACCCGCTCGATCATCGCCTCGTATTTCTCACGCGCGGTGCGATAGACGGCGTCGTCTTCGTCCACACGGGCGATTGGCACGTTGGTCGGCACTTCGACCACACCGAGGCCATAGATCTCGGCGAATTCTTCGGCTTCGGTCAGGGCCGTGCCGGTCATGCCGCCCAGTTTGTCGTATAGGCGGAAGTAGTTCTGGAAAGTGACGCTTGCGAGGGTCACGTTCTCGGGCTGGATGTCGACGCCTTCTTTGGCCTCAATCGCTTGGTGCAGACCGTCCGACAGGCGGCGGCCCGGCATCATGCGGCCCGTAAATTCGTCGATCAACGTCACCGCGCCATCACGCACGATGTAGTCCTTGTCGCGCTGGAACAGCTTATGCGCGCGCAAACCTTGGTTGACGTGGTGCACGATTGTCGTGCTTTCGGGGTCGTAAAGGGTCATCCCCTCTTCGATCAATTCCCGCGCGCGCAACTGCTCTTCGAGGAACTCATTGCCCTCGTCGGTGAAGGTGACGTTGCGGGTCTTCTCGTCCAGCTCGAAATGCTCTTCGGTGAGCGACGGGATCAGCGCGTCGATGATCTGGTACATCTCGGAGCGGTCCTGCGAGGGGCCGGAGATGATCAGCGGCGTCCGCGCTTCGTCGATCAGGATACTGTCGACCTCGTCCACGATGGCAAAGTTATGGCCGCGTTGCAGCATGTCCGACAGGTTCGACTTCATATTGTCGCGCAGGTAGTCGAAGCCGAGTTCGTTGTTGGTGGCATAGGTGATGTCGCAGGCATAGGCCGCGCGCTTCTGGTCTTCGGGCATGCCGGAATAGGCGACGCCGGTGGTCAGACCGAGCGCGCCAAAGACCTTGCCCATCCATTCGGCGTCACGTTTGGCAAGGTATTCGTTCACCGTCACCACATGCACGCCTTTATGCGTAAGCCCGTTGAGGTAGGCCGCGAAGGTCGCGGTCAGGGTTTTGCCCTCACCGGTCTTTTGCTCGGCGATATTGCCCTGATGCAGGAAAATCCCGCCTAAAAGCTGGGTGTCGAAAGCACGCAGGCCAAGGGTGCGGCGGGCCGCTTCGCGGCAGTTGGCAAAGGCTTCGGGCAGCAGATCGTCAAGACTTTCGCCCGCATCGGCCCGTTTGGCCAACTCCTCGGTGCGCGTCTTGATCTCTTCGTCGCTCAGCTTTTCGAACTCAGGCTCCAGCGCGTTGATCCGAGCCACAAGCGGCCGGGTCGCCTTGATCTTCCGGTCGTTTGGCGTGCCAAAGACCTTTTTGGCGATTGTTCCGATACCCAGCATGTAATCTCCCGCCGAAGTTATGATGTCTTGCGCCGATCTGGTTGCCGAGCGCCATGGCAGCCCATAGATAGTGGATGAGCCCGCGCCTCTCAGCGCCATAAGGCGATGTAAGGGGCGTGCCATACACTGTCAATGTAGCAGCCCTGCTACGAAGGAAGCGATTGGACCCAACCATGCAAAAACCCCTCACATTTCTGTCGTCTTTGGCGCTTGCCGCCGCTGTGGCGCTGCCTGTGGCCGCCCAGGACGAACCGGGTCTCGACACGGTTGTTGCCACCGTCAACGACACCGAAATCACGCTTGGGCATATGATTGTCGCACGCGCGAGCCTGCCCCAGCAGTACCAACAACTGCCCGAAGATGTGCTGTTCAAAGGTCTTCTGGACCAGCTTGTGCAACAGACGGCCCTCGCCGACAGCTTTACCGGCGAATTGCCGCCGCGCGTGACCCTGTCGCTCGAGAATGAGACCCGCTCGCTCACCGCGGGTGAGGCGATCGAAGGCGTCATGGCCGAAGATGTCAGCGACGAAGAACTGCAAGCGGCTTATGACGCGCAATACAGCGATGCAGAGCCTGAACCCGAGTTCAACGCTTCGCATATCCTTGTCGAAACCAAGGAAGAAGCCGACGCGATCAAGGCAGAACTCGACGGCGGCGCGGATTTCGCCGAACTCGCCAAAGAGAAATCGACCGGCCCCTCCGGCCCCGGTGGCGGCTCCTTGGGGTGGTTCGGCCCCGGCATGATGGTTCCTGCCTTTGAAGAGGCCGTCGCTGGCATGGAAGCCGGCAGCGTGTCGGAACCGGTGGAAACCCAGTTCGGCTGGCATGTCATCAAGCTGAACGAGACGCGCACCGCCGAAGCCCCCGCACTGGAAGACGTGCGTGAAGAGCTGGAAACCCAAATCCGCCAGACCAACGTGCAAGAGGCCATCGAAAGCCTGACCGACTCCGCCGAGGTTGACCGCAGCGCGGCCGAAGGCGTCGACCCTTCCGTTCTCAACAACATCGAATGGCTGAACTAACTCATGGCTAAATCCCTGGCTGTCTCGCCGCTCGCCCCGGCCCGTTTTCCCGAACTGCCGGTTATCGACGGCGTGACCTTCGCCACCATCGCCGCAGGCGTGCGCTATCAAGGGCGCACCGATGTGATGTTGGCGAAACTGGCGCCGGGCAGCGCCGTGGCGGGGGCGTTCACACGTTCCGCCACCCGCGCCGCCCCGGTGCTGGATTGCCAGGCAAAAATCGGCGGCGCCTCGGACGAAGGCGCCGCCATCGTCGTGAACTCGGGCAACGCCAATGCCTTTACTGGGCGGGGCGGCACCGACGCGGTCGAAGCGATCACCGCCGCCGCTGCCGAGGCCTGCGGCGTGCCGCAAGCGCGGGTCTTCACCTCCTCCACCGGTGTCATCGGCGAACCCCTCCCACATGAACGGATCACCGCCGTGCTGGGTGATCTCCATGCCCAGCTTGACCCCGCAGGCATCGAAGACGCGGCGCGCGCCATCATGACGACGGACACTTTCCCCAAAGGGGCCAGCGCTACGGTTGAGATCGGGGGCAAAACCGTGTCTATCGCGGGGATCGCCAAAGGGTCGGGCATGATCGCGCCCGATATGGCCACCATGCTGGTCTATATCTTTACCGATGCGGTGCTGGCGACGGACGAGCTGCAACAGCGCCTTTCGACCCATACCGAGACAACGTTCAACTGCATTACTGTCGACAGTGATACCTCCACCTCCGACGCGCTGATCATGGCCGCAACAGGCGCCTCCGGTGTCGATGTATCGGGCAATGAAGCCTTCGACGCGGCGCTGCGGGACGTGATGATGGACCTCGCGCATCAGGTCGTCAAAGACGGCGAAGGCGCGCAGAAATTCGTCGAAGTGGCCGTAACCGGTGCCTCCAACGATGACGAAGCCAAAATCCACGCCATGGCCATCGCCAACTCCCCCCTGATCAAAACCGCAATCGCGGGCGAAGACCCCAACTGGGGCCGCGTCGTCATGGCCATCGGGAAATCCGGGGCCGCGGCGGACCGTGATCGTCTGTCGATCCGTTTCGGCGATATCGAAGTCGCGCGCGACGGATGGCGCAGCCCAGACTACTGCGAAGAGGATGCCGCCGCGCATATGAAGGGTCAGAACATCACCATCGGCGTCGATCTGGGCCTTGGCGAGGGGCAGTGCACGGTTTGGACCTGTGACCTGACCCACGGCTATATCGACATCAACGCCGATTATCGGTCCTGACCAGATGAAGACAGTGCTGGTTTCCGCCGCGGCCTTGATCGACATCGATGGCCGCGTGCTTTTGACCCAACGCCCCGAAGGCAAGCCGATGGCGGGCCTTTGGGAGTTTCCGGGCGGCAAGATCGAACCCGGAGAGACGCCAGAAGCGGCGCTGATCCGCGAGTTGCATGAGGAACTGGGGATCGAGACATGGGAATCCTGTCTTGCCCCGCTGACCTTTGCCAGCCACAGCTACAGTGATTTCCACCTTCTGATGCCGCTGTTCGCCTGTCGCAAATGGGGCGGCACACCGGTTTCCCGCGAGGGGCAGACCCTGAAATGGGTGCGCCCGAACGAAATGCGCGCCTATCCGATGCCCGAGGCAGACGTGCCGCTTATATCAATATTGCGTGATTGGCTCTAGCGTAGAGTGGCAGAATTGCACTAGTGATCGCCAATCGCTCAGCATGTTGCGGATTTTTTAACCGAATGCGCACCATCCTGAGGCAGAGTTGTAACATCTGTATGAAAGGGTGCCGACATGTTGAGAACCATCGCAATCGGAAGTTCCATTTACGTTCAGGGTATCTTTGTAAAAATGTTGGCGGGCGGTCGCATGGCCGTTCAGGTCGACGGGAAGATTTTCGAAGGCAAGCCTGTCTGAAAAATCTCATCGGAACGCCTATTGAGGTGAACAAATAGGCGTTCCACCGCGTTTTTCCCCGAGCATTTGGCAGGGGAACTTATGTCATCGAAGCGCGCTATCGTCATTCTGAACCGCGGTTCAGGCCGTCAAGACGGTGACCAAGCCGAAAACACGATCCGCTCCGCCTTTGCGCGGCATGGGATCACGGCAGAATTCATTCATACCGACAAACGCAACGACCCTGCTAGCGCAGCGCGCGAAGCCCTGTCTAGCGGCGAGGGGATCATTGCCGTCGCGGGCGGGGATGGCACGATCTCGGGCGTTTCCTCGGCCATGGTAGACCACGACCGTCCGCTCGGCATCATCCCGCAGGGCACCTTCAACTATTTCGCGCGGTCGATGGGTATTCCAGAGAACCTTGAAGAGGCGGTCGACGTCATCGCCGCTGGCGACAGTCGCCCGGTGCATGTGGCGACGATCAACGGTGAGACCTTTTTGAACAACGCCAGCATCGGCGCCTATCCCGCGATCCTCAAGACACGCGAAGGCATCTACCGCCGTTGGGGACGCAGCCGGATCGCCGCCTATTGGTCGGTGATCAAAGCCTTGATGGATTTCCGCACCTCGCTCAAACTGACTATCGTGGTCGACGGGAAAGAGAGCCAGTTGCGCACCCCGCTGGTTTTCGCGGTGAACAACGCGTTTCAACTGGATCAAATGGGGCTTGATGGGCAGGACTGCATCGCGCGCGGCGATATGGTGCTGCTGGTCGCCCCTGACACCTATCGTTTCGGCCTGCTGCGCCATGCGGTGGCGTTGGCGACAGGTCGCGCGAAACACCACACGGACTACGAAATGCTCTGCGGGTCCGAGATTGAGATACGCATGAAGCAACGCAAGCGCTATGTCGCGCGGGACGGAGAGATTGCGGTAATGCGCGGCCCGTATCGGCTCACTCGTGCCAGTTCGCCCATTCATATCTTTATACCCTCCACGACCGGGAAGACCGTGCGATGAGCCGTTTGATCCACCTATCCGACCTGCACTTCGGCAAGGACCGCCCCGACCTTCTGGTGCCGCTCCTAGAGGCGGTGAATGGCTATGACCCCGATCTGGTGATCATCTCGGGCGACCTGACTCAACGGGCGCGGGAAAAAGAGTATCGCGCCGCGCGGGCCTTTATCGACCGGATCAACGCACCGGTGCTGAGCGTGCCGGGCAATCACGATATTCCGCTGCACCGCCCCTTTACCCGGTTTTTCGCCCCGTGGCGCTATTACCGGCGTTGGATCGATCACGACCTTACGCCAGTGCATGAGGGGGCGGATTTTGTCGCCGTGGGGATCAACACCGTTGATCGGTTCAAATGGCAGACCGGCAAACTGGGCCTGCGCCGTTTAGGCCGCGCCTGCCGCGCCCTGTCACGCGGGGGGGAAAAGACCCTGCGCATTGCGGTTTGCCACCATCCGCTGGATCACCCCAATGAGACCCACAAGAAGCCCATTCCCGGCGCGAAACGCGCGCTGAAGCGGCTCTTGGACTGCGGCGCCGACTTGATCCTCTCGGGGCATCTACATATTTGGCACGCAGGCACCTTTGCCCATCCAGCGCCTGAGCATGACGGTCATCTGGCAATCCAACTGCACGCGGGAACCAGCCTGTCTTCGCGCCAGCGGGGGGAGCCGAATGATTTCAACCTGATCGATATCTCGCCCCTACACGTCAATCTGGCGCGGATCAGTTTCGATGACAGCAAGAAGGCCTTCACAAAAGCAGAGGCCCGGCAATTCGACCGGGCCTCTGGAGAATTCATCTTGTAAGCGCTTGGCTTAGGCCAAGGTGCGCGTCACTTCTTCGCGCTCGAAAATCTCGATCACATCGCCGGGGCGGATGTCTTCGTAGTTCTCGAATGCCATGCCGCATTCCTGACCGGACTGAACCTCGGGCACTTCGTCTTTGAAGCGCTTGAGCGTTTTCAGCGTGCCTTCGTGGATCACGACGTTGTCGCGCAGCAAACGCACACCGGCGCTGCGGCGGGCGACGCCTTCGGTAACCAGACAGCCTGCGACTTTGCCCACACCAGTGACTTTGAAGACTTCTTTGATATTGGCGTAGCCAATGAAGTTCTCTTTGATCTCGGCGCTCAGCAGGCCGCTTGCGGCCGCTTTCACGTCATCCACAAGGTCATAGATGACCGAGTAGTAGCGGATTTCGACACCCTTCTGGTTCGCCGTGTTCCGAGCTGAGGCATTGGCACGCACGTTGAAGCCCATGATCGGCGCGCCGGAGGCTTCGGCAAGGCCGACATCCGTCTCGGTGATCGCGCCCACACCGGAGTGCAGAACCCGAACGCGGACTTCGTCGTTGCCGATCTTCTCCATCGCCTGAACGATCGCTTCAGCGGAGCCTTGAACGTCGGCTTTGACCAAGATCGGCAGCTCGCTGACGTTCTCGTCCGCCTTGGCGTTGGCCATCAGCTGTTCCAGCGTCGTGGCGGCACCGGCAGCGGCGCGTTTGTCCTTGGCGGCCTGCGCACGATACTCGGCAATCTCACGGGCCTGCGCTTCGGTCTCGGTCACGTTCAGCACGTCACCGGCCTCGGGCGTGCCGTTGATGCCCAGCACCTCAACCGGCACCGAAGGCCCGGCTTCTTTGACGCGCTCGCCTTGGTCGTTGATCAGCGCACGAACCTTACCGTACTGCTCACCCACGACGAAGATATCGCCCTGACGCAGCGTGCCGTTCTGAACCAGCACAGTCGCCACGGGGCCGCGGCCCACGTCAAGCTGCGCTTCGATCACCGCACCCACGGCGGCCCGGTTCGGGTTCGCCTTGAGTTCGAGGATTTCCGACTGCAGCGCGATGGCTTCGAGCAGATCGTCCAGACCTTGGCCTGTCGCTGCCGAAACTTCGACGTCTTGCACATCGCCCGACATCTTCTCGACGATGACTTCGTGCTGAAGCAGATCGGTACGGACCTTGTCGGCATTGGCGGCGGGTTTGTCGATCTTGTTGATTGCCACGATCATCGGCACCTTGGCCGCTTTCGCGTGGGCAATCGCTTCGATCGTCTGCGGCATCACGGCGTCATCCGCCGCGACCACCAGAACCACGATATCCGTCACCTGAGCCCCGCGCGAACGCATGGAGGTGAAGGCCGCGTGACCCGGCGTGTCGAGGAAGGACAGCACGGTGCCGTTGTCGGTTTTCACCTGATAGGCGCCGATGTGCTGCGTGATGCCACCGGCTTCGCCCGCCACAACCTTGGCGTTGCGGATCGCGTCCAGAAGCGAGGTTTTGCCGTGGTCGACGTGGCCCATGATCGTGATGACCGGGGGACGCGATTGCAGGTCCTTCGGATCGTCCTCGACCTCTTTGATGACATCTTCGACGTCGGCGTCGGAAACGCGCACCACTTTGTGGCCGAATTCCTCGATGATCAGCTCGGCTGTATCGGCGTCGATGGTTTCGTTCTGGGTTACCATCAGGCCGTTTTGCATCAGCGCCTTGACCACCGCGCCGGTCTTCTCTGCCATACGGTTGGCAAGTTCAGAGACCACGATAGCGGGCGGCAGTTGCACGTCGCGCACGATCTTTTCACGCTCGACCTGACCACCCATCGCTTTTTGACGCGCACGTTCTTGCTTGCGCTTCATCTGCGCCATGGAGCGCTGACGACCACCTTCGCCACCGGCAAGCGCCTGATTGACGGTCAGCTTGCCCGCGCGGCGGCTGTCGCCACCTTTATTGCGCTTCTTGCTGTCGTCGCGGTCACGGTCCGTGGTTTTGCGCGGTGTCGCGGCGGGCGCAGGTTTGTTGCCCGGCTCGCGTGCAGCGGCGGGTTCGGGCGTGGGCGCAGCAGCGGCCGCTTCGGCCTCTGCCTTGCGACGGGCGTCTTCTTCGGCCTTGGCTTTGAGGCTTTCTTCGCGCTCACGCTCTTCGCGTTCCTTGGCCTCAATCTCGGCCCGGCGACGCTCACGCTCTTCGGCGCGGGCTTTTTCCTCGGCTTCACGCTGCGCGGCTTCCTCGGCCTCACGGGCCTTGGCGGCCTGAACGGCCTTCAGACGGCGCTCCATCTCGGCATCGGTGATGCCTGCGGGGCGCTTCTTGGGATCGCCAATCGGCCCGGCGCCCGGACCTGTTGATTTCTGGCCACCCGGTTTGGGCACCACAACACGCTTGCGCTTGGTTTCGACCACAACGTTTTTGGTACGCCCGTGGCTAAAGCTTTGCTTTACGTTCCCCGGACGTGCGCCACCGCGCAGACCCAATGTTTTCTTGCCGTCACTATCGCTCATGAAGCTCGTCTATCCTTTCGGATGGCCGTTGCCACCCTCGTTTACGCGCACGCCTTTAAGTCTACCGGCTTCCTCTACAACACGTTGCGTGAGTCCACCAGAGGCGAGCGCCCCATGTATCACAGTTTGGCGACCGAATGCCAAACCCAATTCATCGGCTGTCAACCAACCGATGTAATGACCATAGTGTGGGGTGCTCAGCTTGGACTTGCCGCGCCCTGACCCGTCTACGGCCTGTATCAATACTTCGGCCTCTTCGGTTTGCAACCAACCCTTGACCTTTTCGTAACCGGCGACCGCCTTGCCCGCCTTGCGCTGGAGCGAGATCAACTCCACCACCCGCCGCGCCAACTGCTGCTCGACCTCGTCGACCAGCCCGTCGGGCAGGGTGACCGGCTGTTTCGCCGAGCGGGAAAAGGCCTTTTTCTTGATGGCCAATTCCAGCGCCGCACGATCCGCCGCGACATAGATGCCCCGGCCCGGCAGTTTACCTAGAATATCCGGGTAAACCTGATTGTCCGGGCCGACCACGAAACGGATCAACCCGTGTTTCGGCTGCACCTCGCCCGTGGCGATGCACTTGCGTTCCGCACCGTCTGAGCGGTCATTCGAGGCGCCACCGCGTCCCATGTGCAACCCCCGAGGCCCGCTTAGGCCTCGGCCTCCTCGGCGGTTTCGCCGTCTGTTTCTACGTCGTCTTCTTCCGCATCGCCCTCAAGCTCGGTCGGGTCGACCCAGCCCAGCATGACGCGGGCGGTCATGATCATGGCCTGCGCATCTTCGAGGCTCACATCGAAGGGCTCAAGCGCGCCGTCGTCTTTGACACGCTCGCCGTTGACCGTGGTCCAGCCGCCAGCCAGTTCCCAATCGGCACAGGTGGCGAAATCTTCCAGCGTTTTGACGTCGTCCTTGGCCAGCGCTTCTATCATTTGGGGGGTCAGCCCCTCAAATTCAACCAGGCTGTCTTCGACACCCAATGCGCGGGCGTTATCGAGCGCCGCTTTGTTCTGCGCTTCGAGCACGTCGCGGGCGCGGGCCTGCAACTCACCCGCCGTGTCTTCGTCTACACCGTCGATGACCAGCAACTCGTCGACTTCGACGTAGGCCACTTCTTCGAGGTTGGTGAAACCTTCGGAGACCAGAAGCTGGGCGAAGAATTCGTCGAGATCGAGGTTGTCCATGAACAGCTTGGTGCGCAGTTCGAACTCGGCCTGACGGCGCTGGCTTTCCTGCTCTTCGGTCATGATGTCGATGTCGAGACCGGTCAACTGGCTAGCAAGACGCACGTTCTGACCACGGCGGCCAATGGCGAGCGACAGTTGCTCTTCAGGCACGACGACTTCGATCTTACCGGCTTCTTCGTCCAGAACCACTTTCGACACTTCAGCAGGCTGAAGCGCGTTCACAAGGAAGGTGGGCTGGTCTTCGTTCCACGGAATGATGTCGATTTTCTCGCCCTGAAGCTCGTTCACCACGGCCTGCACGCGGCTGCCGCGCATACCGACGCAGGCACCGACTGGGTCGATGGAACCGTCATGCGAGATAACGGCGATCTTGGCGCGCGAGCCGGGGTCGCGGGCAACCGCTTTGATCTCGATGATGCCGTCGTAGATTTCCGGCACTTCCATTTTGAACAACTCGGCCATGAATTCAGGCGCGGTGCGGCTCAGGAAAATCTGCGGGCCGCGCTGCTCGCGGCGCACGTCTTTGATGTAGACGCGGATGCGGTCGTTCGGGCGATAGCTTTCGCGGCCAATCTTCTCGTTCCGGCGCAGGATCGCTTCGCCAGCGCCCACGTCGACGATGACGTTGCCATATTCCTCGCGCTTGACCAGACCGTTGATGATGGTCCCGGCGCGGTCTTTGAATTCTTCGTACTGGCGGTCACGCTCAGCTTCGCGGACCTTTTGCAAGATGACCTGCTTGGCCGACTGCGCCGCGATGCGGCCCATTTCAACCGGAGGCACTTCCTCGACGAAAGTGTCGCCAACCTTGGGGTCGGCCATGTACTGCTTGGCCTGCTCTACGGTGAACTCGGCCTGATAGTTCTCAAGCTCATCATCCTCGACCACGGTGCGGACGCGGGTGAAGGTGGCCTTGCCGGTCTTGCGGTCGATGTCCACCCGGATGTCCATCTCGGCGCCGTAGCGAGACTTGGCGGCACGGGCGAGGGATTCTTCCATCGCTTCGACGACCAGACCAGGGTCGATCATCTTCTCGCGCGCCACCGCCTCGGCGGTTTGCAACAGCTCAAGCTGGTTTGCAGATGTAATGGCCATTAGGTGTCTCCCTCAGCAGACTCTTCAGTCTCGATATCATCAAAATCGGTTTCGTCGATCGCACCAGACGCTTTGCGCTGGCGGAGCATTTCCTTGATCAGGTCGTCGGTCAGCACCAGCTTGGCATCGCTGAGCCAGTCGAACTGCAACCCGATGGTGCCTTCTTCGACATTGATCAGCACTTCGCCGGCCTCGACGCCAGCCAACTCACCCTTGAAGCGGCGGCGGCCGTCAATCAGTTCGGTCGTCTCGATCTTGGCCTCATAGCCTTCGAAAGCGTCGAAATCCTTAAGCCGCGTCAGCGGGCGGTCGATGCCGGGGCTCGAGACCTCAAGCGAATATTCGTCCAAGATCGGGTCTTCGACATCCAGCACGGCGCCGATGGCCTGCGAGATCTTGGCGCATTCATCCACTTCGATCCCGCCCTCGGGCCGGTCGGCCATGACTTGCAGGGTGGTGGACTTGCCCGACATCAGGCGCACGCGCACCAGTTCAAAACCCATATCCTCGATCACCGGAGTGATGATCTCGGCCAGGCGGCGGTCGATGGCGGCTTTGGCGATCAGGTCATTCGACATGAGACATCCATTTTCACTGGGCACAAAAAAACGGGCGCGCGGCCCGTTCACGAATTCGGTGGAGCCTTCGGTGTGGACCCGAAAGCGCCGCTGTTGAAGGGGATATAGGCCGAATGCGGCGAAACTGCAACCCCTCTCAGCCGAACCACCACCGCTCTGGCGCGCGCAGGTTGTCCATCGGCGCTTGGCGTCCGGGGTTCGGCGGCTGGCGCAGATCGCCCGACAATGCGCTGACCCCGCCTGTGCTATCGGCCTGAAGCGTCACATCCCCCCGGTCGCGGTAGCGGGGCCGCGCCGGTAAATCCGCTGCATCAACAAGCCCTTCGCTCAGTGCCTGCGCCCGCACGTCACGAGCGGGGATCGACACAAGCTCAACCGTATCGAACCACCCGGCGGTGCCGTCCTTGTAATGCGTCTCTACCCGCTCGGCCAAAACCTGACGCCCGGCGGAAAAGCGCCGCAGACGGTAAAGCCCGGTGCCGATCCCGGCCTCGGGGGCATGGGCGGGGCGGATCACATAGCGCGATTGCGCGAGCAGCAGCGGCAGGTCTGGATTCGCCGCTGCCAATGAGA